>PJUK01000354.1_pt1 | contig 17246 bp, 12 predicted proteins | sample 1512211 | NCBI WGS metagenome assembly PJUK01 (sample SAMN08177668, study PRJNA422409) | Feces metagenome, whole genome shotgun sequencing project.
GTGCCTGCGCCGACCCCCTCAGTCGCTCCGCGACAGCTCCCCCAGAGGGGGAGCATCTGCGGCGATAGATCCTCCCCCTCTGGGGGAGGTGGCCCGGAGGGCCGGAGGGGGTCAGCGCCGGCGCCGTGATCCCAACCTCAAGGAACCGACTACTCCGCCGCTTCCAGCATCGCCGGGGGCTCGCGGGTTCCGCCGCGCTGGGCGGCCAGCGGCAGGCGGACCTGGGCCATCAGGCCCTCGCCGGTGTTGGACAGGCGGATCTCGCCGCCGTGGGCGCGGACGGTGGTGCGCGAGGTGGCCAGGCCCAGGCCGACGCCCTGCTTGGTCGAGGTGCGGGCCGCCACGCTGCGGTAGAAGGGCGTGAACACGCGGCCCAGCTCGTCCTCGCTCATGCCGGGGCCGCGGTCGCGGATCTCGGTCACGGCCTCGTCGGCGTCGACATAGAGACGCACACGGGCGCTGTCGCCGTACTTGACGGCGTTGTCGACGAGGTTGGTGAACACCCGCTGCAGGCCCAGCACGTCGATCTCGACCTGCGGCGCGGCGCCGGCTTCGAGCACCACGTCGCCGCCGGTGATCTCGGCGTCGTCGACCACGCATTCGATCAGCGAGCGCAGGTCGACATGCTGGCGGGCGCCGGCCTCGGCGTTCTCGCGCATGAAGGCCAGCACCGAATTGATCATCGCCTCCATCTGGTCGATGTCCTGGCCGATCTCGCGGCGCAGGGCGGGCGAGGCGCGCTCGAGGCGGAAGCGCATGCGGGTCAGCGGCGTGCGCAGGTCGTGCGAGATGGCCCCGATCATCGCCGTGCGGTCGTTGATGAACCGGGTCAGGCGGGCCTGCATCTGGTTGAAGGCCCGCGCGGCGCGGCCGATCTCGGCCGGACCGTGGGCGGCCAGCACCGGCGAGGACGGGTCGCGGCCCAGGGCCTCGGCGGCGTCGGCGAAGCCGGCCAGCGGCGCGACCAGGCGGCGGGCGAAGAGATAGCCGACCGGCCCGACGATGGCGAACGAGACCAGGAACCACAGCAGCACGCGGCGCTGCCAGCTGTTGGGGAAGCCCTCGGGCTTGGGCTGCAGGGTCACCCAGCGGCCGTCGGCGACGCGCAGGGCGGCCACGAAGTCGCCCTCGATATAGGGCGCGGGCGCCAGGCCGAAGAGGCCGCGGGCGACGGGGGCGGGCAGGGCGCGGCCCTGCGGCTGGGGCTTGGCCTCGGTGACGACCGGCCTGGACGCCGCGGCCGGGGCCGCCAGATGCGGGGCGGCGGCGACCGTCTCGACCACGGGCCGGGCCCGGGGCGTCAGCGTCGGCGGCGCGACGACGGCATGGGTCGTCATCGGCTCGGGCGCGGGCGGCGGCGCGGGGGGCGCGACCGGTTCGGCAGGCTCGGAGACGGCCACGAAGGTCGAGGTGCGGAAGGGCGCGGTGAACAGGGGATCGGACGACAGCCGCGGCGCCAGGCGCGGGATTACGCGCGGCGGCCCCGCCATCGCCTGGCCGGCGCCGTCGGGACGACCCGGGGCGCCCTGGAAGGCCTGGCCGGGCCGTCCCGACGGTCGCGCGTCGCCGATCACGCCGCCCGGCGGACGGTAGTCGGCCCGCGTCGCGCCCTGCGGTCCGCGGCCCGGACGCCAGGTCCCGCCCGACATCGGAACGGTGGGAACGGCGTTGACCGGGAAGCCGACCGAGCCGGGGCCCACCGACGGCCGCACGCCCGGGGCCGGGCGCGGGAACCCGCCGGGGCCGGCCATCGGCTGGGCCTGCGCGTAGGAGGTGAACAGGAAGGTCAGCGGCGAGGGGCCGGCCTCGGCCCGCTGGCGCGCGACGCCGGCGCCGGCGAACGGCGGCGGGGCGTAGAACAGCAGGCGCACGTCGTCCGGATCGGCGTTTAGCAGCCGCGCCAGATCGGCGCTGGAGCGCTCCGAGGCGACCCAGCCGGGGCTGTTGAGGCTGGGCGGTTCGTCCTCGACCGTGCGCACCAGCGGGCGGCTGGCGGCGGTGTCGATGGCGGCGCCCTTCAGACCGGCGGCGATGTCGGCCAGGCTGTGCTGCTCGGGCGGCTTGGGCGGCAGCAGCAGGGTCAGCGCCATGGTCGCCAGCTGGGCGACGACCAGGCTGCCGACCAGCAGGCAGACGATGCGCAGGGCGATCGGCGCGTCGGGTCGGCGCAGCTGGGCGATCAGGCGCTTCATTCGATCACCACCTTGGCGTCCAGCACGTAGCCGACGCCGCGATAGGTCTTGATCAGTTCCTGGTCGCACTGGGCCTCGATCTTGCGGCGCAGGCGGCTGATGTGCAGGTCGACGCCGCGGCCGACGGTCTCGGCGGCCTCGCCGCGGATGACGGTCAGCAGGTCTTCGCGCGACACCACCGAGCGGGCGTTGTCGAGCAGCAGCGAAAGAATGGCCAGTTCGCCCCGGGTCAGCAGCAGCAGCATGCCGTTGGGCGCCGTCAGCTGCCGGGCCGACAGGTCCATGCGGAAGCCGGCGAAGGCGTAAGTGTTGCGCTTGGGGTTGCGGCCTTGCGGACCGGCGGCGGCCCTGCGGCGCATCAGGGCCTTGACCCGCGCCAGCAGCTCGCGCGGCGGGATCGGCTTGACCACGTAGTCGTCGGCGCCGAGCTCCAGGCCCAGGATCCTGTCGACGGCCTCGCCCATGGCGCTGAGCATCAGGATCGCCGGGCCGTCCGGACGGGCCAACTGGCGGCACAGCGACAGGCCGTCCTCGCCGGGCAGGTTGACGTCCAGCACGACGACGTCGACGGCGTGGGCTTCCAGGATCTCGCGGGCGGCCTCGACGGCCCCGGCCTGGCGCACCGCATAGCCTTGCGCGCCCAGATAGGCGGCCATCTCGCGGCGCAGGACGTCGTCGTCCTCCACGAGCAGGACGGTCGCGGTCTCGGTGATCGAGGCGTCGGGGGTCATAGGCTCCCGGTTATGACATGGCGAAAGCGTCCGCGTCCCGGCCGCGGGCAGGGCGAGAGGCCGGCGGCGCGCGTCATGACGTCGCGGCGGCGTCTGGGGCGCGCCTGGGGGCGCGACTGGCGCGGGAGGCGGGCTCAAGGTTCCGCTCCATGGTTGCGGCGCGGACATGCCTCGTCGATTCGAACGGCCGGCGATGGTCGCCGAAAAGTACGGAATCGTTGCGGATCCTGGCCCATGAGCCAGCTTTGCAGGCGTAACACGTCTGCAATTTGTCGCTATGTATCCGCCTTGTATCGTTGGGCGCGGCCCGCGATACGCGGCCACGGACTTGCGGGAGGATCGGCGCGCCCGCTACCACAGGGCGTCGCGCCGACTGCCGGGCGCGGAGGGGCCGAACGCACGCATGAGCGACATCACCATCGTCGATATCGCCAAGCAGGCGGGCGTCTCGATCAAGACGGTGTCGCGCGTCATCAACCGCGAGGAGGGCGTGGGCCCGGCCACCAGGGCGCGGGTCGAGGACCTGATCGAAAAGCTCGGCTATCGGCCCAACGTCTCGGCCCGCTCGCTGTCGAGCCGCCGCAGCTACCTGATCGGCGTCGTCTTCATGCGGGTGGGCGCCTATCACTATGTCGGCGAGGTCCAGGTCGGGGCCATGCGCGCCTGCCGCCGGGCCGGCTATCACATGGTCATCGAGCAGGTCGACGATCCGGGGCAGGCGAGGGGGCCGGGGCTGGAGCAGGCCCTGAAGGCCGGTCGCTTCGACGGCCTCGTCCTGACCCCGCCGGTCTGCGACGACCCGGAGATCCTGGCTATCATCGAGGCTCAGGGGCTGTCCTACGTGCGCGTCGCGCCCGATCGCGACTTCGGCCGCTCGCCCTACGTGTTCATGGACGACCAGCAGGCCGCCCACGACATGACCGCTAGGCTTTGGGATCTCGGCCACCGCCGGATCGGCTTCATCGACGGTCCTGCCGACCATGGCTCGGCCCGTCGTCGCCGAGAGGGCTACATGACCGCCATGGCCGAGCGTGGCGCGCGCGTGAAGCCCGAATGGATCGCGCCGGGCGACTTCATGCCGCTGTCGGGCCTGGAGGCCGGCGACCGGCTGCTGGGCCTGCCCGAGCCGCCGACCGCGATCTTCGCCGCCAACGACTCCATGGCCATGGGCGTGATGTCGGCCGCTTCGAAGCGCGGGCTGTCGGTCCCGGGCGACCTTTCGGTGGTCGGGTTCGACGATGGCCCGCTGGCGGAGTCGTCCTGGCCGGGACTGACGACCGTGCACCAGCCGATCGCCGAGATGGCCGAGGCGGCGACCGAAATGCTGATCGAAGGATTCGGCGACCCCCGCTTCCGTAGCCGGACCGCCGCTCGCCAGCTCGACTACCACATCGTCGAGCGTGGATCCTCGGCCTCCCGCTAGCGGTAACTCGCGGACGGGTTGAGGTTCGTATTGCGCGCCTTTTGGCGACTTTCCGGCATTATGATCTACTAATTTCGACCTTTCCTAGGTGGAAAATCTAGACAGCGGTGTCTTCTGAAAACGGCATAGACAACGTTGTCGTATCGTGGTGTCAATCTACGACAACGTTGTCGTCATCGGGACATTCCGAGACGGAACGGAGCTCAAACCCCGGGACAAGGGGTGGAGGAAACATCGCCCGACGTCCGCTGCGGCGCCGGGATCCTGGCTGGAACGACGCCTCGGCGTCGTCACCGGTCCGCGCAGGAAAGGGGAACAACATGCGCACCATGCTCTTTACGTCGGCCGCCCTGGCGGTCGTGTGCTTCAACGCGCCCGCAGCCTTCGCCCAGGACGCTCCGGTGGCGCTGGACGAGGTGGTCATCACCGCCCAGCGGCGCAGCGAGAACCTGCAGAAGACACCGCTGACGGTGTCGGCGGTGACCGGCGACAAGCTGGAAGCCCAGGGGGTTAAGACCGTGGTCGACCTGGCCAGCCAGGTGCCGGCCCTGCAGATCACCTCCAGCGGTTCGGGCGCGGCCCAGGTCTTCCTGCGCGGCATCGGCAGCACCAACACCACCGAGGTCGGCGATCCGGCCGTCGCCTACCACATCGACGGCATCTACCAGGCCCGCTCCACCTCGGTCGGCGCGCTGTTCTACGACATCGACCGGGTGGAAGTGCTGCGCGGCCCGCAGGGCACCCTCTATGGCCGTAACGCCACCGCCGGCGCCATCAACGTCATCACCAAGAAGCCGGTGCTGGGCGAGTACGAGGGCGCGGGTTCGATCGAGGTCGGCAACTACAGCGCCGTCACCACCTCGGGCCTGATCAACGTGCCGATCGGCGACACCCTGGCCGTGCGCGCCTCGTTCCAGCAGAGCCGCCATGACGGCTACGTCAACGCCATCAACCAGGGGCCGGGCACCGGCGGCAACGACCGCTACGACCAGGACGACAAGTCGGCCCGCGTGCGGGTGCTGTGGAAGCCCAGCGACAGCTTCTCGCTGATCGTCAACGCCGACTACCTGCACCAGGGCGGCGCGGGCGGCGGCGACGGCACCTACGGCACTACGCGCGTCACCGGCGATCCGTGGACCTGCTACTGCTCGACCAACCTCTATCGCAACAACCGCTTCTTCAGCACCGGCGCCGAGGCCAACTGGGACCTGGGCTTCGCCAACCTGACCTATCTGGTCGGCTACAACTTCTCCAAGCTCGACCGCACCGGCGAGAACGCCAGCACCGGCGCGCCGAACTACTTCCTGGGCAAGGACTACACCTGGTCGCACGAACTGCGCCTGGGCGGCGACACCGGTAAGCTGAAGTGGGTGGTCGGCCTTTATCGCTTCACGGAAGACAACAACGTCGATTTCCGCGTCTTCCTGGCGACCAACTCGTACCTGTCGTTCATCCAGCCCGAGATCACGGCCGAGAGCATCGCCGTCTTCGGCCAGACGACCTACGAGGTCACCGACCGGTTCCGCGTCACCGGCGGCCTGCGCTACACCGAGGACAAGAAGGGCCGGGTGGGCGGCACCTACCTGACCAACTCGGCGGGCGCGATCGTCTCGACCGTGGTGGCCAATGTCGCCGACGCCAAGTGGGACGCCACCAACTGGAAGCTGGGCGCCGACTTCGACCTGACCTCGACCTCGATGCTCTATGCCAACGTCGCCACCGGCTACAAGGCGGGCGGCTACTACGACGGCATCGCCGACAACGTCTACGCGCCCGAGAAGATCACCTCCTACGAAGCCGGGGTGAAGAACCGCTTCCTCGACAACCGCCTGCAGGTGAACGCTACCGCGTTCCTCTACGACTACCGCGACTTCCAGGTCAGCGCCCTGGGCACCATCGGCGGCCAGGACGCCACGGTCACCCTGAACGCCGACAAGGCCAAGATCTACGGCCTGGAGTTCGAGACCAACCTGGCGCTCACCGAGCATGACCGGATCGACGCGACCCTGGGCTGGCTGCACGCCGAGTACACCGACTTCGTGCTGCAGCGCGGGGACTCGTTCTCGAACAACAACGCCAACGCCACGGTGGCGGCCTGCTACACCGCCAACTACGCGACGGCGGCTCCGCGCTCGACCGACTTCTCGGGCTGCCGCATGGCCCGCACGCCCGAGTGGACCTTCAACCTCGGCTACCAGCACATCTGGGAGCCCAGCTTCGGCGGCACCCTCACGGGGCGGATCCAGACGCACTACGAGACCAGCAAGAACCTCGAGTACCACGGCTTCGCCGAGAACAAGGAAGGCGCCTTCACCAAGACGGACGTCAGCCTGACCTACGCCAGCCCCGACGACCGCTGGACCCTGCAGGGCTACGTCCGCAACCTCGAGGACGACGACGTGCGCACCGCCTCGGCGCCGAACTCGACCACGGGCCTGGCCACCAACGGCGCCGGCGAGTTCTACGCGCCGCCGCGCACCTACGGCCTGCGCCTCGGCGTGACTTTCTAACCTCCTCACTCCCCCTCGCGCCCGGCGGACCCTGCCCGTCGGGCGCGCCTTTCTTTTTCGAGTAGATACGAGAGTTTAGCCGATGATCCTCACCCGACGCCTTCTGCTCCTGGCCGCTTCGGCCGCGGTCCTCGGCGGCGCGGCCCAGGCGGCGCCCAAGCAGCCCGAACTGGGCGTGCGCGAGGGCAAGACGATCACCGTCGACGGCCTGAAGTTCCGCGACCTCGACCGCGACGGAAAGCTTTCACCCTACGAGGACTGGCGGCTTTCCCCCGAGGTCCGCGCCGCCGACCTAACCGGCCGCATGACGCTGGACGAGAAGGCCGGCCAGATGATGCACGGCACCCTGCCGGCGACCGGTCCGATGGGCGTGGCCGGCATTGGCTCGGGCTACGACATGGCCAAGGCCGCGCCCCTGGTCGTGGACCGTCACGTCACCACCTTCATCACCCGCCTGGCCGGCGCGCCGAGCTTCCTAGCGGAGCAGAACAACGCCATCCAGGCGATCGCCGAGAAGGGCCGCCTGGGCGTGCCCGCGACGATCAGCACCGACCCGCGCCACCACTTCCAGTTCACGGCCGGCGCCAGCGTCGCCCCCGGCGGCTTCTCGCAATGGCCCGAGGCTCCGGGCCTTGCCGCCATCGGCGATGCAGCCCTGACCAAGCGCTTCGGCGACATCGCCCGGCAAGAGTACCGCGCCGTCGGCATCCACCAGGCGCTGTCGCCGATGGCCGACCTATCGACCGAGCCGCGCTGGTCGCGCACCAACGGCACCTTCGGCGAGGACGCCGATCTCGTCGGCAAGATGACCAAGGCCTACGTCCAGGGCTTCCAGGGCGGCGACAAGGGCCTGGCGACCGGCGGCGTCTCGGCCGTGGTCAAGCACTGGGTCGGCTACGGCGCCTCTGCCAAGGGCTTCGACGGCCACAACAGCTACGGCCGCTACGCCGTCTTCCCGAAGGGCCAGTTCGACCTGCACGTCAAACCGTTCGACGAGGCCTTCGCGGCCGGCGTCGTCGGGGTGATGCCCACCTACGCCATCCTGCAGGACGTGGCCCTGGAAGGGCAGGCGCTGGAACCGGTGGCCGCCGGCTTCTCCAAGCAGCTGCTGACCGACCTGCTGCGGGGCAAGCACGGCTTCAAGGGCGTCGTGCTGTCGGACTGGGCCATCACCAACGACTGCGGCGAGACCTGCCGCAACGGCTTCCCGGCCGGCGTGACGCCCAGCTTCGAGGGCTTCTCCACCGCCTGGGGCGTCGAGGATCTGGCCAAGGTCGACCGTTACGCCAAGGGCGTGAACGCAGGCCTGGACCAGTTCGGCGGCGTCGAGGACACGGCCGAGCTGGTGGCCGCGGTGAAGGCCGGCAAGATCACCGAGACCCGCATCGACGAGTCCGTGAAGCGCATCCTGCTGGTCAAGTTCGAGCAGGGCCTGTTCGAGAACCCCTATGTCGACCCCAAGGCCGCCGACGCCATCGCCGGCGCCAAGGCCTTCGTCGCCGAAGGCAGGGCTGCCCAGAGCGCGGCTCTGACGCTGCTTGAGAACAAGAACAGCCTGCTGCCGCTGAAGGCCGCCGGCCGCAAGGTCTGGCTCAAGGGCGTCTCGCCCGACGTCGCCAAGGCCTACGGCCTGACGCCGGTGACGGATCTGGCCCAGGCGGATCTGGCCATCATCCGCGTCGAGACCCCGTTCGAAACCCTGCACCCGAACTACACCTTCGGGGTGCGCCAGCACGAGGGCGACCTGTCGTTCAAGGACGGCGCGGCCGACTACGAGGCCATCAAGGCCGCCTCGGCCAAGGTTCCGACCATCGTCAGCGTCTATCTCGACCGCCCGGCGATCCTGACCAACGTCCGCGACAAGGCCGCGGCCCTGGTCGGCGACTTCGGCTCCAGCGACGAAGCGCTGCTTGATGCGTTGACCGGAAAGGCCAAGGCGCGCGGCAAGCTTCCGTTCGAGCTGCCCTCGTCGATGGCCGCGGTCGAACAACAGGCGGAAGACGCCCCGCACGACAGCGAAAAGCCGCTCTACCCGATCCACTACGGCCTGACCTACTGAGGGGACCGAGACCATGATCCGCATGACGACCGCCGCCAGCATCGCGGCCCTCTCGCTGGCCGCCGGCGCGGCCCAGGCCCAGACCGCCCAGCCGTGGATGAACACCAAGCTCTCGCCCGACGAGCGCGCGGCCCTGCTGGAAAAGGAGATGACCCTCGACGAGCGCATCGGCCTGGTCCACGGACCGATGTCGATGCCGATCTTCGGTATCAAGAAGCCCGACGGAGCCATCGGCTCGGCCGGCTATATCCCCGGCATCCCGCGCCTGGGCGTGCCGGCCCTGGAGGAAAGCGACGCCAGCCTCGGCGTCACCAACCCGCTGGGCGTGCGGCCCGGCGACGGCGCCACGGCCCTGGCGTCTGGCCTGTCGCTGGCGGCGACCTTCAACACCAAGCTGGCCTATGACGGCGGCGCGGTGGTCGGCCGCGAAGCTCGCGCAAAGGGCTTCAACGTCCAGCTGGCCGGCGGCGTGAACCTGGCCCGCGACCCGCGCAACGGCCGCAATTTCGAGTATCTGGGCGAGGACCCGTGGCTGGCGGCCAACCTCGTCGCCGCCCAGATCAACGGTATCCAGGCCCAGGGCATCGTCTCGACCATCAAGCACTTCTCGCTGAACGGCCAGGAGACCAGCCGCCACTTCGCCAACTCGGTGATCGACGAGGCCGCGCACCGTGAGAGCGACCTGCTGGCCTTCCAGATCGCGATCGAGAAGAGCCAGCCGGGCTCGGTGATGTGCGCCTACAACCTGGTCAACGGCGACTACAGCTGCGGCAACCCCCACCTGCTCAACGACGTGCTGAAGGGCGACTGGGGCTATAAGGGCTGGGTGATGTCGGACTGGGGCGCGGTTCACGCCACCGACTACATCGTCAAGGGCCTGGACCAGCAGTCGGGCGAGCAGCTGGACGCCAAGATCTGGTTCGGCGAGCCGCTGAAGGCCGCCGTCGAGAAGGGCGAGATCCCGGCCGCGCGCCTGTCTGACGCCACGCGCCGCATCCTGCGCTCGATGTTCGCCGCCGGCCTGTTCGACAAGCCGGTGACCCCGGGCGGCGCCATCGACTACGACGCCAACGCCGAGGTCGCCCGTGCGGCGTCGTCGGAAGGCATCGTGCTGCTGAAGAACCGCGAAGGCCTGCTGCCGCTGACGAAGTCCGCAAAGACCATCGCCGTGATCGGCGGCCACGCCGACGCCGGCGTGCTGTCGGGCGGCGGCTCCTCGCAGGTGGTGCCGCCGGGCGGCGCCAAGCGGGTCGTGCCGCTGGGCGGGGAGGGCATGATGGGCGCCTTCCGCAGCCAGTACTTCAACGGCTCCTCGCCGCTGGCCGCCATCCGCAAGGCCGCGCCGGAGGCCAAGGTCACCTTCGACGACGGCCGCTACGTCGCCTCGGCCGTCGCCGCCGCCAAGGCCGCCGACGTGGTGGTGGTGATGGGCAACCAGTGGATGGGCGAGGGCGAGGACGCCTTCGACCTGTCGCTGCCCAACGGCCAGGACGAACTGATCGCCGCGGTGGTCGCCGCCAACCCCAACGCCATCGTCGTGCTGCAGACCGGCGGCCCGGTGTCGATGCCCTGGCTGAACCAGGCCGGCGCGGTGGTCGAGGCCTGGTACGGCGGCGCCAAGGGCGGCGAGGCGATCGCCGACGTGCTGTTCGGCGCGGTCAATCCGTCGGGCCGCCTGCCGGTGACCTTCCCGGCGTCGCTGTCGCAGTACCCGCGCGAGGCGTTGCCGGGCCGCGGCGTGCCGGAGAAGACCAGGTTCGACGTCAACTACGCCGAGGGCTCGGACGTCGGTTATCGCCGCTTCGCCGCCACCGGCGACAAGCCCCTGTTCCCGTTTGGCTACGGCCTGTCCTACACCTCGTTCGCCTATTCGAACCTGAAGGTCGAAGGCGGACAGTCGGTCACGGTCAGCTTCGACGTCGCCAACACCGGCAAGGTCGAGGGCAAGGACGCCCCGCAGGTCTATCTGACCGGCGCGGCCGGCAAGCCGTTGCAGCGCCTGATCGGCTTCGACAAGGTGGCGCTGAAGCCGGGCGAGACCCGCCGCGTGACCCTGACCGCCGATCCGCGCCTGCTGGCCAGCTTCGACGCCAAAGGCCGTCGCTGGGTCGTCACGGGCGGCGACTATCAGGTGGCGGTCGGCGCCTCGGCTACGGACCTGACCCTGAAGGGCGCGGCCAAGGTCAAGGCCCGGACGCTGAAGCCGTAAGGGAAGGGCATGGCGATGAGATCTTCAGGGAAGTCCCTGGTTTCGGGCCTCGCCTTGGCGCTGGCCATGGGCCTGCCGGCCCTGGCCGCCGGTCCGGTGGTCAAGACCGCCAACGGTCCCGTCGAGGGCGTCGAGAGCGGAACGGTGGCGGCGTTCAAGGGAGTGCCCTTCGCCGCCCCGCCGGTCGGCCCCCTGCGCTGGCGCGCGCCCCAGGCCCCCGCGGCCTGGACCGCCGTCCGCTCGGCCGCCGAATACGGCCCCGACTGCGCGCAGAACCCGTTCCCGGGCGACGCCGCGCCCCTGGGCGTCAAGCCGGCCGAGGACTGCCTCTATGTGAACGTCTGGACGCCGAAGGACGCCATCAAGGCCAAGGCGAAGAAGCCGGTCATGGTCTGGATCTATGGCGGCGGCTTCGTCAACGGCGGCTCCTCGCCGTCGGTCTATGCCGGCGACCGCTTCGCCCGCGACGGCGTGGTGCTGGTCAGCTTCAACTACCGCGTCGGGCGCTTCGGCTTCTTCGCCCACCCGGCGTTGTCGGCCGAGAACGCCGACGGAGGCATGCTGGGCAACTACGCCTTCATGGACCAGATCGCGGCGCTGAAATGGGTGAAGGCCAATATCGAGGCCTTCGGCGGCGATCCTGACAACGTGACGATCTTCGGGGAGTCGGCCGGCGGCATGTCGGTCAACGCCCTGCTGACCACGCCCCTGGCGCAGGGCCTGTTCCACAAGGCGATCATCCAGTCGGGCGGCGGCCGGCCGCGCCTTCTGCCGTCGCTGCCGATCAAGGCCGCGCCCGGCGAGCGCTCGGCCGAGAGCGTCGGCGTCGCCTTCGCCGCCAAGGCCGGCGTGACCGGGGAGGGGCCCGAGGCCCTGGCCGCCCTGCGCGCCCTGCCGGCCGACACGGTGGTCGACGGCCTGAACATGGCCACCTCCGGCGTTCCCACCTGGAACGGCGGGCCGATGGTCGACGGCCGGATCGTCACCAAGCCGGTGCTCGACGCCTTCGCCGCGGGCGAATGGACCAGGATGCCGGTGATGGTCGGGGCCACCGGCGCCGACGGCTTCTTCTTCGGTGGGACCCGCGACCAGGTCTTCGCGCCGTTCGGCGAGCGGCGGGCCGAGGCCGAGGCGCTCTACGATCCCACCGGCGATGGCGACATCAAGGTCTATGGCTGGAAGGCCGCGGGCGACCGGATGTTCATCGAGCCCGCGCGGGAAGTCGCTCGCACGCTGGCCGTCCAAGGCGCGCCGGTATGGTCGTTCCGCTTCTCCTACGTGGCCGAAAGCCAGCGCAAGGAGTGGTGGAGCGCCCCGCACGCCACCGAGATCCCGTTCGTGTTCGACACGGTCGACGCCCGTTATGGCGCGGCCCTGACCCCGGCTGACGCCGCCGCCGCCAAGGCCGCCCACGCCTACTGGATCGCGTTCGCGACCAACGGGACGCCCGCGCCGGCCGGCCAGCCGGCCTGGCCGAAGTACGACGCCGCCGGCGATGCGATCATCGACTTCACCAATGACGGGGTGAAGACCGGGGCGGATTCGCTGAAGGCGCGGCTGGACCTGGTCCAGGCCACGACCCCAAAGCCGGCGGGGCGGTGACGTGGCCGTCCGGCTGGCGCACGCGGTGATCGATCGCGACACCTTCCAGGCCCTGCGCCGCGCCCTACCGGCCGCCACCAAGGCCTGCCTGCAGGAGACCTTCGGCATCAGCGAGACCACCTGGGTCAAGCTGCGCGACGGTCGCCCGGTCAAGCAGGCGACGCTGGAGCGGCTGCTGGAGCGCTATAGCCGGATGTGCGGCGAGATGGGGCGAAGGGCGGCGTAGGTCTCACCTCTCCCATAGGGAGAGGGAGGGGCCCAGGCGAAGCCTGGGAGGGTGAGGGGTTAGGGACTTCGGCCGATTGCCCTGAATTGGTTTGCTAGGATTAGGGGAGGGGACCGCCATCGGCGTAACCCCTCACCTTCCCACGCCTGCGGCGCGGGCCCCGCCCTCTCCCTATGGGAGAGGTGTGATTGAGGGCAGGCCGTCCATGATGGCCGTGAGCGCCAGCACCGTCTGGCCTTCCATGGCGCTGTGGCCGGCGTCGGTCTTCACATAGCTGGCCGGCGGGGCGCCGATCTCGTCCAGGGCCGCGACCAGGCGCGAGGCTTGCGACAGCGGGCAGACCTGGTCGAAGCGGCCGTGGACGATGTGGATGTCCAGGCCCTTCAGCTTGTCGACGTTGTCGACGATGTAGTCCGGCTCAAGGAACAGGCCGTTGGCGAAGAAGTGGGCCTCGATCTGGGCGAAGCACAAGGCGAAGTCGGCCTCGCCGAACTTTCCGGCGTCGGCGTTGTCGGGGATCATGTTCGAGATCGTGCCTTCCCAGACCGACCAGGCCACGGCCGCTTCCAGTTGGCGCTGACGCTCGGCTTCGCTGGTCGGGACCATGTCGAAGATCTTCTTGTAGGCGCCCATGATGTTGCCGCGCTCTTCGGCCGGGATCACCTCGACGAAGGCCTTCCACTCGTCGGGATAGGCGATGTAGGCGCCCGGCTCGGTCAGGGCGTAGGGGGTGTTGGTGAAGGCCGCCGCATTGCCCTGGTACATGTAGAGCAGGTCTTCGGTCGCGCCGAGGAAGATGCCGCGCAGGATCAGCGAGGCCACCTTGTCGGCATGGCGGATGGCGTAGGTCAGCGCCAGGGTGCTGCCCCAGCTGCCGCCGAACACGTGCATGCGGCCGGTGATCCCCAGGGCGTCGCGCAGCCTGTTGATGTCGTCGACCAGGTGGTCGGTGGTGTTGTTGGTCAGCGCGACCTGCGGGCCGGCCGAGGCGACCGTCGGCTCGCTCTTTCCGCAGCCGCGCTGGTCGAACAGGATCACGCGATAGCGCTTGGGATCGAAGAAGCGGGCCATCGGCGGGGCGCAGGCTCCGCCCGGGCCGCCGTGCAGGAACATCACCGGCTCGCCGTCGGGGTTGCCGTATTCTTCCCAATAGAGCTTGTGGTCGGGCGCGGCGTCGACCTGCAGCAGGCCGCTCTTGTTGGCGACCGGCTGATCGTACTTCCATTCACCAGTGACCTTGCTGGTGGTCCGCAACCGCGAGAAATTCATAACTCGACCTTTCGTGAGGCTGTTCGCCCGTGCCGTTTAGATGCGCTCGTCACTGACGACCGCAAGTCAAAATCGGCGGCTCTCGACAGGATCGGGGCGTCCGCGTACCCCGTCGCTTCGCCCCAGCCCGAAAGGAGGGAGCATGGCCAATCCCTTCTCGCTGCTGGCGCCGGCGCTGATCCCGTCCTGGAATTTCTTCGACGTCATCGCCGCCTCGCCGCGCGTCCAGTACGCCCTGGCCGACACCCGCGAGGCGACGTTGGAAGACTGGGACGAGTTTCGGCCGCGCCCGCAACGCATGTCGCCGGCGGTCATGCTGGGCCGCCTGGTTTGGAACCCGCGCTGGAACGAGAGCCTCTATCTGGTCAGCTGCGCAGAGCGGCTGGTCGAAGAGCCGACCGCTCACGCCGAGAACGAGATCTTTCGCCGGATCGCGGCCGATCTTGCCGGCTGCCCCGACGCGCGGCCCTGGCTGTCGTTCCGGCTGCAGTTCATCGACCCCGCGGGCGAGCACGAGGTGCTCTACCAGGCCGCGCCGCGGCGGCTGGCGGACATCGACGTCCGATGAGCTTCGACCACGCCCTGCGCCTGACCGAGGTGCTGCTGGCCCTGGCGCTGATCCAGCAGAGCCTGGAGCATATGCGGGTCTTTCGTCGCGAGCGGCTGCTGTTCGGCGCGCGCATCCTGCTGTGTGGGCTGGTCGTTGCGGGCGCAGCCTCGCCCTGGCCGCTGGTCGTCCTGGCGGGCCTGTCGCTGCTGATCCTCCAGCGCTTCCAGGGGCCCTACAACGGCGGCAGCGACCGGCTGGGTCTTCTGGCTCTGTGGTGCGTGACCCTGGCGCGCACGCTGCCGGTCGACGCCTGGCGCGAACTGGCCTTCGGCTATCTCGGCGTGCAGTTGATGCTGTCCTACTTCATCTCCGGCTGGGTGAAGATCGTGAACCCCGACTGGCGCAAGGGCCTGGCCCTGCGCCAGGTGTTCGCCTTTTCCGCCTATCCGGTGGCCGAGAACCTGCGCGGCTGGGCCGACCGGCCGCGCCTGCTGCTGGCCATGTCGTGGGCGGTGATGCTGTTCGAGCTGGCCTTTCCGCTGACATTGCTGTCGCAGCCGTCGCTGATGGTCGGCCTGGTGGTCGCCGCGACCTTCCACTTGGCCAACGCTTGCCTGTTTGGCCTCAACCGTTTCTTCTGGACCTGGCTGGCGGCCTATCCGGCCATCGTCTGGCTGCAGCAGCGCCTGTTCTAGCCCCAGGCGGGGAAGACCACGCAGGTTGGACGGTCGACGGCGATGACCTGGTCGGTGGCGCTCAGGCGGCCGGAGGCCGTGTTTCGCGCCAGAACCGTCACCGCGCCGGATCCCTGGTTGGCCGCCAGCAGCCAGCGGCCGGTGGGATCGAGGGCGAAACTCCAGGGCGTCTTGCCGCCGGTGGCGATGCGCTGGATTTCCAGCAGCGTTCCTTTGGCCTCATCCACCGCATAGACGACGATGACGTGCTCGACGCGGATCGAGGCGTAGACGAAACGGCCGTCGTGGCTGACAGCCACCTCGGCGCCGTTGATCGGCGGCTCTCCGCCCGCCCGCAGGGTCTGCAGCAGCTCCAACTGGCCCTTGCGCAGGCGATAGGCGCGGATCTCCGGCACGATCTCGCTGAGCAGGTAGAGGTAGCGGCCGGTCGGATGCAGCGCCATGTGGCGGGGCCCCGTTCCAGGCGGCAGTGCGACGGACGCTTCGCCGGGCGGGCCCAACGTCCTCGTCGCCGCATCGTAGGGATGGACGAAGATCCGATCGGCGCCGAGATCGGCGACCAGGGCCTGGCGCCCCGTCGGATCGATCATCACCGCATGGGCGTGCGGTCCCTGCTGCTGGGGCGAGGGGCCAGAGCCCGTGTTGGCCTGCACCGAGGCCGCCGGCTCCAGCCCGCCGTCGGCGCGGACGGGCAGGGCGGCGACATGGCCCGTGCCGTAGTGAGCGACCAGCAGCCCGCCGGCCCTGTCGTCCAGCGACATGTGCGCCGGACCGCCGCCGCCCGAGGCGACGGTCGAGATCACGGTGAGGGCGCCCGTCGCGCGATCGGCCTTCAGCGCGTGAACCTTGCCCTGTTCGCCGGGGCCATAGCCGGTCTCGCTTAGAGCGTAGAGCACGGGCAAGGAGGGATGAGCGACCAGCCAGGTAGGGCGCTCCAGCGTGGCCACAACGCCGATGGGGGTGAGCGTGCCCCTGGGCGCGTTCAGCCGGGCGGCGAAGATGCCCTGGCCGTCCTTGTCCGCTTGGCCGCCGACGTAGACGAGCTGCTCGTCCCGCGAGGCCGCCTGCGCCGCTTGGGTCGCCATCAGGCCCAGCGCGCCGGCGGCGACCGCGCGGCGGGTGGGCGAGCCGTGTCTGGAATCGGTCATCGGCGTCTCCTCCGCCCACGCTTGTCAGGCTTTGGAAGGGGCGTCGATAAGACCACTCGGGTTTCTTCTCCGAAGAAAATCGCGCCGGGTTTGACGGAAGTTTCGCGCCCGTGCATCGCTCCCTCCAGAACAACTCGACCAGAGTGGGTGGGACGGAAACGGTGTCGGAGGGGCGTGCGCGCGTCGTGGCTTGGATCGGGCGGGAAATCCTGCCCCACGAAGCCGACCTGCGCGCCTGGCTGCGGCGGGCCTTCGCGACGGCCGGCGACGTCGACGACATCGTGCAGGAGACCTACTGCCGGCTGGCGGGCCTGTCCCACGTCGACCACATCGGCGAGCCGCGAGCCTACCTGTTCCAGGCCGCCCGCAGCGTCGCGCTGGAGCAGCTGCGGCGGGCCCGGGTGGTGCGGATCGACACGGTGACGGAAATCGACGCGCTGAACGTCGAACTGGACGAGCCTTCGCCCGAGCGCATCGCCGGCGGGCGGCGCGAGCTGGAGCGGGTGCGGCGGCTGATCGCCGCCTTGCCCGACCGCTGCCGCCGGATCTTCGAGATGCGCAAGATCGAGGGCCTGCCGCAACGCGAGATCGCCCGCCGCATGGGCGTGACCGAGAACGTGGTCGAGAACGAA
>PJUK01000355.1_pt1 | contig 17176 bp, 16 predicted proteins | sample 1512211 | NCBI WGS metagenome assembly PJUK01 (sample SAMN08177668, study PRJNA422409) | Feces metagenome, whole genome shotgun sequencing project.
CTGGGCGTCGGCGAACGCCCAGTTGGGCAGGGCGTCGAACCAGGCTTCCAGGAAGCCCTTACGGTTGTTCTGGTGGTCGAGGTAGTAGGCGTGCTCCCACACGTCGCAGACCAGCAGCGGGGTCACGCCCGGCTTGGTCATGGCGCCGTCGGCGTCGTGGGTCGAGATGAGCGACAGCTTGGCGCCTTCGGCGACCAGCCAGGCCCAGCCCGAACCGAAGTGGCCGACGCCCTCGGCGACGAACTTTTCCTTCAGGCCGGCCAGGCCGCCGAAGGTTTCGTCGATGGCCTTGGCCAGGGCTTCGCCCGGGCCGGCGCTGGCCGGAGCCATGCATTCCCAGAAGAAGGCGTGGTTCCACGCCTGGGCGGCGTTGTTGAACACCTTGCCCGGGCCGGCGTCGGCGATGACGGCTTCCAGCGAGCGGCTGTCGTCTTCCGGCAGCAGGCCGTTCAGCGCGTTGACGTACGCGGCGTGGTGCTTGTCGTGGTGGAAGTGGAGGGTGTTGGCCGAGATGGTCGGCTGGAGCGCCTCGTAGGCGTAGGGCAGGTCGGGCAGCTTGAACATGGTCACTCCATGGCGAAACGCCCCCGGAAGATGGGCCGGGGGCGGTTGAAAGCTAGACATTCGCGCCGAAAAAATTTCAGCGCTTGGGCGGGGTCCTCGAAGCCATGAAGGCCTGGGCGACGGCCGCCGTAAAGGTCGGGTTCTTGAGCGCGAAGACGCCGGCCGCCAGGGCCGCGCCGATCGAAAGGATCGGGCGATCCTTGACGATGTCGACGATGCGCTCGGCGAAGCCATTCACCTCGGGCGGCGGCGCGTGGCGCACGCGGCCGGCCTCGGCCCGGTTGGCGGCGATCAGCCCGGCCACCGCGACGACGAAGGCGGCCACGGCGGCCACCACCGCGGCCGCTCCGGCCGAGGTGAGGACCGGGGCCAGCACCGCGTACAGCGCGAAGGCGGCGGCGAACACGCTCACGGCAGCGGCCGCGGCGATCGCCGCGGCCGCTGCCAGCGTCATCAGGGTCTTTTCGAAGATCACTTGTTGTGGCTGCGGCTGCCGGCGAGCAGGAGGCCCAGAAGGACGCCGACGCCGAGGCCGGCCAGGGTGGCGGTGATCGGACGCTCGCGGACGCGCTCGGAGACGTACTTCTGGGCGTCTTCCAGCTGCTGGCCGGCGGTGTCGGTGTAGGTGCGGCTCTGGGCGCGCAGCGTGTCGAAGCTGTCGACCAGGTTCTTTTCCAGGCGCTTGGCGGCGTCGGCGAAGCTGGCCTTGGCGGCGCTGGCGGCCTCGGCGAAGGAGCGCTCGGCGTGCTCGGCGGCCGCGCCAGCGGCGGCCGTCGCCTTGTCGGCTTCCTTCTGAGCGGTGTTCAAGGCGTTCGCGGGCATGTCTCGTCTCCGGTTCGCGGCGGGGCTTTACGGGAAGTGCAGCTGAAGCTGCGCCCCGTCAACGCGGAGCCCGCACGGCCAGTTCCCACCTTAGCGCGACCGGAAAAGCTTCACCACAGGAGATCGCGCTGGAGCATCCGATCCCCGCTCGCGCCACGCGAGAAGCCGGTCTATGTTCGAATCATGGCGGACGCGGATGCAGAACGGGCATCGGACCAGGAGGCCCGCAGATTGCGGGCGGCGACGGCTCTGGCCGGAGCGTGGAAGGACGCCGACGACCCGCGCCTGTCCCGCCTGACGCGGCTGGCCGCGCGCCTGTTCGAGGCGCCCCGCGCCGCCCTGATGCTGATCGAGCCCGACCGTGTTCGCCTGGTCGGCCGGGTCGGCTACGCCGCCGAATCTCTTTCCCGCGACGCGCCGCTGGCCGATCTGGTGCTGCGGTGCAGCCGTTCGGCGCAGCATGCCGATCTGGCCGGGACGGCCTTCTTCGCCTGCGCGCCCCTGCGCGATCCGCGCGGCCTGGTGGTCGGCGTGCTGGCGGTGGAGGACGACCGGCCGCGCGCCGGGGTCGCGCCGGGCCTCCTGGAAATGCTGGGCGAACTGGCGGATCTCGCCATCGAGGAGCTGATCCGCGGCGCCGACCAGGCCCGCGCGGCGGCCGAGCGGCTGCTGGACGCCGAACGCCTGGCCCTGGCCCTGAGCGCGGCGCGGCTCGGCGAGTTCGAGTGGAACGTCAAGACCGACCGCCTGCGGATCAGCGAGCGCATGGCCCGGATCAGCGGCATTCCCGCTGGCGAGGTTCCGGCCGAAGAGGGCAAGGCCGTCTGGCCCTATATCCATCCCGAAGACCGCGAGATCACGCGCGAGGACCTGCGGGCCCAGCTGCGCGACACCGGCCGCTACGAGGTCGAGTATCGCCGGGCCCAGGGCGTCGACGGCCACGAGCAGTGGAGCCGCGGCTGCGGGGTCATGGTGCTGGACGACGAGGGCCGGCCCGATCTGCTGATGGGCGTGGTGCAGGACATCACCGACCAGCGCGAGGCCGACGAGCGGCGCGACAACCTGGTGGCCGAGCTCGACCACCGCATCAAGAACATCCTGGCGGTGGTGCAGTCGGTCGCCGCCCAGTCGGCGCGCAAGAGCTCGTCGCTGGACGCCTTCCTCAAGACCTTCGCAGCGCGGCTGAAGTCGATGAGCTCGGCCCACGACCTGATCAGCGCGGCGCGCTGGCGGGGCGCGACCCTGGGCCGGATCGCCGCCGCCGAACTGGGCGGCCTGGCCCCCAACCAGACCCGCTGGGACGGGCCGGAATTGTTCCTGACCCCGCGTGCGGCGGCCGCCCTGTCGTTGGCCCTGCACGAACTGGCGGTCAACGCGGTGAAGTACGGCTCGCTGTCGACCGAGACCGGCCGGGTCGAGATCGTCTGGCGCCGCTCGCCCGACGGCGGCTTCAGCCTGGAATGGCTGGAAACCGGCGGCCCGCTGACCAGTGAGCCGACCACGCGCGGCTTCGGCGCGACGCTGGTCGAGGACGTGGTCGGGCGCGAGCTCGGCGGCGAGGCCAAGATCGACTACCGGCGCAGCGGCGTCACGGCGATGATCCATGCGGCCGCCTCGGCCCTGGCCGACGCTCCCGAGCCCGAACCGGCGCCGGCCGAGCCCGAGCGCATCGTCGAGACCATCGGCGGCGGCGACGACAACTTCCGCGCCGGGGCCATCGCCGGCCTCAAGGTGCTGATCGTCGAGGACTCGCTGCTGCTGGCCATGGAACTGGAGGCGGGCCTGGAGGACAGCGGCGTCGAGGTGGTCGGCTGCGCGGCCGAGCTGGGCGAGGCCCTGTCGATGCTGGAACAGACCTTCGACGCGGCCGTGCTCGACGCCGACCTCAACGGCCAGTCGGTGGCGCCCGTCGCCGAGGTGCTGCGCAAGGAAGGCCGGCCGTTCGTCTTCGCCACCGGCTATGCCGACAAGGCCGCCCCCATGGGCTTCGACGCCCCGATCGTGCGCAAGCCCTACAATGTGCACCAGATCGCCAAGGCCCTGGCTTCGGTGACGGGGCGGGGGTGACCCCCTCCGGCCCTACGGGCCACCTCCCCCAGAGGGGGAGGATCTAAAAGCGCCGGCTCCAAGATGCTCCCCCTCTGGGGGAGCTGTCGCGAAGCGACTGAGGGGGTCGGCGCGATGCGCCTACTTCCGGATCCGCATCAGGCATTCCTGCGCGACCGAGGCCACCAGCTTGCCGTCGCGGCTGAACATCTGGCCGCGCACGAGGCCCCGGCCCTGTGAGGCGCTGGGGCTGTCCTGCGAAAACAGGGTCCAGTCGTTGAAGTCGAAGGGGTGGTGGAACCACATGGCGTGGTCGAGGCTGGCGGCCTGCAGGCCCGGCGTCGTCCAGATCAGGCCGTGCGGACGCAGGGCGCTTTCCATGAAGGCCATGTCGGACGCATAGGCCAGGGCCGCCTGCTGCATGCGGATGTCCTCGCCCAGCGGGGCGACGGCGCGCATCCACACCTGCTTCTCGCCCGACTTCTTTTCCGGGGCGACCGGGTTCTGCGGATCGATCCAGCGCAGGTCGACGGGGCGCGGGCGCTCCATGAAGGCCAGCATCTTGGGATGGATCTGGTCGCCCAGGCTGCGCAGGTACTCGGCCTCGGTCGGCAGGGTTTCGGGCGCGGGGACGTCCGGCGCCTCGAACTGGTGTTCCAGGCCCACTTCCGGCGTCTGGAACGAGGCGGCCAGGTTGAAGATCTGCTCGCCGTGCTGGATGGCGGCCACCCGGCGGGTGGTGAAGGTGCCGCCGTCGCGAGCGCGCTCGACCTCGTAGAGCACCGGGGCGTTCACGTCGCCGGGGCGGATGAAGTAGGCGTGCAGCGAGTGGCAGATCCGGTCGGGCACGGTCTGGTAGGCCGCGGTCAGGGCCTGAGCGATGACCAGCCCGCCGAAGATGCGCGGAAAGCCGTCGTTGGGGCTGATGCCCCGGAACAGGTTCACCTCGATCGGTTCGAGGGTCAGGATCTCGGCGAGGTTCTCGGGCGTCTGCATGGTGCGCTGCGATAAGCTTCACGGACGACCAGAGCAAGGCTGACCATAACGTCAGCCTTGCGCCGCATGGTCGCGGCGCCCATGCTTTGGCCATGCCGCCGATCGTCCATCACCCTGCCTTCCGAGCCGAGATGCCGGCCGGGCACCGCTTCCCGATGGACAAGTTCTCGCGCCTGGCCAGCCTGTTGGAGGTCGAGGGGCTGCCCGGGCCGGAGGGCTTCCACAGGCCGGAGTTCGCGCCGCTGGAGGTGCTGCGCCTGGCCCACACCGACGACTACGTGCGCGGCGTCGTGGAGCTTTCGCTGCCGCCCGGCGTGGTGCGCCGCATCGGCATGCCCAACAGCGACAGCGTCGCGACGCGGGCTCGCGCGGCCACCGGCGGCACGATCCTGGCCGCCCGCCTGGCGCTGGAACACGGCGTGGCCTGCAACACCGCCGGCGGCAGCCATCACGCCGAGGCCGGTTCGGGGGCGGGCTTCTGCGTGTTCAACGACGTGGCGGTCGCCGCCCGGCTGCTGCTGGCCGAGGGGCGGGTCTCGCAGGTGCTGGTCGTCGATCTCGACGTCCACCAGGGCGACGGCACGGCGCGGATCTTCGAGGGCGATCCCAGCGTCTTCACCTTCTCGATGCACGCGGCGAAGAACTTCCCGCACCGCAAGGCCGCCTCCGACCTCGATGTCGAACTGGAGGACGGAACCGACGACGGCGCCTATCTGGCCCGTCTCGATGCGATCCTGCCGGACCTGATCGCGCGGGTGGATCCCGACATCGTGTTCTTCAACGCCGGCGTCGATCCGCATGCGGACGACAAGCTGGGGCGGCTTGGCCTGACCAACGCCGGCATCGCCGCCCGCGAGGCTCGGGTGCTGGGCGCCTGCCTGGCGCGAGAGATCCCGGTCGTGGGCGTGATCGGCGGCGGCTACGACCCCGACATCGACCGCCTGGCCGACCGGCACGCCATTCTGCACCGTACCGCGGCCGCCCTCGCGCCCACGAAAAAGGGGCGACCCGTCGCCGAGCCGCCCCTTCCTCACGCGATCTGAGACGCGGCCTTAGAAGGCCGTCCGCAGGCTGAGCACCGCCGCGCGCGGGGCGCCCACATAGGCGTAGGTGCGGCCATAGCCGGGCGAGCCCGGGGTGGCGCTGGTCTGGGTTCCCGACAGGTTGCCGTAGTAGAACTTGTCGAAGATGTTGGTGACGTTGAGCTGGAGGTACGACTTCTTCCAGCCGTCGCTGCCCAGGTCGTAGCGGACGTCGGCGTCCCACACGGTGTAGTGCGGCAGCTTCTGGTCGTTGACGTCGGTCATGTACCGCTCGCCGATGAACTTGCCCTGCACGCCGATCTGGAACTTGCCGATGTCGTAGGTCAGGCGGCCGGCGAAGGTCCACTTCGGGGTCTCCACCACCTGCTTACCGGCGGTGTCGGCATAGGTGGCCAGGCCCGTGGTCGAGCTGTAGCTGACGGCCAGGTCGTCCTGCAGCTTGGCGTCGGTATAGGCCATCGAGCCGTAGATCGTCAGGCTGTCGTCCAGGCGCCATTGGGCCTGGGCGTCGAAGCCCTGGATCTCGACGTCGCCGACGTTGCGGTCGATGTAGGTGCCGTCGTTCTGGTCGACCGTCGTGACGATCCGGTTCTGGATGTTGGTGTGGTAGACGCTGGCCGAGGCCATGACCGTCGGCGTGCGGAAGCGGTAGCCGACTTCCACCGTCTGGCCGGTTTCGGGCTCGACGTTGCCGAGGGCCCCGGTGCTGGTCAGGGTGTAGAGGTTGTCGACCTTGGGGGCCGACATCTGCTCCGAATAGCTGCCGTAGACCGAGTGGTTCTCGCCGAAGCGGTACGACAGGCCCACGTTCGGCAGCACGTCGTCATAGCTCTTCTTGGCCGAGAACGGCGAGAAGTAGGTCGCGCCGTTGACGGTGACCACCGACGCCACCGCGCCGTCGGCCTTGGCGGCCGTCGCCGTCGGGGTCATCGACGAGCAGTAGTAGGTGGTCGAGCCGGCGCGCGAGTAGCAGTACTGGTTCAGTTCGCGATCGAGCGTGGGCAGGCGCACGCCGATGTTGGCGATCAGCTTCTCGTCCAGGAATTCGCCGCGATACTCGACGCTGAACTGGTTGAAGGTGGCCACCGAGCTGCGGTTGCGCTTCTGGGCGATGTCGCCCGCGGCGGTCTTGACGGCCACGCCGTAGCCGTCCTTGCCGCTGAACACGTCGGTCGGGTCGCCGTTGCTGTTCAGCACGCTGTACTCGCCGGTCTGGCGGGTGTGGGCTTCGTCCCAGGCATAGGCGAAGCGCACGCGGTGGTGGTCGGCCACGTCCCAGATCAGCGAGGTGTTCAGGCCCCAGCGACGGCTGTTGGTGTTGCTGGGCGAGTAGACCAGCACCGTGTCGCCGGTGTCGCCGTCGCCGTTGAGGTCGACGCCCACGCCGGCGCTGTTCTTCAGCTGGATCGAGGTTTCCGACAGGCTGGTCGAGCCGCCGCCGTTGGCCATGGTGTAGTTGAACGACGGGTCGACCGTCAGCTTCAGGTTCGGCAGCAGGGTGAAGCGCGACTGGCCGCGGATGGTGCCGGTGTTCGACGGGTTCAGACGCAGGCCGTAGTAGTTCGAAGTGCCCGGCGTGGTGCTGAAGTCGTAGTCCTCGCCATAGGTCTCCACGTCGCCGGCCACCGAGGCGTCGGCGTTGGTCAGGTAGGGCGCGTAGTAGCTGTTGTTGCGGTTTTCGTTGTAGTTGAAGTTCAGCGCCAGGAAGTCGCCGGGCTTGGCCAGGTCCTGCTCGATGCGGGCGTTGACCTGCTTCTTCTCAAGCGTGCCTGGGCCCTTGAACTTGTCGTACTTCTGCCAGCTGCCGGCGATCCAGGCGCGCGTGCCCAGCGGGCCGAACTCGCCGGTCTGCAGCAGGGCGAAGGCGCGGCGGAAGTTGTCGGTGCCGACGCCGGCCTTGGTGACGACGCCGAAGTCCTTGGTGGCGCGCAGGGTGGTGTAGTTGATCACGCCGGCGGTCGACGAGGCGGTGACGGAGTCGGCGTCGGTCGAACCGGTGTTGACGTTGGCCTGCTGGATCAGCTCGGCGTCGACCTGCTGGTTGGAATAGATCGCGTAGTTGCCGCCGTCGTTCAGCGGCACGCCGTCGACCAGGAAGCCGATGTGGGCGCCGTCCTGGCCGTGCAGGCGGATGCTGCCGCCCGACGAGCCGTAGGGATCGCTGTTGGTGAACACCAGGCCCGGCACCAGGTTCAGCGACTGCAGCACGGTCTGGCCGTCGGCCTGACGGTTCAGGAACTCGTTGGTGACGGTGTACTTACCCTTCGGCGCCGTCTCGGCGACCATGGTCCCGTCCATCGTCTTGGGGCCCGAGGCGGCGGTGACGACGACGGTGTCGAGTTCGGTGGTGGCGGTCGATTGGGCGAAGGCGCCGGTGGCCGAAAGCAGGCCGCCGAACAGCGCCGTCGTGGCCAGGCAGGCCAGCTTGGTTCTGTTCATCTCTAAGATTATCCCCTTGCTCGCAACAACTCCGCCGACATGCGAAGTAAAATGCTGCGGAAGTGGGATTTTTAGAGATCGAAATTCTATGTTTGATGACGATATTGGAGCGATTATGGGGTCGGAAATCGACGATATCGCTGCAAGTTCGCTGCAAAAGCAACGTTCTGATATTTATGGAAACAAGTAAGTTTCGAATTCTTTCCGATCTATTCTCGGTTGGATTGTTTCGTCAGGCGCCATGCTCCGCCGAGATCGGGTCGGCGGAGCTACGCGGCGATCACTTACAGGCTCGGCGAGATGAAACCGGCGACGACGACGAGAGGAAGGACGGCGAGCACCAGGCTGGCGAGCGAAGCGAAAGCGTTGTTCGAGAAGGTCATTGGTCTAGTCCCTGAGTTGTTTGCCCGGCGCGACGTCCGCGTCCGGTGAAAAGAGGTATAGGTCGGGCGAGGGACGAACACCCGTTACCTTTGCGTCATGACGCCATTTTAAGAAACTATCTCGCCTGTAATGCGCATTACATTGGATTAATGTGAGCGCTGATGGAAAGTTTCGCGAGAAATTATTCCGTCTTAGGCTTCGGCGGCGCGGCGCCGTCTTGCGCCTCGCCGCCGCAACCGGGGGAGGATCAGTCCTCGGCCCCGGTCAGCAGGAAGTGGCCGCGCAGGGCCGCGATCGGCGCGGCGCGCTGTTCCTGCCAGGCCTCGACGTGGACGTTGGCGATGCGTCGGCCCACCTTCTTGATCTGGGCACGGGCATAGGTGGTTAGCGGCCGGCCCGAGCGCAGGTACTCGATCGAGACGTCGATGGTGCGCGGCTGGCGCTTCAGCGTCTCGGCGATCGACAGCTGGGCCAGGGCCGTCATCTCCATGAAGGCGCCCAGCACGCCGCCGTGGATGGCCGGCAGCATCGGGTTGCCGACGATCTCGGGCGAGAACGGCAGGATGGCGGTCATCTCGTCGCCGGCCAGCTCGGCCTTCATGCCGATGAAGCGGGCGTAGGGAATGGCGCCGAGCACGGCGACCAGTCGATCTTGAGCTTCGCTCATTGGCCGCCCTCCTTGTTGCTCGTATCCGGCTTGCTGGAGCCTGGCGGCTTGAGGTTGGCGCCGGCCTTCTTGCCGGCGCTGGAATCCAGCATGAAGGCGGCCTGGGCGGCGGCGATGGGGTCTTCGGGATCGGTCTCGTAGGCCACGGCCCGCACGAAGGCGACCGAGCGGGTCAGCTTGTAGCAGTGGGCGCGGGCCAGGATGTCCTTCCCCGGCTCGGCCGGCCGCATGTAGTCGATGCGCAGGTCGAGCGTGGCGATCGAGGTCCAGTGGCTCATGGCGGCGTGCACCGCCTGGCCGCTGGCGTGGTCGAGCAGGGTGGTGACGACGCCGCCGGCGATCACCCCCGTCTCCGGATCGCCGACCAGTTCGGTGCGGTAGGGAACCTTCAGGATGGCGACGCCGCCGCCGATCTCCAGGGTGGAAAAGCCCAGGGCCTTGGCCTGTGGGCTGCCCTCGTTCATCGCCTTGGCGATGAGGCGGTGCTGCTCGCCGATGTCCGTTTCGCTCATGAGGGATAGGCTTACAGGATCGCGCGTTGTCTTATCCAGCCGTGATCAAGCCCCAGGATCTTCTCTGTCCGAAGCCCGGCGGTCTTTATTGCCCGCCCGGCGACTTCTACATCGACCCGGTCGGTCCCGTGGACCGGGCGGTGATCACCCACGGCCATTCCGACCATGCCCGCGCGGGGCACAACACCGTGCTGGCCACACCCGAGACGCTGGCGATCATGGCCGAGCGCTACGGCGAGGACTTCGCCGTCGTCGGTCGCCAGCCGCTGGCCTATGGCGAGAGCGTCACGATCAATGACGTCGAGGTCTCGCTGGTCCCGGCCGGCCACGTGCTGGGGTCGGCCCAGGCGGTGGTGCGCTGGAAGGGGATGACCATCGTCGTCTCCGGCGACTACAAGCGCCGCCGCGACCCCACCTGCGCGCGGTTCGAGCCCGTGCCGTGCGACGTGTTCGTCACCGAGGCGACCTTCGGCCTGCCGGTGTTCCGCCATCCCGACGATGCGGGCGAGATCGCCGCCTTGCTGAAGTCGGTCGAGCAGTTTCCCGAGCGCGCCCACATCGTCGGGGCCTACGCCCTGGGCAAGGCCCAGCGGGTGATCAAGCTGCTGCGCGAAGCCGGCTGGGACAGGACGATCCACGTGCACGGCGCCATGGAGCGGCTGAACCGGCTCTATGAGGCCCACGGCGTCGACCTTGGCCCGCTGGCGCCCGCCACGACCGAGCGCGGCAAGGCCGGCGATTTCGCCGGGTCGATCATCGTGGCCCCGCCCTCGGCCCTGGCCGACCGCTGGAGCCGCCGCTTTCCCGATCCTGTCGACTGCTTCGCCAGCGGCTGGATGCGGGTGCGGGCCAGGGCCCGCCAGCGCGGTGTCGAGCTGCCGCTGATCATCTCCGATCACGCCGATTGGGACGAACTGACCGACACGCTGTCGGAGCTGCGCCCGGGCGAGGTGTGGATCACCCATGGCCGCGAGGAGGCGCTGGAGCGGTGGTGCGAGCTGGAGGGCATTCCCGCCCGCGCCCTGCGCCTGGTCGGCTACGACGAGGACGACGGCGAGTAGCTGCTCAGACGACCTTGAAGGTTCCCCTGGCCCTCGCCACCGGCTTGCCGTCGGCGCGGACGGTGGCCTCGGCGTAGCACAGGCTCTTGCCCGGCTTGATGAAGTCGGTGTCGAACTCCAGCCATTGGCCCAGGCTGGGCGCGGCCAGGTAGTCGACGCCCAGCGAGACGGTGACGAAGCCGTTGAAGGCCAGGCCCTCTCGCCGCATCCGCACCCCGCAGGACAGGCCCATGGCGTTGTCGGCCAGGGCGGCGATCAGGCCGCCGTGCGGTCCGCCGCGCGAGTTGGCGTGCGCCTCGCGCGCCTCCAGCCCCAGCACCCAGCGGTCTTCGCGCACGTCGGCGTAGATCGGCTCCCAGGGGGCGGTCAGCGGGCTTGTGCGGGTGTGGGGCGCGAAGGGCTCGGGCGGCTGGAAGGTCATCGGTCGTCTCCTTCGGGCATGATTTAAACAAGTGTTTGAGGTCTGGGCAAGCCTCGCCGCTTGAACCTGCGCCCCCGCGCGACATTCTCTAGCCATGCGCGCCTTCGCCCATCTTCTCGATCGCCTGTCGCTGACGGCCTCGCGCAACGCCAAGCTGACCCTGATCGAGGATTTCCTGCGCAGGACCCCGGACCCCGACCGCGGCTACGCCCTGGCGGCCCTGACCGGCGCCCTGTCGTTCGACGCGGCCAAGCCGGCCTTCATCAGGAAGGCGGTCGAGGCGCGGATGGACGCGCAACTGTTCGCCTGGTCCTACGACTATGTCGGCGACCTGGCCGAAACCGTCGCCCTGGTCTGGCCCGCGCGGCCCGGCGCCAATCGCGAGCCGGAGCTTTCGGAGGTGGTCGAGGCGCTGAAGGCGACTTCCCGCGCCCAGGCGCAGGCGCTGATCGAGGGCTGGCTCGACGCGCTGGACGCCGACGGCCGCTGGGCGTTGCTCAAGCTGATGACCGGGGGCTTGCGGGTCGGCGTCTCCTCGCGCCTGGCCAAGCAGGCCTGCGCCAACCTGGGCGGCGTGCCGATCGGCGAGATCGAGGAGGTCTGGCATGCGATCGAGCCGCCCTACGGCGATCTCTTCGCCTGGCTGGAGGGGCGGTCGGACCGCCCCTCGCCCGACGCCCCGGGCCGTTTCCGGCCGGTGATGCTGGCCCAGGCCATCGACGAGGCCGTGGACTTCGACAAGCTCGATCCCGCCGACTACGCCGCCGAATGGAAGTGGGACGGCATCCGCGTCCAGGCCGTCAGCGAGCGCGGCGAGCGGCGGCTCTACACCCGCACCGGCGACGACATCTCAGCGACCTTTCCTGACGTGCTCGAAGCGCTGGACTTCGAGGGCGCGCTGGACGGCGAGTTGCTGGTGATGCGGGACGGGGCGATCGCCAGCTTTGGCGACCTGCAGCAGCGGCTGAACCGCAAGACGGTGGACGGCAAGCTGATGGCCGCCCATCCGGCGGGGATCCGGGCCTACGACCTGCTGCTCGACGGGCTGGAGGATCTCCGGAGCCTGCCCTTCGCCGCGCGTCGCGAGCGGCTGGAGGCCTTCGTCGGGCGGCTGTTGACGACGCGCATCGACCTGTCGCCCCTGCAGCCGTTCGCGTCCTGGGAAGCGCTGGCCGCCCTACGCGCCGCGCCGCCGGCGGGCGATCCGGCCGTCGCCGAGGGGCTGATGCTCAAGCGCTGGGACAGCGCCTACGAGCCCGGCCGCCCCAAGGGGCCGTGGTTCAAGTGGAAGCGCGATCCGCATCTGGTCGACGCGGTGCTGATGTACGCCCAGCGCGGGCACGGCAAGCGGTCGAGCTTCTATTCGGACTACACCTTCGGCGTCTGGCGCGAGGACGAGACCGGCGAGCGTAGGCTGACCCCCGTCGGCAAGGCCTATTTCGGCTTCACCGACGAGGAATTGAAGCAGATCGACAAGTTCGTGCGCGACCACACTGTCGAGCGGTTCGGGCCGGTGCGGTCGGTGCGGGCGGACCTGGAGTTCGGCCTCGTCTTCGAGGTGGCGTTCGAAGGCCTGCAGCGCTCGACCCGGCACAAGTCGGGCGTGGCCATGCGCTTTCCGCGCATCAACCGCATCCGCTGGGACAAGCCCGCCCGCGAGGCCGACGAGCTGTCGACCCTGGAGCGGATGCTGGACTAGCGGCTCAGAAGGTCAGTGGGCCATGTCCGGCGCGCCGCCGCCGTGGCCGGTCTGGAACAGCCTGCCCTTCTCGGTGACCACCACGGCGATCAGGCCGGCCAGGCCGAAGCCGAAGAAGCCCAGGGTCAGCGGGCCGACGGTGCCGTCGAACAGCTGCCCGATCAGGAAGCCGCCCAGGGCGCCGCCGATCGTGGTGATGAAGCCCTGCAGCGAGGCCGCCGCGCCGGCGATGTGGCCCAGCGGCTCCATGGCGATGGCCCCGAAGTTCGACATCACCAGGCCAAAGCAGAACATCATGCCGCCCTGCAGCAGGGCGAAGGTCCACACCGTCTCGTGCTGGGTGTGGGCGACGATCGCATGCACGCCGGCGAAGGCGATGAAGCCCAGCAGCGCCGCGTGCGAGACCTTGCGCATGCCCAGGCGCTCGACGATGCGGGCGTTGACCAGCGAGGCCAGGGCGATGCCGCCGGCGATCCCGGCGAAGATGATCGTGAACCATTCGCCCGCGCCCAGGGCGTCGACGAACACCTGCTGGGCCGAGTTGATGAAGCCGAACAGGCCGGCCAGCACCAGGGTGGCGGCGATGGTGTAGCCCATGGCGACGCGGTCGGTGAGGGCGGTGCGGAACGCGCCCAGGATGGCTCCGGGCGAGATCGGCGTGCGGTCTTCCGGATGCAGGGTCTCGGGCAGCTTCAGCGCCGTCCAGGCGATCACGGCCGCGCCGAACACGGCCATGACGCCGAAGATCCAGCGCCACGGGGCGACCAGCACGATGGCCTGGCCGATCGACGGGGCGACGATGGGCACGGCCAGGAAGACGATGAACGACAGCGACATCACCTGGGCCATGCGCCGGCCCGAATAGCAGTCGCGGACGATCGAGACCGACAGCACCCGGGTGGCTGCGGCGCCGACCCCGGTCAGGGCGCGGGCGACCAGCAGCATCTCGAACGAGGTGGTCAGGGCGCAGGCCAGGCTGAACAGCACGTAGAGGGCCAGGCCCGCCAGCAGCACCGGCTTGCGGCCATAGCGGTCGGCCAGCGAGCCGTAGGCGATCTGGGCCGCGCCGAAGCCCAGCAGATAGGCGGTGATCACCCATTGGCGCTGGTTGTCGGCGGTGAGGCCGAGGCTGGCGCTGATCTGCGGCAGGGCCGGCAGCATGGAGTCGATGGCCAGGGCGTTGGTGGCCATCATCGCCGCGATCAGGGCCACGAACTGAGCAAAGCCCATGCCCGGATGGGGCGAGGTCTGCGGCGACGTGGTCTGCTGGGTGTCCCGGGGCATGACGCGTTCCTTCTTCGGCCGTGGACGCGCGAGGCGCCGGCCGGCGCGAAACGCTACGCGCGGCATATAGGCCGATGGGACCCGCGCGCCAACCGCGCGGGCCCGCTTACTGGGCCATCTGGAACTGGATGCTCACCGTCTGGCCCTCGCCGACCTGCGAGGCGCCTTCCTGCGACTGGCCGACGCTGGCCACGCGCAGCAGGGGCTGCGAGCCCGGCTGTCCGGCCGGGGCGTTGCGCAGGGCGCCGAGCACCGGCTGGGCTCCGGTCAGGGCCTGGTGGAAGGCGGCCGAGCGGGCCAGGGCCAGGGCGGCGGCCTTCTGGCCCTCGGCGGTGAAGGCGTCGAGATTGGTCTGGCTGATCACATTGACCAGGGCCAGTTTGGCCTCGCCCTCCGGGCAGGTGGTCGAGGTCGAGCCGCCGTACGACAGGCAGGGCAGGCGCTTGGCCAGCGAGGCGGCGACGTCGCCGGCGATCTTGCGGCCGCCGGCCGACAGGGTCGACGTGCCCGGCTCGAACAGGACGTCGGCCGAGAACGACAGGGCGCCGCCCGAGGTGTCGCCCGCCAGCGGGGCGCCGGCGTCGCGCAGGTCGGCGTCCAGGAAGCCCATCAGGGTCTTCTGGGCGTCGCTGGCGGCGATCGCCAGGCCCGAGGCCTTGGTCGGCGGCGCATAGGAGAAGCAGCGGCGATCGCTTCCGGTCCCGCCGATCACGGTTTCGGGCACGCACAGCACCCGGGCCTTCTCGTCGACCTCGACGGTGGCGTCGCGCGGGGTCAGGGCCGTGGCGGTCTGCAGCAGCGCGGCGGTCTCGGGGTGCTTGGCCTCGGTCAGCGCCTTGGTCGACTGCCGGAACTGCAGCGCGAAGTAGCTCAGCATGATGATGAAGATGAAGATCACCCCCACCATCATGTCGGTCATCGAGACGTAGTAGCTTTCGCCTTCCTCGAGGTCGGGCGTGCGGCGCCGGCGGGCGCGGGCCAGGGCCATCAGGCCAGGCCCGGCGCGGCGGGCTGGACCTTGGGGGCGCTCGCCAGGGCCGCTTCGATGCGCGCCAGCACCGCCAGCTGCTCCAGCATCACCTTTTCAGGCGGGGCGAAACGCACGCAGCCGTCGAGCAGGGCGAAGAAATGGGCCTCGTAGGCCTCGATCGCCTTGCGGCGGCGGCGCGCCACGAGGCGCAGGACGATCGAGCCCAGCACGCCGGCGATCGAGGTCCAGAACTTGGTGGCGGCCACGGCCAGCAGGCCCATCAGCGCGGTCTGCATGCCCGCGCCGCCCTGGCGCTGCATGGCGTCGACCGCCTCGGTCAGGGCCGCGACGATGCCCATGAAGGTGATGACCAGGCCGATGGCGACCAGCAGGTTGGCCCACCATTCCAGGGTGCGGGCCGGTCCGTCGGCATGCTCGAAGGCGTCGGCGGCGTGGATCGACGAGGCCAGCCGTCCGTCGGCGGTCTCGGCCAGTTGGCCGCGATAAGTGGCCCAGCCCAGCTCCAGGGTGGGATAGGCCGCGCCGCCCAGGCGCTTGTCGAGAGTCGGGAAGGCCTCGGCGAAGGCCTGCTGCGGGTCGGAGCCGCGCAGTTCGGTCAGCAGGTCGGCGCGCCGCTGAAGGTCGTCCTTCAGCGGCCCGAACTCGAAGTGGCCCGAGTGGAAGATCAGTCCGATGGCCAGCGCCAGGATGGCGCCCGCCATGATCAGGGCCGCGCTGGGCGCGCTGAAGACCGAAACGACGAAGCTGGTGACCGGATCGTGCATGCGGGCCTTCTGGCAGGGACTGGCGCGGCGCACAATGCCAGAAGTTGAGGCTTCAATGAGGCGAAGCTCAGCCGTTGAAGCCCCGGATCGCGTCGATGATCACCGCCTGGTCGTCGGCCGCCAGGTAGGGGTGCATCGGCAGGGCCAGCACCGTCTCGGCCTTGGCCTCGGTGACCGGCAGGCCGCCTTCGCCGCGGGGGAAGGCCGCGTACGGCGCCTGCACGTGCATGGGCACCGGATAGTAGACGGCGGTCGGCACGCCCTTGGCCTTGAGGTGGGCGGCCAGGCCGTCGCGGTTCTCATGCTCGATGACATACTGGGCCCAGACCGAAACGCCGCCGTCGATCACCTTGGGCGTGGCCAGCACGGCGCCGGCCAGGCCCTGCGCATAGCGGTCGGCGACCGCCTGGCGAAGCTCGATTTCCTCGGCGAAGATCGCCAGCTTCTCGATCAGGATCGCCGCCTGGATGGTGTCGAGGCGCGAGTTCATGCCGATGCGGGTGTTGAGGTACTTGGGGTCGTGGTCGAAGGTCTTGCCGGCGAGGTCGGGGCCGACGGCCTTGCCGTGGACGCGGTAGCTGTCCATCAGGTCCCAGAGCACGGCGTCGTTGGTCAGCACCGCGCCGCCGTCGCCGTAGCAGCCCAGCGGCTTGGCCGGGGAGAAGCTGGTGGTGGCGACGTCGGCCCAGTGCAGGGGATGCTTGCCGTCCAGGGTGCAGCCGAAGCCCTGGGCGCTGTCGGCGATCAGCTTGAGGCCTTCGCGGTCGCAGATGGCCTTGATGGCCGGATAGTCGGCGGGCTGGCCGAACAGGTCGACGGCGATCACGACCTTGGGGGTCAGTTCGCCCTTGGCCTTCACGCCGGCGATGGCGGCTTCCAGCTTGGCCGGGTCGAGGTTGCAGGTGTCCTCCAGCACGTCGACGAACACCGGCTTGGCGCCCGTCCACGGCACGACTTCGGGCGTCGCGGCGAAGGTGAAGGAGGGGCAGAACACCGCGTCGCCCGCGCCGATCCCCCAGGCCATCAGCGGCAGGGCGATGGCGTCGGTGCCGTTGGCGCAGGACAGGGCGAGCTTGGCCTGGCCGAAGGCGGCCAGCTGGCTCTCGAACGTGCGGACCTGCGGACCCATGACATAGGCGCCGCTGTCCAGGACGGCGGCGATCGCCGCGTCGATCTTGTCGCGGATCCGGCGCTGCTGCGCGGCGAGGTCGATGAAGGGCATGCTCATGGGCGCGGCTCTTAGAGTTCAAAGGCGGCGGTTTCGAGCCAATTGATGTAACCGACTGTTTCTCCGCTGTCTGTCGGAAGACCCCCTCCGGCTCTTCGGGCCACCTCCCCCTTCAGGGGGAGGGTCTTGGATCGGCGAACCTCCCCCTGTGGGGGAGGCGGCCGAAGGCCGGTGGGGGGCCGGTTTCAGCTTTCGAGGCGGCGGGTGAGTTCGCAGTCACTCCCCCCACCGATCGCTGCGCGATCGCCTCCCCCA
>PJUK01000356.1_pt1 | contig 17161 bp, 18 predicted proteins | sample 1512211 | NCBI WGS metagenome assembly PJUK01 (sample SAMN08177668, study PRJNA422409) | Feces metagenome, whole genome shotgun sequencing project.
CTGGATCACCGGCCAGCGCATCGAAGTGTCCGGCGGTCAGAATATCTGACGATCTAGTTTAGCCTTATCGAAATGCGGCTGGTGTCATGCACCAGCCGTCTGAAGGCTTCCAGAAAAGGCTTGCCTCCGAGCGTGCGCAATTTGCTTAGCGCTTCTGTGTTTTTAAACACAATCTCGCATTCGCCGGGCCAACCTGGCCCTTGCCATTGCACCGCATCCCAGAAAGAATCGAGCGTATAGCCGAAGGACTGCACATCCTGCGCCGGGACCGCGGCAAGGTAGCGTCGCCAGAGTTCGTCTGGCGTTGTCACACCTGCGCAGTCGATTTCGTAAACGGGCACCATCAACCGAGCAGGATCAAAAGTCCGTCCACCATGCCTAATAGCAGGATGAGCGCGCCCATCGTGATCGCCGTGATGATGAGCATGCGCTTTTGCCGGTTGCGCTTGTCGGGCTGCTTCCCTGTCCAGTCATATGAAGAACCAGGCATATGCATCTCCAGATCGGCCTATATTTTCTATAAGCCTTCAGAGAGCTTTATAAACGCCTTCGGTGCGGTTTATCAAATGCGCGGCGTTTCAGGCTAAACGACGGTCCTCAGACCGCCGTACCGCCGACGGTGACCTGATCCATACGCAGATGCGGCTGGCCGACGCCAACGGGAACCCACTGGCCGCCCTTGCCGCAATTGCCGCTGCCGGTATCGAGCTTCATGTCGTTGCCGATCATAGAAATGCGCTGCATGGCATCCGGGCCGTTGCCGATCAGCATGGCGCCCTTGATTGGCGCTGCAATCTTGCCGTCCTCGATCATATAGGCTTCCGTGCAGCCGAACACGAACTTGCCGGAGGTGATGTCCACCTGTCCGCCGCCGAACGAAACAGCATAGATGCCTTTCTTCATGGAGGCGATGATCTCTTCCGGTGTCTTGTCGCCCGACAGCATATAGGTGTTGGTCATGCGGGGCATCGGCGCATGGGCATAGGATTCACGGCGTCCGTTGCCGGTCGCCTCCATGCCCATCAGGCGGGCGTTCTGGCGGTCCTGCATGTAATTGACCAGCTTGCCGTCGTCGATCAGAACCGTGCGATTGGTCGGCGTGCCTTCATCGTCGATGGTCAGCGAACCGCGACGCTCGGCAATCGTTCCGTCATCCACGACCGTCACGCCCCTGGATGCAACCTGCTGGCCGAGCAGCCCGGCAAAGGCCGAGGTCTTCTTGCGGTTGAAGTCGCCTTCAAGGCCGTGACCAACCGCTTCATGCAGCATGACGCCCGGCCAGCCATTGGCGAGTACAATGTCGAACGTGCCTGCCGGGGCGGGGATCGCTTCCAGATTGACCAGCGCCTGACGCAGCGCCTCGTCGGCGGCATGCTGCCAGCTTTCGACGGTGATGAATTCGCCGAACCCCTTGCGACCGCCCAGCGTGTGCGAGCCGGATTCCTGACGGTCGCCGCTGCCTGCCACGACCGAAACGGTGAGCCGCACCATGGGGCGGATATCGCGCACGAAATGGCCGTCGGCGCGCAGGATTTCAACTTGCTGCCATGAACCGGCCAGCGAGACGGAAACCTGACGGACTTTCGGGTCCTTGGCGCGCAGATAGCCATCGATCTGCTGCAAAAGCTGCACTTTCGCATCAAAGGTCGGCGAGCCGATGGGGTTTTCGTCGGTATAGAGGTGGCGATTGGTGCCAGCCGGTGCAGCGGCGTAGGTGCCGCCATAGCCCTTGATGGTGGCGGAAACCGCATCGGAGGCGCGCTTCAGCGCGGCCATCGAAAGGTCGCCCGCATGGGCATAGCCGATGGCTTCACCGGCAACCGAGCGCAGGCCAAAACCCTGATCCTGATTGAAGGAACCGGTCTTGAGACGGCCATTGTCGAAAACGAGCGCTTCAGCTTCGCGATATTCGATGAAGAGTTCGCCGTCGTCGCTGCCCTTGAGGCTTGCGGCGACGAGGCGTTCGATATCGTCGCGTCCGGTATCGAAACTGTCGATCAGGCTTTTCATAAAAACAAATCCTGCAGCATGGGTCTGCTGCAGGATGTAAGCCTTAAAACGGTTGAGAACAACCACGCGATGAAGAACTGTTGAGATTCTGGTGATGGTGAGGCGAAAACCGTAGGCCGCGAGAACCAGAGCGGAATGTACTTAAGGGTACATGAGCACCGGAAGCGCAGCGGGATGCGGTTTGCAGCCCGCCAGCGCCGGAATATCGATAGTTCTTAGGGCAGGGCGTCGAAGCCTTCACCAAACCCCTTCAAATCCACGGGAATGCCGACGCCTTCTTCCGGTGTCTGGAAGACGATGAAGGTTGCGGCCTTGCCGGAACGCAGCGTCTTCAACAGCTCGTCTTCGAGAATGACTTCCGCATAGCAGCCGTCTTCGAAGCAGCGCACGAAATAGGCGCGGCCAATATCCTTGCCGTCGACGTTGAGGCCGAGGCCGTTCGGCAGCAGAACGCCGAGCGGGGCCAGTACGCGCAGAATGCGCGCCTTGTTATCGGCGGTCTTCAGAACCACGACCGAAAGGCCGAGTTCCGGACGCTTGGCGGCAACCACATTCTGGATTAGCGCGCATTGCTCGGTCTTGGCGCCAGCGGGCGTATCGCAAAGCACAGCCCAAGCGCCGTGCTGCGACTTCAGCTTGCCGCTTTGCTGCGGGTTGGACGGGGCCGCCTGCGACTGCGCAGCCGGGGCCTGATCCGGTGTCTGCAACGGCGCGGGCGTATTCTGCGCGGCGGACGGCAGGGTTGCGGCTGCGAGCGACAGGCTGACGCCAGCGGCAAGAGCCATCAGGCGCTGAAGAATCGGGCGGTTGGCAAGCATGCGGACAGTCATGAAATCTCCAGATCGAATCCCTGATCGAATCAGTGGGACGTTAACGCGCAGCATCAGCCATGAAAAGCAATCAGAGACGCGATTATCAGTCATCGTCAATCATAGCTATCATTGCAACGGTGATATCGCCTGTTGGATCGATTGTCACGTAGCACGTGCGGCGAAACCTCTTTTCAAATCATGGCTTCATTATGAGATTTACAGGTTTTTCCCAAGTTTTTGCCGGTTTACGGATGCGCAGGCATAAGGCTAGAAATCCGGGCGGAATTGGGAGTGGTTCCGTCGGCGGGCAAAAGCTGCGCGCAAAAATGCCGCACAGGAACATATTCGCCTTCCTTGCGGTGTGCGTTAAGGTGTGATTTGAACGCCGACGGGGGATGCGGCCGTCATTTGCGTCCGGCGTCCAGCCTGAAAGGGCGAAAAGGGAGAGAGTTCTGGTGGATAAGATTGTTGCCACAACGAAGGGCGCCGTCGTTGGTGCTCTTGCAGTGCTGTGGATGACCGGTGCCGCTTTTGCGGATCAGCCGCGTCCATGGGAATGGAGATTTCAGGACGCTGCAACGGGTATTGCCGAGCAGATTCATTGGTTTGAGCGCTATACGCTCTGGTTCATTATTCCGGTTACGTTGCTGGTTCTGGCGTTGCTGGTTATCGTCGTGCTTCGCTTCCGGGCGAGCGTCAATCCGGAACCATCGAAGACCAGCCACAATACGATGATCGAAGTGATCTGGACCGTCGGTCCCGTGATCATTCTTCTGTTCCTGGCTGTGCCGTCGTTCCAGCTTCTGACCGCGCAATATTCGCCGGAAGACCCGTCCCTGACGGTCAAGGCAACCGGCTACCAGTGGTATTGGGGCTATGAATATCAGGTCGACAATCCGGTCAGCTTTGACGCCCTTCTTCTGAAGGATGCAGATCGCGCCGCCGCGGGCAAAGAGGATAAGTCCCGCTATCCGCGCCTTCTGGCCGTCGACAATGAAGTGGTTGTTCCGGTCGGTGAAACCGTTCGCCTTCTGGTAACCGCCGCCGACGTGATCCATTCCTGGACCATTCCCGCCTTCGGCGTGAAGATGGATGCCGTTCCCGGCCGTATCAACGAAGCCTGGTTCAAGGCTGACAAGGAAGGCCTCTATTACGGTCAGTGCTCGGAGCTTTGCGGCAAGGATCATGGCTTCATGCCAATCGCCGTGCGCGTTGTCTCGAAAGAGCAGTACCAGACATGGCTCGCCGCTGCGGGCTCGGATCTGAACGGCGCGAACAAGGCGCTGCAGGCTGCCGTCGAAGGTGGCGCAAACAATAAAGTGGCTGCGGCGGGTCTCTGATCCCGAACGCCAAACTGTTGAAAAACGGGAGCGAATTCCATGGCTGGCACAGCAGCTCACGAGGGTGCCCATGACGACCACAAGCCACACGGCTGGGTTCGTTGGGTTTACTCGACCAATCATAAAGACATCGGTACGCTGTACCTGATCTTCGCAATCATCGCCGGTATCATCGGCGGCGCGCTGTCCATCGCGATGCGCGCCGAACTGCAGGAACCGGGCATTCAGATTTTCCATGGCCTTGCGTCCATGGTCTACGGTGTCGAGGGCGATGCCGCACTTGATGCCGGCAAGCAGATGTTCAACGTGTTCACCTCGGCGCACGCGCTGGTCATGATCTTCTTCATGGTCATGCCTGCGCTGATCGGTGGTTTCGCCAACTGGATGGTGCCGCTGATGATCGGCGCGCCGGACATGGCCTTCCCGCGCATGAACAATATTTCGTTCTGGCTTCTGCCGCCTGCGCTGATGCTGCTGATGATCTCGCTGTTCATGCCTTCGGCACCGGGCGGCTGGGGTCCTGGCGGCGGCTGGACACTGTATCCGCCGCTTTCGACGAGCGGTCAGCCGGGTCCGGCAATCGATTTCGCCATTCTGGCGCTGCACATTTCGGGTGCATCGTCGATCCTCGGTGCAATCAACTTCATCACCACGATCCTGAACATGCGCGCGCCGGGCATGACGCTGCACAAGATGCCGCTCTTCGCATGGGCTGTTCTGGTCACGGCGTTCCTGCTTCTGCTTTCGCTGCCGGTTCTGGCAGGCGGCATCACCATGCTGCTGACCGACCGTAACTTCGGCACGACCTTCTTCGCGCCGGATGGCGGTGGCGATCCGATCCTCTACCAGCATCTGTTCTGGTTCTTCGGTCACCCGGAAGTGTACATCCTGATTCTGCCGGGATTTGGCATCGTCAGCCACATCGTCTCGACCTTCTCGCGCAAGCCGATCTTCGGTTATCTCGGCATGGCCTACGCCATGGTCGCCATCGGTGTCGTCGGCTTCGTGGTCTGGGCGCACCATATGTACACAGTCGGCCTGTCCCTCGACACCCAGCGCTATTTCGTGTTCGCCACGATGGTCATCGCGGTTCCCACAGGCATCAAGATCTTCTCATGGATCGCGACCATGTGGGGTGGTTCGATCACCTTCCGCGCGCCGATGCTGTGGGCAATCGGCTTCATCTTCCTGTTCACGGTTGGTGGTGTGACTGGCGTTCAGCTCGCCAATGCCGGTCTCGACCGTGCACTGCACGACACCTATTACGTGGTGGCGCATTTCCACTACGTTCTGTCGTTGGGCGCTGTCTTTGCGATCTTCGCGGGCTGGTACTACTGGTTCCCGAAGATGAGCGGCTACATGTATAACGAGTTCACCGCGAAGCTGCATTTCTGGGTCACCTTCATCGGTGTGAACCTGATCTTCTTCCCGCAGCATTTCCTCGGTCTCGCCGGCATGCCGCGCCGTTACATCGACTATCCGGATGCCTATGCAGGCTGGAACATGGTGTCGTCCTACGGCTCCTATATTTCGGGCTTTGCCGTGCTGATCTTCCTCTACAATGTCTTCGAGGCATTCGCGAAGAAGCGTGAAGCGGGTGCAAACCCATGGGGCGAAGGCGCAACCACGCTGGAATGGCAGCTTCCTTCACCGCCGCCGTACCACCAGTGGGAACAGCTGCCGCGCATCAAGTAATCGCGCGAAGGGCATGAGCATTTCCAGCAAAAGTGCGAAGCGGTTTTGCTTAGGATAATGCGACAGAGAAAAGTGAGCATTTCCAGCAAAAGTGCGAAGCGGTTTTGCGTAGGATGATGCGATGGGGAGGGGGAGGTCTGCAAAAGGCTTCGCCCTTTCCAACAAATTGTGCTAAAGGCGGGCGACATTCTGTTCCGCCCATCGCGTTATGACCGTACTGGCAGGTTTGGCCTGCCGACAATTGCACGGCATTTCCGGCAGGAACGGATGTTCTCCGGGAGGGACAGGTTGTGTTGGTTGTCGAACTGCATCGAACAAGATGCGGTGGTCGGACCGGTGAATTTGAGGTTGTTGAAGTCTAATGTCGCTGGTGGAAAAAAACGTAAGCGCTTCAGGTCCGAATGACGCAGTCGCGTTCTCGGAGGCAACGGCGCGGGACTATCTGGTTCTGCTGAAGCCGCGCGTGATGTCGCTTGTGGTTTTCACGGGGCTGGTCGGCCTTGTCCTTGCTCCGGGCACGATGAACCCGGTTCTGGCTGCCATCAGCATTCTCTGCATCGCGGTTGGTGCGGGCGCATCCGGCGCGCTGAACATGTGGTACGACGCCGATATCGACGCGGTGATGAAGCGCACCCGCAGCCGCCCGATTCCAGCTGGTGTGATTGCACCCAATCAGGTTCTGGCTTTCGGTCTGACGCTGTCGGTCTTTTCGGTGCTGACGCTGGGCCTGATGGTCAATTGGCTGTCGGCAGCGCTTCTGGCCTTCACAATCTTCTTCTATGCCGTCATCTACACGATGTGGCTCAAGCGCTCGACGCCGCAGAATATCGTCATTGGCGGTGCTGCGGGCGCGTTCCCGCCGATGATCGGTTGGGCTGCGGCAACGGGCGAGATCACCTGGGACAGCGTCGTGCTGTTCATGATCATTTTCCTCTGGACACCGCCGCATTTCTGGGCGCTGTCGCTGTTTTCGACCAATGATTACGAAGCCGCGCGCATTCCGATGATGCCGAATGTGAGGGGCGAGCTTTCGACCCGCCGTCAGGCGATGTTCTATACGCTGCTCATGGCGCCGGTCGGCGTGCTGCCATGGGTGATGGGCTTTGCAGGCCCGGTCTACGGTGCCGTATCGGTGCTGCTGGGCGGAGCCTTCATCTATTATGCCTGGCGCATGTGGATGGCCGCATCGCAGCCGGAAATGCTGGTTGCCGCGCGCAAGCTGTTTCGCTTTTCGCTGGTGTATCTGTCCGGCCTGTTCGCGGTTATGCTTGTCGAGGCACTGACGTTGAAGGCGCTTCACGCCTTTGGAGTGTTGTAATGGATAAAACGGCAGAAAATCCGGTTCATGAGAAGCTGGAACTGGTCGTGCCGACCGAGCAGCAGAAGAAAGCCCAGCGCAACCGGTCCTGGGGACTGGCAATTGCCTTGGCGCTGTTCGTGCTGCTCGTCTATGTCGGCACGATAGCAAAACTGGGTGCCAATATTCTGGTGCGGCCGCTCTGACAAACAGTTCGGGTTAGGCTGTTTCGGGAGGGAAACTGGGAGGAGACCATGGCAGATCAGCAGAACAAAGACGATAAGCTCAAGCGGCAGCAGCGTTCCAACCGGACCATTGCGATTGCCTGCGTGTCTTTCTTCGTCTGCATGATCGGTGCGGCCTATGCGTCCGTCCCGCTTTACACGCTGTTCTGTCAGGTCACGGGCTATGGCGGCACGACGCAGCGCGTTGAGCAATATTCCGATACGATTCTCGACAAGACCATCAAGGTGCGTTTCGACGCCAATACGGCTAATGGCCTGCCTTGGGATTTCAAGCCGGTGCAGCGCGAAGTGACGGTGCGTATCGGCGAAACCACCATGATCAAGTATGAAGCGCGCAACCTGTTCGATGAAGCGACCTTTGGTCGTGCGAGCTTCAATGTCTCGCCGGGCCGGGCAGGCGCCTATTTCAACAAGGTCCAGTGCTTCTGCTTCACGGATACCACGCTGAAGCCGGGCGAAGACATGGAAATGCCGGTGGTTTTCTTCGTCGATCCGGAGATCGTCAACGATCCCGATCTGAAGGATGTGAAGACCATCACACTTTCCTACACATTTTTCCCGATCGACAAGCCGAAGCCGGTTGCCGATGCAAAGGCAGCAACGAAGCCGGATGATGCGGCGAGCAATGGGGGATAACGGGACGCCAGTTCCGGGGCGGCACATAATGCCGCAAAGACAAATGCGAAGACTGGTTTTATTGTCGGAATCAAACCGTTGGTAAAACCGCTTGAATATCGACGGTATGCGGCATCTGGTCAGGGAGCCATCTGACGCAAAACATAGTCGCGCTTGCTTGTGTCCCTTGGCGGATTTCAGCAGGCAGGCACGAGAGAGGAGCCCCTCAGGGGATTACGGGGAGAGACATGGCGGACGTACACGAGAAGAACCACGATTATCACATCATAGCGCCCAGCCCTTGGCCGTTCCTGAGCTCGATGGGCGCTTTTGTGCTCGCAATCGGCGGCATCGCCTGGATGCGTTACATCAATGCGGGTGAGGTGCCGTTCTTCGGCCTGAACCTCGTCACGCCGTGGATTTTCTTCATCGGCCTCGCAATCGTGCTGTACTGCATGTATGGCTGGTGGGCGGATACCATCAAGGAAGGCAAGGAAGGTCACCATACCCGCGTCGTGTCGCTGCATCTGCGCTACGGCATGATCATGTTCATCGCTTCGGAAGTGATGTTCTTCGTGGCATGGTTCTGGGCCTTCTTCGATGCAAGCCTCTTCCCGAACGAAGTTCATCAGGTGGCGCGCGCCACGTTTACGGGCGGCGTCTGGCCTCCGAAGGGCATCGAGGTTCTCGACCCGCTGCACCTGCCGCTCTACAACACTGTGATTCTGCTCCTGTCGGGCACGACGCTCACCTGGTCGCACCACGCGCTGCTGCACAATGACCGCAAGGGCATGATCACCGGCCTCGCTATCACCGTGGTGCTGGGCATTATCTTTTCGTTCGTGCAGGCCTATGAATACATGCACGCCCCGTTCGCGTTCAAGGACTCGATCTACGGCGCAACCTTCTTCATGGCCACCGGTTTCCACGGTTTCCACGTGATCATCGGCACGATCTTCCTTCTGGTCTGCCTGTTCCGCGCAATCGGTGGTGATTTCACGCCAAAGCAGCATTTCGGCTTTGAAGCTGCCGCCTGGTACTGGCACTTCGTTGACGTGGTCTGGCTGTTCCTGTTCTTCGCCATCTATGTCTGGGGTGGTTGGGGCGCGCCGATGCACGCCGGCTGATTGGCCGTAATCTGAGTTTCAAGGCGGCCCTGGCAACATGGCCGCCTTTTGTTTTGAAACACCGTCAAGATCTTGGAGCGCGCGATGCCTGATGCCAATCTCTATCCGCCGGTCGATCCGATCAAAAGCGGTATTGCCGGGCGCTGCCCGCGCTGCGGCGAGGGCAAACTGTTCAATGGTTTTCTGACGGTCGCGCCGCGCTGCAATGCCTGCGGGCTGGATTATGCGTTTGCCGATTCCGGCGACGGTCCGGCAGCTTTTGTGATCCTGATCATCGGCTTTATCGTGGTCGGGCTGGCGCTTTGGATGGAAGTCAATCTCGGCCCGCCGCTCTGGGTGCATTTCATCCTTTGGGTGCCGCTGGCGATCATTCTCAGCCTCGTGGCCATGCGATGGATGAAGGGTATTCTCATCAATATGCAATATCGCAACAAGGCCGCGCCCGGCACGATACAACGAGGTGCCGATAGCCATCCGGATACCAAAGAATGACAGAGCGTCAGGCATCGCGCCGCTTTCCATGGGGCGTTCTCATCGCATCGGGTATCGCGCTCGTCATCCTTCTGGCGCTCGGCACCTGGCAGGTGGAGCGGCTCTATTGGAAGGAAGCGCTGATCGCTTCCACCAATGAGCGCATCAAGGAACCGCCTTTGCCGCTGGCGGAGATGGAAAAGCTCTATAAGGAAAAGGGCACGGTCGAATATCTGCCTATGACCGTTTCCGGCACCTTCATGCATCAGGGCGCACGGCATTTCCTGTCCACCTATGAAGGTGCGGCAGGCTATAATGTCTATACGCCGCTGATGCTGGAAGACGGACGCTTCGTGCTGGTCAATCGCGGCTTCGTTCCCTACGAGAAGAAGGACCCGGCCACCCGCGCCGATGGCCAGCTGGACGGGCCGGTGAGCATAACCGGGCTGGCGCGCGACCCGCTATCCGCAAAGCCCGGTTTCTTCCTGCCCGAAAACGATATCGCCAAAAATATCTTCTACTGGAAAGACTGGGCGGCGATGGCCGAAAGCGCCGATCTGCCGGATCTCAATCAGGTGGTGCCTTTCTTCATCGATGCCGACAGCAAGCCCAATCCGGGCGGTCTACCCATCGGCGGCGTGACGATCATCGATTTTCCCAACAATCATCTGCAATATGCTGTGACGTGGTACGGCCTCGCTCTGGCGCTGATGGGGGTTGTCGGAACGTGGCTCTGGCGCTATCGAAAATCGCCAAGGGGTTGACATTGGCCGCGTTGCGGCCCAACTCGGAGGCTACAGATCTTAAGTATTTCGTCACGCCGAACCTGCGAGCTTCTTCATGACCGATCAGCGCCCCCCATTGGAAATTCGCCTTTGCGGTCCGCGCGGCTTTTGCGCCGGTGTTGACCGGGCGATCCAGATCGTCGTGCTGGCGCTGAAGAAATACGGCGCGCCGGTCTATGTCCGCCATGAGATCGTGCATAACCGCTATGTGGTCGAAGGGCTGCAATCGCGCGGCGCGATCTTTGTCGAAGAGCTTGATGAAATCCCGGCGGAGCATCGCGATCAGCCGGTGGTTTTCTCGGCCCATGGCGTTCCGAAATCCGTGCCTGCCGATGCGGAATCGAAGAGCCTCTTCTATCTCGATGCGACATGCCCGCTGGTTTCCAAGGTGCACAAGCAGGCCATGCGCCATCAGCGGCTTGGACGCCATGTCATCCTGATTGGCCACTCCGGCCATCCGGAAGTCATCGGCACGATGGGCCAGCTGCCGGAAGGCGCTGTCACGCTGATCGAAACGGTCGAGGACGCCCGCAACTGCCATTTTGCTGATGAGGATAATCTCGGTTTCGTCACGCAGACGACGCTCTCGGTGGACGATACCGCAGGCATTATCGAGGAATTGCAGGCGCGCTTCCCCAATCTTTCGGCTCCGGCTGCGGAATCGATCTGCTATGCCACCACCAACCGTCAGGATGCGGTTCGCGCGGCAGCGCCCGGCTGCGACCTGTTCCTGATTGTCGGTGCGCCGAATTCGTCCAATTCGAAACGTCTGGTCGAAGTAGCGGAAAAGGCGGGCGCGCGCATGTCCATGCTGGTGCAACGCGCGGCTGATATCGAGTGGGACAAGATCGGCGATATTTCGGTCGTCGGTCTTTCGGCGGGTGCTTCCGCCCCGGAAATCATCGTTGACGAAATCATCGCATCGTTCCGCGACCGCTTCGATGTGCGCATCGAACTGGCGGAAACGGCAGTGGAAACGGAAAACTTCCTTGTGAATCGTGAAATTCGCGATGTGGAACTGACGGTGCAGGATATGGCATTCGTCAATGGCGAGAACAGGGTTGTCGGCATTCCGAAACTGGCGCCCAAAATAATGCCCAAGGTCATATAGGGGAAATAAGCGGCATGGCCGTCTATACTGATATCAACGAAATCGAACTTGGCGCATTCCTGCAGCAATACGATATCGGCACGCTGACGTCCTATAAGGGCATTGCCGAGGGCGTGGAGAATACCAATTATCTCCTGCACACCACTTCCGGCTCCTTCATTCTGACGCTTTATGAAAAGCGCACCAACCGCGAAGACTTGCCGTTCTTTCTGGGCCTGATGCAGCATCTGGCCCGGCATGGCGTGGATTGCCCGCAGCCGGTGATACGCAGCGACGGCGAAACGATCGGCGAACTGGCCGGGCGCCCGGCGGCCATCGTCACCTTTCTGGAAGGCATGTGGATGCGCAAGCCGACGGTGGCGCATTGCGAGGCCGTGGGCGAGGGACTGGCGCGCATGCATCTGGCAGGCGAGGATTTCGCCATGCGCCGCCGCAACGGTCTGACGCTGCCCGACTGGCGCCCGCTGTGGAACCTGTCGCGCGAACGCGCCGATACGGTCGAACCGGGGCTGGTCGAAGAAGCCGAAGCCGATCTCGACTTTCTGGAAAAGCATTGGCCGGCCGAACTGCCGCACGGTGTGATCCATGCCGACCTGTTCCCGGACAATGTCTTTTTCCTCGGCGACAAGCTGTCGGGCTTCATCGATTTCTATTTCGCCTGCACCGATATTCTGGCCTATGACGTTGCCGTCTGCCTGAATGCGTGGTGCTTCGAAAAAGACTTTTCCTATAATCGCACCAAGGGCGCAGCGCTGTTGCGTGGTTACACATCGATCCGTCCGCTTTCGACGGCGGAAGCCGATGCGCTGCCGGTCCTCTCGCGGGGGGCTGCGGTGCGCTTCATGCTGACGCGGCTTTATGACTGGCTGACCGTCCCCGACGGCAGCTTCGTCATGAAGAAGGACCCGATGGAATATGTGCGCAAGATGCGCTTCCACCGCCAGATCGTTTCGGCTGCCGAATATGGGCTGGAACCGCAGGGAGTGGCTGCGTGAAGCGGATCGAAGCCTATACGGACGGCGCTTGCTCCGGCAATCCCGGCCCCGGCGGCTGGGGGGCGGTGCTGCGCTGGAACGGCAATGAGAAAGAGCTGAAGGGCGGCGAGGCCGAGACCACCAACAACCGCATGGAGTTGATGGCGGCAATTTCGGCACTGTCGGCGCTGAAGGAACCTTGCGAAGTCGATCTCTATACGGACTCGGTCTATGTGCGCGACGGTATTTCCGGCTGGATTGAAGGCTGGAAGCGCAATGGCTGGAAAACAGCGGCCAAGAAGCCGGTGAAGAATGCCGAGCTATGGCAATTGCTGGATGAGGCGCGCAAGCCGCACAAGGTCAACTGGCACTGGGTCAAGGGCCATGCCGGGCACCCGGAAAACGAACGGGCCGACGAACTGGCCCGCGCCGGTATGGAGCCGTTCAAATATGGCGGCCACAAATCTTTGAAGGTGCTTTAGACATCATTCTGGATACTAAAAAGGGCGGTTTTCACCGCCCTTTTTTGCATTGGATCAAAGCTGTTCGAGAATTCCGGCAGCAGCGGAGGTCACGGCCTGACCGGCCTGTTCCTCGATATTGAGCGTCTTGACCACGCCATCTTCGACGATGGCCGAATAGCGCTTGGAGCGAATGCCAAGGCCGCCCGCGGTGGCGTCGAGTTCAAGGCCTGCTGCCTTGGTGAAAGTGGCTGAACCGTCTGCGAGATAAAGAATCTTGCCTTCGCCGCCGGTGCTCTGCGCCCATGCGCCCATGACGAAGGCGTCATTGACGGCGACGACCGCAATCTGATCCACGCCCTTGGCGAGAATTGCATCGCGATTGTCGAGATAGCCCGGCAGGTGGTTGAGGCTGCAGGTCGGCGTGAAAGCGCCCGGAACGGCAAAGAGGACGACCTTCTTGCCTTTGAAGACTTCGTCGGTCGTCACTTCCTTGACACCGTCCGCAGTCTTGACCTTGAAGGTTGCTGCGGGAAGCGTGTCGCCAACTTTGATCGTCATCTGTTCTCTCCTGAGGGCAGGGGATAAATCGCCGTCTGATCCGCTGCCTGATTTTAAAACTGTCATTGCCGCACTGCGAAGCGCAGGCAGCGACAGTTAAACCGATAACGGGGCGCTCGACAATTTCAAAACGTTGATATTGCCATCAAAAAGGGCGAGGGCGCACACGCCTTCAGTCGAGCGTGACCTGTCCCGATACAGCCTTGCCGTTCTGCACGACGGTATAGTCGACTGTTGCATAGCGCGCATTGCCCTTGATCGTAACGGTGAAGTTGCGATTGCCGGACGCCACCGGATCAGACAGGCGAAGCTTGTCGCTGGCGACGAAAAGCTCGGCAGGTGCTTTGGGATCAGGCACGGCCACGGTGAAGACGGCCGTGTCCTCATCGCGCTTCACAGCGCTGACGCCGAAAGTGGGGGAGGCCGTCGCCGGAAGCCGCCCGAAGGCCGTCTCCACAATGGTACGCGCGGCAATGGCCTGCGGCTCGGCGGATTCGGCATTTGCACTCACGGGGAAGTCGAATTCGGCCTGCACGGGGATGCAGATATGTTCGCAAACACCCAGAAAGGCATGGCCTTTGAGGCGTGTGTCATCGGGTTGCAGCTTGAAGATGATGGGGAGCGAAACCGGCTTCTTGTAGCCGATGCCGTCGTCATCTCCACCGAACCGCACTGGCGCGGGATAGTCGATCTGTGCGTTGGCGTTGCCATCAAGATTGATCTGTGGCGGCACACCGGCACTGCCCGGATTGCGCCAATAGGTTTTCCACCCCGGCTGCAACTCGATTTGCAACGCGCCGCGTATCTCGCGCTTTGGGCCCGCTTCAGCTGAAACCGCACCATCTTCGATGATGACGCGGACGCGCCCGCCGGGGGTGTCGGTCCAGGCGGACGTTGAAGCGTGGGCGGGCAGGGCCGAGGTGGCCAGCAGGCCAAACGCAAGAATATTCAGACGTGTTTTCATTGTTCAAAAATGAAATGAAATCATGGTTGCTTCAAGTCCAACATTGTTGGGAGCAATTATATTTTTGCGTCCGTCGAAGACAATTCTGCGACGCCCATTGTTATTTTCTGCAGGCTTGCTACCTTCATCACTATGACCACGATGCGGAAGCCAAACCACGAGCAGGGGTTCTTAAACGGGCAGTTCCTGCTGGCCATGCCCGGCATGAGCGACGAGCGTTTCGCCCGGTCGGTGGTCTATATCTGCGCCCATTCGGACGAGGGCGCGATGGGCTTCATCATCAATCAACTGCAGCCGATCGGCTTCCCGGATATTTTGCGCCAGATTGGCGTGATCGATGAGGATGAACTGATCATTTTGCCAGAGCGCACGCAGCATATGATGGTGCGCAATGGCGGGCCGGTAGATACCTCGCGCGGTTTTGTGCTGCATTCCGACGATTACATGGTCGATTCCACCATGCCGGTCTCCGAAGATGTCTGCCTGACCGCAACGGTTGATATTCTGCGCGCCATTTATGGCGGCAAGGGCCCGTCACAGGTTTTGATGGCGCTGGGCTATTCCGGCTGGGCGCCGGGGCAGCTGGAAGCAGAACTTGCCGACAATGGCTGGCTCTGTTGCGATGCGCCGCTCGACATGCTTTTCGACAGCGACATCGAAGGCAAATATTCCCGCCTCATGATGCATATGGGCATCGACATGTCGCGACTGGTTTCCGACGCGGGGCATGCGTGAGTCAAGGGAGTAGGGGAATAGGGCAGTAAGGGAGTAGGTCAAAAAGACTTGCTTCGGCTGACCCGATTCAGTTTTTATTCCCCGTTCCCCTATTCCCCTATTCCCCTATTCCCCTATTCCCCTAATCTCACGCTGCCGCTGCTTCCAGCTGTTCCTTGATCATACGGGTGGCGTCTTCGCGGCTGGTCGGCTGGCCGAACATGAAGCTCTGCACATATTCGCAGCCCATCTGGCGCAGCTGGAGCGCGTCGCTTTCGCTCTCCACACCTTCCGTCACAACCGCCAGCCCCAGATCATGCGCCATGCTGACGATGGAACGCAGCAGGGTGGTCTTCTGCGGCTGGTCGCCCTTCACGAAGGAGCGGTCGATCTTGATGATGTCGAACGGGAAGCGCGTCAGATAGGCTAGCGACGAATAGCCGGTGCCGAAATCATCCAGTGACAGGCCGATCCCCATCGTCTTGAGCCGCGCCAGCACATGGGCCGACTGCTCGGGATTTTCCATGAGGACGGATTCGGTCAGCTCCAGCTTCAGGCTGCCCGGATTGAGGTGGATGCGCGACAGTACGGACCGGACATCGTTGATGAGGTCTTGCCGGATGAGTTGCGTGGATGACAGGTTGACCGAGACGAACAGGTCGAGTTTCGGGAATTGTTCCTGCCAGGCGAAGAGGTCTTCGGCGGCGCGCTGCATGGCGAAAAGGCCAAGCTGCACGATCAGTCCAGAGTTTTCGGCAATCGGAATGAATTCCGACGGCGAGATTGCGCCACGGCGCGGATGTTCCCAGCGCATTAGCGCTTCGAAACCGGCGATGGTGCCTTCCTCCAGTTTGACGATCGGCTGATAGGCCATGCTGATTTCGTCGCGTTCGAGCGCGCGGCGCAGATCGGATTCCAGCTGCAGCTTGTCGCTGCCGATGGCGCGGAAGGCTGGGCGGAACGGCTCGATCCGGTCGCCGCCAAAGCGCTTGGCCTGATACATGGCCAGTTCCGCGTCCTTCACGAAATCTTCTGCCGTGGTGGCGGTTTTCGTCCATGTGATGAGGCCGACGGAGGCGGTCAGGACGATCTCGCGCTTGGCGTAGGCAATGGGCGCGCGGGTGGCCTGACGCAGCGCTTCCGCAAAGGCCGCGATACGGCCGGGGTCGCTCTCTGATGCAAGCAGCAGCCCGAACTGGTCGGAAGACAGGCGCGACAGCGTGTCCTGCGGCTTCATCAATCGCGCCAGACGGCGCGAAATGGTCAAAAGGATTGTATCGCCCGCCGACATGCCCAGACTGTCATTGACCTGCTTGAAGCGGTCAATATCGATCATGAACACGGTCGGGTGCAGATTGCTCTCGCCGCGCGCCATGTTCATCACATTGCTGAGGCGGTCGAGGAAAAGCTCACGGTTGGGCAAGCCGGTCAGATTGTCATGTACGGCATCGTGCAGCAGGCGCTCTTCGGCCTTCTTCTGCTCGGTAACGTTGACGAGCGTGCCGACGCAACGCACGACTTCGCCGTCCGAGCCGATCACCGGGCGGGCGCGCAGCGCATACCAGTGGTAATGGCCGTCATTGGCGCGCATACGGAAAATCTGGCCGATGCGTCCGCGGCGGTTTTCCAGAATGGCGTCCAGCGTCGAACGGAAACGATCCCGGTCGTCGGAATGCATGACGGGCAGCCAGTTGCGCACCGGTCCCTGCAAGCTGCTTGCCGAATTGCCGAGCTGGTTGGCGATATCGGGCGTCGTAACCACGCGGTCGCGCGGCACATCCCAGTCCCAGACGATATCGCCCGCGCCGATGACGGCAAGCGCCTGGCGTTCCATGTCGGACAGCAGCCCTTGCTGCAGCGCACCGCCCGCAAAGGCGTGCTGCATGACGGTAAAGCCGATCAGAAGCACAATCAGCACGAGGCCGCCGCCCAGCGCTGGCTGGACAATATCGTTGTCGAGACGGCCCGTGACCGCCATC
>PJUK01000357.1_pt1 | contig 17135 bp, 14 predicted proteins | sample 1512211 | NCBI WGS metagenome assembly PJUK01 (sample SAMN08177668, study PRJNA422409) | Feces metagenome, whole genome shotgun sequencing project.
CGGGCTTGCTGGTGAAGACGATCAGCAGGCGGTTGTCGGTAAAGGTCGCGGCAAGATCGTTGGGTCTCACCATCGCGACATCCTTGGCATCCTCCTGAACGGTCTGGAAATATTTGAACTCTGCAATGGATTCATTGATGACATGGCCGAGATCGATCAGCTCTTTATGGTCGAGCTTGAGATCGCCATTCTTGTCGAATTCCATCAGCACGGTTGACGAAAACACATCGTCGAAGCGCCAGACATGGGCGAGCTGCTGAACCGTGCCGTCCGGCGCAATGGTGAGTTCCAGACGCGCTTCGGCAAAGACATGCGGGTGGGCAAGCGCCGCCGTCGGCACGAGGCCAGCAGCCAGAAGGGCCGCTGTGGTGGTCCGGGCGAACCGGGCTTTGAACCGCGATGACGAAACCTGCATATAGTCTTTCCGTAAGTACTACCTAATGCTCGAAGCCGAAGACGGCGAAAGTGGGACACATAGCCCAAAACGCCGATAGTTTTATGAAGTCGGGCTTTTCGCGGCTCCGCCTTGCTCCCGTTCCTTGAACCATTGTGTGAGAAAATCCACAAGCGCGCGGATTTTCGCCGGCAGATAGCGCCGATGCGGATAGACCGCATAGATGCCGCCGTCCCGCACGATAAATTCGTCGAGACAGGCGACCAGCCTGCCGCGCTCGATTTCTTCTTCGGCGATGAAGGCGGGCAGCGAACAGAAGCCGAGACCCGCCAGAGCGGCGTTTTTGGTGGCGACCGGGCTGTTGACCTCGATGGGGCCATTGACCGGCACGGTCATCATCGAGCCATCCGTGTTGCGAAAGTGCCAGTTGTTGCGTGAGCGGGCATTGGTGTCGATGATGCAGGGCCTGTCGGTCAGGTCTTCCGGTCGTTCGGGCTTGCCGACGCGGGCGATCAGCGCCGGTGCACCGCACAGGATGGAATGGAAGGGCGAAAGCCTCTTCGCGATGAGGGAAGAATCCTGCAAGCGCGTGATGCGGATCGCGAGGTCGAAACCTTCCTCGACCAGATCGACAAAGCGGTCGTCCAGCCGCACGTCGAGCACGATTTCAGGATGCGCAAGGCAGAAATCGATCAGCGACTGGCCGATCACCGCATCGGCAAAGGTGCGTGGCGCGGACAGTTTTATGCGCCCGCGCGCATCGGAACTGGTTTCACTGACGGCATCCTGAAGCGCGTCGATTTCGCGGATGATTTCCACGGCCCGGTGGTAATAGGTGTGCCCCGCCTCGGTCAGCGAAAACTGGCGCGTGGTGCGGTTGAGAAGGCGCGCACCCAGCTCGTCTTCCAGCTCGCGCACATATTTGGACAAAAGGGCTTTGGAGCGCCCGATTTTTCGCGCTGCGGCAGAAAACCCTTCCGCCTCCACCACGTCGATAAAGGCGCGCATACGTGTCAGCGTGTCCATCTGTTTTAGCCCCGCGTTTCAAGAATGGTTTTGCCAAGCGCGATCAGCGCCCGGTCGCTGCCACGTGGCCCGATGAGAGATATGCCGAAGGGCGCGCCGTGCACTTCGCCCAGCGGCCCAAGTGGTAATGTGATTTGCGGCAGACCCGAAAGCACCGAAAGACAAAGCAAGCGCAATGCCTGTTCACGATAGGCCTGCAAGGCCTCGAAAGGTTCGTTTGCGAGCGGTGCCGCTCCGGGGACCGTGGGCAAAGCAAGCACGGCATGATCGCCGATGATCGCCTCAAGCTCCTGCGTGAAACGCGCGCGCCTCGTCCGCTGTTGGGCCACGATCTCGGGCGTCATCTGCGATCCATAGGTAAAGCGATCAACGACACCCGGGCCGAGCTGGCGTTCGCCGGAGGATATCCATGCGCCGTGGCTTGCCCAAGCTTCGGCGCCCTGTATCTGCCGGAAGGCGAGATAAAGTTCGTCGATGGACAGGGTTGGCTGACTCGCCGCCTTCAGGCCCGAAAAATGCGGGCGAATTGCCCCGAACATGGCGCGATAGGCGTCGGTTTCCGCCTGTCCGAGCAGAAGCTGCTCCAGAACCGGCATATAGAGAAGCTGGGTCAGCTGAAACGACTGTTCGTCTCCACCCAGCAGGACCGCGCCCACCTTTTCATAAAGCGAGACGTCGCGTGCAAACCAGCCGATCGTATCGAGTGACGGTGCGAGCGGCATGATGCCTTCAAGCGGGATGCGGCCGTGGGTGGTGCGCAGGCCAACAAGGCCACAGAAACTGGCAGGCGCGCGGATCGACCCGCCCGTATCGGAGCCGAGCGCAATATCGGCGATCCCGCCTGCGACTGCCGCCGCGGAGCCCGACGACGACCCGCCCGTCACGCGGTCCGGCGCGGCAGGATTGATGGGATGGGGATAATGCGAATTCTGCCCCATCAGCGAAAAGGCAAGCTCGTCCGTCTGGGCCTTGCCGATGACTTCGGCACCAGCGCCAAGCAGCTTTTCGACCACGGGAGCGGATTTTTGAGCGGGGGGTGATTCGACCAGAATCTGCGGATTGCCGCATCCGGTGACCATTCCAGCCAGATCATATATGTCCGTGACCGCCAGCCGCTCGCCGAAAAGCGGTCCATTTTCCGCGTGGGGAAGGGGATTTTCGGGCTTCGCGATGATCGCATTGAAAGGATCGAAGGTGGTCATTGTTCACCATTAGGGGCAGGAATCTGCCTGTATTTTGAATAGAAAGTGAAGATTTCCGATGGAATGTTTCACTCTTGCTGAACAATGGCAAGCGCGCTTTGCCTCCAAAACGGTCGAAAAATAAATTCATTTCGACAAAGATTTGTCATTGAATGGTCACGGCTTTGCGCTTATATCGCCCTTGCCCAAAGTCGCACGTGCCTGTGGGTGTCCGCCGATCCTCGAATGGTGAGGAATTCGGTACGGTACCTGGACCTAACCGCTCCAGTCGATCTGTTGGCCAACCGCCAGATCGAGGACATCTTGAAGCAACGACGGTGCGGGCCTTTCTGGTGTCTTTCGGCTGTCCAAAAGCCGAAATTACTGAAGAGGCACACCTTCATTGCCGGTAGTGCGGATGCGGTTCTCCAATTCCAATCCAAGGCAGACAAAGCGGAATAACGCGGATCTAGCGTTGTTCCAACGCCGCATGCTCTTTCGTGTGATATCAGCGCCTCCAAAGGCTGACTTCGCGGCGAGGGTCTCATGCACCTTTGTCTCTTAGAGAATTTCCTGCCCCTTGGGGGTGGGGCGATGCTCTAAGTATTTGTTTTTATGCGCATTTGTCAGAAAAGGCAGCAACTTTTCGCGATTGCGCACCAAAAACGGCCCGGTTAGGGTCGCCGCAGGAGAACGACCATGGCTACACAGCGCATTATTGATTTCCTCAACACCCGTCGCCCGGACGGTCCCTGCCTCGTCGTCGACACCGATGTTGTCCGCGAGAACTATCAGAGCTTTGAGAAGGCATTGCCCTATTCCCGCATTTTCTATGCGGTGAAGGCCAATCCTGCGCCGGAAATCCTGCGCCTGCTCGCTTCGCTCGGTTCCTGCTTCGATACCGCTTCGGTTGCCGAGATTGAAATGGCGCTGGAAGCCGGCGCAACACCGAACCGTATTTCCTACGGCAACACCATCAAGAAGGAGCGCGATATTGCGCGCGCTTTCGAGCTGGGCATCCGTCTCTACGCGGTCGATTGCGTGGAGGAAGTCGAGAAGGTTGCGCGCGCCGCTCCCGGCAGCCGCGTGTTCTGCCGCGTTCTGACCGACGGTGAAGGCGCCGAATGGCCGCTGTCGCGGAAGTTCGGCTGCGTGCCTGCAATGGCCGTGGACGTGCTGCGTCATGCCAAGGTGTTCGGTCTCGACGCTTATGGCGTGTCGTTCCATGTCGGCTCGCAGCAGACGGACCTTTCCGCCTGGGACCGCGCGCTTGGCGATGCGGCATCGGTGTTCCGCACCCTTGCCGATGAAGGCATCGTGTTGCGCATGGTCAATATGGGCGGCGGTTTCCCGACCCGTTACCTCAAGGACGTGCCGACCGCTCAGGCTTACGGCATGGCGATCTTCGACGCGCTGTCCAAGCATTTCGGCAACCGCATCCCGGAAACCATCATCGAACCGGGCCGCGGCATGGTCGGCAATGCAGGCGTGATCAAGACCGAAGTGGTTCTGGTCTCCCGCAAGGCGGACAACGACAATGTGCGCTGGGTCTATCTCGACATTGGCAAGTTTGGCGGTCTCGCCGAAACCATGGACGAGGCGATCCGCTATCAGATCGTGACCCCGCATGACGGTAGCGAAACCGAGCCTTGCGTACTGGCTGGCCCGACCTGCGACAGTGCGGATGTTCTTTACGAAAAGACGCCGTATCCGCTGCCGGTCTCGCTGACCATCGGTGACGAAATCCTCATCGAAGGCACGGGTGCTTACACCACCACCTATTCGGCGGTGGCGTTCAACGGCTTCGAACCGCTCCGATCCTACGTCATCTGATCTTTCAGGTTTAACCCTGAGGATCCTCTCAATCTGTCTGGTGCCGCAAGGCACTAGACAGGGTGTGCTGCTGCCGCTTTGCGGGGATAGATGTGATGAATGCAATTCACGATTTTCAGGACAATGATGCCGCTGGCTTCGTGCCGGGCTTTGCCCCCGTTGCTGCGCCTGCTTTTGCGATAGCGGGCGAGACGGTAGAGCATGTGCTGGCGCGCGAGGCGCTGCTCGACCGTGCCATGGGCGAAGGTCGCCGCAGAAAGTCTTCGGAAAAGCTGCGTCGCGGTCGTCTTCCCGCCGCAGGGCTGGCCTTTGCTGCCGAGAGCGCCGATGGCGCTCTCGCTGGCACCGTTCGCCTGTGGAATGTGCAGGCTGGCATCGACGCCTTCGGCTTTCCGGTTGCCGCGCTGCTGCTTGGGCCGCTGGCTGTGGATCCGTTGGCTGCCGGTTGCGGCCTGGGTTCGGCCCTGATGCGTCATGCGATTGCCGAAGCAAGCACGCTTGGCCATGGCGCGATCCTGCTGGTGGGGGATCCGGAATATTACGAGCGTTTCGGCTTCACGGCAGAAAAGACCGGCGAACTGGCCATGCCCGGCCCTTATGAAAAGCGTCGTTTTCTGGCGCTTGAACTGAAGCCCGGCCACCTCGACGGTGCCCACGGCGTTCTGCGGGCAAGTGGCCGCAAGGTGCCGCGCGCCGCCTGAGACTATCTTGAAAGCCGCAGCAGCCGTCCGAAATTGCGGACGGCTGTGATGGCAAACCCCGCCAGAAGACCGGCGATCAATCCTGCAATCACCACCAGCTTGCGCGATTTTCCCGAAGGATCGAGCGGCGGACGCGCTTCCGAAAGCACACGGATATTGACCGTGTTGAGGCCTTCCTGTTCGCCGGTTTCGCGCGAGCGCAGGAGGAAGGCTTCATAGACGGAGCGGCGCGCTGCCGCTTCCCGCTCCAGTTCGCGCAGCTTGACCAGATCGCCATTATTGTTGGCCTGTTGGGCTTTCAATTGCGCCAGACGAGCCGACAATTCCTTCTCCTGCTGAACCGAACGTTGCACCTCGACCTGAAGCGAGGAACGCACGCGGCGCAGTTCGGCGTCGATATCGCCGAGGATTGCGCCTGCCTGCGATTGCGCCTGTATCAATTGCGGATGGCGGGGCCCCAATTGCGAGGACATGCCGTTGGCCGCCTGTCTTGCCTGCGCATATTGCGCGCGCAAAGTGGTCAGTGTGTTGGAACGCAACTCTTCCGGCAATGTACCGGCCACCACATTGTCCGATGTGGCGCTGTTCATCACCTGCGTGCGGGCCTGCAACCGCATCGTTTCGGCGCGCTGGTTGGAAAGCTGCTGGTTGAGGTAGCTCAAATCGCTATCGCTGATCAGTTTGCCGTCAACATCCACGAGATCATGCGCGGCGCGGAAATCGGCTGCTGCCGTTTCCGCCTGCTCGACGCTTGCGCGCAGGCTGGCCAGCCGGGTGGATAATTCTTCCGATGTGCGGCGCGTTGCGTCGGATTGCATCGAGGCAAGCTCGTTCTGAAACACCGTGCTGATCGTATTGGCCAGTGAGGCCGATTTTTGCGCATCGCGGGTTTTGACCGAAATCGAATAGATGAAGGTCTTGGCATCGCGAGCGATGGTCATCGCCTTGTAGAGATTGTAGAGAACCCGCGTTTCCAGCGCCTGACCGTCGCTTGTCTTCTTAGTGGACAGCATGTCGCGGATCTGCGCGAAGAAACCGGCCACACCGGTTGGCACCAGCGTCCCGTTAAATTCCGGGTCTTCAGTAAGCTTGGTCTGGTCGATCACCTTCAAAAGCACGCTGCTGGAACCGATGATACGCGCCTGGCTTTCCGCCACCGCCAGCGAGGCGTCGGTGGGCAGCTGGCCGGGGGTCAGTTCGGTGCCCACCGTTTTGATGTTGCGTGGATCGACCAGAACATCGGTCGTCGCCACATACATGGTCGGCATGGAAAGTGCGTTCATCACACCGTCAATGCCGCCGAGAACGGTGGTGACAAGCAGTAGCTTGCGCGATCCCTTGATGACGTCGATTGCCGCATAAGGGTCGATCAGCGGACGCCAGCCATCGCCGGAATCACCGTTTCCGGCCTGTGGGGCGGGTTGCGTGGTGGCGGGTGGGGTCGCGGCCCCCGGTTCGTGATGGTTTGTTTCATCAGCAAGCGGCGGCTCGCTTTCGCGCGCGACCCGCTTGCGCCGCTGGCGCTCGACCAGCTTGCGGTCAAGCTCGGTCTCGATGGCCGCAAGCCGTTCCTGCAAGGCTTCGAGTTCTTCCTCGGTCAGCCGCTCCGGGTTGAGATCGTGCGTACGAGTGAAATCCTCGCGCTCCTCTTTCGAAGCGGGGGGAGTCCACGGGGGTGTTTGGGGAGGTGCCTGGGGTGGCGTCGGAGCGTTCGATGTCCGGCTTACGGCAGCTGGCGCGTCGGAGAATGAGAGAAGGGGTTTCCCGCTCCCCTCTTTATGACGCTTATCATCGCTGCTCATTGCCTGAAATATCCGAACTCTGAAAACCCGTTTGGGTTGAGACTGTAAGTGCCTACGGGAAAAAATTGGTTAATGTTATTGCAATTCTCCCGATGGAAAATGCAACCGGTTAACCATTCAATATCGTATGCCGGGTTTTGCGCTGGCTTTTCGCTTCGGCCCGTGAAACATGCGAGATCATGAGCGATGCGACGAAGACAAAGGTTCGTTGGTGATAGCGAAAGCATTTCAAAAAATGGATCGCCTGAAATCTGGTCTCAAGTCCGGCCTGTTCAGGGATTATCTGTCGCTCGTCTCTGGTTCGGTCGGGCGGCTCGTGGTTTCGCTGGTCTATTTCATCGCGCTTGCCAATACCCTGCCAACCGGCGATTTCGGCATTTTCGCAACCGCATCGGGCACGGGCGTCATGCTGTCCCGCATTGTGTCGTTAGGCTTTACCTCGCCGCTTTATCGCATCGCCACCGTCAAGCCGCATCTTCTCGGTACCTATAGCGCGGGTTATCTCATGGCGGTGGTGGGATCGCTGCCGCTTTTCGCGCTCTGCTCCTGGCTCGTCTATCTGGTCTTCTTCAGCCGGGATATCACGTTTTTGCCTTTCGCCATTATCATCGCGGCGGAAGCCCTGTTCTGGCGGTCGGCGGAAGTCATCATCATCGTCAATAACGGCCTCAACCGTTTCGGCATTTCGGCAAGCCTCGTCATTTTCGGCACGGTCACGCGCGCGGTTGCGGCGGTGCTGTTCACCTGGATGGCGACGGTGCATGACGTCGCCCACTGGGCATGGTGGTATCTTGCGGCCAATGCCGCGGCGCTTGCCGTGTCGATCTGCTTCTATCCGCGACGGAAAATTCGTTTCCGGCCAAAACTCTATATGCGCCGCATCGCGGATTCGGTTGCGGTCGCCGGGGCGGAACTGCTTTTCTATGTGCAAAGCGAGCTGGACAAGTTGCTGGTGCTGAGTGTTGGCGGGCCGCAAATAGCCGGGCTTTATGCCATTGTCATGCGGCTGGTCGATCTGACGGCGCTGCCGGTACGCTCCTTCAACATGATGCTGGTGCAAAAGCTGATGCGCAAGCCCGACATGCTGTCGAGCCTGCGTCTGCGCGCCGGGCTGGAAGCGTCGGTGTTTGCCGTCTCAACGGGCGGGCTTGCGGTACTTGCGATCTTCCTCTGGGTGTTTCCCAATGCGCTCGGCGCCAATGTCGCGGCCATTGTCAGCCTGCTGCCGCTGGTTCTGCTGGTGCCGGGGTTCCGCAATCTGATCGAATACCAGACCGAGCTTCTCTATGCGCGCGGCCAGTCGGGCCTGCGGACGCTCAGCCTCGTTATCATGACGGCTGCCAAGGCTTTGTTTGTCTGGCTTCTGCTCAGGCATGCCGCTGGCGGCAATGACTGGATTGCGGGCCTCAATCTTGTCTTCGGCGCGCTTTATATCCTGTCGCTGGTCTTCACCTATACGAGCCTGAAGCTCCCAGCCAAACGAATTTAAGGTCAGCCGCTGGTGATGCGGCGAATATCGTCGGCTGAAAGCCCCAGAAACGACTGCATGCAAATGGCAACCTGATAGGGTTCCATTTCGGTGATGAAGGCGCGGAATTCCGCTTCGGTCGGCGGCGGCTCGAACCACATCACCCGGCACAGATCATGCGTGTCGGTAAAGTGACCGGAACCGTTCAGCACATCTTCCACATAGCGGCCATAGATGAAACATTCCGAGAAACGGCGGTTCATCCCGATGCCCGCCACCCAGTGGCGTCCGGTCTGCTGTTCGATGCGCTCGCACATGGAAAGCATCGTGTCGCGCCGCCATGCGATCAGCTGGCCGACATAATCATTGAGCGAGGTTTTCGTCTCGGGAATGCCGAGAATTTTTGCCGCATTGGCCGACCAGAACGGATGCTCCGTCCATTTCGGATCGGCCAGCGCATTGGGGCGCACGAAGAGGCGCAGCCGCTCGCCATGCCACAGGCTGTTGCAATCGAATGGATGCAGGAAAACCGTATCGGAATCCATGTAGAGAAAGCTGTCTTCCTCCAGCAATTGCGCCACCGCGATGCGGCGCAATTGCTGCACATGCCAGCCGCGCAGCGGTTTTGTTTTGGGCGACAGCCAGATGCGGCGCTTGCCGAACGATGTCGGATCGGGAAACACGCGCAGCCAGGACGGCAGTAACTCGCGCTCGTCGATAATGATGCGGCGCGGCCCGGCCAGCTGCCGGAAAAGCGGGACATCGCGCGGTTCGACAAGGATATAGTGATTGGTGAAGCCGCTGACATGACGGTCCACGGTCTCGCACAGCAATTTGCAACGCTCGAAATCCTTGTGGTAGCTTGCCGTTACCAGTGCCGTTTTCATCGCTTGTCCTGTCTGAAATATCCCGAAACTGCATGCTGCACGACCCGCCACAGGAAAAGCGGATTGCCGACGAGATAGCGCCCGGCCAGCCGGCCCGGCTCACGCATCAGCCGGTAGGCCCATTCGAGGCGCATGTCGCGCACCCATTGCGGCGCGCGTTCGGTGGCGCCTGCCTGAAAATCGAACAAGGCGCCAACCGCGCAGGCCATGGTGCAATGCGCTGCCGTGATATGGGTTCGGATGAACAATTCCTGCAAGGGCACCCCCATAGCGACCAGCACGATGTCCGGGCGATATTCCGCCAGCCGGTCGAGGATGGCGGTCATCTGGTGGCTTCCGAAAAACCCGTCCGCAAAGACCCGATAGTCGTGCTGCGGCGCGCGGGCGCGAAAAGCTTCGGCAGCCTGTTCGGGGATGCCGGGCCGCCCGCCGATCAGCCCGATGCGCAGGGGCCGCTTGATATGGCCGAGAAGGCGCGGCACGAAATCCGTTCCGTTGAGATTGGCGGGAAATTTCTGCCCATAGGCGATCTTGCTTGCAATATCGACGCCGACCCCATCCGGCAGCACGAGAAAACTCTGCAAGGCCTGCCTATAGGTCGCATCCGCATGGGCAACATTGGCGCAATGGGCATTGAGCCATGCCACGCGCAGGAATTGTCCGTCTTCGAGCGCCTTGTCGAAAAAGTCGAGCGCTTGGTCCCAGTTGAAACCGGTGACCTTGATGCCGAGAATATTGCGGGCGTGAACGGGGCTTGGTTCCGGCATCATTGCGCTCCGTCCGCACGCTTTGACGCGAGACGGAGCGCATCCAGCCCGCGTGAAAGCGCCTGATCCATGCCGTCGATCTGCGAGCGGGTAAACGCCTTGCCGTCGAGCATCTGACGGTCACCTGCGCGGGCTTTGGCAATGCGCGTCTGGATCGCCGCTGCAAATGCCGCTGGCGTGTCGGCAAGGGTGCAGTTTTCAGGAATGCGGGCGATGCCGCGCACAGAATGCGCGGTGGCGACGCTTGGCATGCCAAGCTCGAAGGTTTCGATGGTCTTGAGCTGAACGCCCGTGCCTGCGCGGCTGATCAGTGGCACGACGGCGCAGCTTTCAACGAAGGCGGTAGCGTCCGGTACTTTGCCGACGAAATTCACGCCCGGCCATGCGGCAATCAGATCAGCTGGCGTGCTGCCGGCGATCGCGATGGATATATTTGCGGGCAGCAAAGGCCTCACTTCTTTGAGGAACCATTCAAGGCCAATCCGGTTCGGGTGCCATGTCCAGGTGCCGATCAAGGCGAGGTCATAGGCGATATCGCGTTTGGCCGATACGCGCCCGGCTGGCATGACCAGCGGGAAGGTCGCGGCTTTTGTCTGCGACAGGCCCAACGCTGGCGCATCATCCTCGGCAAAGGTGAAGACGAAATCTGCATTGTCGCAGAGCCGCTTTTCCAGCCGCTTGAGAATGCGGGCTTCGCGGGCGAACAGAAGTTTCTGGATGATGCCCTTGGCGTCTTCGGCGTTTTCGCGCGCTGAGCGGTGTTCCACATTATGGGCGACAAAAAGCGATGGCTTGTCGCGAAATACCGTTTCGAACGCGCCCGGCAGGGCAACACCATTCAGCACATAGGCGTCGAAATCGCCGCAAGCTACGATGGCGTCATGAAATTTCATCGGGGAAATGACGCGCAGCTTGGCGGAGGAAACCGTCAGCCCGGTCAGGAAGGATTTGACCACCCAGCCGATTTTCTGCGCCGCACTTGCGCCTTCGGTGCGCACTTCCACTTCGCCCAGCACGACGACATCACGGTCGGTTGCAGCCTTGCGCCCGGGCCATGTGAAGCCGATGACCGTGACCTGTGCACCCGCCCGGCGCAGCCCGTTGATGACAGCGGCATTGGCGACTTCATATCCAGTCGAAGCATCTTCGTGGGGTACGAGGGATGTCACGAAGACAAGACGCAACGGTTGCAATTCGACTCCTGCGGATATGCCGTATTTCTTATTCCCCGATTCATAGCCGCGCGGTGTAAATGATCCTTAAACGCTCGGCTGGTAATAAGGGCTTGAAAACAATTTGTTGAATCGGATGGAGCGCTGTTTTTCAGTACAACCGCACCGATTGAAGAATTGATGTGGCATAGAGAAGTTTACGTGTCAAAAATAGGGCATTTCCGGCAAGAGTGCCAATTGGTTTTGCATTGGGAAATAGGGCGGCGGTTGAAAATATAATGGACAACAGAACGCCGAAGCTTCCCGATCATATTCAAGTCATTGCTGAAACACCCCATTTGGATTTTGCAAATGTCGAGGTGGTCGTGACGCTGCCGACATTTCGCCGCCCCGAACATCTCCTGCGCACGCTGGAAAGCGTGAAGGGGCAGGTGACCGGACGGCAATTCGCGATCATCGTGGTGGAAAACGAGGCGGAGGAACGCGCGGGCGCGGCGGTCGCGGCACCGCTTTTTGCGGCGGGCACTTATCGCGGTCTGGTGATCGTGGAAATGCAGCGCGGCAATTGCAACGCCTATAATGCGGCCTGGCTGACAGCGCTTGGCTATTTCCCCGCCATGAAGCATGTGCTGGTGATCGATGACGACGAACTGGCCGACCCGTCATGGCTGGAAAATATGATCGCTGCGGCGGAACGCTATTGCGTCGATCTGGTCGGTGGCCCGCAGGTGCCGGTTTTCGACCGCCCGGGCTCGGAGGCGTGGGCGCGGCATCCGGTTTTCCTGCCGACCTATCAGCAGAGCGGACCGGTGCCGACGCTCTATTCATCCGGCAATCTGGCTGTGGCGCGGCCTGTGCTGGAAGCGGCGGGTTTTCCGTTTCTCGATCCGATGTTCAACTTCACCGGCGGCGGCGATTCGGATTTCATCAGCCGTTCCGTCGCCAAGGGTTTCAAGACAGGCTGGTGCGCGGAAGCCCCGGTGCGTGAAACCGTCCCGGCGCGGCGGCTGGAAGCCGACTGGATTCGGGCGCGCGGTTTGCGCAATGGCATGATTTCCACCATGATGGAGCGGCGCAAGCGCAAGGACGAACCGTTCAGCGCGGCGCGGGTCTTTCTCAAGAGCGCGTTTCTGCTGGGCTTTTCGCCGTTCAAGGCGGTCTACAAGGCGGTTCAGGCGCGTTGGGTTTCCGTCGGCGCCTATTATATCCATGTCGGATTGGGCCGGGTCATGGCGCATTTTGGATATGAGCATGAGCAGTATCGCAACCCGGACAAAAACTGACAGCGGCGCACCCAGTGCTGTCGCAGCCGGGGTTGCGGGGGCGCACCGTGCGCAAATGCGGAAGGTGGCGCTCGCTGCCGCCATGATCATCATGTGCATTTTGATGATTTCGTTTCGCCCATTCATGCCCGAGCCGGAAACCGATGGCGGTGGCGGCGGCGATATCATCAACCAGCTCGGTTTCAGCCTTCTGGGTGTCATGGCCATGCTGGCGCTTGCCACGCTGGCCGACCCGCGAAAGGTGGCGCGGATTGTCGGCTTCGGCTGGTCGCTGATGTTTCTCCTGCTATTCGCGTCGCTCATGCAGAGCATCTATCCGGCTGTAGTCATGCGCGGCGCTATTTTCACGATGATCGGCGTTTGCTGTGTCGTCGCGGTTCTCGCGTTGCCGCAGGACGGCGATGGCTATGCACGACTTTTGATGACGGTAGCATCTGTCGTGCTGGTTATTTCCTATGCTGGCGTGGTGCTGTTGCCTGCGGGGGCAACCCATGGTGCAGACCCGATCGAACCGCAGAACTCCTATCTCTGGCGCGGTGTCTTCAGCCACAAGAATGTGGCCGGTCCCGTCATGGCGGCTTTCGCCTTTTCAGGGCTTTATCTCTGGCGGCGGGGCTGGCGCGTCAGCGGCGTGCTGATTGGCCTGTCGGCCTTGTTCTTCGTCGCGCAGACCGGCTCGAAAACCACCATGGCGCTGGTGCCGATGGCCATGTTGCTGGTAATGGTGCCGGGTGCATTCGGCCTGCGATTTCTGACCGTTGCGGCGATTTTTTCCATTCAGTTCCTGTTCGCGTTCCTTACTTTCGGGACGGTGCTGTTCGATCCGGTCCGCCAATTTGTCGAGAGCCTCGGCATTGACGCGACTTTCACCGGGCGCGTGTCGATCTGGCAATTTGCAATCGAAAATCTGCCGGGCCGATTGTGGACCGGCTATGGCTATGAAAGCTTCTGGAAATCGCCCATCGCGCTGGAGGCGGCCAATCCTTATTATCTCGGCTGGGATGTGCGCAACATGGTCCATGCCCATAATGGCTATCTCGATCTGGTCATCGCCATGGGCATTCCGGGGTTGATCTGCGGCGTGGCGGTGATCATCGTGATGCCGCTGGTCAATTATATGCGGTGCAGGCCGCAGCGCGAAAACCTGCTTCTGGCCGATTACTTCCTGATGATCGTGTTCTTCTGCACGTTGAACGCGATGATGGAAAGCTTCTTCTTCCGACGCGTGGACCCGGTCTGGCTCACCACTTTGTTGGGGATTTTCGGGCTGCGACTGACATCCAGAATCAGCATACCGAAAAGGCTGGCCGCTTCTACCGGAGATCATTCATGAATATTGCAATTGTCGGCACGGGTTTCGTCGCCGATTACTACATGACCACCCTACGCAATTATCCCGAACTGGTGCTGCGCGGCGTCTATGATCGGTCGCCGGAGCGGCTCAAGGCATTTGCGGCGCATTATGGCGTGCAGGTCTATGACAGTTTCGATGCCGTGCTGGCAGACCCGGACGTGCAGATCGTGGTCAATCTGACGACGCCGGAAAGCCATTATGAGATTTCGCGGGCGGCACTCGCCGCAGGCAAGCATGTCTATTCCGAAAAGCCGCTCGCCATGAGTTTCGATGAGGCGCGCGCGCTGGTCGATTTTGCCGCGAGCCGCGGCCTGACGCTGGCCGCTGCACCCGCCAATGGTCTCAGCGATGCGCAGCGGCTGGTTTCCTCGGCTATCGGCACTATCGGCACGCCGCGTCTCGTCTATGCGCAGATGGAAGCCGGCCCGGTTTTTCGCGACAGATGGTCCCCATGGCGCTCGGCCTCCGGCGCGGCCTGGCCCGGCCTGCACGAATTTGAAATCGGCTGCACGCTCGAACATGCAGGCTATGCGCTGTCATGGCTGGTTTCGCTGTTCGGCCCGGTGGAAAGCGTCACGGCGTTTTCTGCGATCACCTTTCCCGACAAGGGGCCGGGCACGGAACATCTCCACATGGCTCCCGATTTTTCGGTCGGTTGCCTGCGTTTCAAGTCGGGCCTTGTGGCGCGGCTGACATCGGGTCTCGCCATGCCGCGCGACCGCAGCCTGACGGTGGTGGGTGACAAGGGCTCGATCAGCGTGGACGATCTGTGGGACAACCGCTCTGCCGTGCGGCTTGAAAAGGCGGATGAAAAGACGCGGTTCTGGGCGCGGCTTTTCATCATCCTTGAAGTGCGGATCGGCAAGTTCCTGTCGTGGAAGCCGGTTGCCGGAAAGAAGCTATCCTATCCAAAGGACGGTAAATCCGCTTTGCCTGCTTACCCGTCGCAGATCGATTTTGCACGCGGTATCGCCGATCAGGCGCGCGCCATCGAAACGGGCGCGACGGCGTTCTTTTCCGGTGATGTGGCGCTGCACATTACCGAAATCGCGCTGGCGCTCAACAATGCTGGCGACAGCGCGGTGCCGTATCAGATGAAGAGCAGTTTCTAATCGCTCGATACGATCCGATGCAGGATGTCCGCCACGGCTGTGCTGTCCGTCAGAGGCATGACCGGACTTGAAATCGCGCCATTGCGCACGGCATCGCGCACGGCCAGCGCCTGAAACTGAAGCCCGTTGCCGGAAAAGGTGTGGTTTTCGATTTTGCGACCCGGCAGGGGCAGGCGGTTGATGATCTTGCCAAACAGGCCGGAGCCTTTGCCTGGTCCAAAGGGTGATTTCGATGCACCAGCGGAATAGACAGTCAGGCGCTGGGCCTTCAGGAAAGGTCCGTGCAACAACAGCGCGCCCTTGGTTCCCGTGATCAGCATACGATTGTCGCCATCCCGGTCGAAGCCGCAGGAGAGCCGGGCTTCCGCGCCGGGCCAGAACAGTTCGATCTCCGTGCGCAGATCGACGCCGTTATCGGCGCGTTTGCAGCGGCCCTGCGAGCGCTCCGGCGGTCCTATGAAGAACAGCGCCAGCGAGACCGGATAGACGCCGAGGTCGAAGGCTGCCCCGCCGCCCAGTTCCGGATCGAAGAAGCGGCTCTGCCGGTCATAGGCGCGCAGATAGGAGAGGTCCGCGTCGATGCGCGTGACCTTGCCGATGGTGCCCGTCTCGATGTGGCGTTTCGCTGCCTGTATGGCGGGAAGAAACCTTGACCACATCGCCTCCATCACGAAAGTCCCGCTGATTTCGCTGGCTGCCGAAAGACGCCCCGCGCCAGCGGCATCAAGCGCCAGCGGTTTCTCGGTCAGGCAGGGCTTGCCTGCGGCAATGACCTGCAAGGTCTGCGCGACATGCATGGCGCTGGGCGTTGCGATATAGACCGCATCGATATCCGGGTCTGCAAGGAATGTGCCGACCGTGTTGAAGGTCTTGGCGGCGCCGATACGGTTGCCGAAAGCTTCCGCCGCTTCCAGCGTACGCGAACAGACGGCGGAAACGCGCATGCCTTCAACGGCAGCGATATCGGCTGCGAAGGCGCTGGCAATGGCGCCAGTTCCCCATATCCCCCAGCGAAACTCGCTATGCGCGTTTTTCTGTTGCAATCTGCGCCTCGTCCTGCCTGCATTCACATAAATGTCTTATAACCTATGATAGCAGGCCGGGAGTGTTTTTTCCTTTGCGAGAAACCTGCTCTGCAACAGTAATTTGGTCGCTACACAAATGGCCAGAGCAACAGATGGGATGAGGATCATGCGTGGTGGATTTGTCGTGGCCGTTGCACGCGATGGGGAACATCGTTTTTCCAAGCAGCCCGTACCGGAAATCAATATCCTGACCGGGCTTGGTGTCGAGGGCGATGCGCATCAGGGCACAACGGTGAAACACCGTTCACGCGTGAAGGTGGATCCGACCCAGCCCAATCTGCGACAGGTGCATCTCATTCAGGCCGAACTTTTCGACGAACTGTCGGAAAAAGGTTTTCAGATCGCGCCTGCTGATCTTGGCGAGAACGTCACCACGCGGGGTGTCGATTTGCTGGGTTTGCCGAGAGACGCTTTGCTTAAAATCGGCAAGGATGTGGTGTTGCAGGTGACAGGCTTGCGCAATCCATGCCCGCAGATTGAAAACTTCCAGAAAGGCCTTCTCTCGGCAGTGCTCGACAAGATGCCGGATGGCGAAGTGATCCGCAAAACTGGTGTCATGACCATCGTTCTCGCTGGTGGGCATGTGCGCGCTGACGATCCGATTGAAGTCGAGTTGCCGCCGCTGCCTCACGTAAAGCTTGAGCGCGTTTAACACTACAGCTGCATTCTTCGCCATGCCGGTCTGCAACGAGCAATTTCCTGTGCGCCGGTGCTCACGTACCCAAAAGTACGCTCCGCTCCGGTACTCGAAAATCACTCCTTTCGCCACGGCCTGACGAATTTGCAACTATAGTGTTAGACGAAGCCTGCGGCAATCGCGGCATCGGAGAGCCTCGACATTGCTTTTCATATAGCGTAGTGGGACCACTCCGGCATGCGGCGTGCCGCCCATGGCGATGCAGATTTTTTGAGTCCCGCATGATACCGTCTCTGATCAGGAAACAGCCCCTCAACGGCCTCACACTCGAACTCTCGCAGCACTTGGCCCGGGCGGGCTTTCAAGGTGACGTGGAAGTCGGCGACAGCTCGCGTACCGTCTATTCCACCGATAATTCGATCTATCAGGTAGA
>PJUK01000358.1_pt1 | contig 17132 bp, 10 predicted proteins | sample 1512211 | NCBI WGS metagenome assembly PJUK01 (sample SAMN08177668, study PRJNA422409) | Feces metagenome, whole genome shotgun sequencing project.
CGCGCCCCGCCTGACGAATGGCGACTGACTTCGAGAGCGCGGACGGAAATGTCCGAAACTGTTTCGGATAAGATAGGCGCCAAAGAACGAGTTAAACCGGCTAAAGCGATCCGACTTTCACTGAACGAACTCCAGCTGTGAGTTCGGTAGAGGTTGTCCACTCCGAATTAAAACGCTCCATCAGTCCCTCGGTCGAAACGCGACAACCTACCGAGGCTTCAAAGCGAGCGGAATTCTTGCTCTGAAAACGAAAGCGCCGATTTGATACAATCAAACCGGCGCTTCTTTTTTGCTTAGGGTATGTTTTGCCTATCCAAAATGAATGGGAAGCAGTCTCGTCCGATTTTCCCTGCAAGTCCTTCCGATTTACCGGAAATGCTTCCGAGCAACCTTTGCTAAGGTCTCGCAATAACCGATTCCCCGACAACGCCCTGTCCGTCCGATGCATTGCGACCTGACGTCATTCCTCGCCCGATGGCAAAAGAAGTAAACCACAAGCCCAGCGTCAGCATCGAGATGGAGCGACAAGAAGAGCCTGTTGGGGCTCTTCTTGTTATGCTGATCCTACCAGTTCACCTTGAAACCTACGTTTCCTTTGACGGCATAGCTGTCAGCAAAGTGGTTGAGCGAAGTGTTCACGGTGCCTTCGCCATAGACGGAGTATTTATTATCCGCCCAGGCATAGGTGCCACCGAAACCAATGCCCGCCCATGTACGGTCCCGGTCGGCTTTCATCCGGGTGCCGCCATAGTTGATGCTCGTTCCACCGAGGAACTCCTGATAGAGGTTGGCGATGCCATACACATTGGCATTGACCATGCGGCTATCCGCTCCCTGCCAGCTATTGGCGTAGTTGGCGGCAAGCCCGAGACGACCGTTGAGGCTGTTGCCGTCACGATTGCTGACAGTCGCGCCGTAGCTATCCGAGAACGTATCGAAATCGACCGATGAGAACATCAGCTGAGCCTGCGGCGTCAGCGACCAATTTTCATCGATATCGAAACGCTTTCCAGATTCCACGCTTAACGCATAACCGAAACCATTATTGTCGTTCGTCAGCCCGTTGTTGCCGCCGCCAAAGCGAAGGTCGGTTTTGTACCAGTTGGCCTGCGCCTGTCCATCGACATAGAAACCGTCATTGCCATACCAGGTAATGGTTCCACCGAGACCCCAGCCTTGGGTGTTCAGCTCGCCACCACCGTTGACATCGTCGAAATTGCTCGCCGTTCTGGCACGACCATTGCCGTATTGACCGGTAATGCCTGCGATCAACCGACCGCTCTCATCCTCATAGAACTGCCCATCGACACCAGCCTGCATGATGACAGTATTGATATCCTGCTGCACATGCCCGGCAGTCGTATTCGGCTCCAGACGGTTATGCGCTCCTTCGATACGTGCCCAAATGGCCCGATCATCCGTCTCGCCAGCCTCCGAGGAGCCGCGAAGTGATCCTGACTTGTTAAGGTAACGATCCCCGCGGCGCTGCTGCAATGTTGGCAGTTGGTTCAGTGCCTGCATGCTGGCAGCATAAGACGTATATACCGGAGCGGCGGGACTAAACCGGGATGGTCCACTTGGATTGCTCGGATTCTCAGGACAACCATTCGGATCATCACAAGCCGGCGGATTAGGGCCATCCGGATCGTTTCTGGTGTACTGGCTGACAAGATACCAATCGTTGGTGTTTGAACCGCTCGCATCGCCCTTCTGCAAGGTATAGGCATATGCCGAGGAGGTGAGTATTGCCTGCTGCCCATCCTTGGTCGTGTAATCACCTTGAAGATTGAATGTGCCGCCCGAGTTCCCCGCGATATCGATCAGTTCGATACCATTTACCGTCGCGGCACCAAGCCCTCCCCGGTTCTTGACCACAACCGATGTCGTTCCGGAAGTATTGCCGCCGACTTTCATCTGGTCCGTGGTGGAGTTATCCGCACCCAGCACGGTGCTCATGACAAGCGTGCCGCCACCAGCATAATCGCCAGCAATGTTAAGCGCAGTACCACCAGTACCGCCGAAATCAACAGTACCGCCGTTTTCCAGTGACCGCATGCCGGTGGCAAAACCGCCTAGATCGAGTGTCGCTCCGTTGGCCACGGCATAGGCTGATGTACCGCTGAAGGCATCTTTCGCGCCTTGCACCAGCGAGCCGCCATTGACAGTGGTAACACCGGAATAGTTGTTTGTACCCGACAGCGTCAACGTACCGTTCTCGTTTTTTACGAGACCGCCTGTACCAGAAATCTTACCGGAAAAATTGGTGCTGAAGTCCTGATTGAGTGTCAGGATTCCGCTACCGAGCTGGATATCACCGTCACCCTTGTCGTCTTTATTGCCGACGAGACCACCGATGGTTTGGTTGAATCCAGCAAGATCGAGCGTGGCACCTTTTTCCACGGCCACACGGCCTGCGCCGAACGCAGTGTCCGCGATGCCGGCTTGCGCCGTCCCAATCTCGACAGTCAGACCACCAGAAAAGCTATTGCTTGCATCGAAAACTGTGGTCCCGGTGCCGCGCTGGATAGCTTCACCGTTGCCACTGATCGAATGCTGGAAATGAAACCCATCCGAACGATTGAATACGAGCGCAGTGTCAGCAAGCAGACTACCATTCAACTCGACATCCGTATTCACCGCGCCCTCGTGGCCACCATTGCCCAATTGAAGAGTGCCAGCGGTTACCGTTGTTGTACCACTATATGTCGCATCCTTCGTCAGAATCAGCGTGCCAACGCCTGTTTTGGTCAAGCCCGCGCTTCCTTGCAAAACGGTGTCGATTGTGGCCTTAACGGTCGGATCGCTTCCCGCACCGACCTGTATAAACGGCGCCGTTCCATTAACTCCTTGAACCAGATTGAGCGGTCGACCGTTGATGTGATAATTATCGGTCTCAAACACCAAGCCCGCTGCATTTACGCCACCCGCTTGATCGTCAATGGTTACTGTTCCAGCGGCTGCTCTGAAGACCGCGACTGATCCGTCAGCCCATGGGTCATTGACGGATAGGCTTTGAATATCTTTCCAATTGGTGTCCGCGATGTTCCAGGTTCCGTCACCGCCGTGGACTCCACCACCATCGTTTGTATTGGAACCATCCCAAACAACAAACGACATGCCCTTCATATTGACGAGATTGATCTGACCGGGATTCGTGTCCTCAATCTTCCAGTCGGCCGAATTGGCGGCGGCGCCATCAATTGTACCCAATTGGAAAGTGCTATAGGCGTTCGTTTGACTGGGATCATAATTAAAAATGCGATAGATACCGGGTGCCGCACCCCCGCTGGTACTAACGTCGAGTTTTCCGTTAAGGGTGAGGTTGCCCGTAACGTTGAACATCTCCTGATTGAAAGTTGTTGCACCAATATTGACATCAACGGTGCTATTCGCATCGACGGTCAGATTGCCGTTTATAGTCAGCGTTGTGCCAACCATACCTGCCAGCTTTCCGCCAGTCACAACATTCGTATTGCCGACTGTGCCAGCGCCTGCCAGCGTTCCACCGCTGTTGACGATGACACTACCACCAAATTGGTTGCTGTTGACCACCAAGGCGCCTTCGTTCACGTTGGCAGAACCAGCAAAGCCCGACGCATTGGCGCTTTGATTGAGGATCAGGCGACCGTTACCTGTTTTAGTGAAAGCAGTACCTGCGTCGCCCGTCAGTTTTCCCGTAAGCGTTAAGTCCTTCAATGTGTTCGTTTGGAACACACTGTCAATGCCCAAAACCTGAACATCGTGGCCCAGCACAACAGCCGAATCCGGCAACAGCGTGCCACCATTCATTATTAGGTCACCTGAGCCCAGGACCCTATCAGAGTAAAGCTTGAGGACACCCTTCTCGAGTTCAGTGCCGCCCGTATAGGTATTGCTCATATTGGTGAGCACGACAGTTCCGTCGCCGTCAATCACCACCTGGCCGTCGCCTTGAATCATGTTGGTGAAATCAAAAGAGGCATCGTTGTGATTGATGATAAATTTTGCATCTTGGGCGATGTTAACGGTGCTTTGAGGATCCAGACTACCGGCTGTTGTGTTCTGGCCAAGCTGAAGCGCGCCCGCCTGGATGTCAGTTACACCAATGTAGTTGTTGGTGCCAGTTAGCGTCGTTTTCCCCGTGCCTTTCTGTGTAACACCGCCATCACCGCTAATCGTCTGGCTCACAACAAGATTATCGTCGGTTCGATTGAAAGCCAGCGATGCACCACTGGCAACCGTAACATCCGAAACTGCACCGAGTTCTCCCACCGTGCTACCGTCACCAATCTGCAACGTGCCCTCTTCGATTGCGATCATGCCGGTATATGCGTTGAGGCCTGTCAGAGCGAGCGTTCCCGCGCCGGTCTTTTTCAACGCTCCGGTGCCGTCCAAATCGTTTGTGAGCGTGAAGATATTGGCCGCATCATCAATATCGAATGTGCCAAATGCAGAATTCAGCGCGAATTGACGGTTCGATGTATCGTTGTCCGTTCCCGCTATACGCAATGTTCCGCCGTTAAAAGTGACACCGCTGGTTATGTCGCCGAGAGCCTGATCAAGTTCTACCGACATAATACCGTCGTTCAGGTCAGTCCCGCCCGTGTAGGTGTTGGCGATTGAACCCAGAGAAACCGTGCCCGTCCCTTTCTGAACGACCTTACCGCCGCCGGTAATCGTGCTGCCGACCGTTATTGAACCATTGCTATCAAAAGCCAGGATGCCTTTTTCTGCGGCGCTTGGACCGGTATTGACGGAGGTGCCAGCGGTGCCTAATCCGCCGCCATTGCCGATCGTCAAGGTGCCGCCATAGATGGTCCAACTCACATCGCTGGCCGCCGTCAGCGTCCAGTTGCTGGTGTCCCGTTTTTCGAAGGTAGTGAACCCTTGATAGGTTCCTGAACCATCTATTTTGGTCGACAGGATTCCGTCGAAGGTACCAGCGGCAGCTCCACCGAGTATGAACGTATTGGTCGTTCCGGCGTCGGCGAAAACGCCTCCGATAATGGTGGAACCATTATGGAGTTCCAGCGTGTTGGTGCCGCTCGTGAAGTGTACGCCGTAGCCATTTTTTCCGTCCGCCGCAGTGCCGGCACCATTTGCTCCCTTAGCGCCACCATTACCTCCTTCAATGGTGCCGCTATTCACAACCATCAGGTTCGAGCCATTGATACCGTCACCGCCGGCACCGCCATCGCCGTTGCGCCCCGCGGTTGTCCCCGCCAGTGTTGCGCCGCCATCGCCGCCATCACCACCCGCGATCACGCCCGTATTGGTAATCGTTGTATTATCGCCCCTGACACCGTCGCCACCTCTGCCGCCAACGCTCTGGTTCACGGTGAGCGTATCGAGTAGCGGTGTCAGCGCATCTCCGCCCTTGCCACCTTTGCCACCCGTGATCGCACCGGAATTATCGACGCTCGACTGAGCCCCTCCCGCAACTGAAAGCGTAACCACCCCGGCGCCCCCGGCACCACCATTGGCTTCGGTATTTATATCCGCAGCGTTTTTGACCCATTGCGACCCCCGACCGGCCTTGCCACCTGCACCGCCAGTAATGGTCGCGCCCTGTTCATTCGTCACCGTAGCAACACCAAAGACGCCTGCGCCACCAACGCCGCCATTGGCCCCATTTTCGTCGATGGCTGATCGGCCATTTTGAATCACGGTCGGGTCCGTGTCCCCTCCTTCACCACCCGCGCCACCGGTGATGCTCCCTGATGCCTGGTTCACAACTGCTGAATCAGGTCGAGCCTGAGAAGGATTACCGCTTGCGCCATAAATACCCGCGCCGCCGTCACCACCATTGCCAGTGTTCCGGCCAACTCCTGCCGATAACGAAGCCGAAAAAGATGTTCCGCCCTTGCCACCGTTTCCGCCAATAATCACGCCTGTAGCGGAGTTCGTGACAGTTATCCCGTCACCATTCATCCAGATGCCTAGGCCGCCGCCACCGCCATAGCCACCGCCGCCCATACCCTCTGCGTTCACTAAAATACTACCGATATGTGACCACTGTTGCCGCCGTTACCGCCATTACCACCCGTAATCGTCGTATGGTTTGTAACAGAACTATTGCCAGCAATGATCAGGGCATAACCACCAGCACCACCGCCACCCCCGCTACCGTCGCCATTGGGGGTAATGTTTGCATCCTGTCCGTCACCGCCATTGCCCCCTAATCCGCCGGTAAGGGGGGTTGTGTAATCGTCTCCGTTAGCGCCATCCTCCTTGTCATGCGTTCCGCCCAGGCCGCCATCGCCGCCTTGCGCTCGTCCCCCGCCTCCGGCACCATGCCCGCCCAGGCCGCCTCCGGCACCGCCACCTCCACCTCCCACCCCGGCGTCAAGAAAGCCCGAAGGTTGCACTCCATCGGTTCCCGGCTGGCCAGGCGATCCACCGTCACCAGGTTGACCGGTGCTACGAATCCCTTCCCCGCCTCGCCCACCCACTGTCTGGCCAAGAGCTGGCAAGACGGGTGAGAACAATAAGGCCGCCAAAATAAGTGCCTTTGGGAGCGCCACACTTGAACGGAGATTTAAATTAGGTATTTTTAATTTAGAAAAATGATATACACTGAATCTGCGGCGATAATTTAACATCTCAATTCTCTTAAATAATACAGTTTCTAGCTTTTTCTCATATTTAAATAAAAATTCAATGAATAATTTGAATTTTTATTATATTAAATAAATCTAATAATGAATATTATATTCATCAAGGACGAATCCAATCTATATTTATTTTCGGGAATATGCTTTCTATTTCCCCATTTTCAAAACGCATTGAGAACGGCGAGATAGCACGCCCCAGGAGAGCGGATTTTTCGGGAATCATCGTGCCGGTTTGCTGACGGCTGGATCAGCTTTTGATCAGCGCGCATTGTCTCCGGTATCGATCAATTTTCAGCGCAACTGGCAACTCCGTCAAAGATTATGTCGTTCCCAACAGTTGCTGCGTTTCGTTTTAAAATTCATTGTTGATGCGCATTGTAAAACATGAGGTTAATTCAATGGCAAACACTATTCAATTTACTAGTCCCCCACTTAAAGTAACTGATGTCTCAACAGCAGATGTACCAACAACAACGGATGGGTCAATCAAGTTCGAGCTCATAACAAATGATGGCACAGGCGGCGCGTCAATGGACGTCTATGTCAGCCTCTCGCCCCGTTCAGTTGCGGTTTTAAAAAGCGACGGAAGTTTTGCGGACTATGACGACGGAGAGACTGGCTACAAGCTCACTTCCGGGGCGGACGGCAAGTTAGAATTCTATTATGCTAGTCATACCCAAGCAATCATCGAACCCATTGTCCGCCTGTGGAACGAGCGCGCGGAGCTGCCAGACAACATGCCGCCACACCTGGTCTTTATTGATAACTCGAAATCCATAGATGCAAAATGGGGGCCTGTAGACGCCACGCAGAATGAGGACGGCAAGCTCGTGGTCGCTGCGAGTCAGGATTTTGTTAGCGTCACACTGCCACAGACATGCACAACCGACTATGGCAACCGGCCTGAGGCGCTAGTGGCACTGCAGGTGAATGATGATATCTACGTCAAAAGCATGAGGGAACTCAGTACCGAAGGCTTTAAAATACCGCCTGACACATTGAGATACGACACTTATAACTCATTTGTCTATATGATTTATAACGCATTGGCGGCTGAAAATGGAATGATCCTCGCACTGTTGACGGTTCGAGCCGATGACGTCAATCCGCCAGCAGCTACGCAATACCGCAATCTGGATAACGCAGCATATCTGGCAAATCACACCGGTGTCATTAACGATGCGACCATCACCAACAATTTCTCAATTAAAATACCGGCGCTAGGAGGAAGCCTGCCCTTTGTGAAAGGTGATATTCTGAAGATAAAGTGTTACGTTAATGCCTATCATTATGAAACGATGGAACCCAATTCCAACGTAGTTGAGTCGGACGATCACACACTTGACGGTAGTGACTTTAATGGCGAGCTTATAGTGCCAATTCCCGCGCCCAGATTTGCTGGCTTTTGTGCTGGACAGGATACGGGAATACATTTGGGCACGGTCAGGGTTGACTATGTAATCAGAGACCCAAACACTAATAAAACAAAGGCCATGCCGAAGCATACCCCAGAGCTCGCAATCAACGTGGGACTCGGCAGATCACACAAACAATAAGCGATCTTTCCAAGCACATCGCATTTTCTGTGAAATAAGAAATTTCAGTATATGGGGTGGCGCTCGGAAAACAACCACAGTGTTGATTCTAGTTCCATCGTGACCGGGCATTTCACACAGAACTGAGATATGTCTTGTTGAAACAGACAGGAACCCAGTCGGTTTGCATTGGGTGCGTTTTAAATACTTTGCCGAACGACGATCTGAAGGCAGGTGCGTCATTTGACAGTGATGCATATGAAGACAGCCTTCCTCTAAGCCCAGACACATACTGCGCCAGTTGAATTGTCAGTTCGGATGGAATTGGCAAGTTTTTCCGTTTGTTCAAAATCAGGAGAGCAGGATGAGACAGTTCATTCTCACTCAAAACAACAATAATTTGCATTACATGGCCAGCACACCGGCTTGCGGTTTTGCTTTTCCAGCGAATGAATTCGTCGATCTTGCCGTCACCTATAAGGACAGCTTTCATACGCCATTGGCTGGCAGAAACCTCGTGTGGCAGCTTGCCGAAGGCGAAGCCACGCTACGCCACCAGGCGACGCCGGTCGGCAGCGACGGCAACGGCGTCAATTCCATCCAGGTGACGCTTGCCGATCCGAGTGCGAACGCAACCATCCGCCTGGCCGTCTGGCCGGAAGATGAACCGGAATCCAAGCTCGAATTCGAATGTCTCTTCGGCGCGCCAAAGTCTGCTCCGCCGATTGGCGCGGGAAACTGGCTAAAAATTCTCTACCCCGGCGACGACCCAAAATATCTCGCCCCCATATCCCTCGCCCCAGATGCAGGCGATATAAACTACCTGGTTTTCTACGCTGACCCCTATGGAATTCCTATAGAAAGCAAAGAAATAATTATTACTTCTGTACTTGGTCAGAGTACAATAAGTAATAATACTAAAATCCGCCTTGGTCAATTCTACACCCATTTTAAAGAAGTAGACCAATATTCTCCCGGAGAGTGGATCACGACCGCAAAAGTAGATGGTAAAGAAGATAATTCAAAAAATCTACTTATTGATCAAAATATAGTTATAAATCAGGTTATTAATTTTTGGCCTATTAACAATTCTGTAATATATCCTGGTTATTCCTACGACCTAAAGACACTTCACACGGCTGGAAATGGATTTGTCTTAAGTCGTCGTGAGATATTGTGGAGTGTAAATACCAGATTACCCGATGGTGTCGAGGTCCGGATTGAGCCGGCATCCTTAAAGGAAGATCACATAGGCACTGCCATTTCATCAATTACTGTTCCATATGTTGTCTATGGAATGGATGATCGGATCACCTTGAAAGTTGGCTTAGTTGGAATGGAAGAATCGGACATTGTCATCTTCGACTACCCGACCTTCAAGATCGGCGGGCCGCGCTTTGTTCAGGTTGCACCGCTGCCAGACAACGAGAATATTTTTGACCCGCACAATTCCTACGCGTTCCAAGTTAAAGTGACCGACGAGAATGGGATCGCGCCAAGTGGCAATTTCAGCGTTACTTGGGAAGCCTCTGTAAAGGGAGAGGGAGAGGCACGTTTTCCCGAGCTTATTACCGAGCTCCAAAACGGTTTGAGCCAAAGTGACATCCACTTTAGCAATATGCCACAAGGTGTAGTTCAGAATATCGACGTTACCATTACACCATCGGAAGGCGCCCCCTACAAGGCGTCGTATCAGGTAGCCGCCAACGTCATCGCACCGGTCTCACCTACGACCACCGACCCGCTGGCTGTCGGAATTGAACAGGCTGTTAAGGTTAGCGTGACCGATTACAAGGGAAATGCTGTGCGCTATCGCACGCTAAATATCGCCCCCAACTCTGATATCAAGGTTGGTTCCAGTGCTGCAACAGACTTTGACGGCATCGCGACCATACCGGTAACTGCGTCCGCCGCGCTTACGACACAGTTATCCATTTCCGAAGGGCCAGATTGTGTTCCCACAACGGTCAAGCTCACCTTTGGTGAAAACAAACCCAAAATAACGATTGATCAGCCGGATCCGCAAACGATCCGTTACGATACCGATGTTACGGTAACTGCGACATATACGGATAGCCGCGGTCCTGTTCCCAGCAGCCAATTGAAGCTCGACCTGACCCTTGCCGATGGAAGCCCAGTAGCACCCAATTTATCGTGGAACCCGTTTGCAAACACGGATCCATCTGGAAAAGCCTCGTTCTGGTTTCACTTGTCGACCGTTTCGGGCCCTCCCGCCTTCGATGTCTCCCTAAAAGCAACAGTCAAGACAGCCGACGGCTCGGTTGTTTCCGAAACTGCACTATTCACATTCACGGGTCCAGCGCGACACAACAACCTCAAACTCCTGCAACCCAACAACAACTCCTCCCAATCGCTCGACACAAATACCATCATCATCGTGGAATTGTCTACGGAAAGCGGCAAGAAGCTAAATAACTACCCAATCAAGTGGAACCTGCCTACAGACGGCGTCACAATCAAACGGCAAGACGAACTTACAAGGTCGTATGGTACAGCCATTGCTATAATTGAGGTAACCAAGGCACAATCCCTTCCCTTTACCGTGGAAGCCACGCAAGCAGATGCTACTTGCCCGATCCAACTGAACTTTGGGGTAGATGATTACCAGGGCACCGCTCTGGCCCATAACAAGCGCTATGCGCATAACCCGCCCAGGCGCCAGGACGTCGATCCACTCGATGAGAGCCAAATCATCACGTACACCTATACCTATGTCAAGAATGGCATTCCTCAACCCGGCAAGTTGATAGATTGGACTGTCGAAACAATGATGCCGGGCATGCAGTTCTTCGACGAGAAGAACACAGAGTTGTTCGTCGACAACGACGCTCATATTATTCCCACAAAAACCGATCAAAACGGCAAGACCATCCTAAAAATCGGCTCTCTGACCGCGTGTGTCGCCACCGTCAGGGCTTGGCCGAACGAGAACAATGAAGCGCTTGTTCAGTCGAGCGAATTCGTCATAGCCACATTTCTTGATGTAACTTATTACGACCAATTCCATCAGGTTGAGTATGAACCTCAACCAATTGATTTAACTGGCAAATATGCATATGATCACGATGGCTTCACCCTACAAGTGCCGCCGGGAAGCGTTGGAGAAGAATACAAAAAGGTTGTTTTCTGGATCAATAGTCGTACTGCGGATAACTCTCAGGAGAATATAGTAATCACGAGCTACGAGGAAGCCGTCGACGGTTCGGTTGTTGTTCCGTTCAAATATCTTACGCCAGACATTGATGGGCAGCCTTCGAACATCTTTTCCTATATGCTCGTGAACACTACCGGCGCTGGCTTCCAGACAAGGCCCGTATTACCGGAGGTAATTAGCTCGGCCCCGAATCATCCCGCTCCGGGCGTGACTCGAACACTGGCGGCTCCATATCTGCGACAGCATGCTAGCATAATTAATTTCCCTGATATCGTTGACGGATTGGATATCTTTGTGGATATCGACTCTGATAAAACATTAATTGGAAAAACAATCACCCTGATCCTTTACCTAAACAAAAAGGGTGGTGGATATGGAAATAGATTACAACAAAGAAGGAAAATAGCCGGAAGCGACATCAATAACAAGCAATTAGTATTTAATTTTGCTTTCGATGACGTTAAAGGATACGATAAAGGAACGCTGGAGTCCGACTATAATATAGATGATACTTGGTCGAAAGCCTTTGGCCCCATCGAGATTGATACCGTCGAACCCTAATAGTAGCGAGTTCAATATCGGTGTCGTTGTTAGCACGGCGGCACCGATAAGAAAGAAGACGATTTCGCGGCGATGTATATGCCCGCCTCCACAACATTTTAAAACGTGGACACTGGCTGAAATCGCTGAAGCGATTATGGAGTGCTTGAGGTGTCGGCTTAGAAAACAGAACAGCTGTCCGCCGAGCTTTAGTTAGGGCTCATCGACTAAAGCACCTATACAAATGTCAGATCAACGCAGCCGCGCACTTTTTTGGCCTCGGCCACTTATCATCAGCTTCATGTCAATGAAAATTAATTGAATTAAAGCTAGAGCGCGTCCATTGAACGCGGAATCGCGTTGGGGATTCCCTTGGTCGCCGAATTCTGATTCCATCGCTCCGACGGGTGATTTGGTTGGAGGCAATATGACCCGGGCTTTCAGTGATGATCTGCGTAGCCGCGTTCTGGCTGCGTCACGGGATGGCATGTCGGCGCGTTCAGCGGCAGCCCGATTTGGGATTGGGATTTCAACAGCCATCGCCTGGATTGCGAGTGCGCGGGCAGGTCTGTTGGCCCCGGCGAAGCAGGGCAGACGCGGCGGCTCACGCCTGGATCCTCACGAGGGCTTCATCTTCGGCATGATCGAAGAGGCGAAGGACATCACGCTCAACGAGATGGTCCGGCGATTGCATGAGGAGAGAGCCGTATCGATCGGCCGCAGTGCGCTTGACGTCTGGCTGCGAAAGCGCGACTGGACTTTCAAAAAAGGACCGCACATGCATTGGAGCAGGACCGTCCTGACCTGCTGAAGCATCGCCAGGACTGGTTCGACGGCCAGCTCGATCTCGATCCAGCGCGCCTCGTCTTCATTGATGAAACCAGCCTGAGCACGAAGATGTCCCGGCTTCGCGGGCGCCCCCCTTGCGGAGATCGATGCCGTTCACCGGTCCCAAACGGCCATTGGAAGACAACGACATTTACCGGTGCACTCAGACTATCCGGCATGACATGGCCCTCGACGGCGCGATGAACGGCGTCCCATTCCAGGCCTATGTCGAACAGGTTCTCATTCCAACCTTGGTGACCGGCGACATCGTCATCATGGACAACCTGCCGTCACATAAGGCGCAGGGCGTGCGTCTTGCAATCGAAGGTGCTGGGTGCCGCTTGCTCTACCTTCCTCCATACAGTCCAGACTTCAACCCCATCGAGAAGGCCTTCGCCAAGCTCAAGGCCGTCTTGCGCGCCAAAGCCGAGCGGACCGTCCAGGGCTTATGGAATACTGTCGGCCAGATCGTCACGCTGTTCGAACCACAAGAATCCGCAAACTACTTCAAATCCTGCGGATATAACCCCGAGTAAAGTGGACGCGCGCTAATTTAGCTGAATTTCATTTAAATATACAGCCAATTGAATTAAAATTGTTCCCATCGGTATTAAAATCTTGAAAAAAAGAGAGTAATATGATGAAATTGTTTCAGTAAAACTGAATACAATACACTACTAAATTTCACACGAGCATAAACAAAACATTCTTATTGGGTGTCTGCAATGAAATGGGAACAAATTTATGAATCTATGCAATCCGCTGATGATGCTGGGCAGCTTCTGGAGCACATAGACAACTATGCCAAACAGCGCGGGTTCGCACATGTGTCCTATATCATGCGCGTTCCACTGCTCAATGGCGTGGTGAAATGGCTCAGCTTCGGCTCTCTGCCGCAAGAGTGGGTAGATCATTACGCTTCAAAAAAATATGCGGAGGAAGATCCGCTTATTCGTAAAGCATTAAACAGCATCGAGCCGCTGGTCTGGTCGGCGAAACTATACGCCGAGGCGCCTCAAATCTGGACGGATGCGCAGAGTTTCGGCTTCAAGGTTGGTATTTCGCAGCCTTGCTGGGCCGCGCAGGGCGTATTCGGCATGCTGTCTTTCATCAGAAGCGATCCGCCGTTAGCTTCCGGCGAAATCGCCACGTTGCGTCGTCAGATGCAGATTTCGGCCAATTTGCTTCATCTGTCCATGTATGAACATCTTGATGTTCCAACCATGAACTGCGTTTCCGAAGTGAACCTGACGGCGCGTGAAAGGGAAATCCTGCACTGGGCCAGCGAGGGCAAAACATCGGAAATCATCGGCGCAATTCTCAATATCTCAACCCGTACCGTGAATTTCCATATCAGCAACGTGCTGACCAAACTTGTTGCGGTGAATAAAGTTCAGGCGGTCGCGAAAGCCCGCACCTTCGGCCTTCTCTAATCTTATTCTATCCCCTCAGTCTTTCGGCGGCTTGGCCCGAAGGACAAATCCAAAATTTCCCCCCAAATTTTGAAAGAATATCTGTAGACGAATAGAGCAGGTTTTGCCGCCTGCAAATCCTCCGCGCGCCCCCCTGGCAATTCGCTGAACCTACAGATCAATCATCCTTTCGATCCCGATAGCATCCAGAAACGCCTGATCGTGGCTGACGACAAGCAGTCCGCCTTCATAGTCGTTCAGCGCTACCTCCAGCGCCTCGATGGAATCCAGATCGAGATGATTGGTCGGCTCATCCAGGATCAGTAGTTCCGGCTTCTGCGTTCCACCCAACACACAGGCCAGTGCTGCGCGCAGTAATTCACCGCCGCTCAGTTCTCCGGCAAGCCGGGACGAAGCTTCGCCGCGAAATGAAAAACGCGCCAGCGCTGCGCGGGCATCATTGTCATTCGCATCCGGATTGAGATGCCGGAAGTTCTCATAAAGCGTGGCTTTGCGGTCCATCAAGCTCATCTGCTGGTCGAACATAGCGATCGGCACGAAACACTGCACGCGCCCCGCAACCGGCAGCAATTCCCCCGTGACAAGCCGCAGCAGTGATGTCTTGCCCGCGCCATTCGCACCGCGTATGGCAATGCGCTCCGGTCCGACAATCTTCATCGAAAAATCGCGTATGAAGGGCGTGTCCGGTCGCGGCCCGCCCGACACGCTCTCCATTTGCAGAAGGACGCGCCCGGAAGGAAGCGCCTCGCGCTCGACGCTGAAGCGCATCGGCTTGACTGTTTCGACCAGCGTTTCAGCTTCTCTCAGTTGCGCCGCAGCCTTCTCCATATTGCGATCCGCAAGCGCCTGACCTTTGCCGCCGGTCTTCTGCGCCCGATCCTCACGCGCATCGAGTGTCATTTTGCTTATGCCGCTATCGGCACGTGAATTACGTCCACGTGAATCACTGCGTGCCTGACGTTCGGCTGCGTCCTGCGCCTTGCGTTGAACCTGTTTCACATCGCGCTGGGCAAGCTGAAGATTGCGAGCTGCGTTGTCCCGTTCTTCCTGCTTCTTGTCGTGATAAAAATCCCAGTTGCCGCCATAAAGATGCAGGCCACCTTGTGAAAGTTCGGCAATGCCATCCATGTTTCGCAACAAGGCGCGATCATGGCTAACGACAATTGCTGCCCCGCGCCACTCTGCCAGCATAGTCATCACGGCCAGACGGCCATCATGATCGAGGTTGTTAGTCGGCTCATCCAGAAGAATGATATCAGGCTGATGGAAAAGAAGGGCGGCGAGAGCGGCGCGCGTCCGCTGCCCACCGCTGAGCGTTGCAAGGGGTGTCTGCGGTTCAAGCGTCAGCCCGAAGCGCTGCAAGGCATCGGCAAAGTGCTGCGGCAACAGCCAGTCCGCTTGTTCAAAGTCGTTATCCGACCCCAGCCCGGCTTCAATGCGCGAAAGCATGGTGAACGCTGCGGAAAGGTCGAACAGATCGGCCAGCGCTCGCCCGCCGTCAGTCACAATATTCTGTTGCAGAACACCGAGCCTGCCGTTGCGCGTGACCGCGCCGGAAGTCGGCGCCATGGCGCCGCTCATGATATTGAGAAGCGTGGATTTACCCGCACCATTGCGCCCGACAAGCCCAATACGGCCTTCGGTCACGCTGAAATTGACGGATTCGAAAAGCGTGCGGCCATCAGCCGTGATGCAGGAAACGTCCTGAAGTGTGAGAGGAGCAGTCATTGCGAACCATGGAAACATTGAAAACACTGGTTGGTTGATACAGTGCTGCCTGATCCATCGTTCTTCTCTCCTTGTTTAGACTGCTCCCAATATAGGGACTGTTACGAAATCAATCCAGATCAAATGTCGCGATAACAGGGACGTGATCTGACGGCCGCTCCCAGCCGCGCGCATCGCGCAAGATTTGCAAGCCCTTCATATGGACCTCCAGATCAGCGGAACCCCAGATATGGTCGAGGCGGCGACCACGATCCGATTCATCCCAATCCTTGGCGCGATAACTCCACCAGGTATAGATTTTCTGATCCGCTGGAATGATCTGGCGCATGAGGTCGCTCCAGCCGCCCTTGACGCGCAGGTCTTCCAGCGTCTCGGTCTCGATCGGCGTATGGCTGACGATCTTCAAAAGCTGCTTATGCGACCAGACATCGTTTTCCAGCGGCGCGATGTTGAGATCGCCCACCAGGATCGACGACAATCCGTCCTGCCTGTCCGCCACAATGGCCCGCATTTCTTCCAGAAAGCCGAGCTTATGGGCAAATTTCGGATTGATTGCCGGGTCCGGCTCATCGCCGCCGGCTGGCACGTAGAAATTATGGATGCGGAGCTTCTTGTTTCCAGCTTCGACGACAGCACTCAAATGGCGGCAATCGCCCATATCGCAAAAGCCGATCTTCTCGACGCCGGACAACGGACGGCGCGAGATGGTCGCAACGCCGTGATAGCCCTTCTGGCCGCTGATCGCGATATGCTCATAGCCGAGCGCGCGAAACCCCTTGGAGGGGAACTGATCGTCCGGGCACTTGGTTTCCTGAAGACACAAAACATCGGGCTGATAGTCGCGCAGAAACTGCTCGACCAGCGGCATGCGCAGGCGCACGGAGTTGATGTTCCAGGTAGCAACGGAAAAAGCCATGGGGGAAGGACTCGCAGCAACGAAAAAGATGCCGCGAACCTAACCATTTATCGCGCAAATGCAAACGGCTTGCAGACCATAAACTGGCGATTACGGACGCTTGCGCTTCATGGCGATGCGCTGATAGTCGATCTTGAACATGTCGTCGGTGAAGCGCACACCGCTGCGCACGTTGAAGATCATCACCGTGGTATCGAGCTTCTGGGCGTCGGTGATGGTCCACTGCTTCAGCTCATAGGACTTCGGATCGAACATCATGGTGATTTTCGAATCGCCGAAGATCGACTTGTCGCCGAGCACCAGCGTGGTCATGTCCGGTTCCTGCTTCACGTTCTGCAAACGACCGCCGCCGAGATCGATGCGATCCGCCAGCAACAGCTTGAG
>PJUK01000360.1_pt1 | contig 17052 bp, 13 predicted proteins | sample 1512211 | NCBI WGS metagenome assembly PJUK01 (sample SAMN08177668, study PRJNA422409) | Feces metagenome, whole genome shotgun sequencing project.
AGCGGCCTGCGGAGAATTCGGCGCGGATCGCCGAAAGCGGCTTTTCGGAAATGGTGAAGCCGCCCGATTGCTTCAGGCTCTGCATGAGACCGCGCACGGCAGCATCATCGCGGCCATGGGCCTCGAACAGCAGACGTTCGAAATTGGACGAAATCTGGATATCCATCGACGGCGAGGTGGTCTGGGCCACACCGCGCATTTCATAAGCGCCGGTGTCGAGCGTGCGCGACAGAATGTCGTTGTCGTTGGTTGCAACGATCAGGCGTTCGATGGGCAGACCCATGCGCTTTGCCACATAGCCTGCGAAAATATCGCCGAAATTGCCGGTCGGAACAGTGAAGGACACCGGACGGTCCGGCGCGCCGAGGCTCAAGGCGCTCGTGAAATAATAGACCACCTGCGGCATGATACGCGCCCAGTTGATCGAATTCACACCAGAAAGCGACAGCGCATCGCGGAAGGCGAGGTCGTTGAACATGCCTTTGACGAGGTTCTGGCAGTCGTCGAAATTGCCTTCGATCGAGAGCGCATGAACATTGGCGAAGCCCGACGAAGTCATCTGGCGCTGCTGCACCGGCGAGACGCGGCCATTCGGGAACAGGATGAAAATATCGGTGTTGTCGCGACCGCCAAAGGCTTCGATTGCCGCGCCGCCGGTATCGCCAGAGGTCGCGCCGACGATGGTGGCGCGTTCGCCACGGCTTGCCAGCACATAATCCATCATGCGCGCCAGCAATTGCATGGCGACGTCCTTGAAGGCGAGCGTCGGGCCGTGGAAGAGTTCGAGCACGAATTCATTCGCGCCGGTCTGGACCAGCGGACACACGGCATCATGGCGGAAGGTGCCATAGGCTTCGCGCACCATGCGTTCGAAATCAGCCTGCGGAATTTCGCCACCGGTGAAGGGCGTCAGCACGGCCAGCGCGATTTCGACATAGGATTTTCCGCGCAGGCTGCGGATTTGTTCTGGAGAAAACTGCGGATATTCCTGCGGCAGATAGAGGCCGCCATCGCGGGCAAGTCCGGCGAGCAATGCATCGCTAAAACCCAGGACCGGGGCTTCGCCGCGTGTGCTTACATATTTCATTTCGTCAGGCCTTCATTCCAGATATCTGCCCAGATCGGCTGCGCATGTCTCATTCGACGCGCATCTTATTGGGATGCGTTTCAAAGCTGTGCAAATGCAATAGGGCGTCCATAAAAAAGCCGCAAGAAATTAAAACATCCCAGAGGGGGTGGGGTTGCTCTTCGCGGCAAAAAACGGGAAAACGTCATCGCGCACTGTTTTGTGCGCAGTGGTATAAAGCATTTCCAGCAAAAGTGCGAAGCGGTTTTGCGTTGGGAAATGCGATGGGAAAGAAGTTTCATTTCCAGCAAAAGTGCGAAGCGGTTTTGCTGGTGGGAAATGTGGCGGCGGAACAAATTGGGGTGGTCCGGCGGTTTCAATGAAATCGGCGCGCTCTCAAACAAACGAATTAATGCAGGGAAGCCCGGTTTATGCAGAAAGCATCACAGAATCGTTCATCGTTGTTTCCAGTCTTTGCAACGGTTTTGCTCGCAGCGCTTGCGGGCTGCACGACCAGTGGCAGCGAAAAGCCTGGCGATATGGCGGCTGAAGGTCCAAAGCGCATCAGCGCATCTGAGCTTCGCGCCTATTGCCCGACGGTGACGCTGCGTGACGGAACCGCCTTCTTCAGCACCTATGCCAAGGGCGGCGACAAGGACCCGGCACAGGTGGTCTATCAGGCATCGCTGACCGATGTGACGCGTTCGTGCCAGTATGGCGACGGCAACATTACCATCGATGTGGCTGCCGCTGGCAAGGTTGTGCCCGGTCCGAAATATAAGAGCGGCACCATCACCATGCCGGTGCGTGTGGCCGTGCGTCAGGGTGATCAGGTGGTCTATTCCAAGCTGCACAAGCAGGCGGTCACCATCACCAACGGCGATACCGCGACCCAGTTCGTCTTCAACGACAAGGGCATTTCGCTGCCAATGCCGGACAAGCAGAATATCCAGATTTTCGTAGGCTTCGATGAAGGCCCGAATGCCAAGTAATTTTCGCAGCGCCTGACAGGGCGAAGCGCTTATCGGAAAACCAGATGCGCGGGGCAAAACCCGCGCATTTTTTGTTGTTCACGCCCGATATTGGAACAGTTACGGGCGTCGATATATTTGCGATATCTAATACAAAAACAAAAAACTGCCACTAAATTAATATTGTTACCAAAAGACGCGGTTCGTGTAATAGTCATATCGTTTTTATATGTTTATATTGATGCTGTGGGTCTGTGCTTATATTTAATATAGCTGCTTATGCGGGATAAGCAGTATAGTCCCTGCCACAGATCGTTTGCGAGGTTTCAAGGGCGGATGGTGCGCAGGCGGAGCAGTGGCGGCAGCCTTTTCAATCCAGTTCCTCTTATCCTTCTCTTGCTGCTTCTCTGTGGAGCGGTCGCCGGGCATTGGGTCGGCGAAAATCTACGAAGAATGGGCGATGAGCGGCAGGTGAATGCCTATATGGAGGCATTGCTTTCCTATGCGGGGCGGCTGATCGACTCGGCGCACAATACTCTCGATCAGGCAGAACAATCGCCCTACAGGGTTTGCTCTGCCGATGAGCGGGTCTATCTGCGCAGAATTCTCTTCAAAGCCTACCAGATCAAGGATATCGGCCGGCTGATCGATGGCCGGTTGAACTGTTCGACGCTGCTGCCGGATCTGGCGCGGCAGGAACCGCGCTCCACGGCGGATGTGCTGCTGCCTGACGGAACCTACGTCTATGCCGACCGCCCGTTGGTCACGCCGGGAACCTATGGCCCGGTGATGGGCAAGGGCAACTCCAATGTCGTTCTAAGCCCGGCGGCCTTCGACTTCATGCATACGCCGGGCTATGCCTTCGCCCTGTTCATGAGCGACCCGGCACGGGAGAATTTCGCCCGCTTCTATGAATATCCGGCCAATGCCGATCTGGAGCCGCTATCAGGCGGGCGTATCCGGGATTTTGTCGAAAAGCATGACCAGCTGAACGCCTATGCCTGCGAACCGGACAAGCTTATCTGTCTTGCACTGAGGACAGAGATCGACCGTACAAGCCTGCATGCGCGGCTGCGATCATTTCTGTCCATTGTGCTTGGCATGCTGGCGGCTGGCAGTCTTGGCCTTGGCTGGCGCGTCTATAATAATCGCGACCGTTCGCTGATGACGCTCCTGTCCAGAGCGCTCGCAAAAAAGGAACTGGAGGTTGTCTACCAGCCGGTTGTCAATGCTGTCAGTGGCGCGATTGTCGGTTTTGAGGCTCTGATACGCTGGGAGATTCATAAGGGAGACTTTGTTCCGCCGGATGTTTTCATTACGCGGGCGGAGAAGAGCGGGCTGATCCATCGCATAACGCTTTATGTAATCGACGCAGTGATCAGCGAAATGGGCGAACTGTTGCGCGCCAAGCCCGGCTTGCGCATCAATATCAACATAAGCGCCCGCGACCTGCATGACATGGAATTCGCCAACCGGCTGGAGGCGCGGCTGGGGAAAGCGTCCATCGACCCGCAGCAGATCGGTCTGGAGCTGACCGAGCGTACAGCGGTGGATTTTGCGAAGGCTTCCGGTGCGATCCATCATTTGCGCGAGAAGGGGCATCGCATCTATATCGATGATTTTGGAACAGGCTATTCCAGCCTGGCTTATCTCGGCGCGTTGAATGTGGATGCGATCAAGATCGATAAGACGTTCACGCGGACCGTCGATAATGGCAGCACGGTTTCGATCGTTCCGCAGATATTGGCCATGGCGCGGCAGCATTGTCTGGACGTGGTTGTTGAAGGTGTGGAAACGGAGGCGCAGGCGCTCTATTTCGCCAGGGAAAGTGCGGGCGACAGCGCGCCGGTCAAGGCGCAGGGCTGGTATTTCGGCAAGCCGGTCTCTGCGATCATCGCGCGAACGCTGGTGGTTGCAAAACCCGCAAAACCCGTAAAACGCCGGAAGACGACCCGAAAAGGCTCGTTTCTGGGCATTGGCGGCGAGCCGCGTGGTTAGATAGACTGATGTCTTACCGCATTCTGTGAATATCCTAAAAGCAAAACGCGCTTTAGCTAAAATTCGAATTAAATTCGACAGCGATGTTCAAACGAAAAGCAACGAGTCTGCGCTAGTCTGCACCCATGAAACAGAAATATGAACGTATTCTCGAACCGACGGATACCTGGGCGATCTTCGAGACGTCTACGGGTGAGCCTGTCATGATGGGGACCCGGCTGCTGATCGGTCTTGCCGAGCAGGAAGCCGAAGAGCTGCTGGCCATCCTCAACGCGCCGCCGAAGGGGCGCAGCAAACGCACCGCAGCCTAAGTGTCTGCGCGGTGCGGACGATAGCCCGAACGTTCGGGCTATCGCGATATTTGGATCAAACCGGACAGCGTGCCGGAATCTTGTGTGTCAGGCGTCGGTCCAGATCGATAGCGCGTTGATGACGCTCGCCAGATCCTTGTGACGGTGGATCACCGTCTCGGCGCCAGCATCCGTCAGGCGGTCGGCATGGCCGGGATAGGTGTGCGCGCCACCCGTAAAGCCGATGACGCGCATACCGGCGGCACGTGCGCCATGGATGCCGTGCACGGAATCCTCGATCACAATCACATTGCTTGGATCGACATCGAATTGCTTGGCCGCATAAAGGAACACATCCGGCGCGGGCTTGGTCTTCTTGGAGCCGACTTCCTTTGCCGAAAAAATGTTCGGCGCAAAGAGATCGTAAAGCTCAACGCGCTTCAGCATGGTTTCCAGCCGTGCGCTGGTCGAGTTGGAGCAGATGCATTTCGGCAGCTTCAATGCCGAAACCACTTCCACAATATCATCGACAGCCTGCACCTCGTTCTTGAGGCGCTCATCGAGAATGCTTTCCGATTTATCGATCAGCGATGCGGAAAGCGCTATGCCTGCCTCGCGCTCGACCGTCAGCAGGATGTCCTGCCAGGTGAGACCGGCGAAACGTTCTGCCAGTTCGTCGGCGGAAATCTGAAAACCGGCATCGGTCAGAAGCACGGATTCGACTTCCGCAGCGATGATTTCGGAATCCACCAAAACGCCATCGCAATCGAAAATGATGAGGGACGGAGCCGCCATGTGGGTAGCCTTCTTATCGGGAGGAGGACGCATTCACACTTGCGGGAACGCATCGGGAATATTGAAGGATCAGCTACAACTTTATAGCCCTAGCGTCAAACTTCACCGGAGACCTCGCGCCGTCTGCGGTCCAGCTCTTCGCTATAGCGCCTGAGCGTATGCGCTTCACTCAACAGGCCCATGACCTTGCGTTCCTGCGCATTGTTGACCACGGCGAGCGCTTCGCTTTCGGAACGGTCAAACCGCACGACAGCTTCCTTTGCGTTCATTTGCGGCAACAGGAATTCATCCTGATACTTCAAAAGCTCGCTGATGCTGTGGTTTTCCGAACTGTCGAAACTGTCGGCATAGACTTCCGGCACGGGGATCATGCCGACATAGCGTCCTTGCGCGTCCACCGCGATGACCCGCTGGGTGGAACCAAGCGGGAAATCGTGGCGGAAGGTTTCGATATCCGTGTCGATCAGCACGGTGCGCACATCGTGACGCATCATGCGGCTGACGGTCAGATTGCGTATCCAGCCGATATCATGCGCCGAGCGGATGGCTTCGCCGCGCAGGTGGAAGCGCCAGGTGGCGAAGGAGTAGCCGAAGGTCTTGCGGACCATCAGCGAGGAGGACACGACAGCACCCAGCACCAGCATGGAAATCGGAAAATCGCCGGTCAGTTCCAGCGCGAGAAAGGTCATGGTCATGGGGCCGCCGACGATGGCGACGGCCAGTGATGACATGCCGATCACCGCATAGACTTCCGGCGCAAGCGTCAGGCTGGTTGGCAGCACCACGCCCGCGACCGCCGCGAAAAGCTTGCCGGTCAATGCGCCCAGAAACAGCGATGCGAAGAACAGACCGCCGCGAAAGCCGGAGCCGATGGAAATTGCCGAGGCCAGCGATTTCGTCAGGATCAGCAACAGCAGCGCCGAGATGGTAATATTCGCATTCAGATCGAGATGCAGCGCGCCATGGCCGGAGGCCAGCACCTGCGGCGAGAAGAAGGCGATCAGACCGACGATGGCCCCGCCGATAGCCGGTGTCAGGACATTGGGCAGAAAACTGCGCCGGGTGATTTGCTCGACGAAGGTTACGCCGCGCATGATCAAAATGGCGATCCCTGCCGAAACAAAGCCCAGCAGCAATGCGGGCACGTAATCGCGCGGGGTAATGGCGTCGATGTTGCCGATATCGATCAGAAAAGGTGTGCCCCCAATGGCCTGCGTCACCAAAGTGCCGACAATCGCCGCGACGACCACCGGGGCCAGTGTGGCGATGGAATAAACGCCGATGATAAGCTCGAATGCATAAAATGCGCCGGTGAGGGGCGCGTTGAACGCGCTGGCAATGGCCGCTGCCGCACCGCAGCCGACCAGCGTGCGCAAGTCGGCCCGGCGCAGTTTGAGCGCGCGCCCGATGCGCGATGCGAAGCCGCTGGCAAGCTGCGTATATGCGGCCTCAAGGCCAACCGAAGCGCCAAAGCCGTTGGAAATCAGGTTTTGCCCGACGAGAATAAAGCTATCGGTGAGCGACAGGCGACCGCCATGCAAGGCATTGGCTTCGATGGGATCGACGATGGGCCGCTTGCGCCAGCGCGCCAGCACCCAGATGATAATCCCCATAAGAATGCCGCCAGCCAGCGGCGCGATGAAGGCGCTGGGATAAAGCTGCGCCGCAGAACTGAGCTTTTCGCCGGGTTCCAGCGCAAACAGCGCCTGATGCATCCATTGCGATATGCCGCCGATGGCCGCAACGGCAAGGCCGGATATGATACCGATCACCACACCCGCGATGACGAGACCGATTTCGCTGCCGCGCACAACGGCGCGCATGCGGAAGGGAACGAAGAACACCCTCAAATAACGGTTATGGCGCAGTTCTGCGAAATTCATATGCAAAAACCTGACAGGCGCGGTTCGGTCGGCTCAGTTGCCTCGAAGGCTGATTGTTCGCAAATCATAGCCGGAAAGGGATAACCAAGCCTTATTGGAGACGACGCATTACCCGTCGGCCTTTGCATTTCGATGACGGCGTTAAGATGGCAGTCATGAAATTGTTCAGCATCGTTTGAAAGGAAAAAGCCCGGAAAGCCGGGACTTTGTTGCCTTTTTAAGAAAAGGTTTACGATTTCAATACCTTGGCGTTAACGCCATATTTACCCTACCCGGTAACCATAAGGACAAGTTTTCGCGTCCACAGGTAATCGAGTATCCCATGTCCCTAGTACGTCTTGCCCATGAGTTGCCCATCGAGGCCCCGCGTACCGCCTGGCTCGACTCCATCATCAAGGGTGATTGCGTTTCCGCTCTGGAGCGCCTGCCGGATCATTCCGTCGATGTCATCTTTGCCGATCCGCCCTACAATCTTCAGCTGGGTGGCGATCTGCATCGCCCGGATCAGTCAATGGTCAGCGCCGTTGACGATCATTGGGACCAGTTCGAAAGCTTTCAGGCCTATGACGCCTTCACCCGCGCCTGGCTTTTGGCCTGCCGCCGCGTTTTGAAGCCGAATGGCACGATATGGGTTATCGGCTCCTATCACAATATTTTCCGCGTCGGCACGCAGTTGCAGGATCTGGGCTTCTGGCTCCTCAATGACGTGATCTGGCGCAAAACCAATCCGATGCCGAACTTCCGCGGACGCCGTTTCCAGAACGCGCATGAGACGCTGATCTGGGCATCGCGCGACCAGAAGGGCAAAGGCTACACCTTCAATTATGAAGCGATGAAAGCCGCCAATGACGATGTGCAGATGCGCTCGGACTGGCTGTTTCCGATCTGCACGGGTTCAGAACGCCTGAAGGACGAGAACGGCGACAAGGTTCATCCGACGCAGAAGCCGGAAGCGCTTCTGGCCCGCATCATGATGGCTTCGAGCAAGCCGGGAGACGTTATTCTCGACCCATTCTTCGGTTCCGGCACGACCGGCGCGGTGGCGAAGCGTCTCGGACGCCATTTTGTGGGTATCGAACGCGAACAGACCTATATCGACGCCGCAACCGCCCGCATCGATGCAGTCGAGCCGCTCGGCAAGGCCGAACTGACCGTCATGACCGGCAAGCGCGCTGAACCGCGTGTGGCTTTCACCAGCGTGCTGGAAGCAGGTCTCTTACGTCCGGGAACGGTTCTTTGCGATGCGCGCCGTCGTTATGCGGCGATCGTTCGCGCTGACGGCACTTTGGCGGCCAATGGCGAAGCTGGTTCGATCCATCGTATTGGCGCCAAGGTGCAAGGGTTCGACGCCTGCAATGGCTGGACCTTCTGGCATTTTGAACAAGAAGGTGTGCTGAAACCTATCGACGATCTGCGCAAAGTTATCCGCGACGAGATGGCAGCAGCAGGCGCCTGAGCATAATTCTCATCGGACGGCCTCCAGCAAAGTCTGATCATGGAGCGCCCGGAGCGAATGCTTCGGGCGCTTTCGCTTTTATCAGAACGTAAGGCCGAGGGACTTCAGGTCGACGGCGAGTTTAGGCGCACCGGTGAAATGAACGGCCTGCCAGCCGGCAGCCTTGGCGCCGTCAACATTGTGCAGCGAGTCATCGATGAACAACGTTGCCGCCGGGTCGAGGTCGAACGCCGCGACATGCGCGTCGTAGATTTCCCGGTCGGGTTTCAGCATCTTCACGTCGCCCGAAACGGTGACACCCCGGCTTTCCGTCAGAAAAGGAAACCGGGCCTGCGCTTCGCGGAAGGTGTCTGAGGCGAAATTGGTCAGCATGGTGACATCGTTTCCCGAGGCGATCAGCCCGCGCAGAATGGCGACACTTTCATCATAGGCATGCGGCACCATGCGCGACCAGTTGTGCCGGAAAGCCAGAATCTGCTCGCGCCATTCCGGGTGGGTGCCGATCAACAGCGCTTCGGCATCCTGCCAGCTGCGCCCGCGATCCTGTTCGACATTCCACGGACCCGTGCAGACCGTTTCCAGAAACCAGCGCCGCCGCTCGGTGTCGGGAATGATGTCGAGATAGGCCAGTTCCGGATCGTAGTGGATGAGAACCTTGCCGATATCGAAAACGACATGTTTGATTGGAGAGATCACGGTTTCTTCCTTTTGGGTTTGCTAGCCTGCTTGAAGGCATCCGGCACCGCTGCTGCGATGGCTTTCTTCATCACAGTGGGCAGGGCTTCTCCCGCGAGTTCGTCGGGTGCCGACCACCAGCCGTTTGCGGCCAAACGCTCGCTCACATTCTCGGCGCGGTAGACCGAGAGGCGCAATTCGAAATGGGTGAAGACATGGGTAATGCTGCCCGCCGGTTTCCATGAAGCCGGGAAGGGGGCCGCGTTGACGGTCGCGTCGCCATCGATACGCGCGGTCCACGGGCTGCCCGGCACTTCCGTCATGCCCGCAAGCAGGCCTTCGCCTTTTCGCTTGCGCAGAAAGATTGCGCCGTCTCCGCTCATGGCAACGAAAGCCGCACCAGTGCGGATCGGCTTTTCCGCCTTCGGCGCCTTGACCGGAAATTCCTCCGGGTCGCGGGTGGCGAGTGCGATGCAGTTATCATTGACCGGGCAAATCGCGCAGGCGGGTCTGCGCGGTGTGCAGATCGTTGCGCCGAGATCCATCATCGCCTGTGCAAAGTCGCCGGGGCGGTCTGACGGTGTCATCTCGGCCATCAGGGCGCGGATTTGCGGTTTGGCGGCTGGCAGCGGCGTGTCGATGGCATAGAGCCGCGAAATGACGCGCTCGACATTGCCGTCCACCACTGCGGCATTTTCGCCGAAGGCAATTGCGGCGATCGCTGCCGATGTGTAGTCGCCGATGCCGGGCAGTTCCTTCAATGCTGCGGCGTTGCCTGGAAATTTGCCGCCATATTGTGCGGCAACGAGGTCGGCGCATTTCTTGAGGTTGCGGGCGCGGGAATAGTAACCAAGCCCGGCCCATGCGCGCAGAATATCGTCTTCGCTGGCGTTCGCCATGGCGCGCACGTTCGGCCAGCGTGCGACGAAAGCGGTGAAATAGGATTTCACGGCCTCAACAGTCGTCTGTTGAAGCATGATTTCCGAAAGCCAGACCCGGTAAGGATCGGGCTGCATACCGCGCGCTTGTTCTGAGGGCGTCACGCGCCAGGGCAGAACACGGTGATGGCGATCATACCAGCTCAAAAGCTGGCCGCTGCGTGTGGAGCCGCTTTTGGCTTGAGGCGAAGCAGTGATCGGGCGGGCGGTGGAGTTCAAAGTCGCAGCGGCTTTCCAAAAAATGTCACGTTTACTGTAGTTGATAGAAAAAACAGCGATAGTGTAAAGCCAAACATTGTCAGCACTTGGCAAATGGGTCTGGCGCGTTACAAATCCTCCCATCGCGCTTTTGCCGTGGAAAGAGAATCAGTGATTAATTCTGTACCGGTTTATGTCATCAATCTCGCGCGTTCGCGAGACCGATGGGAGCGCCTGCAACAAAGCGCTGACGCGTTTTCGCTCGATCTGCGGCGCGTCGAGGCTGTGGAAGGCAAGCTGTTGCAGCCGGACGAGCTTGGCGATTTCGATGAGGCCGGTTTCCGACGCTGCCATGGCAAAATCGCCATGCCTGCCGAAATTGGTTGCTATTTCAGCCACATTAGCGCGCTTGAAGTCATCGCTGCGGCCCCGGAACCCTTTGCCGTTCTGGTCGAGGACGATGTCCTGTTTACGCCCGCTTTTATGCCCTTCGTTGAAAAAGCGATCCGAATCAGCGGTTGGGATGCGATCAAACTGGTCAATCACCGTACGGCGGCATTCCGGTCTTTCCGTCAAGTCGATGACGAGTTCGCGATCGGGCGTTGTCTGCATGGACCGCTGGGAAGCTCTGCTGCTTATATCGTGACACGGGAAGGGGCTGCGAAACTGCTGGCTGGGATACGCCCCATGCGGGTCCCTTACGATGTTGCACTTGAACGAGGATGGGCTGGCCATTACGAGATTTTCACTACCGACAAACCATTGGTGGAATTCTCCGACGTTGCTGTATCGACAATTGCACAGGGCCGTTCGGCATACGCTAAAAAACGTTTGCCGCCATACAAAAGGCTAACTACGCTTTTTTTCAGGACTGCCGATTATATCAGGCGAATCGTTTATGCACTTGCGAAGAGGAATCTCAGAGAGGCAACCGATTGAGTTATTTCAAAAAATCCTTTTTAGTTCGCCGCAGGGTAGATCCCTGGATTTTGGGCGTGGCCTCGGCGGCGATGCCTATCCGGGTCGGCCTCGGTCCTTTGATTTTATTCGTCTTTTCTTGCATCGGGATCTATATGGCTTGCGGCCGCCATGCGGTCGCGCGGCTCCATTGCAAGAAATTCTATATTTTCATTCTGCTTTATGCGGCCTGGTCGCTTGGGCTGATCCTGTTTCGTGGTGAACCGTTCAACGACAACCGTCAGATCGGCTATACGCTGCTGATTGCGGTTTTCGCCTTTGCAGGCTCCGGCATGGCTTTGATCCGCGACCCGCTGCGCGCCTATGTGCTTGGCGCGCGTGTCGGCGTCCTCGTCGCCACTATTGCTGCGCTGTATCTGGCGGTCACCGCTGGCGGACGTATCGGGATCGGCGGCAATCAGGCGGTTTTTGCCTTTGTTGTGGGCGTCTCGGCCATCTCGGCAGCGATACCTTTGCGCCAGGCATCGCGCTATCTCCCGAACGGGCCGCACTGGCTCGTGCTTGGTCTGGCGGCGGTTTTGACCTCCGAAACCCGGGCCGTGATCGTGGTTCTGCCTATCTTTGCTGCGATTGAAATCATTTTCTTTCTGAAGCGTTTCAGCATCCGCCAGCAGGGGAGTGTTTACGCCGCGCTGGGCGTTGCTTTGGCGGCGCTGGTTGTCGTCGGTCCTGTCGGCGACATCATTTCGAAGCGCTTTTCGGGCATGGTCGAATATTACGACACCGGTGACAGCAAGCAGTGGGAAGACAAGATTTCTGCCGATATTCGTGAGGTGCTGTGGAAAAGCGCCAGCAAGATCATCGTGCAGCATCCGATTGCGGGCATCGGTTCCTATTCCAAAATGAATGAGGTGCGGACGGAAGCGGGCGAACAGGCTCCGATGCTGGCTGGTTTCCGCCATGTGCACAATACTGTTCTCGACGAATTGCTGAATGACGGTATCATCGGCCTGATCTTCATGACCGGTGCCTTCCTGTCCATTTTCGTCTATCTGTGGCGAACCGCAGATAGCTGGGCAATGCGCAGAGCCCTGATCTATTTCGCTATCGTCTCAGGCAGTTACGGCATGCTGCACAATCCGCTGCTGCACGAAGTCACGATTTCGTCGACCATGTTCTTCCTTGCGGCGCTGAATGCAGCCGCGTCCCGTCGGGTCATGGCCGCACGGCGTGCCGGACTTGAGATGTGTGTATTCGGAAAGAAGTCGATTGCATGAAAGCGATAGTAACGGGGACTGCCGGTTTTATCGGATACCACACGGCGCAACGCCTGCTGGACGAAGGCTGGCAGGTTGTCGGCATCGATAATGTCAATGACTACTATCAGGTCGAGCTGAAGGAAACGCGGCTCGCCAAGCTCCTCGCACGCGACGGCTTTCGTTTTGCCAAAGCCGATATTGCGGATGCGGAAGCGATCAAGAGTGCCATTGGCGCGGATAGGGATGCCGATGTGATCGTGCATCTCGCCGCGCAGGCTGGCGTGCGTTATTCCATCGAAAACCCGGCTGCCTATGTTTCGGCCAATGTCATGGGCCAGGTCAATATTTTCGAGACCGCGCTGAAGCTCGAGAAGCGCCCGCCTGTGGTCTATGCCAGTTCGTCTTCGGTTTATGGCGCAAACGAGAAAATTCCTTTTTCAGAAAGCGATCCGGTCAATCATCCGGTTTCGGTCTATGCCGCGACGAAGCGCTCGGGCGAACTTCTGGCTTTTTCCTACAGCCATGTACACAAGCTGCATTCGACGGGCCTGCGCTTTTTCACGGTTTACGGCCCCTTTGGACGACCGGATATGGCGCCATGGCTTTTTACTTCGGCGATCCTGAAAGGGGAGCCCATCCGCGTTTTCAACAATGGCAAGATGCAGCGCGATTTTACGTTCGTGGAGGATATCGTCAGCGGCGTTGTCGGCGCCGTGAAACGTATTCTGGAAAAGCCGGAGGAGACCGCACCGGTCTATAATCTCGGCAACAACCGCCCGGTCATGCTCAACGATTTCATTGCGGCAATCGAGAAGGCGACGGGTAGGGAAGCGATCCGCAGGCTTGAACCGATGCCTGCCGCAGACGTTCCGCGCACCTATGCGGATATCACGCTGGCCGCCCGCGATCTGGGTTTCAGCCCCAAAACGACGCTCGATGAAGGTATTCCTTTGTTTGTGGAGTGGTTTCGCGGCTATAATGGAGCGCGATGAGCGAGCCAAAATCAAAACGCGGATTTCGACCGCTGGCGGATATGACCTCGGGTCTGATGGACCCGATGCTCCAGAAACGTGCGGGCATCAATCTCTCGCTCCTGCAATCCTGGGAAGATATCGTCGGCCCGGCCATTGGCGCCACATCGCGCCCGTTGCGTATTCTCTGGCCGCGTCGCCTGCATGAAGATGACCCATTCAAACCTGCGACCTTGATCATCGCTTGCGAAGGTTTTGCCGCCTTACAGATCCAGCACGAGACCGGCGAAATCATCAGTCGCGTCAATGGCTTTCTTGGCTTTTCGGCCATCGGGCGCATCCGCATCGAGCAAAAGCCGCCCGCTATACCGGCCAAGCGCCGGGCCAAGCGGCTTGCTCCGCTGGCCCCTTCGGAAGAGCGCCGGATCGACAAGGCAACGGACGGTATCGAGGATGATGCCTTGCGGGCAGCACTTGCACGGCTTGGCAAGAATATTCTGGCGGAAAAGCGCAGCTCTGGCAAAAAGACGGATTAAGCTCAGTGCGTTGCCAGAAACTTCCTGCAATTGCAAAAACGCTTAATTGCGATACAAGCCGCCATAAATTTGATGCAAGGCTTCGGCAGTTTGCAGCGAGTTGAAGCAAGAACTGGGCTAGTCGTTCTGCATATGGAAACAATATCGGCGGTCTGCTGACTTTCATGTGAACGATGCGGGTCTGGCGAATATTTCTCGGCCGCCTTAGATTATATATCGAACAACCAAATGAAACAGGACTGGATGATTCGGATGCCTGCAGTACTTAATCGCAGACACGTCATTTCTCTCGCTGGATCGGCTGCTGCCGGCCTGGCTTTTGCAGGAGCTTCTGCAACGGGCGCTGTGGCGCAGGACCGTGCCCCGGAAGGCACTGTCGATGCGGCGAAGATCGCCGAGCCGGGCAAGCTCAAGGATATGGTCTACGGCAAGGCCGATGCACCGGTGACGATCATCGAATATGCATCGCTGACCTGCCCGCATTGCGCCGAATTCACGATCAATACTTTCCCGAAAATCAAGGAAAAATATATCGATACAGGCAAGGCGCGGCTCATCTTCCGCGAATTCCCATTCGATCCGCGCGCAACGGCTGCTTTCATGCTGGCGCGCTGCGCCCCGGAAGACCGCTATTTCCCGATGGTCGACGTGTTCTTCAAGCAGCAGCAACAGTGGGCAACCGCCGAAGATGGTGAAGCCGCCCTCCTGCAAATCGCAAAACTTGCCGGTTTTACACAGGAGTCCTTCAAGGCTTGCTTGACGAACCAGCAAGTTCTCGATGATGTGAGAGCCACGATGGAACGTGGATCGAAGGATTATGGAGTCAATGCGACGCCGACCTTCTTCATCAACGGCCAAAAATACGCTGGAGCCCTTTCGGTTGACGAAATGTCGGCAATCATCGACAAGCTTCTCTGACCCGTTTTCCCGGATGAAAAGCGGACGCATCACTGCGTCCGCTTTTGTCGTTTCTGGAATGGGCGATAAAACTGGGGGCGCTTGCTGATGCGCTTCTCCAAATTGCGCCTTGTCGGTTTCAAGTCCTTCGTCGAGCCGATGGAGTTCGTCATCGAAGGCGGGCTGACCGGCGTTGTCGGGCCGAATGGCTGCGGCAAATCCAATCTGGTGGAAGCCTTGCGCTGGGTGATGGGTGAAAACTCATACAAGAACATGCGCGCCTCCGGCATGGACGATGTCATTTTTTCCGGTTCCGCCACGCGCCCGGCGCGCAATACGGCGGAAGTGACGCTTTTCCTCGACAATTCCGACCGCACGGCTCCCGCGAGCTATAACGACGCCGATGAGTTGCAGGTGTCGCGCCGTATCGAGCGCGAGGCAGGCTCCGTCTATCGCATCAATGGTAAGGAAGCTCGCGCCAAGGATGTGCAGTTGCTCTTTGCGGATCAATCGACCGGCGCGCGTTCGCCGTCCATGGTCGGGCAGGGGCGCATCGGCGAACTCATTCAGGCAAAACCACAGGCACGCCGTGCGCTTCTGGAAGAAGCTGCCGGTATTTCCGGCCTCCATACGCGTCGCCACGAAGCGGAACTACGCCTGCGTGCTGCCGAGGGCAATCTCGACCGTCTTGACGATGTGGTCGGCGAGTTGGGTAGCCAGATCGAAAGCCTGAAGCGTCAGGCGCGTCAGGCCAACCGTTTCAAGGCGCTGTCCGCCGATATCCGCCGTGCGGAAGCCGCCTTGCTGCATCTGCGCTGGAGCCAGGCCAAAGCGCAGGAAGGCGAGGCACAAAGCGCCTTGTCGGCTGCGACCGCGACTGTCGGCGATATGGCGCAGGCGCAGATGAACGCGGCTCGCGATCAGGCGATTGGCGCGCATAAGTTGCCGGAACTGCGCGAGGCCGAAGCCAAGGCCGCTGCCGCCTTGCAGCGCCTTTCAATTGCCCGCACCCAGCTGGACGAAGAGGACGGACGCATTCGCGCCCGCCGCGCCGAGCTGATGAAGCGGCTGGAACAGCTGACTGCCGACATTGCTCGCGAAGAGCAGATGGTGTGCGAGAACGCCGATATTCTGGCGAAACTGGAAGAAGAAGAGCAGGAACTGGTCGCTTCCAACGAAGCATCGGGCGAGCGCAACGAGGAATTGCGCGCGCTGTTTGAGGAAGCGGAAATTCGCCTGACCGATAGCGAAGGCGCGCTGGCGCGGGTGACCGCCGAACGGGCGGAAGCGACCGCCGAACGGGCGCAGATCGAACGCGCTTTGAAGGAAACGCAGGATCGCCGCGACCGGCTTGCCGTGCAGATGGACGCCATCGAGCGCGATATTGCCACTGTCGTCCAGCAGATCGGCGGTCTGTTCGACCCGGCTGAAAAGCGCATCGTGGTTGATGCTTGTGCGGATGCGCTTGCTGCGGCTGAAGAAGCGGTTGTTGCGGCAGAAGAACTGGTCGCAGGCGCACGCGAAGTGGAAGCGGCGAGCCGTCAGCCACTGAACGAAGCGCGCACCGAACTGAACCGCATCGAGACCGAAGCACAGACACTGGCGCGTATCCTTAATGCTGGCGAGACCGGCCAGTTTCCGCCTGTGGTGGAAGAGCTGCGTGTCGAGAAGGGCTATGAAGTCGCACTTGGCGCGGCGCTTGGTGAAGACCTCGACGCGGCAAGCGACGAGCATGCGCCCGTCTACTGGGCTTATAATCCGGCGCCGGAAGCTGATCCGGTCTTGCCGCAGGGCGCGACGCCGCTCGACCGGCTGGTCGATGGGCCGCAGCAGCTGCGTCGCAGGCTGGCGCAGGTTGGTGTCGTGTCGCACAGCGACGGTCAGCGCTTACAGGCGCTCTTGCGTCCCGGTCAGCGACTGGTGAGCAAGGCCGGTGCGCTGTGGCGCTGGGATGGCTATACGGCAAGCGCCGATGCGCCGACACCGGCTGCACAACGTCTGGCCCAGAAAAACCGGTTGAGCGAGCTGGAGCAGGAATCGGTCGCCGCCCGCAAACATGTCGAGGAGGCCGAAAAGGCTGTGCATCGCGCCGAAGCTTCGGTGCGCGAAGCCGTCGAACATGAGCGTGTCGCCCGTGATCAGTGGCGCACCAATCAGCGCAAGCTGGACGAGGCGCGTGAAGCGCTGGCGGTCGCCGAGCG
>PJUK01000361.1_pt1 | contig 16971 bp, 17 predicted proteins | sample 1512211 | NCBI WGS metagenome assembly PJUK01 (sample SAMN08177668, study PRJNA422409) | Feces metagenome, whole genome shotgun sequencing project.
CATACAGTGCTTTTAAGGTATCCGGTTCCAATGCCAAGATCACCAGTGCAAATAGCAAGAAGGCAATCACCATATAAGACATGAAGACACCGCCCGGCATTTTGAATTTCGATTGTGCATGCAGTTCCGGACGTAACTTACGGTAGCGGATATAGCACACCATAATCAGACTCCAGACACTGATGAACAGAATGACACATAATGAACTCGCCAAGGTAAAGGCTTCAAGGGTATTCGGTACAAAGTATTGCAGTACTGCCCCACCCATGATGAACACACAGGAAAAAATCAGACCATTGGCAGGTACAGCGCTCTTGGATAACCGTGCAAATGCATTCGGTGCCTGACCATCTTTAGACAGGCCAAATAACATACGGCTGGTCGAGAATACGCCACTGTTCATTGATGACATTACTGAAGATAGGACCACCAGATTCATGATAATAGCCGAGGTGACAATCCCGGCATTCATGAACAATTCCACAAACGGACTCTTGTCGGCACGGATAATGTTCCATGGCGTGACCGACATCACCACCAGTAAAGCCAGCACATAAAACAGGATAATCCGGATCGGAATGGCATTAATCGCTTTTGGCAGGTTCTTATGCGGATCTTTGGTTTCCGCCGCTGTGGTCCCAATCAGTTCCACCCCGACAAAGGCAAAGACTGCGATCTGGAAACCTGCCAGAAAACCATCCAGTCCTTTAGGGAACATCCCGCCATGCGACCAGACATTACTCAGTGATGCCACCGCGCCATGTGGAGCATGGAAATGGCTAAAAATCATATAGCCGCCGACACCAATCAGCCCAAGGATGGCCAGAATCTTGATCAGGGCAAACCAGAATTCAATTTCGCCAAACAGACGCACCGTCAGCAGATTCAGAAACAACACAAACAGCACACAACCGGCACTGATTGCGGCCTGCCCGATCGGGGTAAACATGGTGCCTTCGGGCAGCCAGAAGGTTAAATAGTTGATCACGGCGGCCAGATCGGCGATCCCGACCAGTACCCAGCCCAGCCAGTAGGTCCAGCCCATATAGTAGCCGGCCCATGGGCCAATCAGGTCATGGGCCATGTCGACAAAAGATTTATAGTGTAAATTTGCCAGCAATAACTCACCGAGTGCTCGCATCAAAAAGAAGAACATCCCGCCGATAATCATGTAAATAAACAGAATCGATGGGCCTGCCAGTGAAATGGTTTTTCCTGAGCCCATGAACAGGCCCGTACCGATGGCACCACCAATTGCAATCAGTTGCAAATGGCGATTGGAAAGTTTGCGCTGCAAGTCATGGGGCGACTGTTCGCCTTCTGACTGTTGATGTGTAACCGTCATAACCAAAAGTTCCTTTTTACGTTTCCCTCATGAGCCAGCCTGTTATTGTTGTGCTATTGCTAGCCGTCCATTCCTGCGGGCTGACTCATTTTTAATTGCAAGAAAATACGTATCTCACTACGTTTTATCTACTGCAAATACGTTACTTTTCTTCTTTTTTTATATTTTTTAAGCAAAAATAAAGCGGATCGCTTTATTTTTGTGCTGCTACAACCGCAATTTCGATCAACCACTTTGGATTGACCAGATCTGCCTGAATGGTGGCACGTGAAGGCGCAACATGACCTTTTAACCAGTCAATCCAGATGGTATTCACCACAGGGAAATCTGAAAGATCCTTTAAAAACAGTTGCGCAGAGAGCAAGCGTGATTTATCGGTTCCTGCTGAAGCCAGTAACTGTTCGATGGTGGCAAGCACTTCACGGGTTTGTCCTTCAATATCCAGATCGGCATTTTTAGGTACCTGACCGGACAAATACACCACTTTATTGAATACCGTTACCGCACTCATGACTTCATTGGTGTTGATCTTTTGAATATCTGAATTTGACATGATTATTTCCTTATTCCTGATAGATAAAATTGACACGTGCCGTGACACCGCACATCAGTTCATAACCAATGGTGCCTGAGGTCGCCGCGACATCGTCAATCGGTAAAATTGTTCCTGTGCTGGATTGGCCCCATAGCACCACTTCACTGCCCACCTGTGCATCACTGATCGGAGTCAGGTCCACCGCCAGCATATCCATGCTGACACGACCAATGGTACGGGTCCGGATTCCGTTGACCAATACCGGCGTACCAGTCGCTGAAATACGTTGGTAACCATCGGCATAACCACAAGCCACAATACCGATCCTGATTGGCTGTTCGGCTATATAGCTGGAGCCATAACCGACACTTTCATTGGCATTGAGCTGTTGCACGGCAATGATTTCGCTGCGCAAGCTCATGGTTGGCGCAAGGCCCCAGTCCTGAATGCTGTGTTTGGGATAATCGGGAGAACTGCCGTACAGCATGATGCCGCCACGCACATAATCCGATTGTAATTGCGTTTGATATCTTAAGATTGCAGCACTGTTACTGACCGATCTTTGGCCGGGTAAATCCTGAATCGTGGCTTCAAACTCGCTGAGCTGATAGTCAATGCCCTTCTGACCGAAACGATCACCATCGGCATCAGAAAAATGCATCATATGGGTCACTGAACTCACTTTCGCAGACGAAGACAATTGCTGCCAGATCTCACGATAGTGCGCTGGCTTGAAACCTAAACGATTCATACCACTGTTCATTTTCAGGAAAATATCAAACTGGGCAGGATACGGATGTTGCTGCAACCAGGCCAGCTGCTGCTCACTATGCACGGTAAAACTTAATTGATACTGCGCACAATCAAACAGGTCTTGCGGAGAGAAAATTCCTTCCAGCAATAAAATCGGGCCGGTCCAGCCTAAAGCACGTAGACGTTTTGCCTCCTCGAGATCGAGTAAGGCAAAACCATCGGCGCTTTTAAAAGCGTCATAGACCCGTTCAATCCCGTGTCCATACGCATTGGCTTTGACCACGGCAAAGACTTTGCTGTTAGGAACCGACTGCCTGACGACCGCCAGATTCTGGCGTAAGGCCTGGGCATGAATCACCGCAGTAATCGGGCGAGGCATACTAAACTTCCTTGTAAAGCGTGGTTATGCAGCGTGTGAATAACGCTGAATGGATAAACCGTCGGTACTGATCTCTGGACGATGGTTCATAACCAGATCACTGATCAACTTGCCAGAACCGCACGCCATGGTCCAACCAAGCGTTCCATGACCGGTATTCAGGAACAGATTTTTATATTTTGTTGCACCAATAATCGGGGTACTGTCTGGGGTCATCGGACGTAAGCCTGTCCAGAATGAAGCCTGAGATAAGTCACCACCCGGGAACAGATCCTGAGTCACCATTTCCAGCGTGGCGCGACGGTCTTGTTTCAGACCCAGATTAAAACCACTCAGTTCTGCCATACCACCAACGCGAATACGCTGGTCAAAACGGGTCAGGGCAACCTTGTAGGTTTCATCCAGTACCGTTGATTGTGGTGCAAATTTTGGTTCCACAATTGGAATGGTCAGTGAATAGCCTTTAACCGGATATACAGGCAAATTCAGCTCAAGCGGTTTAAGGAAATCACGTGAATAACTACCAAATGCCAAGACATAGCGATCGGCAGTCAGGACTTCACCATTGACCACCACACCTTTGATCTGGTCGCCTTCAACAATCAGGTTTTCGACCTTTTGATCAAACTTGAACTCTACGCCCAGGTCTTGCGCTAGTTTCGCCAAGGCATTGGTAAACAGATAACAATCGCCGGTTTCATCATTCGGTAAATGCAAACCACCGACCAGTTTATCGGTATGTGCTAAAGCAGGTTCAACACTTGCCAGTTCCTGGGCATTGAGTAAATCAAAATCAACGCCACATTCTTTCAGCACTTCAATATCACGTTGTACCGCTTCAAGCTGCGCTTCGCTACGGAACACCTGCAAGGTACCTTTGGCGCGGTTTTCGTAGTTGATGCCCGTTTGCGCTCTTAGGTCACGTAAGCAGTCACGGCTATATTCTGCAACACGCATCATGCGTTCTTTATTGACTGCATAGCTCTGTGGATTACAGTTTTTCAGCATCTGTGCCATCCACTGCAACTGCCACATGCTGCCATCAATATTAATGGCTAAGGGCGCGTGATGCTGGAACATCCACTTGACCGCTTTAAACGGAATGCCGGGAGCTGCCCACGGCGTTGAATATCCTGGGGAGATTTGGCCTGCGTTACCAAAGCTGGTTTCTTTTGCAGGTCCTGATTGACGGTCAAGCACCGTCACTTGCGCACCTTGTTGTGCAAGATAATAGGCACTTGCCACACCAATGACGCCACTTCCTAAAACGATTACGCGCATCGTCGTTCCCTCACGCACACACTAGTTTATTTAACTAGTATATTTTTGGATCAATAGTTTTTTTCACTGATTTTATGGGTATAATCCAGGTAATTTGATGTTTTCGTCACGGAAAAATTAAAATAAAAGGGAATATATGATGCGTAAATTAGACCGGATTGATCGCCTGATTTTAGATATTCTGCAGCGGGAAGGACGTATTGCGATCAGTGAGCTGGCTTCACGGGTCAACTTATCGACCACGCCTTGTTCAGAACGGGTCAAGCGTCTGGAGCGTGAAGGCATCATCATGGGCTACTACGCCCGCCTCAATCCGGAATACGTCGACCGAAACCTGTTGGTGTTTCTGGAAATCAAACTGTCGGCGAAATCGGGCGATGTCTTTGATCAGGTCGCACGTGATCTGGTGGATATTCCAGAGGTTCTGGAATGCCATCTGATTTCAGGAGAATTTGATTATCTGGTGAAGGCGCGCCTTAAAGAAATGAGTGCCTACCGTCGCCTGTTAGGGGATTTACTGAAAAAACTACCCGCCTCGGCTTCTTCACATAGCTATGTGGTGATGGAGGAAGTGAAAGAATCTTTATATCTGGATATGGGTGTGTAGCATCCAAGCATACGCAATAAAAAAGCCCTTCGATCAGGGCTTTTATTCAGCCAGCAATCCGCTTACTCATCTTCTTCGTCGTAAATATAGCTCATACAGCCCCAGCCATCATATTCACCATTGAACTCCTGAGCAATCTTGGTCATCCATTCTTCCAGATCAGCAATATCTTCGTATTCCAGCGTCATGTTGACATGAATATTCAATACCCACAGATCCGAGCCATCGGAGTGCTGTTCTTCCTGAAACAGGGAAATTTTCTGTTCTTGATGCAACAGGTGTAAGGCACATTTTTCAATCTGTTGCTGCGTCTCAAACACAATCGAAAATTCAACTTCATGCGGCTCATTCAGGTCATTACCATCTTCAACCATCTGCCACAGGACGTTGCCGTTATCATTATCTGGAAATTTGTCATAATCACGTGTCATATGCATATCCTTTGTTGTGTTTTGGAGTTGATATTTGGCTATAGATTAACCGATTTTTATTGCAGTTTTTAGACGTGTTGACAACATTATTGTAGTGAAAAAATAAATAGCTTTAGTGAATGATCTATTCGCTCACTCAAATACAATCGATAGCACCACCTGATCGAGGCAGCGAATTCCGTTTTCATAAATCGGTGCCGGATAATCTTTAAAAACATCCGCTTCAATATGTGACAACCTAAAGCCGCATTTTTGATACAGCGCCAACTGATCCAGGCTGGAATTCCCGGTCTTGACCCATAACGTATGGACCTTCAGCTGTTGAGTATACGCAATCGCCTGCTGAATCAGTGTTTTAGCCAAACCCTGGCCTTGATAACCTGCATCTACAGCCAGATTTTTAATTTCAGCCTGAGCATCGCTTTTGCATAAACACAGCTGGGCAATGATCTGTGCCTGCTGATTGAGCAGCACAAATATATCTGAGTTAAATAGATAGGCCTCTATCGCCGTCCAATCCGGATCGGCCTCCAGCAACAAGGTTTTGAGTTGCCGTTGTTGTGTAGGCAGCAAGGTCTGCCAAAACACCTGTTGAATCGAATACATTAGCTTGCCTGTTTTTTGTGGTCTTTTAGAAGTTTACCTCAGAATGAATTTCAACCTGATGCTGCCTGAGTGGATGCTGAAAGGCCAGATAAGCGGCATGCAGTGCCATGCGGGTTAAATGAAAGCGGGCAGGCTCAGGATGATACAGTTTATCGCCCATGATCGGATGGCCAATGTGCATCATGTGCACCCGCAATTGATGCGAACGCCCTGTTACCGGTTCCAGACGGACACGGCTTTGATCGGTTGCCGCATCATAATCGATACGCTGGAATAAGGTTTTGGCCTGCTTGCCGAGTTCAAAATGCACCATCTGGCGTGGACGGTTTTCCCAATCGGTAATCAGCGGAACGTCAACACTGCCCTCGGCCTGAATCTCGCCTTGTACCAGTGCTTGATAGTATTTCTTGACGGTTCGGGCCTGAAACATTTTACTGACCGCCACCTCTGCTTCTCGATGTTTGGCAAACATAAGTAAGCCCGAAGTTGCCATATCCAGACGATGCGTCACTTTAGCCGCAGGATGCTGTTGTAAAACCCGTAAATAAGCACTGTCCTGATGCTCGGGTAAACGCCCCATCACCGATAATAATCCCGCAGGCTTGTTCACCACAATCAGGTCCTCATCTTCATAGATGATTTCTAAGGGATGTTGTGGAGGTGCATATACAAAGTTGTCATTTAAAGGCATGAGAAAATAGCCAAGCAGGCACAAGGACGGAAACAGCAGCGATTATAGTGCTGCACAACAGTTTCGCAACAGGCTTATGTTATCGGCCAAAGCGTTGAATGATTAAGAATGAACTTTGATACCTTTGCTTAAGTTGTCTTTATATTTCTGTTCCAGCAAGGCAATGTCCCGGTTTAAAAAGGCGATCAGATAGTCTTTTGCCCGCGCCAGACTCAGCTGTTTAAAGGCAATGCTCTCTTTGCTTTTACGGGTCACCAGTCCAAATAGGTCTTTTTTCGGCACAATCACCACAACATCGCTGTCCAGTTTAAATTCCAGTTGTTGTGACTTGGCATAGGCATCCAGCGTAATGGCAATAGTCTGACCGGTATCAAGATCGGTCACGATAAAACTGGTATCGGCACCGTTGAGCTGTAATTGACGAACCAGTTGCTGACGCCAGCTCATCTCGTCAAATTTAATTAAAATCGAGGCCAGGTCAAATGTCCCCATCGCATCGATTTCATTACGATTGATCTGATGGGGATAGCGGATTTTAAGCTCAAACTGATTCATTCTTGTATTGACCTGTTCCTGTGATCATGTTTTGATTTTTAGGTATAAAGAAAATTATATCATTTTGTTTTTTAATACAAAAATATCGACTTATCTTCATAATGGCAGGATAACAGGATGGATATCACATTCGTTTCTGATTTTATTGATGCAGTGTTTATTATTTGGCGCTGATTATTATTTTCTATTTGGTTAAATTTTTTAGGGTATCAAGGGAAAACAGAGGTTGTTTACTTCAACACCTATGACTTTGTAAGCCATAACCTTTGCCTATAAACTTTTGATCTATAGCGTCCTAAGCCGAATCGAGACCTTTTGGGTACGTACACACTTGCTTTATAAGCGTCGGTGCATGCTACTCTTTTCGATCCCTTTCACACCCTTGAGACATAGTTTAGGCAGATCACGGCGGGATTGTTTTCCTAAAAACTGCTATTTTTAACGCTCAATGAAATAATTTTGCATGCCAAAAGATAAATATTGAAATATTTCCCACTTCCAGTAAAAAACCACGATTTATATTCCGATAAATTCAACTTTACATGTGTATTTTTTCAAAAAGCGATTGTGATTTAGGCCCAAATCACCATAATCGCGGCGACAATGACCAGCCATAGACCTAAATGATCGGTTTTGGCGAGTTTATCCTTAAAGAAAAAGGCCGAGATCAGCAAACTAAATAAGATTTCGACCTGCCCCAGCGTTTTGACGATGGCGACCGTCTGCATACTCATGGCACTAAACCAGCCGACCGAGGCCAGAAAGCTACAGATACTCACTCTCAAGGTCAGCCCAACGCGCTGCCACATTTTATACAGCGTCGGTCGGCTAAAAAATCCGAGATAGATCAGCAATATCATGCATTGAAAGCTGATCAGACTGCACAATACCCAAGCGGCGCGATGCAGGAATGGCAACATGCTCAGTTCCAGACTGGCTTCACGCACCAATAAAGAGGTGATGGCAAAGCACAGCCCACTGCCCAATCCAATCATCAGCGTTTTTAAGGATAAATCAGACTGTTGTTTGCCTTTACTGAGTAAAAATACCGCCAGTGCCCCAATCACCACCCCGATCCAACCCCATGTGCTGAGATGTTCCTGTAAGAATAGTACCCCGACCAAGGCGGCCAATATCGCTTCACTTTTGGCGAGTCCGACACCAATGGCATAGTTCTTTTGCTGAAACAGTTTCACCATCAAGGCCGTGGCATAGATCTGGCTTATGCCTGCAATCACAATATAGAACCAGAATTTATCGGAAAAATGCACCGATGCGGTGACAGGCTGATGCAGATACAGAAAGGCCAGATAGCTAAAGGCAAAGATCGGTGAAAAGATAAATCGCGCCAGTGTGGTGCCATAGACATCCACGCTGGTACTGAGTTGTTTTTGAAATGCATTGCGCCAAGCCTGCATGAATGCAGCCATCAGGGTGAACAGAATCCAAGTGATCATCATAAGCTTGAACGCAATATTATCAGTGCCGCTAATTTACGCGGTTCTAACTGTTTTTTCGATAGTCATCCGTGCTTAAAAACTTAAATCATTAAAGTCTTTCACTTTGGAGAGATAAATCAGCGGCTGCTTGATTTTGCTCCATGTTTCTTTAAATCTTGGATCTTCTTCTGGGTCTTGGCTTAAATTTTCACGAATGAGTTTTTTACCCGTTAAAAAATTAATACTGGTCTGGCTTTGAATGAGCGGGCCGTGATTGCTTGAATCATCATAACCAATCAGGCGTAGATCATTACCTTCTAAACGGAATAGATAACGCCAATAACCATAACGGCCATGCGAATAATAGACACTCAGTAGATTATTTTTAATTTCAAACCATAGATCAGGTGGGAAATAGACCCCACCATCTTCATTTTCCGAGCTAAAACAACTGAGGTTGCTGAGTAGGGTTTTGTATGTACCTTTTTGATTCAGCAATACAATCACACCACGGCGGTTGCGGTCTAACTGCCCACGATATTCATCCTGTACAAAGGCTTTGGGATCGGTGGCTTTGACGATCAGTATCACATCCTTCAGACCATCTTTATTCAGGTCACCTTCAATCGCTTCAAACAGTTGATATTTTGCAGGGATATAGGCTTTATAAGTGACTTTATCTTTGCGCAGCTTTAGTTCTTCTGCCGTTGGCTGTGCTTGAGCAAACGTTGTTTGCGGCAATACCGCTAAGCCTGCTAATACGAACAATGCGGCAATAAGTTGTGTTTTCATAAGTCCATCATTTTCTAATATTTAATCATCACACTAAGCATTTATTTGCTCAGCGCCAACTTAGATTTTTTCTATTGCTTTATTTAAGACATACCTTTGAACCACTTGATCTAGGGTAATTTCAGAATCAAGATAGCCATTATTTGCTTGAATCATCTTTGCAGAAGCCAAATTGGATTTATAGCAATGTATATGCAATTGCGTTAAACCTAACTCCCACGCTTCCTGAATGGTAAGTTGCAGTAACTTAGTACCTAAATTTTGTCTGCGTTTAGAAGGACGAATCCCTAAACCAATATGTCCACCACAATGTTGAATCTGTGCATTGAGCTGAGGTCGCAGATTAGACACACCAATAATTTCATTATCATCAACTAACCAATACGTAATATTGGCTACATGTCCTTCTTGTAAATACTGCCCTTTTTCATATTGTTCTAATTTATTCAAAAACTTGTCAAAATCTGTGTGATCGAAGTCCAGTGTGAGCGGGTAACGTTCTTCCTCAGCAAGTTCATCAATATAGTCGTTATAGCTCTGTTTAAATCTTGAATGAGGTTTGACCAAACGAAGTGACATCTACTTATAACTCCTAAAGAAGCGTTTTTATTATCCGTATTCACAATATAAAAATAATAGATTTGCAAATATAAGCTTATCGTGCAGGAGTGGCTTGCTCTTGACGTTTTGTACGAATCCAACGTGCGGCAACAATAACAAGAATAATCACCAAGACCGTAATCACCACAGGCATGATAAAGGCCAGAATGGATAACAAGATCGAGCCAATCAGTTCACCAGTAGCCACTACAAAATTACCCAGCCCACCTGTGGTTGCGGTCGAAACCCCGCGTGCCGCTACGGTACTCATTTGCACCACGCCTGCTGTCCCACCACCGACAATCAGTGCCGCTGCCCAAGTCGCAAACTGCGACATTTCACCACTACTGACTGCCATCGTGGTCAGTGTCCCTGCCACTACAGCCGCAGGTGTGGCAATGGTATCTAACAGGTTATCCACCCAAGGCACATAGTAGGCTGCAATTTCACAAATGGTAGCAAAACCCAGTGCCATACACACCGACGGAAGAGCCAGCCATTCAAAGCCTTGCGCTGGCTGATACCATCCCATGAGGGTAGCAATGCTCATCGCCAACAGCGGCACAAAGACACGAAAACCACAGGCTGCGCTGAGTCCAATGCCAATACAGAGTCCTAAAATTGTTTCCATCACGGATTACCTTTCTATGCCTATGACAGGTCTTGTTATTTACATCTTATTTTTAAGGTAACAAAAAGCCCTATCAAGGGATAGGGCTTTTATTCAAACAGTGGGTAACTGTTTGGTATTTTGCGGCTTAGGCATTCTTACTGTTGAATTGATTGCCAAGGCATTTGGTACACGGAGGTAAACGATCAGTACCAATTTCTAAATAGGTGCGGTGTCCGCATTGAACACAAAAATAGAAGCCTGTTCCAGGTTTTTCGCCAGCAGTTACCATCTTTGCTCTCCATAGATTTTAGAAATGGTACATATACTATAGCGTGATAGTTTTGATTATTTATTGACCTTTCCGACAAGTGGTGATGGCGGAAAGGTCACTTTTTATACTTCTTTTTTAAATAATATCTAAGAACTATTTCATGATTTTCATTTTAGTTCTTCTGGATCTTTTAAATTTAGCCTAATAAGATCACCTTTGTTCAAATTAAAATTACTATTTGCTAAATCTTTACGAATAGCTTGATAAACCATATCAACGGTGAACAGTATATTTTTAGAATCACTACTTGCTACAGTTCTAAAACTCAAGTAAGCCTTAATTACTTCAGGAGATGCCCATAATATTAAGCCTCTATTTAATTGCTGAAACTTTTTTTTATAGTCACTTGATAACTCATTGGTATCAATTTCTTCATTCTGAAATGCCTCAACAATTTCAAAAAATAAATTATATACTTCTATTTTACTAGCTCTATGACTTTCGGCTATATCTCTACTTTTTGACTGCCATTGAGCATACCATAGACCAATTAGTCCCAAAGTAGCTGTGACCAATGCAGCTCCGACACTTGGATTTAATGTTTTAAGCCAATTGGCAAGAAAATATAAGATATAGACTAAAAATCCTGAAATAAGAACTAATAAAAATAAACCTAAATAAATATTCTTTCTATTATTCATTACTTATCTCGTTATTAAAAAATAAACTAAAATTCAAAATCACTTTATTTTCCCACAATCCTTATAAAAATCTCTATTTATTCAATAAACTGATAAGTATATTTATATAATACTTAGCGTCCAAATTCTAGGTTTCTTAGATTAATGTATAAAAGTAATTTGTACCTTCAATAGGATTACTAGTTATTTGAAACGCGCATCTTTCGTAGTGTTCTTCTTTAAGCTGTCCCAAATGAATACCTAAACACCAAAGGCTTCTATTCGTATTTATTCCACTATATTTAATCTTTTCAAACTTCTTAACGTCGTTCAACATATGCCTTAAACATGTAGTAGAGCTAACATCCTGTTTAATTTCTAAAGGTATCGCTGAAGTCTTACGTTTTTCATGAATCATAAAATCAAGCACAGCCGAACGTTTAATTTTACTTTTACGGCCATCTAGAAAACAGCGCATTTCTCTATCGACTTTTTTCACTTGAGGATGGTTGCTTAAAAAAAGAAAATACTCTACTTGAAGCCAGACTTCCCACCCTTTCACGCCAAGTTTATTAAACTCATTAAGCTTTTCAATGATGTTTTCTTGCTGAAAAAATTCTTCACTTATACTCAGAATAAAAGCACGATCTTTCTTTAAAATATTTATATTCAAGATTTAATCTCAAAAAACCCCATCATTACGATAGGGTCTTTATTAAACAGAATCAATCACTTTCAGATCAAAATATTACGCCACTTGACCTTCTAAAAAGTCTTGCGCAAAACGCTGTAATACCCCACCCGCTTCATATACAGACACTTCTTCTTCTGTATCTAAACGGCAAGTCACAGGCACTTCCAGAATTTCTTCCTTACCATCCGCTGTGGCGCGCTCAATCACCAAAGTTAAAGTCGAACGCGGTGCAATATTACCAATCACGCTATATAGCTCAGTACCATCCAGCTTTAAAGTCTTACGGTTTACACCAGCTTTAAACTCAAGCGGTAAAACCCCCATACCCACCAAGTTAGTCCGGTGAATACGCTCAAAACCTTCAGCTACGATCGCTTCAACGCCTGCAAGACGAACACCTTTAGCAGCCCAGTCACGACTTGAACCCTGACCATAATCCGCACCCGCAACAATGATCAACGGTTGCTTACGGTTCATGTAGGTTTCAATCGCTTCCCACATACGCATCACTTCACCTTCTGGCTCGACACGCGCTTTTGAACCCTGCTTGATCGTGCCATCGGAACGAACCACCATTTCATTAAACAGTTTCGGATTCGCAAAGGTTGCACGCTGTGCGGTCAAATGGTCACCACGATGGGTTGCATACGAGTTGAAATCTTCTTCAGGTACACCCATTTTGTGCAGATATTCACCCGCAGCCGAATCCATCAGGATCGCATTCGATGGCGACAAGTGATCGGTGGTGATGTTGTCACCCAAGATCGCTAACGGACGCATATTGGCTAAGGTACGTGGTGCAGCCAACGCCCCTTCCCAATACGGAGGACGGCGGATGTAAGTACTTTGCGGGCGCCAGTCGTATAACGGACTTTCGGCTTGTTCAACTTCGCCCAAGTCAAACATTGGAATGTAGACTTTACGGAACTGTTCAGGCTTGACCGCTTCTTTGACCAATGCATCAATTTCAGCATCTGAAGGCCAGATATCTTTCAGGTAAATCGGGTTACCGTCTTTGTCATGACCTAACGCATCTTTTTCAATGTCAAAACGAATGGTTCCTGCAATCGCATAGGCCACAACGAGTGGCGGAGATGCAAGGAATGCCTGTTTTGCGTATGGGTGGATACGGCCATCGAAGTTACGGTTACCCGAAAGCACGGCAGTGGCATACAGATCACGATCAATGATTTCTTGTTGAATCACGGGATCAAGTGCACCCGACATACCGTTACAGGTGGTACATGCATAGGCAACGATACCAAAACCAAGTTTCTCAAGATCACCCAACACACCCGCTTCTTCTAAATACAGCGCAGCTGCCTTAGAACCTGGTGCAAATGATGATTTCACCCAAGGTTTACGTACCAAGCCCAATTCATTGGCTTTACGTGCCAATAGACCTGCCGCCACGGTATTACGCGGGTTAGAGGTATTGGTACAAGAGGTAATGGCCGCAATAATAATTGCGCCATCAGGCATTAAGCCATCAGTACGGTTTTCAACCACACCGGCAATACCTTTTTCTTTCAAATCAGCCGTAGAGACACGTGCATGCGGGTTTGATGGGCCTGCAATGTTACGGGTCACTGTTGAAAGGTCAAAACGCAGTACACGTGGGTATTCAGCTTGGGTCATATCCGATGCCCAAAGCCCGATTTCTTTGGCATATTGCTCAACCAACGCCACTTGCGCATCTTCACGACCAGTCAGGCGTAAATAGTCGATGGTGTTCTGATCGATGTAGAACATCGCCGCAGTTGCGCCATATTCAGGGGTCATATTCGAGATGGTGGCACGGTCGCCCACAGACATGCTGTCAGCACCTTCACCGAAGAACTCAAGGTAAGCACCAACGACACGCTCTTTACGCAAGAACTCAGTCAATGCCAAGACGATATCGGTTGCGGTAATGCCTGCCTGACGCTGACCGACAAACTCAACCCCGATGATGTCTGGCAGACGCATCCAGGATGCACGGCCAAGCATCACGTTTTCAGCTTCCAGACCACCGACACCGACTGAAATCACGCCTAGCGCATCGGTATGCGGGGTATGAGAATCAGTACCGACACAAGTATCCGGGAACGCCAAACCATCACGGTTTTGGATCACTGGAGACATTTTCTCCAGGTTGATCTGATGCATGATGCCGTTACCCGCAGGAATCACGTCGACATTTTTAAAGGCTGTTTTAGTCCACTCAATAAAATGGAAACGGTCTTCATTACGACGGTCTTCGATTGCACGGTTTTTCTCAAAGGCATCCGGATCAAAACCACCATATTCCACTGCCAATGAATGGTCCACGATCAACTGGGTTGGCACCACAGGATTGACTTTAGATGGATCACCGCCTTTATCAGCAATCGCATCACGCAAACCAGCCAAATCCACCAGTGCGGTTTGTCCTAAGATGTCGTGACAGACCACACGTGCCGGATACCACGGAAAATCGAGATCCTGACGGCGTTCGATCAGTTGGGTTAAATAGGCCGTTAAATTTTCGGCATCCGCTTTACGCACCAGCTGCTCAGCCAGTACTTTCGAGGTGTATGGCAGCTTTGCGTATGCGCCTGGCTGAATATCTTCAACGGCTTGACGCACGTCATAGTATTCGAGCTGGGTACCTGCCAGCGGTTTACGATATTTTGTGTTCATTAACCACGCTCCGCCAATGGTTTGAATTCAAGGTTTTCAGGGCCAGTATAGTTGGCGCTTGGACGAATGATTTTGCCGTCCTGACGTTGTTCAATTACATGCGCAGACCAACCCGCAGTACGTGCAATCACGAATAATGGCGTGAACATTGCCGTTGGTACGCCCATCAAGTGATAGCTCACTGCACTGAACCAGTCGAGGTTCGGGAACATGTTCTTCACTTCTTTCATTACCGCTTCTAAACGCTCAGCGATGAGGTACATTTTGGTGTTCTCTTGTGCTTCAGCCAGTTCACGCGCCACTTGCTTGATCACTTCGTTACGTGGATCAGACACGGTATACACCGGATGACCAAAACCAATCACGACTTCTTTATTTTCAACACGTTTACGGATGTCGGCTTCGGCCTCATCGGCATTGTCATAGCGTTGTTGAATCACGAATGCCACTTCATTGGCACCACCATGTTTAGGGCCACGTAGCGCACCGATACCACCAGTAATGGCTGAATACATATCTGAACCTGTCCCTGCCACCACACGTGAAGTAAAGGTTGAAGCGTTGAACTCATGCTCTGCATACAGAATCAAAGACGTGTGCATCGCTTGAATCCATTCTTCCGATGGCGCTTCACCATGCAGGAGATGCAAGAAATGCGCTGCAATCGAGTCGTCATCTGTTTCAACTTCAATACGACGGCCGTTGTTGCTGAAGTGGTACCAGTACAACAACATTGAGCCCAAGCTAGCCATTAATTTATCAGCAATGTCTTTTGCGCCTGCTTCGTTGTGGTCTTCATGTTCTGGGGTTAAACAACCTAAAACTGATACACCGGTACGCATCACATCCATTGGGTGTGCTGATGGCGGCAGTTGCTCAAGTGCAGTTTTCAGTGCTGCAGGTAAGCCACGGAGTGCCTTTAATTTTGCTTTATAGGCTTTGAGTTCGGCTTTGTTTGGCAATTTACCGTGTACCAGCAGGTGTGCCACTTCTTCAAACTGGCTGCCTGCTGCAAGGTCGAGAATGTCATAGCCACGGTAGTGTAAGTCGTTGCCGCTGCGGCCTACGGTACACAGTGCGGTGTTGCCTGCCACTTGTCCGCTAAGGGCCACTGATTTTTTTGGTTTGAAGCCTGTTGTTATTTCATTACTGCTCATAAGATTGTCCTTTTCTATCTATTTAATTTATTTTTGAGCAACTCAACGGAGTCGTGCCGAGTTCTCATCCTGTTTCAGGATAAACCTTCGGTTCGACCTACTTTTCATTCGGGAAAAGTAGGCAAAACCATTGTCATCTGCAAAACCTGTCCAATAACACCATTTAATCAATCTATCGCAGAAACAATATATTGTTTAAACCGCGCAGGTTGCAGATGACTTTTCTGCATAGCAAATTTCAACCTAAATTCTTATGAATCAAGGTTTTACTTATTTATTCTTCGCAAAAGTTCCATCAAGATATTGTTCAAACGCGTGGTAGTTAATGCGTTCATACAGTTCTTGACGGGTTTGCATGGTATCGACCACATTCTTTTGCGTACCTTCTTTACGCAGCGTCTCATAGACATTTTCTGCGGCCTTGTTCATGGCACGGAATGCAGAAAGTGGATACAGCGCAATGCTGACATCGGCAGAAGCCAGTTCGTCCGTGGTAAATAATGGGGTTGAACCAAATTCGGTGATATTGGCTAAAACAGGCACTTTGGTGGCATTTGCAAATTGCTTATACATGGCCAATTCCGTGATCGCTTCCGGGAACAGCATGTCTGCACCCGCTTCGATATACGCGCCGGCACGGTCAATCGCAGCCTGCAAGCCTTCAACCGCAAGTGCATCAGTACGTGCCATGATCACAAAGCTGTCGTCGGTACGCGCATCGACTGCGGCCTTGATACGATCGACCATTTCTTGCTGGGTTACGATTGCCTTGTTAGGACGGTGACCACAACGCTTGGCACCCACCTGATCTTCGATATGCATGGCAGCCGCACCGAACTTGATCATCGACTTGGTGGTCCGTGCGATATTAAACGCAGAAG
>PJUK01000365.1_pt1 | contig 16899 bp, 16 predicted proteins | sample 1512211 | NCBI WGS metagenome assembly PJUK01 (sample SAMN08177668, study PRJNA422409) | Feces metagenome, whole genome shotgun sequencing project.
GGGTTTAGAATTTCGGCTTCCGCTTGCAACGCAGGCCGGAAAAAGTCGGGGTGTAGCTTAGCCTGGTAGAGCGCTACGTTCGGGACGTAGAGGCCGGAGGTTCGAATCCTCTCACCCCGACCAAGGAATTTCCTTTCAAATCAACAACTTAGCAACCGCCCCTGCTGGCGGCCAGCCCTCAAAACAGGGCAAAACAGCCAAGTTGTTCCAAATTTGTTCCAAATCGGGTGGTGCGAGCTTTCGCTCACCTTCTCGCCGATGCGCTCGAATGGCCCATCGGGCTGCGCGCAGGTCTCGCGCACCTGAGCCCACCGACGTCCAAACGTCTGCCGCCTAGTGTGTCTTTTTAGGCACCCAACGCGTCGAGTGTTTAGTCGACGGCCTTCCTAGACGGGTCTCCATCAACTTGTTTGGAGATTCCACATGGCAGATTTCACCAACCGCTCGCCGTTAACCGTCACCGTCCCACGCCGCCCCAACCTCAAGCGGACTTTCCCGTTCAGTCGCGAAAAAGACGCGCGCTCGTACATCGCAAAACTGCGCGATGAGGGTCTCGAGCCTCAGGTCGAACAAGGCAACACCAGTTGGCTCGTTCGCGTCCGGCGCGAAGGTCACAAAGACCAAAGCAAGACGTTCAAAACCCTGGGTGAAGCTGAGGCGTTTGTCGCCACGGTGGAAGCGCAGCAGCGCCATGGGCTGTTCCGCGATTTCACGAAAGGGGCACAGACCACCACGGCGGACCTGATTCGTGCCTACATCGAAGAAGACTGCCCAGGGCTCAAGGGTGGCGGTAACTACGCCATCATTCTCAACGCGATGCTCGAGGACAGCAACAACGAGCTGAGCAAGCGCATCGCGCAACGCAAGCGCGAAATCAAAGAGTTTGGGCGAGTATTGACGCCTCTGGGCGCAAATCGCATCCCCATGACATCCCTGGAGTGGCTCAATTTGCCGCTGACGGAAGTCATGCCCGATGACATCGAGGCATTCATTCAAGAACGGCTCGAGTATGTGGAACCCTCCACCGTGAACCGGCAGCTCCAGCTTCTGAGCGCGGTTTACAACCGACAACTGACCAAGCAACGCATCCACCTGGAACACGAGCCGCTGAGCGGCGTCAAGCGTCCCAGTTTTTTCAATGAACGCGACCGCAGGCTCGTCGATGATGAAGAACTGCGCCTGCTGGAAGCCGCACGCAAGGAAGACCAAATTCTGTCTTTTGAAGCGCACGTACAACTTCTTGCCGACAAGGAAGTCGAGCGAGCGAGGCAGCAAGACACCCACTATGCTGTCAACAGAGACCGCAAGGGGGCCTAAGAGCGCGCTCGGGTGCAGGCAATTGAAGAGGGCTTTCCGCACGTCGCGCTGATGGAGACTTTCCTGATTTTTCAACTGGGGACAGCGGCTCGACGTGGTGAAACCCTTGCACTGCTTTGGGAAAACGTCGATTTGAGTCGGCGCCAAGCAATGCTGCTCACGTCCAAAAACGGGCGTCCACGCAAGCTGGCACTTCGCAGTGATGTCATCGCCCTGCTCGAGCAATTGCCCCGTGACAGTGAACTCGTGTTCAATATCGGGGTGAAATCGCTGACGAAAGCGTGGAGGCGTATCTGCGACGCAGCAGGCATCGACGACTTGCGTATCCACGACTTGCGTCACGAGGGCATCAGCCGGATGGCGGAGTCGGGCAAGTTTCCAACCGTGCTGGACTTGCAAGCATTCAGCGGTCACAGGGACCTGCGCAGTCTGTCGCGCTACACACACCTCTGCACAACCGCAATTGCCCTCACAGCAGATGAAGCAGAGGCGGAGCGACAAGCAAAGATGACACATAACGGGCGCACGCGCCTGAAGGAGTCACTACTGACGCATTTTGGGGGTGCCGCAGAACAGACGAGACAATCTCCTCTGCTTTTCGATGAATTGCAGCCTGCGGACGAACCGGAACCGTCTGCATCGTCATCCGGAAATGTGATTCAGTTCCCTGGAGCGGCCACCGCGACGAGGCGTATCGCACCCGATTGAACGAGCGTGGCTTGGCGTCGTTGCTAACTGTTTTCCATCCTGGCGCCCTGCTGCTGCGCCAGAGTCGGCGGTCGAGGCATTGTTTGACCCCTCGGCAGCATTTCCGGGGTGCATTGCGGCCAGCAAAGGCCTCGCGTAGTGAGCTTTTACGCTGTTGGTCGCCACCACGAGCGCAGCGTACTCGACCTGTCACATCAGGGCTTCATGCTCCGCAAAAATGTGTCTGACGCAGCATCAGATTGCTTCCCGCTCCGGTTGGTGCTGGTTAGCGCGCTCGGGCAAGAAGTCCTCACTGACCCGGGAGCAGCTCACGAAGAAGCTGTTCCAAGATTGACCGAGGGGCGAGATGACGCGCTCATTGCCCTTGGCGCCTATCTCCGTATTGAGGGCACCATCGGGCGGGCGGATGTCCTTGGGGATGTGGACAGCGCAGAAGCGGTTATTGACGAAAACGGTACAGTTAGCCATGCATCTCCCTCCTGCCGTGTAGATAGCAGTTGTATGTGGCAGAACTGAAGCAGTCAACTCCTTGGATGCGAAAGACTTAAGGCACATCGGGTCAACCCGCAGTGTGTCCCGGGCTCGATTGACCGAGTACTGCGCGGAGGATGAGCTGACTGCTACGAATACGCCTATGAACAGCGCACCCCAACGTACTGGGCCGGTATAAAACCACTCGCTCCACTGACTGCCGGTGGAGAGGGCTCAAAACCCCGCGCCCGGCATCAGCACCAAGCGGGCGTCGCGGGTGCAGCCCCGGGAGCGCGGTTAGAGGGGCAGGCGGTAGTGCGCAGGAGCACTAAAAGTCTGACCGTGTCGAGCACACCTGCCATGTGCTCGACGCCCTGACGACGACCTGGCTCCGCAGTCCCACGCTGGACAGCAGCACCCAGCTGGCACGAGAGGGGCAAAGCTCGAAACCTCGCCTTGGCGGGCTGGGGGGAGCTTTGCCCCATCTCGGAGCCTTCACCACAATCCCACTTCTTTTTTCTCAAGTCAGTTCAAACTTATCAGAGAAAACAGTCGTTCTATTAAAAAACTTCGGCAATAAACGACTCAGTAAGCAGGGGTTAAAACACCTAGGCCCCCCGTGCGAAGAAATTCCCCGGCACCAACGAATTTTCTCACTACGCGATGCACCAGGTCCATGCGACACCTGGACCGTCGCCCCCACGACAAATATCGAGATGCTCTATTGCACCTTTTGAAGGTGCAAGCGCATTGCAGATAAAAAGCTGTGCCTATACGAAATGCTCGACTGCAGAACCAGCTTGGTTCCGCATGAACCCAGAGCAAACCGCATCGGCGGTGTCCACCATCGTAACGGCAGTTGTTCTCGTTTTTATCAACCAAGAACACATAAAGAACCAACGCCACACCCAATAAACATGCGGGTTCCAGCCCCATTGCCGTTACTTCCAAGGTAAAGCTGCCGTTATCACCAAAAAGAAACAGCCTGTATATGTTTATGCCTCCAACGTCACAAAGCAACGCAATCAATGCGGATGCCCCAACTTCAAAATCACCGTTGACCTATGAACTCCTACTCCAGCATGGTCAAAAATACATGCAGGAGCAAGGCCTTGGTGTTCAACAAATCAAAAACAACTGCTCGGCGCTTCGGTCGTGGTTGAAGGTCCATGGCTTCTCGCCAGACAAACTGGTCAACGACGAGTTCGGAGAAGACTTCGACCGACACTTCTTGCGGTTTTGCGACTCCATTGCTGACGGTCTCGCACCTCGGACTCAAAAGGATAGACAGGAGCAAATCCTGCGCTGGCGGCGCGTCGTGGAAGCACTGCGCACCCAAGACACGCTCCCAGAGTCATTTGCAGCAGCCCTGACGCAGTGCGTCGCGGCTTCGCCCCTATCCAAAGTAGAAATCGCACGCACTTGCGGTACCACAACTCAAACGCTGCGAGTTTGGGGTGATGGTAGCTGCGTGCCTCGAGGCGAGTCGTTGCTGACCGTCGCGAAGCTCGAAGAAGTCTTGGAGGTACAAAAAGGAACCTTGACCATGCGTGTTCCACTGGCTCGCCACACCAGATATGAACGAGGCGTAGTCCGAGACAAAAGCAGCTCGTTTACCAAGGTCCGTCAGGCACAACTCAAGCAGGTCAAAAACTACGCCATGGCGTTTACACCGAGGCTTGCTGCGCAGTGGCAGGAGGTTATCGAACACAAGACAACCGATGACTTTGGCGGTGATGCTGGCCGGGGGGAAAGGACTTGGCGCCTGAAACCCATCGACGCGGTATCGCTCCGAGTGACACCTCAAATGATGTTTAACGGTCAGGTGTGTGTCACGGCCGGCGTTCAATGGGGTCAACTGTGCTCGTATTTGGGGTGGTTGTGCCTGTCCCGCCCAGTGGGCTATGGCATGGCAATCTCGAGCGCCGACACATTGGCCTGGTTGACAGATGCGGAAAGCCTCATCGAATACTCGAAATGGATGCAGCGAAGGTCTGCTGGTCTCTTTCACAACGGCATCAACGTTTTCATCCTGACCCTTGAGTGCTTTCTGCGCCCGAAGACCGGATTCGTTTGGCTCAGGTCAGACCTTGCAGAGACTGTCGATGCGGCATATCACTCCCGATGGGAGCGTCAGTCCCCTAACTGGCAAGACGCAGAGGGCTGGCGGGCAAGGTGCGAAGCGACAAGGGCAGCAATCCGGGAATATCGAAAGAGGATGACTCGCAAGAAGGCCATCAAAAAGTCCCGTAATCCGGTGGAGCGGGCAGCCACTGTCCTCAATAGCGAGTTTCCGCTCAAAAAACTGGTGGCGTTCGTCAACGCACTTGAACGTTCGATGCCTCCAGTGGCGCACCACCGAGACTATTGTGCTTGGATTCGCGATGTGGTCCTGTGCAAGCTCCTGATTTCGAATCCGCTTCGAATCGGGCAGTACGCCGCGATGACCTTCCGAACGGACGGTACCGGCCATCTTGTGAGGCTGGGCCCGGGACGTTATCGACTGAATTTCGCTCCATCTGACTTCAAGAACGAAAAAGGTGCGGCAGCCGAGCCTTACTCGGTCTTGGTCGATGAAAGTGTTGGACCGTGGATTGACCGCTATTTGGCTGAGGCTCGCCCGTACCTCTATGGTGCTGCTGAAACATCACGCTTTATCCTGCCTGCGGTCAAGGGACCCAGAAACGAGCCACAATTTCTGACCGATGAAGGAATGTCTCAAGGGGATGGATTCAAATCCGGAGGACTTTCGAACAGAGTGAAACATTTGACATCGTTGTACATCGACGGCTGCCCTGGCTTTGGCGCCCATGCGTTTCGGCACATCATCGCGACGGACTACTTGACACGCCATCCTGGAGACTACTTGACGGTAGCCAACCTTCTGCACGACAAATTGGAGACGGTGCTCAAAAACTACTCGCATATCAAGGTGCAAAATAGCCTTCTGCGACTGTCGTCTGGAATCCAAATCGCGCAGCAAGAACTCGCGGCGGAACGCCGACCGGCGCACACCATCGAACCAACGTCGCGCCCTCAATAGTGGGTGTGATGCACGTGAACCAGCTGATAACAGCCTATGAACAGCTGGGCAGATATTGCCGCTCAGTTGCTCAAGCAACTTCATCAAGTCCGGGGGTTGTTTGACCAGATGGTAGCTCCACTACCCAAAGCGCCTGTCATTGTTGACGGCTGTGCACCATAGGTAGGCGGCGGCAGCCTTGATTTCGGTGTCGCCTGTCTGCCCGTTGATTTCGACTGTCAGGCGCTCGCCGCTCTCCATCTCGACGATGAAGTAGGGCAAGCAACGGTCATCCACAGTATCGTGTAGAGGTTGGTTAGTCCTGCCACTTGCCTGCACCCACTCAATGTGCCGTCGAGAACACGGTTCCCAAGCAAAAGGCTCTAAACTATCTTCATGTAGTTGGATTTGGGTTCGAGATGCACTCCAGCGACCCGCCAAGAAGGTCCGATTTTTTCCATGCAGCGACGGTGACCTTGTTCGTCAGTTTTTGTGCTTGGAACGGGCACAAAAACTATCTATGTTCAATCTGCCAAAAGAAAGCAATGACTTATGGCCAGAAAAGATTTTTAGCAAAGTGAGGCGTGGCTTAAAGTCAACGCCAGCTGCGTCGCTAAGTTGGTGCACACTGACTATATAGAGCTGTCAAATCCATGTTGTCGACTTAAAGTACCTTATGCCTGGGCAAAATAGAAAAATGAGTACTACTAACGGTTAGCCAAAGAGCACAGAAAGGTAGTCACCGATGCAGGCCATAGCTCCGATAGACAGTCATCAGCCTTGAGCTTACGATACGGAAGCTCGGTTTTATCGCAGTTTGATGCAGCACGAAATTCAATTAGTTGAAATTTAACGACATGGCAATAAAAGTTATTAATGCAATTCTGTGGCGCTCATATCTCGCAGCGACTAGTAGTGCACTTTGGGGCCTCGACAACAGCCAGTACTATATTGAGCTCACCGGAACAGACTTTGACCCATTCTTTGGAGTTACGTCCGCGCAGAGCACAGACGAGCGCGGAAACAAAGCATTTACAGTCAAACTGGAAGATTTTGATGGCAGCAATCCGACTGACCCCTATGATTTAAAGGTCATTAAACTTCGCGACGGTGTTGCACGCGCTGGAAACTACCAGGTCTTGGGGCAACGTGAGTCACAAGCATATCCGCTATGGCAAAGTAAACGAGGGCCACAAAAACCGTATCAGGAAATGGATTCCGAGGAAAGGTCGAAAAATTTTATGGTTGTAGTAAGAGATAGCGATGGATTGTTCCACGCGCGCTGGATTCGTCCAGAGGACTTTGCGGCGCTCCCACAAAGTATCCAGGCTCTCCTCGTTAGCAAATCCGTCGGTTGGAGCGAAGTATGATAGAACCAATTCAAATACTTGAGGCACTTGAGACCCACACTAATGTACTTCTCTATGGACCACCTGGGACTGGAAAAAGTTATTTGATGAAGGAGGTGCAAAATCTCTTTCAACACAAATATGGTGGCAGCGAGTCCAATCAGTATGTTATCGACACTACTGCAGAGCGAAAGTCGTTGACCAGTCAGCCAGCAAAAGGAGCATTGGCACGTTGGGTGACATTTCACCAGGGCTATTCCTATGAAGATTTCATCATTGGCCTTAGACCCGCGAGTAGAACTGATGGCTCAACAACAGGAGGGCTTTCTCTTGAACCAAAAGAAGGCGCACTACTAGACTTGGCTGCAAGGACGGGCTCAGGTCGGGGACTGCTGCTGATTGATGAAATAAATCGTGGCAATGCTTCGAGAATCTTCGGAGAATTCATTACCTTAATGGAGGCCGATAAACGCCTGGCACCTGATGGCTCGATTGGCAAGTCAACCGTGACAGTTACCTTGCCATATATAGGAACAAGTCAAAAAATTGACCTCGGTGACGGCGTAACAATATCACAGCAGTTCAATATGCCGCGAAACATCTATACGTTGGCGAGCATGAACTCAGTAGATAAATCTGTAGCGCCCTTGGATGCTGCAATTAGAAGGCGCTTTCACATCATTAACCTCCGGCCAACGTCCGAAGACCTGGCGAGAGCCGCGGGTGTAAATGGTGCTAAAAGTGAAGTGGCAGAGGTAGCCGTCTCTCTGCTTATTTCGCTAAACAGAGCTATTGGTCTCCATCTCGGCCCAGAGTACATGCTTGGACAGTACTACCTGCCAACGAACACTGCATTGGGCTCCCTCGACCAGCAAGATGCCGAAAAGCTTCTAGCTGAGGTTTGGCGACACAAACTGCTACCTCAAGTGTTGGAGCTTCTACATGCACGCCCGACAGTTTGCGCTAGCGTACTCCGAATCCCTGAAGTTGCAGGCAAGTCCGGTGTCGAACTGATTGAGCCGAGTGACGGCGAGGCAGACAGTGGAGCGAGTCCATTTATTCTCAACGTTGCCTCATCCACGGACGACGCGAGCATCTATAAGTATCTCAAAACATTCAAATTTGACCAACAGTCAAGCGAATCAGCTACGACAGAAAGTACGCTAAACGTCGGAAGCTCGTCTAACTAATTGAACAGAAAAAGAAACATGTTCAGTCCAGTTGATGTGATTATTGAGGGGGAGTGGATGCCGTTTGAGTTGTTCGTTCGCCCTACGGCCACGACGACATCTAAAGCGGTTAAAGCAGTGTTGGATGCCGGCAAGTCGATTCAGACTCGTCTTGGATTGCGGTCAGCACCGTTTAAATTCCGTCAGTCCAAGCGAGGTCTTGACATACAAGTGATGGGCGTAGCCGGAAGCCTCTCGCTACGCGAAGCAACACTTGAAATTGTGCCGAAGTTTGTTGCTCGAGAGGAACATCTCGAAGAGTGGAGTACCAGCACGCTATTTCTCCTCGAATCACTGGCGGGGAAACATGTTATGTCCCTCCTTGCTCATCGCCGTCAGTGGAAGTCACATAACGTTAACGACCTCATTGGACATGCATTTTTAGAGGCTGCGGAACGTGGACTTCGAGATAGACCAGTACAAGTCTATCGCCAACTCGAAGAGTCTTCCGTCGTGCTAAGGGGACGCTTAAATGTTGTAAGACAAACCCGCAATTCCTACACGCGCCCTCACCTTCTGGAGTGCGATGTCGACCTGTTAGATGACGAGAACCCGTTTAATGACGTTTTGAAGTGGGCAGCGTCAACGTTGGCTAGGACCGTGTATGACACCAGACTCAAGCTGCAACTTCAAAGTTTGGCAGAAACGCTTCCAGGCTCTGCAGAGCGCTCGGCTATCCACCGATACATGCGGCTGACGCCGCCACCGCAGTTTCAGGCATGGAGTGATGCGCTTGAGCTAGCCCGATTGCTGGCTGCTGGGATGACCCTTCCGGGCGCAGGTGGGGCGCAGCTTGGTTATTCCCTGCTATTCAACATGGAGCGTGCTTTTGAGCGATTCGTTGAGATTGCACTATCCAAATCGCTCTTACTCACAGGTGATTTTTCTCTCACAAGCAAGCGGCAAGACTGGACCATTTACGCTACGCCCAACTTCGAAGGCGGCAAAGCGCTTGGCTGCAGACCTGATAATGTAGTTCGTCGTGATGGCACTCCATTTATGGTCGTCGACGCGAAGTACAAAGTTCTCGATGGCGCCCTAGTCGACAGTGCTAATATTGACTTACAAGCGCGACCGGTCAGCACGGACATCTATGAATTAGCGGCTGGTATGGCGGCGTTGGGCTGCAAGCATGGGGTACTAGTTTATCCTAGCGTAAAAGCGCCACCAGCGCAGTCTTCCAGAATTACTTCGTGGAGTCTAAATATGTACGGGACACGCGTGCATATTGGCGCCATTCCCGTTCCATTAGCAAACCTCAAGTCAAGAGCCGATTTAACTGAAGCATACTCAGCTTTAGCCCGCAGGCTCTTTGATTTCGAGTGCAGTACTACCGAACCGCTTCCGGAATATTCATAATAGAGTGCGCTTTCGCTTTGAATGAGCATCTATGAAGGCGCTTGACTTACAACGACTTGCACATTAAGTACGGCCATCAAAAGTCCGAGGAAACTTCTCGCATCATTCTGCAGATTTTCTCAATCAGGTACGGAGGGACCGACTCACCAATCACCTCGGCGATGCGGGCGGATGACAGGGTTTTTCCGTTAACTTCGAATTTGTATGGGTATCTGTCGATAGTTTGAAGAACTGTCGCCTCCAAAATCGAAAGGACACGGTTTTGTTCTGGATGTATTTTATTATCTGAAGCTTCGTAAAGGAAGTTCTGTGTGATGGTCCTCGCTGGTTCATCCCACTTCATGCGGCGATAGGCAGAGTGAAATCCCTTAAGCAAACGCGGCACACCATCCTGGACAACATGTGGTCGCGGCAATAGACTGCCGCAAGCGCCGCACAATATTGGAATGCTTTTAGATGACACCCATTTTCCATCTAACTTGATGTCTTGATGCCCCGGGTTATCCTGACTTAGGCATGCTGGATTTACGCATTGATTATTAAATGCCGTACTCCCCTCCGCCGTATTCACAACCCACTGGTATTTAAGGTCAGACATTACCGGAACATAATGGTAAGGATGAAATTCTTTTGCTGAATTTTTCCCCAACCTTGCATCTAATGCAGGCAAGTTTCCGATAGCATCTCGCAGAGTTCGCTTTGCCTCCTTCATTCCTTGAGCAAAGAATGTTCCGCCATTCTGCTTAAAGAATCGCTTTCCAGACTCGTCTCGCGTATAAAGGGTGATAAGGCGTCGTCTTTTTTGAGGGATACCAAAATCCTCACAGGCAATTACCTCCGCGCAGCCCGCGTAGCCGTTGCCTAGGCGGCGCTGTATGTAGGCTATGATATTTTCATAATGATTCTCGTCGGTACGGATATCAGTTTTCTCCATACCGGGTACATTCTCGAATAGTATCCAGCGTGGGCGAAGCGCAATCGCTATATCCATGGCAGGTATGACGAGCCTGTTTCGAGCATCCTCTTCTGCTCTACGTCCGAGAGCGACCTCGGACTTCAACTTTCCGAGACCGTTGGAAGACATGCCTTGGCAAGGAGGAGTGGCGTAAAAAAGGAACAACTCCTTGCCAGCTAAATGGCGAAGGCTGGTTTCAATGATTTCATCTCGGCGCTCTCGTATATCGCCCGGCAAAACAGGATGAGAAAAGTTCTCTTGATACAAGGCCACCCGGGATGGGATTAACTCGTTTGCCAGAATAATTTGCATTCCCGCCGCTTCTACGCCCAAATCGCCGATTCCTCCCGATGAGAAAAGGCTGAGTGCCAGAGGGACCTTGAGTTCTTTCTTGAGCTTTACTTGTGCTCTTGGCTTGTTTTGTGGCGGACTCTTGATTTCCATATCTTCCTAATATTCCCCGATGCTTTGGGCAGCGAGAATTTCATCAAGAACGGGACCGAAGGCTCGTCCGAACAATGGTGGAACTGCATTCCCAATTTGGGATGCTATATCTGTTTTGCAGCCAGAGAACTTGAAGTCATCATCAAACGATTGAAGGCGCGCAGCTTCTCGCGGCGTGATGGCGCGATGGTCAACCGGATGAATGCATTTACTGGATGCGGGAGATGTAAACTTTACCGTTATCGTGGTAGACGGTTCATCAAACTCTAGACGCGAATAACAACTACTGTAGCCGCTGCTGACAAGGCCTTTTGGAAGAGCGTCTATGCTTGCGCCAGCATGTCTAATGACATGCAGCATCTTAGCGTTATGGGAGGCAGCATTATGCAGGGTTAGTGATTCGCTGGACCGACTGCGCCTGGCGACTTGATAGTCGTTTTTTGGGGCGCTATCATAATAGTCTTTCGACTCTCCAGCGAGAAGCGATGGCAGGTCTGATATTGCGTCATTTACAGTAACTGCAGGTAGACCGCCATCCAACATGGCTAAGTATTTGGACTTGTGTCGCGTGCCAATGACTCGGCCTTTGAAGTTAAACTGCGGCGTAGGAAAGATTACTTCGAGTTTACGACCGCGATTCCTGCGGGTTCCAATCAAGAAAAATCTTTCCCGTTTTTGAGGGACTCCAAAGTTGGCAGCATTCATAATGCGAAAGTCAACCGAATAGCCGATACTTTGGAAGGCTTGCATCATCTCTTCTACTAGTTTACCGTCACTTGCAGTAAGGATGCCAACCACATTCTCCATAAGAAAAACTCTCGGCCGCAGTACGCGGACGTACTTCAGGTACTCTTTGTAAAGCGAGTTTCTTGGGTCATCTAGGCCGACACCCCTGCTTGGCCTTAGAGATGAAAAGCCTTGACAGGGAGGACCGCCGACAATCACATCAATTCCGCTTCCCGAATTTTCGTTCAGGAAAGTTTCCGGTGTAACGTCCTCGATTCGACCGCAAACTATTTTGGCTGCCGGGTGGTTAAGTTGAGCTGTTCCAGCGGCAGCTTTATCGAAATCGATACCACCGACGGTTAAGAATCTTTTGGAGTACTGTTCAAGCCCATAAGATAACGCTCCGGTTCCACAAAAAAGGTCAAGAATCTTGTATTTTTTCGTATTTTTTGTCATTTCGCTGACCGGATTTCATTGCCGCTAGTGATTTCATTAGATTCGGCGGTTACATTCAACTCATTGTTGATTCCGAGCCTATTTTCCCGACAATAGTTTTCGATGAGAACCTCAAGCATGTTCGATAGTGTTCTGCGTTCATGGACCGCGGCGGCGCGCAAAAGTGCTTTCAATCGCGCGGACATGCGTAGGTTAAGAACCTCAGTTTTTGGTTCGTGCATTAGTTCTCCGGCGCGGATATATTTGCCTACACTTTGTGTAGGCATAGTGTAGTCGATTGACGGCGGTCGGTGCTGGTGGATGGGCATCGTGTCTCGCGAAAGGAGGCCTCTACCTCATGACGCTCAAATGGGTCTAGCGCCCCTCTACGAGATAGGTCACCCCAAGCCGCCAACCTGCTCGTTTTTACCGCCTTTGGTCAACATCAAGTACTGGCCGAACAAGGGCATCATGAAGCTTGCAGGCCTGGGGGAGCGTCAACCCAACGTCGACCTCGCACAGTACTACGCGCCCCTGAAGGTCCAACGTTGAACCGGCGAGACCTGTGCCGCTCAAATGGTCGTCAAACACAGCAAATGCCTCACTGCAATGGTGGCTGTTCAGCCAGCCTGAAATGGCTTCAAGCCGTGAACATCCGCGCTCCTGGGGCGCCTCCCAAGCAGGATGAAGCGATTCAGCAACGCGCTCAAGTCCAGTAGCCTTGAATACATCTACGGCTCCCTGCTGGTCAAGGAATCGCAACCAACTTGATGTGATGATGACGTATGGATTGTGTGCCTCAAGCACCTCCTGAAGCAACTTGACGGCAGGTTCGTGCCAGAGCTTCGCCCAAAGGTCATCGGGCATTTCTTTGCTTGCCATGGCAACGTCGAATCCGCCGTAAGGAGCATTGAGGCAGATGACATCGTCAAAATCCAAGAAAAGCAAGGGTCGCCCCACTTCTTGGCTGGACTGGTTTTCGACTGCCGCCTTAAATGGCTCAATGCTGGAATGGCCGAAATTTACTGAATCATTTGTGGACATAGGCTTCTATTCCAAGGTTGGCTACAGGGCACTCTCTCACTCGATATTGGGTAGTCAAACCATTGACTGTTTGACCGTATGGTAAAGCTCCCGAGTGAACTTTTTTCGCCGCGTCGCGTTGCATCAATCTGATAGCGAAAAGCTTTCAAGCGCAACGTTTTCCACCATCGCCCATCGGCTCAGGTGACATCCGTTTGAACAACGTAGCTAGACGTTTTGCATCAACGGTTGGTGCAAGGAAACTAGCAATGAAAGACATTTTGAATCTTGCGCAAGCAGTCGCAGCTGCGCACACCACAGGACAGTTGACTGACGGCCGCTTGCTTAGTCCGGCGGAGTATTGCGGAACAACGGCAGCAAGCAATAGCGACATTCCGGGCAGTGGTATGCCGTGGGTCCTGAACGGTGTCATTACGCCCAGATGGCTCTCACGCCTGTCGCATTTTTCGTCACCCCCAGCAGGGCGCCAAGTCGAGGTTTCGGTCGTCGAGGGAGAAGAACACCCAGCCTTTTTGCTCGTCGTTCAGCACCTCCAGGGTTTTCAGCATCGCTTGGTGCTGCCGCTCGTCGGTGAGTCTGTATCTGCATTCTTGCGGGCAGCGCTGGAAGTTCCTCCCCTGCTTGTGTCGGGGACAGAGGGGCATGCTGTGCCACCGATTCGGCTGGAAAGTCGAACGGGGTTGTGGCACGAAGCACTCGCCCTGACGCAGCCCAACATCAACACGCCGGTGAACGCGCTGAATCAACTCATGCGTTTCTCGATGCAGATGCTCAACGGCGAACGTGTCGGTCGTGTGCAACCAGGAGCTGTTGGTCAGATGGTAGTTTCACCAGTTCCACCACCGGAAGCGGAGGCTTGGCTCGAACAGCAACTGGGGTCTACTGGACACGGGCCGACACCCCACTGATATAGGCTGTGAAATAAGTAGCTCCTGCGGAAAATGCCGCAGCAGACAAAACACAGGACCGTAGCAAGCTGACCATGCGCCCTCAGCGCGCTTGGAAAGTACGTCTGATTCCTTAACGCCACACACCGCAATGGTGTGTGGCGTCTTCATTGCTCCTGTCTTGCGACCAGGTTTTCAAACAGCTCAAGCCTGCGACGTAGAACTGGCCCTTCCACGACGCGCTGCTGCGGGGGAAGTCGCCCCTGCGGCCATCGTCGCGAGCTTCGCCGCATTTCTTTCGAGCGCGCGACTCGCAGCGGGAACATTTTCCGGTGCCCGGCAACTCTGGGTATTTTGCACAAGCGAAGGCGCAGTTCCCGTGTCGTGCACCGTCGTCCTCAATGTTTGGTCAAGCCAAGAATAGAAAACTTCAGGATGCCAGAAGGCGCGACCTCCAATCTCCACTGAACGCGGTAACTTTCCCGAACGCTGCCAGTTGTCCAGCGTACGGATACTGACATCCAAAATCTTCGCGACGTCTACCCGCGAGAGCGGCTTGAACGCAGCGCCATGGCAGTGCTCAGATGTGGCACTGGAACTCCCGAAGGTCTGGACAAAATTGTTTTGAAGTGGAGAAGGATTGGACATGGCTTTGACCGTAATTGCGGAAAACCGTGTAGAAAACCAACTTTCTAAAACGCTATTGCACCAAGGGTTCAGTGAACACCATGGTCTCCCAACCACTTTGAAGCAAGTGCGAACTGACTCGGTCGGCGCCACAAAGCACCGCCTCGGTCAGTTTCCACGTGGAAACTTTCACGCATTGCAAGCCATCCCGGTGGGGCCACAGGTCTCTGCACTGCCTGTTCGCCGGTGACAGCACCCCACCACTTGCACTGGTCGACCTCTCGGCAACGTCCCCCTGGTTGAGCAGGCCGCAACCCAGACGACCAATGTCATTGCGCCCCACCAAGGCCAACATGTGCATGGGCGTCACGGGCTGTTTGGGGAAAAGCTCCCGAATCCTCATGAACAGGTCGCCTTCGGGAAGGTTCTGGTCCATCGGAGAAAACAGGTCTCCGTCCTGCCACGTGATTTGCTCGCTGGGTGGCATGAGCAATGCCACCGTGGCTTGTTCGGGGTCGGACTGCAGGCAGCGGAATTCGTAGGTGGACGCCCGAAGCAACTGCCCAGCGTTCTCGGTGTCTCCAATGGAGCCATGACTGTCCGTGACAGCGTTGAAGCGCGCGTATGAAAACGTCTCGACGGAGGGAGGTCACGAAACACATGTCCTGGGCGTGCCCATCACTCTCAGGCTTCTTCGTCCATACTAGCAAAACAACCGACAACCTTCAGTTCACAAATCAAGCATTAGTGAACTTTAAGTCATTGACTTATATGCATTTTTAAAGAAAATATAACCAACACAAAAACCGACAAAAAATCCAGTGCCATCTCAGAAAATCGCGCAATACGACCACCCTGCTCACTTCGAACCGCTGCTTCCCAGCGCTGAGTTGTTGACGCGGTTGGCGCAGCAAGTGCGGCCGGTAGCGGAAGCGTCGCTGCGTCTGCAAGGGGCGCTTGCACCACACACCCGAGTGGAGTTGCGTGAGCTCGTGCGCTCCATGAACTCCTATTACTCCAACCGGATTGAGGGACAGAGCACACACCCCCTGAATATCGAGAAGGCACTCCACCAGGATTTCTCAGCAAAGCCGGACGTCGCCAGGCGACAGCGCATCGCGCTGGCGCACATTGAGGCTGAAAAAGAGCTTGAAGCGCTGGGGCTATCTGAAGCTCAGGCATTCAGCACAGAAAGCTTGCGCCTGGCGCACGACGCGCTGTATCGCCGCTTGAGCCCGGACGACCGCCGAACCGACGAAGGACTGGATGTGCCTCCAGGTCACTGGCGAGATGTATCGGTGGCAGTCTTTCGGCATGAGCCCCCTCCGGCGGCGTCGATTTCCCGATTTTTGACGCGCGCCGACGAGGTCTATGCCCGCCCCTGGGGGCTGGACATGTTGCTGGTTGCAGCCGCCTGTGCACACCATCGCCTGATTTGGGTGCACCCGTTCCTGGATGGCAACGGCCGGGCGTGCAGGCTCCAACTGCACGCCTGCCTGCACCACCTGACGGACGGACTGTGGTCGGTGAATCGAGGATTGGCGCGACAGCGTGAACGCTACTACCAATGCCTGTCTGAAGCGGACATGGCCCGTCAGGGCGATTTGGACGGTCGCGGCAACCTCAGTCAAAGGATGCTGGTTCAGTGGTGTGAATTTTTCATCGAGGTGTGCCGGGACCAGGTCGAGTTCATGACACAGCTCCTGCAACCCCAGACACTGAAGACGCGGCTGGAGGCCTTGATTCGGGTCAGAACCGCAGAGCGCGAGGGTTACCGAACGGAGCTCATCTTGCCGTTGCTGCATGTACTGGCTACTGGTCCGGTATCGCGAGGTGACTTTGCCCGCATGACCGGCCTAGGTGAAACCACCGCACGCAAGTCGATGTCCCAACTGCTCAAGGACGGCTTGCTCAAGAGCGACTCCCATCGCAGCGAGGTGCGCATCGGGATTCCCCTCGACTCATTGAACATCTTATTCCCTAACCTCTACCCAGAAGCTGCGGCCGCCCCCATGGATTGATTCGTCCAAAAATGGCGCCGTATTCGAATCCCAGACTAGGAAGCACCACCTCCGCATCTGTTCCAAATTTGTTCCAACGCGCCTTCTTCAACTTTCTCTTAACTGCGTTCAAAAGTCAGATAAACTAGAGTCTTCAGAGGCAAACACACCTGAAAACGACCTTTCTTGGAAAAGGGAGGCCATTCGGGACGTAGAGGCCGGAGGTTCGAATCCTCTCACCCCGACCATCCATTTTCTGCCACCACAAGCCTGCGAAAGCGGGCTTTTGTGTCTATGCAGCCTGTGTGGGATCACGGATGATGGAA
>PJUK01000366.1_pt1 | contig 16885 bp, 16 predicted proteins | sample 1512211 | NCBI WGS metagenome assembly PJUK01 (sample SAMN08177668, study PRJNA422409) | Feces metagenome, whole genome shotgun sequencing project.
CGATGGCGCCGATGAACAGTCTGCGATGCCGGGTTCCGGCCAGGATGGCGGCCATGGCGCCCAGCGCGCCGTAGACCATCATCGCGCCCATCTGGTTCTTCTCGAACCACAGGCCGCGCCAGTCGCCGGCGTTGATGTCGTGCTGCACGCCCATCTTCGGATAGGCGATCGCGGCGAGCAGGCCGCCGGCGCCGAGCACCAGGAAGGTGGTCGCCAGGATCTCGGCCATGCGGTGGCCGTCGAAGCTGGCGGCGAAATAGAAGCCGAAAAGGGTGGTGAAGGCCGCGGCCAGGGCGCGGCGGTTGGTGGTGCCAGGATCGAACGACCATGAGGCCGAGGCGAACACCCAGAACACCAGCAGGCTGAGGATCCCGGCCGGCAGCCAGAACTTCGCGAGCCGGGGCGCGCGCCACAGCACCAGCGCCAGGATCAGCGCATAGACCGGCAGCCACATCAGGCGAAGGATCGGCATGTCCTCGCCGCCGGCCTGTTCCGGATCGAGAAACGGTCCGATCAGGGCGTTGGACAGCATGAACAGCACGAAGCCGCAGGCCCAGGCTTCCAGCGTGCGCAAAAGCCCGCCTTCCTCCTCGATCCTGTCCGGCGCCGCGGCGTCCATGGTCGTTCCCGTGTGGCGCGAAACGGCACAGTTACCGGTCGCATTGACGGGAGGCTGCAAGGGGAGGGCCGGTATGGTGGCGTCCCTCTCCCCCTTGCGGGAGAGGGTGGCCTCGCGGAGCGAGGTCGGGTGAGGGGTCTCTCAGAATTCTATGGATAGGGCTTTCGACCCCTCATCCGTCGGCCTGCGGCCGCCACCTTCTCCCGCAAGGGGAGAAGGATCAGTACCTAAGAGCCAGCTCGGTTTGCGTCGCCGCCGGCGGGCCGGCCACCACCTCTTCCGGCAGGCGCGTGTCGAGGATGTCGCCCGAGGTCGAGGCGAAGCTGCGCCGCGGGGCGTCGGCGGGTTCGGTGGGGGCGGTCGGCTGGTCGTCGAGCATCGCGGTGGTGGCGCCCGAGGCCGAGACGATGTCGGCGTCCGTCGGTTCGGGCTCGTAGCTGGCGGGTTCGATCAGGCCCATCTGCGCCATGTCGGCCGAGGTCAGCACGACCGGGGCCTCGTCGACCGGCGGGCGCAGGAAATCCTGGCCGATGACGTAGTCGGGAACCTTGCCGGCGGGCCAGACCATGGGCGCGGCCTCGGCGTACTGGCTGCCGTGGGCCTCGGCGAAGGGCTGGGGTTCGGGCTCCTGCGGGCCGATCTGCATGGCGACGCCGGCGATCGCGCCGAGGGTCAGGGCGACGGGGAGGCCGACGATGGCGGCCCGTGTCTTCAAGAGGTCGAGCGGCTTCATGTCCACATAGCGTTCGAGCCGGGGATTCGTTCTAGGCTGGGGTTCGATTCCGGGCGGAAAGGCGCGAGCGATCATGAGCAAGACCAGGGGCGGCGGCCTGCTGCGGATCCGCGAGGGCGGCCACGCGCGGGTGACCTATGTGGAGCTGTTCTTCGACCTGGTGTTCGTGTTCGCGATCACCCAGCTGTCGCACGGGCTGATCGGCCACCCCAGCCTGATGGGCCTGCTCGAGACCGGCCTGCTGCTGATGGCCGTCTGGTGGGCCTGGATCTACACCGCGTGGGTCACCAACTGGCTGGATCCCGAGCGGCCGCCCGTGCAGATCATGCTGTTCCTGGTGATGGCCGCGGGCATGGTGATGACCATGTCGATCCCCACGGCCTTCGAGGGGCGGGGCCTGCTGTTCGCCCTGGCCTATGTGGGCGTCCAGGTTGGGCGCAGCCTGTTCACGGCCTGGAGCGTGCGTCACGACCGCGGGCTGCGGCTGAACTTCCTGCGCATCACCGCCTGGCTGTCGGTGTCGGGCGTGCTGTGGATCAGCGGCGGCCTGCTGCACGACGAGGCGCGCCTGGCCTGCTGGGCCGCGGCCATCGCCATCGAGTACGCCTCGCCGGCCGCCGGCTTCTGGACGCCGGGCCTGGGCCGCAGCAAGACCGCCGACTGGACGGTGGAGGGCGCGCACCTGGCCGAGCGCTGCGCCCTGTTCACGATCATCGCCCTGGGCGAGTCGATCCTGGTGATGGGCGCCACCGCCGCGGGGCTGGAGTGGACGCCGGTGGTGGCGATCTCGTTCGCCTCGTCGTTCGTCGCCAGCATCGCCATGTGGTGGATCTACTTCTCGTTCACCGCCGAGGCCGCCAGCCAGGCGATCAGCCATTCGGACGATCCTGGCCGGGTGGCGCGCATCGCCTACACCTACAGCCACCTCCTGCCGGTGGCGGGGATCATCGTGGCCGCCGTCGGCGACGAGTGGGTGATCCACCACCCGGTGGGCCACGCCGACCCCAAGATCTCGGCCGCCCTGATCGGCGGGCCGCTGCTGTTCCTGCTGGGCGGGGTGCTGTTCAAGCGGGCGGTGTTCCGCATCTGGTCGCCGTCGCGCGGGGCGGGCATGGCGGCCCTGCTGCTGCTGATCCCCGTCTCGCCGCTGGTCTCGCCGCTCGTGCTGTCGCTGCTGACCACCGGCGTGCTGGTGCTGGTCGGCGGCTGGGAGAGCCTGGCGATCCGCCGGCGCGGGCATCAGCTGCGCGGGTGACGCAGCGCCGCAACGGCGCCGCAAGACTCGTCTATAGGAGCGCGCCAGAAGCGCCGCGCTCCTTCCCGCGCGGCCGCAACCGGGACATCCAGTGATCAACGCGCGTTTCCCCGACACCAGGGCCCTGATCTTCGACTGCGACGGCACCCTGGTCGACAGCCTGGGCCTCTACGCCGTCGCCTGGCCGGCGGGCCTGAGGTCGACCGGCCATGCGATGGAGGCGTCCTGGTATCTGGAGCGGGGCGGCTTTTCCGGCGACATGCTGATGGACGCCTTCGAGCAGGAGGTCGGCCAGACGCTGGACCGGGGGCAGGTGATGAAGGCGGTCTGGGCCGCCTACAGCGCCGGGATCGACAGCCTGGCCGAGATCGAGGCCGTCACCGCCATCGCCCGCCAGTTCCACGGCCGCCTGCCCATGGCGGTGGCCTCCAGCGGTCCGTCCGACTTCGTGCGGCTGAGCCTGAAGTCGCGCGGACTGGACGTATTGTTCGACGCCATCGTCACGGTCGAGGACGTGGCGGCGGCCAAGCCGGCCCCGGACCTTTTCCTGGAAGCCGCGCGCCGGCTGGGCGTGGCGCCGGAGGACTGCCTGGTGTTCGAGGACAGCATCCAGGGCCTGCAGGCGGCCGCTGCGGCCGGCTGCAAGGCGATCGACGTGCGCGAGCTGATCGGCGAGGCGGTCTAGCGTCCGTACGCCGCCTCGGTGGCGCGGATCAGGCCGTCGATGACGCCGGGTTCGGTCGAGGCGTGGCCGGCGTCCCAGACGATCTCGAAATGGGCCGAGGGCCAGGCGCGGTGCAGGGCCCAGGCGCTGGCCAGGGGTGTGACCACGTCGAAGCGGCCCTGGACGATCCAGGCCGGGATGTGCCGGATCGTGTCGATGTTGTTGAGGATCCAGCCGTCCTCGGGGAAGAAGCCGTCGTTGACGAAGAAGTGGCTCTCGATCCGCGCAAAGGCGATGGCGAAGTCTTCCTCGTTGAACTTCGGCGGCCGGGCCTCGGGGCCGCGCAGCGAGATGGTGTCGCCCTCCCACTGGCTCCAGGCGTTGGCGGCCTCGGCCTGGACGCGGCGGTCGGGGTGGACGAGGCGCCTGTGATAGGCGGCCATCAGGTCGCCGCGCTCCTCGACCGGGATCGGGGCCAGGAACCGCTCCCAGGCGTCGGGAAACAGCATCGAGGCGCCGTCCTGGTAGAACCAGGCCAGCTCCTTCCGGGTCAGCAGGAAGACGCCGCGCAGCACCAGGCCCTCGACCCGGTCGGGATGCTTGATGGCGTAGGCCAGGGCCAGGGTCGAACCCCAGGAGCCGCCGAACACGGTCCACTTCTCGATCCCCAGATGCTCGCGCAGCCGCTCGATGTCGGCGATCAGGCTCCAGGTGGTGTTGTCGTCCAGGCTGGCGTTGGGTCGCGAGCGGCCACAGCCGCGCTGGTCGAACAGGGTCATGCGCCAGCGCGACGGGTCGAAGAACCGCCGCATGGTCGGGTTGATCGCCCCGCCCGGGCCGCCGTGCAGGATCACCGCCGGCTTGCCGCGCGGCGCGCCGCATTCTTCGTAATAGATCTCGTGGGCGCTTCCGGTGGGCAGCCAGCCGAAGGAGAACGGCTCGACCTCGCGATAGAGGCCGCGACGGCCGATGGAGGACATGGCTGCGAGTGAAGCGTGACGGTCCATGGCGCGAGCCTAGGCGCTTTGCTTGCCCGTGTGAACGGCGCTTTGTCGGTTGTGCGCGGCGGGTGATCGATGGCGCCGGCAAGCTTGACCTTGGGCAACCCCGGCGATAACGCGGTCGAGGGTTGCAGTTCTGGGGCGAGTTGCGAGTACGATGCGTCGGCGTCAAATCATCGGGGGCCTGGGCGGCCTTGGCCTCGTGGCGCCGTCTTTGGCCCTGGGGGCTTCGCCGAAGGCGACCCCGGGCTCGGTCGCGCCCGACTTTTCGGTCCTGACCTTCGACCACGAGGTCGCCAAGCTCAGCGACATGAAGGGCGACGTCGTGGTCCTCAACTACTGGGCCACCTGGTGCGGTCCGTGCCGGGCCGAATTGCCGGCGATGGACCGGGTCATGCAGGAGAGCGCCGGCCGGGGCCTGCGGATCTACGCCGTGCTGTCCGACAGCAACTGGGACCGGCGCGCCGTCCAGCGCGTGGCCGACAAGCTGTCGTTCCCCATCGGGCGCAAGCTGATCGGCAAGGGCTACGGCACGATCGACAAGGCCGTGCCGACCAGCTTCGTCATCGACCGCAAGGGCGTGATCCGCCACGCCAAGGCCGGCTCGTTCACCTATGAGAGCTTTTCGAGGCTGGTGAATCCGCTGCTGGCCGAGCCGCGTCCGGTCGAGGTCGCCTAGCCGCCACGATTCCCGCTATGGTGCGCGGACATGAGCACCACGCCCGAAGACCTGACCGACGACGACCTGCTGAACCTGCTGACCGACGATCAGCTGGCCGAGCTCGACAACTCCATCGCCGAGATGTTCGGCGCCGAGGGGCTGGATCGCGCCGAGGCGCTGCTGGTGCTGGCCCGCGTCTACTCGATGCGCGCGGCCGAACGCGACGAGGCCTCGGCCCTGGCCCTGCTGCAACTGGCCGCCGCCATGCGCCGCCGCGCCGAGCGGCTGATGCAAAGGCCGCAGTAGGCTTCCGCTTACAAGTTTATCAACGTCGGGCGCCACAGCCAATCGTTATGGCTGTAGGTGCAGCCTGCATGATTGATCGTTGCGTCGTCGAAACCCAGGAATACGTACCCGTTGGTTTGAAATCCGGATATGTCCTTGATCGTCCGATCGCGGGAGAAAATGCATTGCAGGATGAACTTGTACTTGTTCTCGGTTGAGGTTCTCTTCGCGCGTATGTGCGTTGTTCCAATGAATTTGGGCGCATGACTGCCCGCTTCGGAAATGACCCGGCGCCCCACGGCTTTATCGTCGATCTTCAGCCGAACCTGCATGATGACGGTGCGATTGATGTCTGCGCTGAGTTTGTCGCTGGTCGGCTGGATGAAGTCAGCCGTGATGGCCTTGAGCAAGCTTCCTGCAATCATCGCCGTTTTCCGACTCTTGGCTTAAGAGGGCGTACGTCTTCTCGGCAAAGCTAGGTACCTGCCCGAAGGACTGCAATCACCTCTTTCCGGCCATGTCGGCGCCCGCTCACCCCATCTTCAGCGTCCCTGCGTCGATCGCCTGGGTGATGCGCACCTGGCCCTTCTCGTCGCGGATCTCGACCGTGACCTTGGGGGCGGGCGGCGACCAGTCGATGGTGATCAGGCCGAAGTTGCGCTCGCGCAGCACGGCCGAGGCGCGCAGGGCATTGGGCGGGGTGACCGGCCACACCTCGGTCAGGCCCGACGAGGTGACGTCCCACATCGGGTAGGGGACGTTGAGGTCCAACTTGGAGACCTCGGCGTAGTGGGTGTCGCCGCTGACGAAGAAGAGGCGCTCGGCCTTTTGGCGGCGGATGGCTTCGAACAGCCGCTGGTGGTCGCGGGCGTAGTTGATCCAGCTTTCCCAACCGGCGAAGTCGGCCAGCACCTGCAGGCTGGAGCCGAAGATCCGCAGGTCGGCCGGCTGGGCCAGCTGGGCCTCCAGCCAGGTCCACTGCGGCTCGCCGATCATGGTGGCGTCGTAGTCGGGGATACGGTCGTAGGGGCCGGGCGTCTCCTTGCCCTGCAGGCCGCGGGCGACGGCCCAGGCCTTGTAGCCGCCCTTGAAGGTCTTTTCCGCCAGCGGCGTGCGGTTCCAGCGCAGGTCGGGCAGCAGGATCTGCACCCGGCGCCCCTCGGGGCCGAAGACGTAGGCGGCGTAGACGCCGTCGCGCGTGCGGCGCGGCGAGTTCGAGGGCTCGCCCCAGAAGTCGCAGAACTGGCGGCGGCTCTCGGCCTTCATCGGATAGTCGCCGCCGGCGTCGTTCTCGCCGAAATCGTGGTCGTCCCAGATGGCGACGACGGGGATCTCGTCGCGCAGCCGTTTGAAGTGCGGCTTGGCGGCCAGCATGGCGTACTTGGCGGCCATCACCTTGGGATCGCGGGTGTCGGCGTAGATGTTGTCGCCCAGGAACATGAAGAGGTCGGGCTTGGTCGCGAAGATCGCTTCCCAGATCGGCTGGTCCTTGTCCTGCTTGGCGCAGGAGCCGAAGGCGATGCGGGTGAGCGGCTTGTCGAGGGCCGGGTGGGGCGCGTCGACGACAGCCTTGGGGACCTGGGCGGCGGCGGGCGCGACGGCCAGGGCGGCGGCCGACAGGCCGAGCGCCGAGCGGCGGGAGAGATCGGTCACGGGCGTTTCCCCTGGGCTCTTCGAAGGTCTTTTTAGGCGAAGCTTGAACGAAACGCGGCCGGGAGTCGCCTCCCGGCCGCGCGGTCTGGACTGGAAGAGGGCCTAGAACGCCTTCTTGATCGTCACGAAGCCCTGGCGCGGCGGGGCCGGCAGCAGGGTCATGGTCGTGCCGGCGGTGTCGCGGTTGACGAAGCCGCCCGAGCCGACGGTCGAGATGTAGTCCTCGTCGGTCAGGTTGGTGATGTTGGCCTGGATCTCCAGGCCCTTGCTCCAGCCTTCGCCGTCGAAGCGGTAGCCGAGGGTCAGGTCGGCCACGGTGTAGCCGTCGACCTCGCCGCCGACGTTCTCGTAGGTGTAGTAGCGCTCGCCGGTGTAGCTGACGCCGAGGCGGGCGAAGAAGCCGCCCTGCTCGAACTTCACCTCGCCCTTGAACAGGTTCTTGGGCGTGTTGACGACGGTCTTGCCAGCCGTGCGGGCGGCGATGGTGCCGTCGCCGTTGGTGACGTCGTCCTCGTATTCGGAGGTGTTGTAGGTGTACGAGCCGTAGACCGACCAGGCCTCGGTCAGGCGGTACTCGCCGGCCAGCTCCACGCCCTGGGTCTTCACCGAGCCGACGTTCGACAGCACGGCGGGCAGGCCCAGGATCGGCGAGGCGGTCGAGGCGCTGAGCAGGCGGTTCTCGAAGGTCACGTCATAGACCGCGGCCACGCCCTGGAACGCGCCGTTGCGATAGCGGACGCCGCCCTCCCAGGTCTTGGAGCTTTCCGGCTCCAGGGTCTTGGCGACGTAGTCGACCACCGTCTGGCTCTGCGAGGCGAACGGACCGGCGGTGGCGGCCGAGACGTAGGCGGCCATGTTCTCGGTGTAGCCGCCGAACAGCTCCAGGCCGTTGCCGAAGGCGTAGACCGCGCCGACCTGCGGCAGGAAGCTTTCCTCGCTCTTGATCGTGCCCGACAGCGGGTTGCCGACCACGGTCTCGACGCTGTTCTCGACCTTGATGGCCTTGAAGCCGAAGTTGATCTTCAGGGCGTCGGTCACGGCCCAGCTGTCTTCGATGTAGCCGGTCAGGGTCTCGGTCTTGAACCGGTACTGCCATTGGGTGGCGAACGGGTTCTGCTGGAAGTCGAGCGGATCGCGCGACGGACGCGAGACGGTCTCGGCGTAGAAGCGGCGGGCCTGGTTGAAGTGGTTGGTCTCGGTCCAGAAGCCGCCGCTCAGCTTGTGGGCGCCCAGGTCGACCGAGAGGCTGGCGATGAGGCCGCCGCGATCGATGTCGTATTCGGTGGTGCGGATCGACAGCGGGGCGGCGTCCGAACCCGCCGTGCCGAAGCCCGGGCTGGCCAGGTAGGGCGTGTACCACAGGCCCTGGCCCTTGTTCTTGTGCTGGTAGGCGGTGGCCTTGAAGTCGACGCGGTCGCCGAACGGCAGGGCCAGGATCGCGCCGTAGAGGTCGTCGTCACGCACGCCGGCGCCGGCGTAGTAGGCGTCGTCGACCGTGGCGAACGGGGCGGGCAGGGCCGTGCCGGTCTGGTAGGCGCGCGCCGCGGCGATCGCCAGGTTCCAGTTGGGGATCAGGTTGTCCCAGTCGCGGCCGAGACGCTTGATCATCTCGAACGACATGTCCTGGTAGTCCTGCTCGCGGCGCTCCGAGCGGGTGTAGAAGCCGGTCAGCGAGCCTTCACCGATCGGCAGGACGGCCTTGGCGTCGTACTGGCGCTGCTTCTGCTCGCTGCCGCCCTTCCACTTGTCGGTCTTCTGGTCGGCGACCGAGAAGAAGGCGCGCAGGCCGCCGATCTGGTCGATGGCGCCGGTCTCGAAGCGGGCGAACACGCGGTGCATGTTCTGCGAGCCGCCGGTCAGGTTCAGCTGGCCGCCCATCTGTTCGGACGGATTGCGCGAATAGAACTGCAGCGTGCCGCCGAGGTTCGAGGTCGAGGCGGTGCCCAGCGAACCGGCGCCCTGGGCCAGTTCGACCCGGCCGATGTTCTCGCTGGCGATGGCGCGGCTGATGTGCAGGCCGTTGTGGTTGCCGTAGCTCATGTCGCCCAGCGGCACGCCGTCGCGGGTGAAGCCCAGCTGGTTCTGGTTGAAGCCGCGGATCGACAGGCTGGTCGACCACTCGTAGGCGCCGAACGGGTCGGCCGACTGGAACGAGACGCCCGGCAGCTTGTCGATCGCCTTCAGCGGGCTCGTGCCGGCGGCCTGGGCGGCGATGCTGTCCTCGTTGAGGATCTGGACCTGGCGGCTCTGGCCCTGGCCGATGACGATGACCGCCTCGACCTCGGCAGCGGCGTCGGGCGCCGGTTCGGGCGCGGGGTTCTCGGCGGCCAGCACGGGCGCGGCGAAGAGAAGGGCGCCGAGGGCGGCGCTGAGCAGGAGGGCGGACTTCATCTGAACTATCCCCTAGTGCGCCGGGGGCGGGGAGGCCGCCGGGGCGCGTCTGGGGCTGTTCGCCTAACGTGGATCGGCGACGGGGCTGCGACGGTTATTTGTCGCCTGGTCGACAGTCCGGCGACGAACGTGTGAAGGGGCCGAGATTGCGCAAACCGGCCCCAGCCGCTATTTGAGCGGCCGATCCCCGCACCCCGACCCGAGAGACGAAAAGCCCCTCATGGCGCAGCAATACATTTTCCAGATGCAGGGCCTGACCAAGGCCTATCCCGGCGGCAAGAAGGTCTTCGAGAACATCTGGCTGTCGTTCTATTCCGACGCCAAGATCGGCGTGGTCGGCGTCAACGGCTCGGGTAAGTCGACCCTGCTGAAGGTGATGGCCGGCCTGGACAAGGAATTTTCCGGCGAGGCCAAGGCCGCCGACGGCGTCAAGCGCGGCTACCTCCCGCAGGAGCCGCAGCTGGACCCGACGCTCGACGTCTGGGGCAACGTGATCGCCGACTGCGAGGACAAGAAGGTCTTCGACAAGTACAACGCCTTGGCCGCCCAGCTTGGTGAGGAATACACCGACGAGCTGATGGAGGAGATGACCAAGCTCCAGGAGATCATCGACGCCAAGGATCTGTGGGACATCGATTCCAAGATCGAGATGGCGATCGACGCCCTGCGCTGCCCGCCCAACGACAGCAACATCGAGAGCCTGTCGGGCGGTGAAAAGCGCCGCATCGCCCTGGCCCGCCTGCTGCTCAGCAAGCCCGACATGCTGCTGCTCGACGAACCGACCAACCACCTGGACGCCGAGTCGGTGGCCTGGCTGCAGCACCACCTGGAAGAGTTCCCGGGCTGCGTGATCCTGGTCACCCACGACCGCTACTTCCTGGATCAGGTCACCAAGTGGACCCTGGAGCTGGATCGCGGCAAGGGCATCCCCTACGAGGGCAACTACTCGGGCTGGCTCGAGCAGAAGCAGAAGCGCGTCGTCCAGGAGCAGTCGGAATCGGAAGCCCGCCAGCGCGCGCTCACCCGCGAACTGGAATGGGTCCGCAGCTCGCCCAAGGCCCGTCAGTCCAAGTCGAAGGCCCGCCTGGCCTCGTACGAGGAAATGGTCGCCGCGCAGGAGAACGCCCGCGCCGCCCAGACCCAGGCCCACATCCAGATCCCGCCCGGCCCGCGCCTCGGCAACGTCGTTCTCGAGGTCAACGGCCTGGAGAAGGAGTACGGCGACAAGGTGCTGTTCAAGGACCTGTCGTTCCGCCTGCCGCCGAACGGCATCGTCGGCGTCATCGGCCCCAACGGCGCCGGCAAGTCGACCCTGTTCAAGCTGATCACCGGCCGCGAGCAGCCCGACCAGGGCACCATCAAGGTCGGCGAGACCGTGAAGCTGGCCTATGTCGACCAGTCGCGCGACGCGCTGGACCCGAACAAGACGGTCTGGGAAGAAGTCAGCGGCGGCACCGACGTGATGGTCGTCGGCAAGCGCGAGATCAACAGCCGCGCCTATGTCGGCAGCTTCAACTTCAAGGGCGGCGACCAGCAGAAGAAGGTCGGCCTGCTGTCGGGCGGTGAGCGCAACCGCGTCCACCTAGCCAAGACCCTGGCCACCGGCGGCAACCTGATCCTGCTCGACGAACCGACCAACGACCTGGACATCGAAACCCTGCAGGCCCTGGAAGAGGCGCTCGAAGAGTTCGCCGGCTGCGCCGTGGTCATCAGCCACGATCGCTGGTTCCTGGACCGTCTGGCGACGCACATCCTGGCCTTCGAGGGCGACAGCCACGTCGAATGGTTCGAAGGCAACTTCGAGATGTACGAAGAAGACAAGAAGCGCCGCCTGGGCGCCGACAGCCTGATCCCCAAGCGGATCAAGTTCCAGAAGTTCGCCCGCTAAGCGCGGCGGCCTTCGGTCGAAACGAGAAAGGGGCGGTCCGTGAGGGCCGCCCCTTTTGCTTTTGCGCCTACTTGGGTTCCTTGGGCGGCATGTTCGGATCCGAGCCGGGCAGGTTGGAGCCCGGGTCGGGGGCCATCATGTCGTCGGGCGGGGTGTTGGTCGGCGGCGTCGTCGGCATCGAGGGCGGGGCGTCGGCGCTGGGCGGATTGACCGCCGTGCTGGCCGCCGCGTCGCCGGACATCGCGCCGTTCATGGTGGCGGGCGGCAGGGTGGCGGAGGTGTCGGCCGCGGCGCCGGTCGCCGCCTCGCCGGCCCACCAGTCCTTGGTGGCGCGCTGCTTGGCCGAGGCCTTGGAATAGGCCTCCAGCTGGCCGTAGGGGATCGGCTGTTTGGGCGAGGCCACGGCGGCCGAGGCCTTGATCTTCGGGTTGGCGACGGCCGCGCCCGACACGGCGCCGGAGGCGATCAGGGCGAGCGTTGCGCCCGCCAGGAGGGTTTTCGTGAACATGGGAGCTCTCCCTAAAGCGCCGTTCTCGGCGCCAGTCGATAAAACCCCTTCGCGGTCAAGGCGTTCACAGCTTCGCCGCGCACGGAACCGCCGGCGACCATGGCGGGTTGAGAGCGGCGCTTCAGATGTTCGTGCGTCGCGTGTTGAGTGCTGGCGCGCGGGCGTCAGAGGAGTAGCCTGTCCCAGCCAAGAACGATCGTCCCGCGGATCGGCGGCGGAGATAGTCCGCCGCGCGCCGGGACTGGAGAAGCCGTATGTCGCAGACCCCCGTCGTGAAGCCCCACATCGTCCTTTCGCACGAGATGCTGCTGCCGATGCAGCCGCTGCTGGAAGGCGCCTACGAGGTGCATCGCCTGTGGGACTATCCCGATCGCCTGGCCTTCCTTGAGGGCCCGGGCAAGCAGGTGCAGGCCATCGTCCACGCCGGAGAGATGGTGCTGCCGCGCGACCTGCTGTCGGAAATGCCGCGCCTGGGCCTGATCGCCTGCGTCAGCGCCGGCTATGACGGCGTCGACGTGCCCTGGTGTCGGGCCCACGGCCTGGCGGTCACCCACTCGGTGGGGCTGAACGCCGGCGACGTGGCTGACCACGCCCTGGGCCTGCTGCTGAGCGCCTGGCGCGGCATCGCCGAGGGCGACCGCCGGGTGCGAGCCGGCCGCTGGACCTCGATGGACCGCATGGGCGCGCGCCACGGCCTGCGCGGCCGCAAGGCCGGGATCATCGGCCTTGGCCATATCGGCGAGGCCGTCGCCCGCCGTCTGGAGGCCTTCGACGTCAAGGTCGCCTGGTGGGGCCCGCGTCCCAAGGAGGCCGCCTGGCCGCGCGCCGAGAACCTGCTGGCCCTGGCCCGCGACAGCGACATCCTGGTGGTCTGCGCCCGCCCGGACGCCGCCAACCGTCACATGGTCAACGCCGGGGTCATCGACGCCCTGGGGCCGCACGGCCTGCTGGTCAACGTGTCGCGCGGGTCGCTGGTCGACGAGGAGGCCCTGGTCGCCGCGCTGAAGGACGGACGCCTGGGCATGGCCGCCCTGGACGTCTTCGAGCAGGAGCCGACGCCGCCGGCGCGCTGGGCCGACGTGCCCCACACCGTGCTGACGCCGCACATGGCGGGCGCGACGCTCGACAGCATTCCGGCCATGGTCAACCTGACCCTGGAGAACCTGCGCCGCTATTTCCACGGCGAGCCCCTGGCCAGCCCCGTGGCGGCCTGACAGGGTCGGCGCCTGGAAAGAGGGAAGGGGATCGCATGGCCAAGGTGCTGGGTCTGGGCGGGGTGTTCTTCAAGGCCGAGGACCCCAAGGGCCTGGCCGCGTGGTACGCCCGGGTGCTGGGGATCAAGGTGGAGGACTGGGGCGGGGCGATGTTTCCGCATCCCAAGGTCGGCATGACCAACTGGTCGCCGTTCCCCGCCGACACCCGCTATTTCGAGCCCTCGACCGCGCCGTTCATGATCAACCTGATCGTCGACGACATCGACGGCGTGCTGGCCAAGGCCGCCGCCGAGGGCGTCGAGCCGACGGGGCGGCAGGACGAGGAGTACGGCCGCTTCGCCTGGCTGGTCGATCCGGCGGGCTTCAAGGTCGAGCTCTGGCAGCCGGCCGCCGAAGGCTGAAGCCGGGCGGAATTGGAAGATTTATCCCCGATCATGGCGCGGTGGTCGCGCCAAGGGGCTTTTTGATCTCCGGCCGGCGGGATAAGGAGCGTCCCGTCGGCGCAGAATTCGCTTGCCAAATCGGACATAAAGATATCTTTATGTCCCTATGGCGCTAACGAGCGAACAGGTTGTCGACGTACTTCGGGCGGCGGGCGAAAGCACCCGTCTGCGCATCCTCGCGCTGCTGGCCGTCGAGGAGCTTTCGGTGCTCGAGCTGTGCCGGATCCTCGACCAGAGCCAGCCGCGCGTTTCCCGCCATCTGAAGCTTCTGGCCGAGGCCGGACTGGTCGAGCGTTTTCCCGACGGGGCCTGGGTGTTCTATCGCCTGGCCGGCACCTCGGGCGGCGGAGCGGTGGTCGCCGCGGCCCTGGCTCTGATCCAGGCCGACGACGCGATCGTGCGGGGCGACGCCAGCCAGCTGGCCGCCGTGCGCGCCGAGCGGTCGGCCGGGGCCCAGGCCTATTTCGCCCGCAACGCCGCGCGCTGGAACGAGATCCGCTCGCTCTACGTCGACGAGAAGGAGGTCGAGGCGGCCATCCTGCGCGCCACCGGCGAGGGTCCGTTCGACGAGATGGTCGACCTGGGCGCGGGCGCTGGCCGCATGCTGACCTTGCTGGGCGGCCGGGCGGTGAACGCGCTGGGCCTGGACCTGTCGCAGCAGATGCTGAACATCGCCCGCGACGAGGTGGCCAAGGCCGGGCTGACGGCCTGCGAGCTGCGCCACGGCGACATCTTCGACACCGGCCTGCCGGGCGGCTGCGCCGATCTCGTCACCGTCCACCAGGTGCTGCACTATCTGGGCGACCCCGCCGCGGCCGTGACCGAGGCCGCGCGCCTGGTGGCCCCCGGCGGCCTGCTGCTGATCGCCGACTTCGCCCCGCACGACCACGAGTTCCTGCGCGAGGCCCACCAGCATCGCCGCCTGGGCTTCGCCGACGACGAGATCCTGCCCTGGATCGAGGCCGGCGGCCTCGTGCCCGAAACCAACATCGCCCTGCCGCCGACCACGGCCGAGGGGCTGACCGTCAAGATCTGGACCGCCCGTCGACCCGGCGCGGCCCTGGCCGAAAGGACCGCCGCATGACCCTGCCACCCACCCGCCGCGTGATCGGGCCGGTGGCCCGCGCCGGCGAACGCCCCGTCGGCGCCGCCCGGCCGCGCGTGTCGTTCGAGTTCTTCCCGCCCAAGACCGAGAAGATGGAAGCCAGCCTGTGGGAGGCGATCACGCGCCTCGCCCCGCTGGACCCGGCCTTCGTGTCGGTGACCTACGGCGCCGGCGGCTCGACCCGCGAGCGCACCCACCGCACGGTCAAGCGCATCCTCGACGAGACCTCGCTGAAGCCGGCCGCCCACCTGACCTGCGTCGGCGCCAGCCGCGCCGAGGTCGACGAGGTGATCCACGACTACTGGAACATCGGCGTGCGCCACATCGTGTCGCTGCGAGGCGACCCGCCTCCCGGCGAAGGCGGCATCGGCGGCGTCTATGTGCCGCGCGAGGACGGGTACAAGAACGCCACCGAACTGACGGCGGCGCTGCGCGGCATCGCGCCGTTCGAGGTGCTGGTCGGGGTCTATCCCGAAAAGCACCCCGAGAGCCCGTCGCTGGACCACGACATCGATGTGCTGAAGGCCAAGGTCGACGCTGGCGCGACCCTGGGCATCAGCCAGTTCTTCTTCGACATCGACGCCTTCCTGCGCTTCGTCGACAAGGCGCGCAGCGCCGGGATCACCATTCCGATCGTGCCGGGCATCATGCCGGTGACCAACTTCAACGGTCTCAAGACCATGTCGGCGGCCTGCCAGACCTCGGTGCCGTCGTGGCTGGCCAACCTGTTCGAGGGGCTGGACCAGGATCCGGAGACCCGCCGCCTGATCGCCTGCTCGGTGGCCGCCGAGATGTGCGCCAAGCTGCAGGAGCAGGGCTTCAACGACTTCCACTTCTACACGCTGAACCGCGCCGACCTCGTCTACGCCATCTGCCGCGTGCTGGGCGTGCGCGAGAGCGCGCCGGCCCAGGAGGCGGCCGCATGAGGGCGCTGGTCTTCGCCCTGGCGCTGGGCCTGGCCTCGACGAGCGTCGTGGCCAAGGCCGACGACAACGCCAACTGGGTGCGGCCGATCAAGCCCTACCGGGTGGTCGGCAACATCTATTACGTCGGCTCCGAGGGGCTGTCGGCCTGGCTGGTCACGACGTCGGAAGGCCACGTGCTGCTCGACGGCGGGCCGTCGGCGGAAGGCGGCAAGCTGATCGAGCGCAACATCCAGTCGCTGGGCTTCAAGCTTTCCGACGTGAAGGTGCTGATCAACACCCACGCCCACTACGACCACGCCGGCGGCCTGGCCCAGCTGAAGGCCGACACCGGGGCCAAGCTGTGGGCCTCGCGCGGCGACAAGCCCGCCCTGGAGAAGGGCCAGCACTTCGGCGACAACGCCAACGGCCTGACGCCTTTTCCGGCGGTGAAGGTCGACAAGGCGTTCGGCGACGAGACCAAGCTGAAGATGGGCGGCTCGACCCTGGTCGCCCACCTGACGCCGGGCCACACCATCGGCTGCACCAGCTGGACCACCCAGGTGGTCGAGCGGGGCCGGGCGCTGAACGTGACCTTCCCGTGCTCGCTGTCGGTGGCCGGCAACGTGCTGGTCGGCAACAAGACCCACAAGTCGATCGTCGCCGACTATCGGGCCAGCTTCGCGGCGCTGCGGGCGATCCCGACCGACGTGATGCTGCCCAGCCACGAGGAGCAGGGCGACCTCTTGGCCAAGCGCCAGAAGCAGTTGCGCGGCGACGCCGACGCGTTCATCGATCCGACTGAACTGGGCAAGTTCGTCGACGGCTACGAGACCCGGTTCAACCAGGAACTGGCGCGCCAGCAGGGAGCCGCCAAATGACCGACCTTTCCATTCGCGCCAACCGCGTGGCCGCCCTCAAGGCCGCCGCCAAGGAGCGCATCCTCATCCTCGACGGCTCCTGGGGCGTGATGTTCCAGAAGAAGAAGCTGGGTGAGGCCGATTACCGCGCCGAGCGCTTCGCGAACTTCGACGGCCAGATGAAGGGCAACAACGACATCCTGTGCCTGACCCGGCCCGATCTGGTGGCCGAGCTGCACGACGCCTATTTCGCGGCCGGCGCCGACATCTCCGAGACCAACACCTTCTCGGGCACCACCATCGCCCAGGCCGACTATCGCCTGGGCGAACAGGACGTCTGGGACATCAACCTGGAAGGCGCCAGGATCGGCCGCCAGGTCGCCGACCGCTGGAACGCCGAAAATCCCGAGCGTCCGAAGTTCATCGCCGGCTCGATCGGCCCGCTGAACGTCATGCTGTCGATGTCGTCGGACGTGAACGACCCGGGCGCGCGCAAGGTTACCTTCGACCAGGTCTATGAGGCCTATCGCCAGCAGGTGGACGCCCTGTACCAGGGCGGGGTCGATCTCTTCCTGATCGAGACCATCACCGACACCCTGAACTGCAAGGCCGCCATCAAGGCCATCCTCGACTGGCGCGACGAGGGCCACGAGGAGCTGCCGATCTGGATCAGCGGCACCATCACCGACCGCTCGGGCCGCAC
>PJUK01000368.1_pt1 | contig 16821 bp, 18 predicted proteins | sample 1512211 | NCBI WGS metagenome assembly PJUK01 (sample SAMN08177668, study PRJNA422409) | Feces metagenome, whole genome shotgun sequencing project.
TATAACTGTCAATTGCCCCTAATTTTTGCTGTAAACCCGCCGACAAGGTATCGCGTAATTGCGTACCCATGGTCGATGTCCAGCGTTCATTATTTAATACCGTAGATTTACCACTACTGTCTTGTAGCACCAAAGGCGCACGGTCCAATCGGTCTGGAATCCCGACCGGTAATACCTCAATCACCTGCACAGTTGTTTTTGTAGCCGCAGTGATTTTAGGGGACATCGTATAATAGTTTGGCGTTGGTGAACTCGAGCATGCCGTGATGGCAACTGCTGTTAATAACAGGCCGCTCCCAAGCAGCCATTTGGCTGCTTTAGGATGCTGAAAAGATAGAGTGTTTTTATTTTTCATCATCGGCCTCTGGTGTCTTACCACGAATAATTGATTCAGGATGTTGCTCAATATAGTCTGCCATTAACTGTAAAGAGGCAGCGGCACGTGTCATTTGCTGTAAAGCTTTGCGTACGTCTTGTTGTAACGGCGCATCACTCGACAAAATAGACTCAGACGATCTTACCGTTTTACGAACATCGTCTAAGGTTGCTTGTAAACCTGGTGCAACTTTCCCATCCAACTGCTTAACCAGTTTGTCGGTAGACTCAATGGCTGTGTTCATATTGTTGAGCGTTTTTCGTACATCTTGCCCAATCTCAACTAACGGGAATTTCGTTAACTTGTCAGCAATCTGAGAAACTTGCGCTTGTAAACCACTCAGTTCGGTTGGTGTAGTCGGAATCACCACACGGTCATCACTCAAAATTTGTAAGGTAGCTGGTTTGGCTTTAGGGAACTTATCTAGTGCAATATAGTTTTGTCCAGTAAGAAGGTTGCCTGTTCGCATTTGAGCACGCCATCCATGTTCAACAAAATCTTTGAAAATATTGTTGTTTGGATTATGTGCCTGCCCATTCTCAACACGTGACGGATAAATAACCGCCTCAACACGCATACGCATCTGCTTATAGTCGTTAGTAAATTCGGCATTAATCGATTTAACATTACCAACTTCAATACCCATGAAATCAATTGGCGCGCCTACAGACAGTCCACGCAATGAATGATCAAAGTACATAATCACACCACGTGGTTGGCCATCAGGCTCTTTTAATGCCTCAGATTTCGAGTCCAAAAGATTAAAGCGACTATGATTTGCCGCTGCAGTAGCACGAGAGCTTTCAGGGATTCCAAAAGCAATACCGCCTGCGACAATACTTGCAAGCGACTGGGTATCTAAATTAAAGCCTGAAGCGTTTAAAGTTACATCGATTCCGCTCGCCTGCCAAAACCGTGTATCGGTAGTGACAAACTTGTCATACGGTGCACGGATAAAGGTTTGCAGCTCTACACTTTTACCATCATCAGATAATTTATAGGCCGTAATTTGCCCCACATTAATTCGACGATAATAAATTGGTGAACCGATATCTAAAGACCCCAAATCATCTGCATTTAAGAAAAATTCTTTGCCCGGCACATCGGAAGTAATTACTGGCGGTGTCTCTAAGCCAGTAAATGCGAGTTTTTTCTCTTCCGACTTACCACCGTCCACTTCAATATAAGAACCTGACAATAAAGTATCGATGCCTGAAACCCCACTCGTCCCAATACGTGGTCGCACTACCCAAAATCGTGAATCTTTTGCTGCAAAGTTACTCGCGTCTTTACGCAAATCAATTCTGGCAATCACGTGGGAACGATCTTCCGAAAGATCAATCTGTCGTACTAAACCAATATCCACCTGTTTATAACGAACCGTTGTTTTACCCGCAACCAGCCCCTCAGCCGTCCTAAAAGATACGTCAATTGTAGGGCCGTGAGACAAGAGCGCTTTTATCGCTAATGAAAGCGCAATTAAAAGAGCAATCAATGGAATGAGCCAAATTAAAAGAGGTCTCCACCGACTTTTCTTTTCTTGGGGTTCTGGTAAATCATTCATGCTATCCAGTTCAACATCTGTATCACGACGATCTGAGTTACCAGTGGTTATTTCATTTTCAGACATACTCATTGTTCTTTTATTGACTGGGATTAATGGAATCATTATTCAACGGCGGATGTTCTGCCTGAATAATCGTTGGTTTTTCTGAAGCAAAAGAAGAAGGTTTGTTTGTATTTTGAGATGCGTAGAAGTTATCCCAAATAAGTCGTGGGTCAAAACTTAACGATGCAAACATGGTCAACACCACAACCGCACCAAAAGCAATCGAACCTGGCCCTGCTAAAATAGTAGCAAGCGATTGAATCTGAATAAGCGCTGTTAAGAGTGCCACCACAAACACGTCAATCATTGACCAACGTCCGATAAATTCGACAATTCGATATAATTTAACGCATTGCTCAGGTAAAAACTTCCAAGCTGCTGATTGTTGAAGATATACCGCTACCAATAAAAAATACAAAATCAGCAGCTTTAACATTGGAATAAAAATACTGGCCATGAAAATAACCACTGAAACCAGATAGTCTCCGCTTTTCCAAAAGTAGATGACACCACTCATAATGGTATCTTGTTGACTACCTAAAAGTGAGTCAGTTACTGTCATTGGAAGTACATTGGCTGGAATATACAGAATGGTTGCAGCCACAACTAAGGCAAAAGTTCGATTTAAACTTGCTGGTTTACGTGAATGCAGTACGCTATTACAGCGAATACAACGTAAAACTTGAGAGCTTTGGTTGAGTCGTTTTTTTTCATTTTTAACAGAATTTACGATACCACAGCAGTGACACACAATTAATGAGAGATCTTTGGCTCTTGGATATTGTTGAATCATCGATGCTTGCTGCGAGCTTTTTGTCTGGGTCACGCTTTTTATCGTTTTCATGGCAGTGACCTATCAATTTCGTTCCAAATATCACTCACCTTTATAGAAGTAATATAAACCAACAATACACTCAAGATCGCAAATGCCCATAAAGCAATCTCGGGAATCACCAACACCATTCCTATTAACTTCACAAGCGTGACCAAAATCCCGATTAAAAACACCTCAACCATTCCCCACACTCTCATAAAATAAAGTGTGCGTAAGGCAATCACCAAAAATGCGGGTCTTCTCTTCAATATACTCACTGTACCCAGCACATAGGAAAGTAATAAAAGATAGGAAAGCGGCACAATAAAAGTAGTAATTAAGATCAGTACGCCAACGAAAGCCCGATCATAATGAAACATCACCCAAACTGCCCCAAGTAAGGTGGTTTCAGAGGTATTTCCCTGTAATTCAATTTTTACAATAGGAAAGCTATTGGCAAGAATAAATACAATGATGGCCGTTAAAATCAAAGCTAACAATGTTGAAAAAGGTTTGGTGTGCCGATAGAGTTCGGCACCGCAGCATAAGCAATAAGCTCTTTTTCCATAAGCAAGCGGAACTCTACGATAGACTGTATCGCACTCCTCACAACCTGCTAATTCTTCAAAACTCATAGCAAATTTCTCTTATCAACATTCTTTTTGTTTGATTAATAGAATGATTAATTCCTTAATATTTAGATAATCCTTTTAAATTAAAAAAGCTTTATTAAATTTTAATAAAAAATTCATTAATTTAACCTAATAAAAAATTAAAGAGCTTTAACAAAAAAAGATACTTGTTCCATAGCCTGATTAGCTTCTGGAATTGGGAGCGCAACCCAAACATGAAAAAGCTCGGGATATTCAAAGAAACTAATATTTAAATTTTCTTGAATAGCTTTTTTTTGTAATCTTTTTGCATCATTATAAAGAAGTTCTCCACTACCAACAAAAAGAGCAATGGGTGGTAAATTATCAAATGAGCCAAATAAAGGGCTAACTCTTGGATTATTTAGCGCTACTTTACCAGCCCATTTCTCGCCAGCCCATTTTGCTCCAGGTATAGCTAACATTTTGTCTTTATCTTTTAATTTTAATACTTCAGGATCAGACAAACTTACATCTAACCATGGTGAAAATAAGATAAGACCTTTTGGTAATTTTTGTTTTTCATCTCTTAACATTTGAGTAAAAGCCAGTGCTAAGCCCCCTCCTGCTGAATCACCTGCAATCAATATTTTTTTATTTGGATTTTCAATTAAAACTTTCATGTACAATTCAAGCAATTGTTTAAAAACAATTTCTTGTGTATAGTGAGGAGCTAAACCATACAACGGTATTATAAAATCAGAATTTATTTTCTGCTTTAAATCTTTAATAATTTTCCAATGAAATTTTACGATATTATTAACATATGTTCCGCCGTGCAAATAAAAAATTAAATACTCACACTCAGTCTTTTTATCTTTAACTGAATAATACTCCAAACCAGATTCCATTAAATGTTCACTGATATTAAAAGTATTGAAAAGCTTTCTTGGTGGAGGACAAGGTTTAGGTGATTTTTTATAAGATTGAGAAAATTTATCAGCATTTTTCATTTTCCTTTTGGTACCAAGTAAAGGTAAATAAATATAATTTATAAAGTTTGCAGCTAAACTAGGCATATTACTCTCCTTAAATGATCATACATTCAAAAAGTGGCTATAAATGGGAAGGATAAAAATTTTATTTACATAATGTAGGTTACACAATGTAAATAAATAATGCAACAACAAAAGAAATATAAAATTAATTCAAATATTTCATACATTTAATCAACTATTTAATAAGAAAAATTTAATCTCAAAGTTCCACTTACATTGTGTAATCATATATTTTTGCCTAATTTAATAAAAATTTCCCTCATGTAAAACATGGTCACTTGGGTAATATGTTAAATTAACTCCTTAATTTAATTCGCTCCTAAATTTTACGAAGATATAAGAAAGCCACTTTTGGAAAAATGTGGTGAAAATTAAAATTTAACTGATTTTCAGAAGTATCTAAATTAATTGGCTTAGCTCAAACCAATTAATTTAGATGAAGAAACTGAATAAATGACTATTTTAAAATATCATCCTTAACGCCTGCTCCAAACCTCTTTGCTTAATAGTCGCTCCCCTCCCAAACCATGCTGAGTTCAATCGATGATCACGGCTCATCGCACGGCGTTCATGATCAACAAATTCCGTGATACTACACAGTAACCCATAAGCTGTATCTTTCGCTGAGCTTAACTCTGCTCCTCGTCCTTGACCGTTAAACATTTCCATAGTTTTAGTTATCGCTCGACCATTCGGTTCAGATTTGGAATTTGATTTTTTGTCCATGGATGCTGCTTTAAGGTAATACTGGATAATACTTTCCTCCTGATCAGTAGCACTCATCGTCGTATTATTAAACACCGCATCAAAGTAGGTAGCTGCTTCCTGCTGAGTTACTTTTCGTTGAGTTAGCTGTTTCATTTCATACATGTGTTCATCCCAAGCACGAACTGAAATACCGAATTGTTGTTTGATCTTCTCTGCATCGAACTTGGTACTGTGTGGAACTTTCACCACACCAGCACTACTATTCTGCCCACGTAAGGCAATCGCCAAAGTGTTGTTACATACCACACGAATCGAAGTAAATTGCGCAGTGGTGGCTAACGTGCCATCACATGCTGTTGCCAACAAAATATAGCCATTACTGACATCTTTGTTTTTTAACGCTGCCGATTGACCTGTTCTTGCCAATGCCCAGAACTTACGTCCGCCTTTGAGTACACCCACTGTTTCTAGTTCAAAGCCCGATTGCTCAGTCAGATCACGGTAAAACTCTAAAATCTCTTTGGGCTGTACTTCCTGATAGCGCTGACTCACCACCGATAATGGTGCATGAGTATCTGAACGATATAATACCCGCTGCTCTTCATAAGGCAGAATGATGCTTTGCCCTCTGTTATTCTTTGCCATATAACTGACATTCGATGATTCTATTCGCCAGTCCATACCCGCCTGCTGTGCCCAGATTTCTATTGGTTGATTTTGAGGGAGTCGATTACCCAGACCATGCCAAGGAGTTTGACCAACGAATGCCATAGTTTCTATTTGATGTGCCATGATTGATTTCCTTTAAGTGATTTAAATAATTTGAATGCTGTAAACGGTGAGAATTACGAGAAGCCTGATTGCTGGATTTCAAAATGCTCCAGACATTGCACACACTGGTAATGCAGGGTCACCATGTTGTCTTGATGCTGGACGTAGAGCAGAAACATGCCCCCGATCACCAAGCCAACAAAACCGCCTACCAAAGGATGCACAGGGCTGCGCTTAGACAACTGCATACAAGCTGCCGCCAGCGACATGGGTGAAAATGATGAAAGCTTTGCAAATACGCCTGAGCTAGGCTCAGTCTGGCGGAGTAATGTGATGTGTAATGAGTGACAGTAAGGACACTGATGCATGTATTTCCTCCTAAAAAAGGGCATAAAAAAAGAGCCTGCGAAGTCGCAGGCTCTTTATGTCTTGGTTAGATTTTCTTATCTAATGAACACGCTGTTTATTTTTACAGTCAGCAACTGCTTGTGGAATAGAACGCAAACTCGGGTGACAAGGATCACTTCGCCCAGGAATATAAATGCCTCCAAACTTTCGAGGTTTTACCCCAATAAATCGGACAAAAGTTCGATAACTACTATATGGAATCCTTGCCTCACTCATTGCATTATGAACAGTCGCATTACTCAGTGCCAAAACCTGTTCACACTCATTGAACATAGATACTTTAAATGTTCTTTGGGCTCCACTTTTTAGAACACCACGATACGTACAGTTCACTTGCCCAGAATAGCCTTGTTGTTGAATTAAATAGGCGGGTACTTCATGTGACTGTAAATCCAATGCATAACTTGAAATGCTTATGGCTGCAAATCCAATACCTAGAAATAGTTTTTTCATTTGATCACTCTCTATTTCTTAATGGTTTAGTTACAGGCAAGATCAACGCTATCAATTTCTTTCTTGGTTTTGATGTCATATACAGTCTGGGTTAATAAACATTCACCTGTATTGGTATAAGCACTATCGAAGAAAGCCATCACTTTTTTATTATCTTCACCGTATTCCATAACTTGCCAGCCTGACCAGTCATGGGGAATTGAAGTCACCTTATTCGGATCAGTCGTTGCAAACCAGTTTTCAAGGTTCTTCTCAGAAGTCGCTTCAACTATATTTTCCCATTCTTTCGGCAATTTATTCATTTCAAATAGTCCGCAAGTGACTTTGACAGAACCTCGGCACTTACCACTATTCATATCTGAGCTATAAAGTCCGCTACCAAGGTATTCACCTTTAGGATTTCCCTCTGATTTTTGAGTAGAGTCTGCTTCTTTTTGCTGCATATCTAATACTGGCTCACTGGTCGCCTGAATAACAGGTTCGGAGGCAGTAACAGGTTCAGAAACAGATGCCGCAACTGTTGTTTCTGATTTAGGTTTAAGTAATTTGTCATAGCCGACCCATCCTACAAGTACCACAACAAGTGCAGATAAAACGCCAATAATAAAAGTCTGAGTATGGGTATTCTTAGGTTGTGTTGTCATCATGCTTCCCCCTTTCGGTTTCATGAAATGGCTTTATGAATGAGAGCAATTCGTCAGCTCTCTCATTGAGGTAATATGTATTTAAAATTTCTTTATTTATGATTTTCCCGATTGAGGTCAGCTTGAATAAAAGCTGGGACTTCCTGTTCAATCTGAATACTGGTTACGGCGGTATCATCAGAACTGATGGATTGACTTTTAATGCCCTCTAGCATCTGTTCTGTTGATTGATCCTGAACATGGTCATAGGCATAAAACAAGATAAAGGACAGGATTAAAATTACTCCATAAGCTGCATACCATTTCCAGCGCCGTTTCAACCGTTGTGTATTGATCTTCATCGACTACACTCCTAGATAGGCTTTTAATACAGCTCTGGCTTGGTTGAATTGCTGGGCTTGTTGCTCAATAAGCTGTCGTACTGATTCAGGTAAGGTCTGGTATTTGTCGGGATGGAAATCTGCCATCTTTTTTCGGTAAGCAGCTTGTAAGGTTTGCTCACTCAATACTTCGGTTTGAATCTCAAGAAGTTGGCATGCCTGTAGTTGCTCCTGAGTCAAATCAGGAGCTCTTTTCTTATTTTGTTCTTCCGCTAAACATTGATAGATAATTTTGACGAGGTCTGGCAAGACTGCCCTAGAGACGCTAGTTACACGGCACAAATGGGTCATGAATATATCAGCTTGGTCCTGCTTAACTTGGCCAAGTGCCATGGCATAGACCAACTGCTCAATCATCTCTCTCCGGAAGTTATAGGCAAGCTTATCTTTCAGGTCTGCCAAACGATGTAATAAGTCTTCATAATCAAAGCGTATCTGTTCATTCAGTATTGTTTCGACATACTGATACACTGCCTTATCATTCAATTTAGTGAAATGATCGGATACCGCTTCTTTTGATCTAGCGTTCCATTGTTCCACACTAAACGTAATAAAATAGGCAAACAGATCAATCATGATCTGCATCTCGACATCAATATTTACAATCGTTTGTTTGTTTTCTTGTCTGCTCTGACAGAGTTCATTTAAGAAGGAAACCAAAGTGCGAACCATACCTTTATCAAGTTGGGTAAAGTTCAATTCATCCTGACCATTGATCAGAATAGAACTGGTGATCACTCCAATATCAGCCTCTACCTGCTGGATATGTTCAAACAGATAAGCTTGTTCATCTTCAAAGCTGGCTTTGTAAAATATTCCCTTTGCCGTGAGGCACATCCCAACCTTGGCACTACCAAATACCGTGTCATCAATTAACATCAATATATCGTTGGGACTTACACCATGAGGTAGATAAGTCATAGCACCTTGCAACTTTTTATTAGAAATGGCTGGCGCAAAATAGATATTGGCGCTACTTCGTAATAAGGGCACCCACTGACTTTGCTGGATTCGATCCAATATGCTCATCACCATAAGCCCCCTCTAGAAAAACCAGCGTATAAATATAAAAGGCCAAACCAGCGCACGACCCAGTAAATAAGCACCAGAGTAATGTCCCGGATATTCCCAAATGCAATACAGCCAGTAACCAATGACAATCGTAAAATAGAAGGTAAAAAATGGATGTTTCATGATCAATATTCCTAAATTGAGTTGCATAACCCTTTCCCGTTGCCCACAGGCAACAGGAAATGAGTGATTCAATGATTTGCTTAAGGCTTTAAATTTCTGGTGTTAGAGCTTGTCCACGCATTGTTGACCTGACTGATACATCACACGGTCTAAGTCATTTGGGAGATAGCTCATACGTTCAATTTGGCGCATAACCTTGCGACCATAGTGTTCTTCGACCTTGTCATAGACACATGAACAATAACTGCGACTGCCACCCATGTTGTAACAGCCCTGCTTGACACCCTTTTCAAACTGGGAAGAACAGCCATTTAGAATCAGAACACTGACAACCACCACACCCATCAAAATTTTATTTTTCATCGTTATATCCAGTGACAAGGTCATGGAGCTTAGGCTTTTTTCGGCAACAAGAAGCCCTGCCACGGTGTATCTCACATGACATATTTTTTAAGTTAAATTTTTAGACGATAAAAACTAAAGCTTGACGAACCAGAAGTTCATCAAACCCTATTAAAAACTAATCGGGGGGTGTAAAAAGAATATGCATAGCCAACTCCTTTATCTTGGGAGTTCTGCCAAAGCATTAATTTAGAATTATGGTGGCAGAACGAAAGAGGGGTTGACGGACTGGTCTCAGAGGCCAGCACACCCAAAGGGTGTCCCCCCTCCCGTTCCACCTTAGAAGGGGGGCACGAGGGGCTAAACACTAAAAGAAAGCTCTTTTAATGCTCTGAGATACGGTCCGTCAAAACCGACTGGCAATGTAGGCCAGCAAGCAAAGGATAATGTGCAATATTTAAGGTGTCAATCATCTATCGACTAAATAGTAAAGTGATTATTCTTGTTTTTCATTAGATTAGCCCTTTAAACTAACTATTAAGTAAATTTAAGGATAATTCAGTGTTTCGGTTAAAGTGTCTTGGTGGTCCACTGTATGGACAAGAATATTCTCATGCACATGATGAGTTTTTTTTTAGAGACAAACAGACAGGAAAACAGGCGATTTATCGTAAACAGACTTTAGACTTTGTACCGCCTCAAGAGTTCTTTGTAGCAGAGTCAATTTCTAAAACTGTGGCCTACCATCTTGCATTACAAGTCATGGAATAACTTTATAAAGCGCATTCAAAAATGTTTAATTTAGAGTTCTGATCTGCCCCCATATAGTTGGGCAGTTAATTTATGAAAAGTTTATGTCTTGCTTTATATCAGGCGAAGAAAATTTAGATGCAATCTAAGACATGCTCGCCGTAAGAATATCTCCTACTAGTCTTATAGTTTTATCTAATTTCATAGCCTCCTTATATTTAACAGGCCATACTTCACTTATGGAATGCATACGCGAATTACAGTTTTTTATCTCCCCATACCCTGCCTTATAAGGAATAAAACTCATCTATAAATGACAATAAATTTAATTTAAAACAATACATTAAAAATAAGTGTCCACATAAATTCCTATCCCCCATTTGCATCAACACATAGAGTTTGGTAGCGTTCCTTTACTTAATTTATAAATAACACTAAAAAATGGAAACTCTCAATCCAAGCCTACTTCTTGAACAAATAAATGCTTATGAAAAAAATGTCCTTGATTGCTTCTACTACACTTCCGAAAAGTTCAAACACCCTAAATTCGAAGAAATATACTCCCCTATTAAATTTGATAATGGCAATCAATACGATACGGCACTAAAAGTTGAATTAATGCTATCTCCATTAGACTACATCTACCTCAGGGAAGAATTACTTAAAAACCCCTTTCAAATGGGGTTAGTAGAAGCAACTTATATTTTTTGTCTATGTAAAGATGCCCGATCAGAAATATTTTCAAATTCCTTGTTAAAAGCAAATAGCATCATACAACACATTCAAAAGGTTCATGAAACAACTCATAACATCATTAAAGCAGGAATAGAATACACCGCCATTTCCCCCGATATGACATTTTGTATTAATGAAGAGGAACAATCAACTTATCAGGATAAACTTTATTACCTCCCTCATTTTAAAATACATTCCCTTAAATATTTATTAGATTCGAGTCCTGATGTCCTTGATATCAAAAATACTCTGATCACCATTCGACAAGAGATAAGTTCCATTTTGACAGATCACTACAAAAAAGTTCTCTACAACAAACTTCAAGAAAACGTTCTGGAAAATGGGAACAAATGGAAATCTGTTAGCTTTGCTGCAACCAGACTTGAAAATAAAATGAATGAGGAAATATCCAGTCTGGTTGAATCCAATAAAGAACTTTTCAAAGATGGCAGGGAAGATTTGATAGAGTTTTATAGTAAAATGATCGAACGTTTAAACACAGAAACAACAGACAATCCCTGGCTTCAAAAAAATAAAGAAGATATTTCCAATGCTCAAACTAAAATAGAAAAATTAATCAAAATATTATTAATAGAAAAGGAACTTAATAACAAGATCGATCATTTAAAATTCTTACGTAAACCAGGTTACACCACCAAAACACTTGAAGAATGGATAAGACAAAATTTATCCAAACCTGAATGGAAAAGACTATTCTTAAAATAATAAATTAGCCATACCAAATATTACATTCTCATTATAAAAACAGGCATCCCTCAAAAGAAATCTATTATCAAATCATCACTTACCCCTTTAATTTTCTTTATAAACGATAAAATTAACGCATTCTGCCTATAACTATAATCAACTTCAAAAAATAAATCAAAAAATAAAAATATATGTAAAGTCAATACCTATACATTACTTTTTTAACCAAATGTATACTTCATCATAAACACATCATGTATTTGATTTATTTAAAATTATATAAAAATACCACAAGGATACAAACATCTATCTTTATTATTTACTTAGCAAAAGAACAGCTCTACGCTACCTACTGAGCTAAAAAGAAGAGGGAAATGATTTGCCTTTTCAAGGAAAGATTTCCCTTAATTTTTTTGCTGTAAAACTAGATATCTTAAGAGGAGACATATTAATTTTATCCAATACTTAAAATCATTAAGTATCCACATCATTTTGAATAGTTTCTTATTAAAAATTATCGCTACAGAAGTGATTTTTTAATAAAAAAGGAGAAGATAAATATAGGAATTAAAATCTAATTATTAATTATTTAATTTAAATATCAATAATTATCTAATTAATAATAGTTTCAAGTGCAATTATTTAATTAACAATCTGAGTGTTATTGTTTAACAAATAACACCAGATAAATAAATATTTATTGTGAGAAATATAGACAATGGTAATCAAAAAAAGGAGACCAAACAAAATACGAGAACCGGTTATTCCGCATCATTTGCTTGCAGCGATGATACGAGAGAGTCAGCTTATCTTGTCACCCACAGATGATGACACTACCCTGATTTTCAATGATTACCGGATCGACTACATGTTGTTGTGTGGACAAATGGTTGAAGCCATCAAGAGGAATAGATCACCACCAGCAAAGATGATATCAATTGACGAACCCTGCTCCAAAATCATTTTGAAATATTCGAAATGGTTTAAGCCTTATGTCCCCTTCTTTGACATGCTCATAGATTGTGACATATCGGACTTTAAGGATTTTGAGGTCTGTGATGAGATTCAGGCTTTTTTTGAAGCAAAAGATAAACTGCAAACCCAGTATCCACAATTGATCGGCCTATATGAAGGATGCTTTGCATTAGGGAAGGAAACTTACCTAAAACACAGAATCCAGCCGCTCAATCAGTTTATCAAGTTGATTCGTGCAATATTGAATGGTCCGAAACACAGGTCTGCAATTGCAAAACGAGAACGGAAAAGTAGAGACGAATTTCGTTCATTAAAAGAATGGATTGATGCTCACTTTGAAGTATACAGCAAATTACTGGTCATTCGAATTGATTTGGGACTAAAACCACCTCAATCCAATCTGATCAATAACAACCTGATTGATTTTAATAATGTCTTTCATTCTCAGCACAACCTAAGCTACCTGAAGAACAGGGTTAAGAGAATTAGACACAACAAAAGCAACAACAAACTACTCCAGAGGATTGTTGGCTTTGCATATAAGTTCGAGCATGGTGTCCGCAAAGGCATGCACATTCATGCCATGTTTCTGGTTAACGGCCAACCCCATGAACGTGATGAGTATTATGCAAATGAAATCAGCAAGTACTGGATCAAACTGACCCATGGTCAGGGATGTACCTACAACTGCAACCGTGAAAAAAAACAGTATGTAAATTTAGGAATAGGTCCAATGGAATACCACGATATTGAAAAACGCACTAACCTGCTGATTTGCTTGCAATACATGAGCAAATCAGCTCAGTTCTTTATGTTTAAACCTCTTGCAGAAATCGCTTATCGAGCAATCCAAAAATCAGAAGCTCCACAAAAGCGGTCTAAAGCCGGACGTCCACGTAAATACGCCAACCCTGACATTGTACTGCCTAAAACAAAGAAGTGCAGCAAGAAAGGAGGTGAAAAATGAACCCGCTCAATAAATACGGGCAAGCAATGGCATCCCAGAATGTACGGATGATGCTACAAGAATCCGTACCAAGATTACCACTACCCATTGACTCACCAACTCCTTCAATTGGTGATTTCTATGCCTATTGTGATCACTTTGCAAAATGTAATACAACCAGAGTAATCAAAATTGACCATTACTATGGATATCATCCTAAGGCCAATTTAACAAAACTCGGTAAGAATATTCATGAGTCCGTCATGTTCGCTTTGTACTCACCCGTTGCCCATTTGCATACTCAAGGCCTTATATTGCTCTCTCCTCTTAGCAGTCTTGTACTAAATAAAATTCAAGAACATGCTCTACCTCAAATCAATATATATGATCCACCAAATGAACCTCGGTTCAATAATTTTATTGCCGATATTCACTATACTGCAATGCAAGGCAACATCAGAAAACAAGAAAAAAACTGGGAGACTCGACAAAAGGTTGCGACTTCCAATTTCAATCTTTGGCTCAAGTCTGTATTTGAACAGTCTAGAGGTTTCTATATCGAAACATATGACATTCAAGAACCTGATGAGATGCATCCAAAATCGCCCAAAGATAGTCTTCTTTTTGAAGCGCACATTAAATCTATCGTAAAAGAACACAAATATCGGCCAGAGGTAATCTCAATCATCTCCAAGTGGACCATCATGCCATCCGGTCAGTTAATTTTGAAGATTTTTGTTTTGATTGAATGTAATGATTCTGATCACTTACTTAGTGAGCCTAATGATGTATCTGGAAAGCTACACACTACTCCCGAGAATCAGGGCTTCGTTATCATTGAGCGAGTTCTTTTACCCGAACAACTTCAGCCCAATTTCTTTCATCGTAATACACCCAACTTCGGTAACCATATGCAACGTTTGGAATCTTACTTACTTCATACGGATTATTACCTAAGAATTGGTGACATGAAGCCAACAATGGAAATCCTTTATACCCGCAATAACGACAAATTATCTGGCATGCATAAGGAGCGTTCAAAATGATCGAAAATCGCTACCGTGTAAAAGACCTCGTAAACTATCCGGAACGGCCTGCCAAGGATTATGTGGATCGTAGTGGCCGTAGACGTCGACTTTCTCATAAGCCAGCAAGCAAGGGCTTGCTGAATATTGCAGAGTCAACTTTTTGGAAAATGATTCGCCGTGGTGACTTTCCCTCACCTATTTATTTAACAGCCAGTATGCCCACTTGGACTGAAAGCCAAATTAATACATGGCTTGAGGCTCGTAGTAGTAGAGCTGCATAAGTCAGTAAAGCCTGTCTCTATGACAGGCTTTTTCTATATATTATGAGTAAGTAATGATTCCAAATAATCCGCCCATTCCTGCATCATCTCACGACGATTATTTAGGAACTTTGTTCGATTATAAGCTGTGCCATTGTTATCCTTAACCTTATGAGCCAACTGATGTTCAATGAAATCCACACGCTGCTCTAGAATCTCATCCAACATGGTCCGTGCAGTTGCCCTAAAACCATGTGCTGTCTGTTCACCACCATAACCCAATCGCTTTAAAGCCGAGTTAACAGTATTGTCAGAAATATAAGTTTTACCATCTCTGCCCACAAACAAATATTCAGAATTGGGATGCAAATCAAAGATTGATTCTATTAAAGCGAAAGCTTGATTTGATAAGGGGACAATGTGAAGTTGTTTGGTTTTGCTTGCTATAAATTTAAAACACCTCTCTTCACGATAGAAATATTCTTTTTTAAGCTTACGAATCTCCCCTGGTCGCTGAAACGTAAATGCCGAGACTTTTAAAGCAACTTGCGTAGTAAGCAAACAACGTGGATATAATTTAGAATAATTCCAAATTTTATTAACTAACAGTACCAAATCCTGCTCTTCAGTCACTGCTGCAAAATTCCCGCTTTGTGGGCTTGGTAGCTCAAGATCTTCAATAGGATTATATTGAATCAACTTTTTCTTACGAGCTGACTTAAAAATCTGGTTAAGATCTGATTTAAGTCGCTTAGCTACAGAAAGAGCACCACGTTCAATAATACGTTTAAAAACTTTTGTTTCTAGAACCTCTAGAGTAATTTGTGGAAAAGTTAGGTTACCGATATAGGGATATGCGTCATGGTTTAACCGACGAATAGTTTCTTCATCTTGCTTTCCTTCTAAGGCTCTTCTTTTAAGCCACTCTTTACTTACAATACTAAAAGTATTCTCTATTTCTTTTTGTTTTTGGCTCTTCGTTTCAATACGCATAGTTGCAGGATCAATTCCCTGCTTAATTAACTTTTTATACTCATCTCGAATTGTACGCGCTTCTTCAAGCGTAACTTCCGGATAAGTACCTAATGATAAATCGTTACGTTTACCAACATATGGTCGTGTATAGTTAAATATCCAATATTTACTACCACTAGTATCCACACGTAAATAAAGATTCCCTCCATCTGGGAGCTTGTACATTTTATCTAGATTAGGTTTTGCTTTTTTAACCTGTAAAGCGGTTAACTTATTAATTCCACGTGTAGTCATAACGCACAAATAAAAAAATGCAGTAAGAAATCATCTTACTGCATTTTTTACTACTTTATAACTGCACATTGACATAGTGTGTCATAGGCTGCCAAGCAGTTAATTCCCAACTTTAACCTTAAAAATCAATTGTTTATAAAGTGTTAAACAGTGTCAGAAATTTGAATTTGGCGGAAGCGGTGAGATTCGAACTCACGGAGGACTCACACCCTCGTCGGTTTTCAAGACCGGTGCATTAAACCGCTCTGCCACGCTTCCAATGGCGGCTATCATATAAATAAAAGTTCAACTTGGCAAATCTTTTATTTAAAAACCTGCATCAAATGCTCAAAATAAAATCAACAAGCGGTATTTTTACGAATTTTCAGGCTTTTCATAGCGAATTGAGTTGATATACCACACTTTTTTCCCCAAAGGTGTGTGCACTTCCACCTCATCATCGACCTGTTTACTGAGCAATGCACGCGCCATTGGTGACTCGATCGAAATATGCTGAGGATGATGATCATAGATTTCATCCACCCCGACAATTCTTAATTTTTTTTGTTCGCCGGCATCATTTTCAATTTCTACCCAAGCCCCAAAGTAGACCTTGCCTTCCTGCTCAGGCACATAATCTACAATTTTTAATTCTTCCAGACGTTTGCCTAAATAACGGACACGGCGGTCTATTTTCCGGAGTAGCTGTTTATTGTACTGGTATTATAACCCCATGACTAAACATACTATTTACAACCCAATCAAATTGACAATTGATCAAATATTGTTAGCCTAATAATTAAACACCCAATAATATGTACTAA
>PJUK01000369.1_pt1 | contig 16816 bp, 16 predicted proteins | sample 1512211 | NCBI WGS metagenome assembly PJUK01 (sample SAMN08177668, study PRJNA422409) | Feces metagenome, whole genome shotgun sequencing project.
AGATTTCACCGCGCATAGACCACAGGCGCGAGGGCTGCATCTCCAGACCGATGATGAACAGGAACATCACCACGCCGAGTTCGGCAACATGCAGGATCGCCTGCGGATCGGAAAATAGTCCAAGACCGAACGGCCCGATGATCAGCCCGGCTGCGAGATAACCGAGAACCGAGCCGAGACCGAGCCGTTTGAACAAAGGCACTGCAATGACGGCTGCGCCCAAAAGCACGACGATGGGGATAAGATCGAAACCGCCATGATGGGCGGCTTCGGCGGCGTGGGTTGCGGTTTCAGCAGCGGCCATCGGCTATTTCCTTGCCAGTGCCAGCATTTGGCTGGCAAAAATGTGGGGGAGAGCAAAGATTGCAAAAAGAATCGGGTGTTCCGAAGTCAATGTATCGCTACGGTTGAGGAGGAGCGAGTCTCGGCATGTTCTGCACAAAGCAAATATTGCGGGGCTATGGTCTATTGCAATTATTTTTTGTAGTCTCCATGTAGTTTGTGCCCGCTAGAGGAAGCGGGCTATGGGGAGGTCCGCCGCAAGGCGGCTTTGCGTCTGATTTGGGAGGACATATGCGTAGGTTTATTCTGGCCGTAACGTCGGTCGCTGCTTTGGCAATGATGGGAGCCGGTTCGGCGTCGGCGGAAGATTACAAGCTGCTCGCGCCGGCTGCCCCGGGCGGCGGCTGGGACCAGACGGCACGCACGATGCAGAGTGTGCTTCAGGACGAAAAGATCTCCAGCAGCGTACAGGTTATCAACGTACCGGGTGCCGGTGGCACTATCGGTCTGGCGCAGTTCGTCAATCAGAACAAGGGCGACGCCAGCCAGCTGATTGTTGGCGGTTATGTGATGGTCGGCGCAATCCTGACCAACAAATCGCCGGTAACGCTGGATCAGGTCACGCCGATTGCGCGCCTGACAGGCGAATATGAAGCCATTGTTGTTCCCGCCGCATCCGATATTCAAAATCTCGGCGATCTCGTCGCCAAGCTGAAGGCCGATCCTGGTTCCGTATCCTGGGGTGGCGGTTCGGCAGGCGGCACCGATCACATCACGGCTGGCCTTTTTGCAAAGGCGGCTGGCGTCGATCCGACCAAGGTGAACTACATCGCGTTTTCAGGTGGCGGTGAAGCATTGGCCGCTATTCTCGGCAATCAGGTGACGGTCGGCATTTCCGGTTACGGCGAATTCGACTCGCAGATCAAGGCCGGTACGCTGCGCATCATCGGCATTTCCAGCGATGAGCGAGTGGAAGGCATCGATGCGCCCACCTTTAAGGAAGGCGGCGTGGACGTCTCCATCCAGAACTGGCGCATGGTTGCTGCCGCTCCGGGCATCACGGCTGAACAGGAAGCCGCGATCAACGCCGATGTCGAAAAGCTCGTGAAATCGGAATCCTGGCAGAAGGCGCTGAAGGATAAGGGTTGGGCCGATACCTATCTCGCCGGTCCGGCATTCAAGGAACAGCTCGCCAAGGATGTCGCGGCGACTGAGACAATCCTCAAGGAAATCGGCCTCGTCAAATGACAGGGTCTCAACAGCACGATGAGCGTCGCCCTGACAGGGCGGCGCCGGATATCGCCGCTCTTGTCATCGCTTTCATTCTGGCTGCCGTTTCGATCGCCATTGCCTGGTCCACGGCCTATGGCAACGAGGTGACGAGTTACTCGCCGGTCGGCCCGAAAACCGTTCCGTATGTCGTTGCCGCAGGATTGTTCGGCCTTGCCATATGGACAGTTATCGAAGCGCTACGCGGTGATTTTCCCGAAAGAGAGCATCAGGAAATTGCCCCCATGGCGTGGATCATCGGCGGTCTGGCTATCCAGATGCTGACGATGAAGACAGCCGGGTTTTCGCTGGCCACCGGATTGCTGTTCGCGGCAACCGCACGCGGCTTTGGCTATCGCAAGTTCTGGATCAGCGTTCCGGCAGGCATCATCTTTGCCTTCGTGATCTGGTTCATATTCGCGCGTGGTCTTCAGCTGTCGCTGCCATCCGGCTGGCTTGAACGTTTCGTCTAACGGCGAGGGCACATTATGGATACTGTAGCACTTCTCGCCAACGGACTGCTGGTGGCGTTGGAGCCATCGAACCTCCTCTATGCTCTGATCGGCGTGACGCTCGGCACGGCAGTCGGCGTTTTGCCGGGCATCGGCCCGGCGCTGACGGTCGCGCTTCTGCTGCCAGTTACCTACAAGCTGGACCCGTCCGGCTCGCTCATCATGTTTGCCGGTATTTATTATGGCGGCATGTATGGCGGCTCGACCACTTCGATCCTTCTCAATACGCCGGGTGAAAGCGCCTCCATCGTCACCGCGCTGGAAGGCAACAAAATGGCAAGGGCCGGGCGCGGCGGGCCAGCACTGGCCACGGCTGCCATCGGCTCATTCATTGCGGGTCTTATCGCCACGCTTGCGCTCGCCTTCGTCGCGCCGTTCGTGGTGAAATTCGCGCTATCCTTCGGCCCGTCAGAATATTTCGCCCTGATGTTGCTCGCTTTCATGACAGTCTCGGCGGCTTTCGGCGATTCCACCCTTCGCGGCCTCACATCGCTATTCATCGGACTTGCGCTTGGCCTGATCGGTATCGATCAGCTGACCGGACAGGCGCGCCTTGTGATGGGCACGCCGAACCTGCTCGACGGCATCAATGTCACGACGCTTGCCGTGGCGCTGTTTGCTATCGGTGAAACGCTGGCGGTGGTGTCGAAGAAGCTCGGCCCGGACGATGAAGTCATTGCCGTCAAAGGCTCGGTCTGGATGACCAAAAACGACTGGAAGCGCTCGTGGATGCCATGGCTGCGCGGCACGGCCATCGGCTTCCCGATTGGGGCCATGCCTGCGGGCGGTGCCGACGTATCAAGCTTCCTGTCCTATTCGGCGGAACGCCAGTTCTCCAAACATCCGGAAGAATTCGGCAAGGGCGCAATCGAAGGTGTTGCCGGGCCAGAAGCTGCCAACAACGCTTCGGCTGCCGGAACGCTCGTGCCACTTCTGACGCTTGGTCTGCCGACCACTGCTACAGCCGCGATCATGCTGGCTGGTTTCCAGCAGTTCGGCTTGCAGCCGGGACCGCTTCTTTTCGTGACCAATGCTTCGCTGGTCTGGGGACTGGTTGCGAGCTTGCTCGTCGCCAATCTGATGCTGCTGGTTTTGAACCTGCCGCTGATCGGCCTGTGGGTGAAGATGCTCACCATCCCGCGCCATTGGCTTTATGCAGGCATTCTGGTGTTTGCGACACTCGGCACAATTGGCGCCAATGCGTCCACGTCGATGCTGTTTGGACTGCCGGTTTCCTTCGAACTTGGCCTGCTCCTGGCATTCGGCCTGCTCGGCTATGTGCTGCGGCGCTTTTCCTATCCGATTGCGCCAGTGGTCGTTGGTCTGATCCTTGGGCCGATGGCGGAAAAGAGCTTGCGTCAGGCGTTGCAGATCAGTCAGGGCAACCCGATGGCGCTCGTCCATTCCTGGGTGTCGGTCGCGCTGATCGCGCTCGCAATTGCCGCTGTCGTCGTGCCGATGATCATGCGCCAGCGCGGCAAGGGCGATCTTTTGAAGCAGATGGCCACCGACGAAGATTGATCAAAAAAGAGGCTCCGGCAGCACCGGGGCCTCTTGATAGCTCCGATTTGGTGACACGGAGTTGGACATGTAGTCATCGGGACAAGAAGCTAAAATTGATCTCATTGAAAGGGAGATCATTATGCATAAGTATTTTTTATTTATCGTATTCGGCGCTGCTTTTTTTCCGAACACCGGTGCTTACGCCAACATCCGGACCAGCCTTCATAACCCGCCTGCAATGACACATATTCACCTGGCTCGCGATGCGAGGCAAGTAAATAAGCGGTATATAGGTGGTTTTGATACGGAAGATGAATGTAAGAAAGTTTGCCGTATCACTGCAGGAGATAACTACTGGTACTGCACGCGCTGTTATACTATTTGGGATTGTCGTATATGGAGCAACTAGGGAAAGTATAGGTTGATTTTGATTGCTAGTAAAGATAAAAAGCCCCGGTGTTTGGCCGGGGCTGTTCAAAACGCGGATACTTGATACTCTTTACGTGAAAATTATCCGTGAATTTCGCGGAACTGCTTTGCATTGATGCCGAGCGTCTCGAGGTCTTTCGCGGCAGGCTGATGACCAACCCGCACCGCAGCCGAAGCGCGGACAGCGCTACCAAATTGCGCGAATGCACGACCGAAACGATTGTTAAAACGGGCAAACATTTTTCATCTCCAGTCCGGACAGTTTCTTCGTCCGTGACTTTTAAATGGCGATGAAGCCGGGCGTTTTGAAGAGAGTTCCGTGCATGCCTGCCATGCAGCACGTGCATGTGGTGGCCACCGCCATCAGGCGGTGGCTTTTCCCGCTGAATATCGTTCATCGCGAAATGAGACGTTATTGCGTGGGGTTTTCTTCCACGAGCGCAGGCGTCGGGTCGGATGTAGCGACGGCGGGCGGTCCTTCGACGCCGCGCTGGCGTTCGCGGATGAATGTGAACATGCCGGAAATGACGATCAGCACAATGCCGATCAGCATCGCCATATCGATATGATCGTGGAAGACGAAATAGCCGAACAGGATCGCCCAGATCATCTGGCTATATTGCGGCGATGCAATCGCACTGGCAGGCGCGTGATGTGCCGCCAGCATGAGCAGAATATTGGCGAGTGCGGCCAGCAGGCCATATCCAGCCAGATAGACCCATTGCATCGTATCGGGTGCCTGATAGGTCGGCAGCATCAGCGCGCCGCAGATGACGATGGGGCCGATGAGCCCGCTTGTATAAAGCGAGATGCGCTTTTCCTGTTTACCCATCACGCGGAAAATGATGATGCCGACTGCGCCACCCATGCCGCCGGCGAGCGCACCGAGATGGCCAATGGACAATTCGCGGAAGCCGGGCCGCAGAACCACCAGAACACCCGCAAAGCCGATGGCGACTGCCAGCCAGCGCCGCCAGCCGACCTGTTCCTTGAGGAACACGACGGACAATATAGTGACGAATGCAGGCAACAGGAAAATCAGGGCGAAAGCTTCCGCCATTGAAAGATGTGTAAATGCGGTGACGCTGCCGACAGTCCCCATCGTGGTCGTGACCATGCGCAGAAACCACATCTTCACATTGGTGGTTCGAAACATATCGAGCCAGCTGTCGGTGGCTTTCTTGGTGAAAGGGACGGCAAGCAAACCGAGCACTGCGCCGAAAAAGGCGGTTTCGTAGGGAGACAGCGAGCCGTCAATGAATTTGACGCAGGCATCACTGATAGCGAATGCAGCATAGGAAGCAAACGCGAGGAAAATTCCGTAAAGCATGACTATGTCCGTAAAGACGGGTCCGAAACCGCGGAGGCCGAAAAGAGGGGAGGAGGCTCTTGTCGATCCTCTAATCGATTGGAGACACATTGGCAAAAGACATTTTAGTAAAACTGCTGCTGAGCCAGTATAAATCGAGAGGTGCGATTTCGCCTTTTTCAAGGCTTGGAGCTCTCGCGAAAACGCATGCCTCATTTGCAATCATATCCGTGGTGGAAATTTAGACAAACGCCTATTTCATGCTCATCCAAACGAGGAGAGAGCAAATGAACATTCGTCAGAAATTCCAGCAGTATGTATCCCGTCGCCGTGCAGTTCGTGAACTCGGTGCAATGGACGACCATCTTCTTGCCGACATCGGCGTTTCGCGTTCGCAGATTCAGAGCGCCGTATTCGGTCGATAAGTGCTTATGGAGCGTCTTTCGAAGGATCGCCCCGCAAGTACAATTGAAATAAAGTGACAAAGCGTCGGTCTCCAGTCCCGGCGCTTTTGCTTTTTCTGCCTTGCCATAGAGTATTTTAGCAATTTCTTTTGTGATCAGCGCATTCCAGCTGGCAATTCTATTCCTCCGATTCTTTAAAAATTCGAGCTTGCAGACGGGTGATATAACTGTCGCATGGCTGTTGTTTTGCCGTGGGATCCACTCTCTTTTCGCCGGTTTTTTCGAAATCCAATCGCATTTGGGACATTTCTGATCCCGTTTTGAGACAACTTTGAATTGTTTCTTGCATGGTCTCTCATATACTCAATCTCGCGGGGGCTGATGATGAAGAGCATTTCAAGGTTGAGATGTTCAGGCTTTGAGTGCTTCTTCATCGTCGCTCTCTTTTCAGAGCAATGACTATTCAAACGATTGTTACAGCGGCTTGGCCGTAATATTGTGTGAAAACATCTATACTGAGACTGGCATCCTTGCGCATCGGGCGATCAGATTGCTAACTGATCGCCCGATGACATAAAAGCTCACAAGGCGATGGGGCTCGCAAGATGATGGACCTCCTATGGCGCGGTATCCTGATTGGGATCGGCGCAACAGTGGTGATGGATATTTGGGCAATCGTACTGGCAGCTATGCCGGGACAGGCTGCTCCAAACTGGGGGCGGGTTGGTCGCTGGTTTTGGCACCTTCGCAAAGGCCAGATATTCCATGACGATATAGGCCAGGCTGCGCCCTACAAGCACGAGGTCGCGCTTGGCTGGATCGGCCATTATGGTGTCGGCATTCTCTATGGCGTGATTTTCGCTTTCTATGGCGGGGCGGCGTGGTTCGAGGACCCTGTCTTTCTGCCCGTCTGGATCTTCGGCATATTAACGGTCGCTGCCGGTTGGTTTCTGCTGCAGCCGGGGCTGGGAATCGGCTGGGCGGCATCCCGTTTGCCGAATGCGCGTCATGTCCGTATTATGAACCTCGTCGCGCATACATTTTTTGCGCTTGGCATGTATGCGACCGCGCTTTTGCTGAAAAGCGCTTTCTAATCAGCATGTTGAAGATCGCATTCGTCGCCAAGACGGGTGCTTTTTTTTGAAGCACTTTCAAATATTTCCCCGCAAATGGGGAACTGGTGTTCGGGGACAAGTCAGTCCACACTTCATCAAGTCAATAAATAGGCATTCTCAAGGCAGAATTGTGTGCAGATCGTGTAGAGAACTGTGCATTGCCTGCAATGAGGTGTATGGGGAACCAGTCCGTCCGTGCAAAATGCGGCGGCGTCTAACATTTTGGCAATCCCAAAGGGTTGCTCCATTCTGCATTCCGTGGCGGCGCAGCAAATCTGTCCGTGGCGGAATTGGCGTGGGCACCCAAGAAATGGGCCTACTTGCCTCGGAGGAACGATGCTCGAAAAGCTGTTCAAATTACGGGAACATGGCACCAACGCGCGGACGGAAATCATCGCCGGCGTAACGACCTTCCTGACCATGTCCTACATCATCTTCGTCAACCCGGATATCCTGTCCACCACGGGCATGGATAAGAGCGCGGTGTTCGTGGCGACCTGTCTTGCGGCAGCGCTCGGCTCGATCATCATGGCTCTCGTTGCCAACTGGCCGATCGGCATGGCGCCCGGCATGGGCCTCAACGCGTTCTTCGCGTTCACGGTCGTTGGAGCCATGGGCTTCAGCTGGCAGCAGGCGCTTGGTGCGGTTTTCATTTCCGGCATCATCTTCCTCCTTCTGACAGTAACGGGTATCCGCCGCTGGCTGGTTGAAGGCATCCCGCATTCGCTGCGCAGCGCCATCGCCGCCGGTATCGGCATGTTCCTGGCGTTGATCGGCCTCAAAACCGCAGGCGTCGTGGTTGGCAATGAAGCAACGCTCGTCGGACTCGGCGATCTGACCAAAGCTGGCACCCTGCTCGCTATTGCCGGTTTCTTCATCATCGCGGTTCTGGATGCGCTCAAGGTTCGTGGTTCGATCCTGATCGGCATTCTGGTGATTACGATTGCATCGATTGCGCTCGGCATCAGCCAGTTCAATGGCGTGTTCTCTGCACCGCCAAGCCTTGCGCCGACCTTCCTGCAGCTTGATGTCATGGGCGCGCTCCACACCGGCATTCTGCACGTGATCCTCGTCTTTGTTCTGGTCGAAGTTTTCGACGCCACGGGCACGCTGATCGGCGTTGCCAAGCGTGGCGGCCTGATCGAACCGGGCAAGCCGAACCGTCTCGGCCGCGCACTTTTTGCCGATAGCACGGCCATTCTCGGCGGCTCGCTGCTCGGTACCTCGTCCACGACGGCTTATGTCGAAAGCGCCTCCGGCGTGCAGGCAGGCGGTCGCACCGGTCTCACGGCGCTCGTCGTGGCGCTGCTGTTTCTTGCAGCGCTGTTCATTTCGCCGCTCGCCGGTTCGGTGCCTGCTTATGCAACCGCACCCGCGCTGATCTATGTGGCTTGCCTCATGATGCGCGAACTGACCGAGATTGAATGGAGCGACATTACGGAAGCAACGCCTGCCGCGTTGACGGCTCTGGCCATTCCGCTCACCTATTCGATCGCCAACGGTCTTGCCTTTGGCTTCATCAGCTATGTCGTGCTCAAGGCCTTCACAGGCAAGGCACGTGAGGTTCACCTCGCAACCTGGCTGGTGGCGGCACTGTTCGTGATCCGCTTCGCGTTCTTCGCAGAATAGTCTTGCAGCGCTGGGCGTCCGCGCCCGGCGCACTTCCTGACCAGAGATGAGGAGAGAGCCTTTGCAGTCGAACGATTTGAAGCTTCTGGAACGACTGATTGAAGTTCTCGAGAATGATATCATCCCGCTGACGGAAAAAGGCGTTGCCGCTGGCAACAAGATTTTCGGTGCAGCCCTGCTGCAAAAGTCCGATCTTTCGCTCGTTTTGGCAGAAACCAACAACGAGACGGAAAACCCGCTTTGGCATGGTGAAGTGCACACGCTGAAGCGCTTTTATGAAATGCCGGAAAAGGGCAGGCCGAACACCAAGGATATGGTGTTCTTTTCCACCCATGAGCCATGCTCAATGTGCCTTTCGGCCATCACCTGGAGCGGCTTCGACAATTTCTATTATCTGTTCAGCCATGAAGATTCGCGCGATGCGTTTTCAATTCCGCACGATCTGAAAATTCTCAAAGAAGTTTTCACGCTGGAACCGGGCGGCTATAATCGTGACAATGCCTTCTGGCATAGCCATTCCCTGCCGAAGCTCGTTGCAAGTTTGCCGGAGCCGGATCGTTCGCGGCTAGAAAAGCGTCTTGATGCCATTCGCGCGAAATATGATGCGATGTCCGGCGCTTATCAGGCCCACAAGGATGGTAACGCAATCCCGCTGAACTAAAAACTTTAGCGCGCGAAGGCCGATTATTTTTTACCGAAGCTTGACAGGCCGACGGGTTACGCCGCACATCGCTCGTGTTGCGTGATCCGGTTTTGTTTCAGCGAAGACTTTTTGACTTCGCATGCCGGTGCCAGCGTGTCGGCGAGCCTGTGAGGATATTGATGCTGCGTATGATTGTTATGGGCGTTTCGGGTTCCGGAAAGTCCACTGTCGGTGAGAAGATCGCTGCCGAATTGCAGCTGCCCTTTCTGGAAGGGGATTCCCTCCACCCCAAGGCCAATGTCGATAAAATGTCGGCGGGCATTCCGCTTCAGGATGAAGACCGCTGGCCGTGGCTGGACAAGATCGGCGAACAGCTTGCCGCTGCAAATGATGGCATCGTCGTTTCCTGTTCCGCTTTGAAAAAGACCTATCGCGACCGCTTACGCGCTGCTGCCGGTGCACCGGTTCTGATTATCTTCCTCGATGGAACATTCGAAGTTCTCCACGAGCATATGGGACACCGCACTGGCCATTTCATGCCGGTCGCCATGCTCGAAAGCCAGATCGCGACGTTGGAAAACCCGGTGGGCGAGCCGCTTGTTTTCCGGGCAGACGTTGCCGACCCGGTGGGGAAAATCGTGGCGGAGAGCCTTGCCTGGGTTCGCGCGCAGAAGCTCTGAGCGGTCCTATTTCAGCGGCCAGAAGAACATCAATGTCGGCACGGTTACGATCGCGATGATGATGGAAAGCGGCAGCCCAAGGCGGGAATAATCACTGAATTTGTAACCGCCCGGTCCCATGACCAGCGTGTTGCATTGATGGCCGATGGGCGTGAGGAAATCGCATCCCGCGCCGATCGCCACCGCCATCAGGAAAGCTTCAGGCCTGAAGCCAAGACCAGCGGCAAAGCTGGTTGCAATGGGTGCCATGACCAGAACCGTGGCGGCATTGTTGAGAAACGGCGTCACCATCATTGCGGCGACCAAGATCAGCGCCAGTGCACCGGCGGGTGGCAGCTGATGACCAATGGTGGCGAGGGATTCGGCGATCAGATCAGTGCCGCCTGTGGTCCTGAGTGCGTCCGATACGGGTATGAGCGCCGCGAGCATCACCAGAATAGGTCCGTCGATCTCGTCATAAACTTCGTTGAGCGGGATCACCTTAAAAAGCAGCATCGCAACCGCAGCTGCGAAAAACGCAATGGCAACCGGTACGATGCTGAAAGCGGTCGCGCCAATGGCGACAATCAGAATTGCCAGTGGTATCAGGCTCTTGCGGACATTTCCAAGCATCAGCTTGCGCCGCGCCAGAGGCAAAAGCTCGAATTCCGGCAGGAAGGTCGAAAGACTGGCCTGTCTGCCTTGCAGCACCAGCACGTCACCAAAGCGCAGGCGCACTTCGCTCAATCGTTCCGTGATGCGCTCGCCGGGACGACTGACGGCGAGGAGATTGACGTCATAGCGCGCATAAAGCTCGAGCCGTTGCGCCGAAAGATCGACAAGATGGGAATTCTTGCCGATGACGGCTTCAACCACCTCAATGTCGGTCGAGCCGCTCGTGTCTTTCGGGTCGCGATTTTCGGACAGGGTCAGCTTTCCGGCGCTGACAACCGTATCGAGCGCTTTCGGATCGCCTTCCAGCATGACGATATCGTCTTCGGCAAGGACTGTGTCGGGCAGGGGCGTGATGCGCCCTTCCTTGCGGATGATGGCTGTGACCATCGCCTCACCTTCGGCGGGACGGATCAGTTCGGATATCTGCTTGCCTACCAGTGGCGAGGATTTTGAAACACGGGCTTCGGAAGCGTAGTTCTTGATCTTGATCGCTTCGTTGAGCGAAACGTTCTCGCGGGTGCGCTGCGGCACCAGCCAGTAAAAGCACACGAGATAGACGAGGCCGACAGCGGCAAGCACAGCGCCGACCGGCGTGAAATCGAACATGGTGAAAGGCTCGCCGACCATTTCGCCGCGAATACGCGAAACGACGATATTGGGCGAGGTGCCAACTTGCGTCATCAGCCCGCCGAGCAGCGCGCCGAAGGCCATCGGCATCAGGAATGTCGAGGGCGAGACATTGGAGCGGCGGGCAAACTGAAAGGCGACAGGGATCATGATCGCCAGCGCGCCGACATTCTTCACGAAGGCGGAAAGAACCGTCACGATGGCGACCAGCACGGCCAGCTGCAATCGAACGCTGTTCATTTCGGGCAGGAACCGCTGAACGGCAAGCTGCATCAGGCCAGAGCGTGCGACGCCCGCGCTAACCACCAGCGCACTGCCGACAATGATGACGATATCGTCGCTAAACCCACTGAACGCCTGGTCATAGGGGACGACACCGACCGCGATGGCAAGCAGAAGCGCGCAAAGCGCCACGATGTCGTATCGAAACTTGCCCCAGATAAAAGCCCCCATCATGAGTACGATCACAGCGAAGGACAGTATCTGTTGATGAGTCATTCAGTACGCATTCCCAGAAATGAGAAAATTATTCCCTTTCTGTGTAACGCATAAAATTTCAAACGGAAATTGATTATTCAAGGTGATGTAAACATTGCGCATATAAGAAAAGGCGGCGTCTTGCGCTCTGGTTGCAGAGCGCAAGACTGTTTCAATCAGTCGCCGATACGGCGGCCATTCGCATCAAAAAGATGCACGTTCTGCGCTGAAGCGCCGACCTTCACGACTTCATCGATTGCATGGCCCGAGCGTCCGGCCACGCGGAAGACCAGCGGCTTGCCATCGGAAAGCGAGCCATGGATGAAGCTTTCCGCGCCAACCAGTTCAATAGCGTCAATGCGCACATCGGCGTTGAAGCCATCTGCCGGCGGTTCTCCGGCTTCGATGATTCGAATATCTTCCGGGCGCACGCCGAGCGTGAAACTGCCTGACGGGATAGTGATGGCACTGCCCGGCTGCCACAGCGTGCTTGCGCCGCCTTCCATTAGGTTCATCGACGGGGAACCAATGAAGGTTGCCACAAAGGTCGAAGCAGGCTTTTCGTAAAGCTCGATGGGCGTGCCGACCTGCTCGATATTCCCGGCATTGAGCACGACGAGGCGGTCAGCCATGGTCATGGCTTCCATCTGGTCGTGGGTCACATAAACACTGGTGGTGCCGAGCGAACGTTGCAGGCGCTTGATCTCGACGCGCATCTGAACGCGCAGTTTAGCATCGAGGTTGGAAAGCGGCTCGTCGAACAGGAATGCCGCCGGTTCGCGCACGATGGCGCGGCCCATGGCAACGCGCTGGCGCTGGCCGCCCGAAAGCTGGCGCGGCTTGCGGTCAAGAAACTGCTCGATCTCCAGCGCCTTGGCGGCCTTAGCGATCCGGCGTTCGATCTCGTCTTTCGGCGTTTTGCGGTTTCTAAGGCCATAAGCGAGGTTATCGCGCACCGACATATGCGGATAAAGCGCATAGTTCTGGAACACCATGGCGATGTCGCGTTCGGCTGGCTCGACATCGTTGACCACACGGTCGCCAATGGCAATCGTGCCGCCAGTGATGCCTTCAAGCCCTGCGATCATGCGCAATAATGTGGACTTGCCGCAGCCTGATGGGCCGACGAGAACGACGAATTCGCCATCCTGAATATCCAGTGAAACGCCTTTGATGACTTCAATGCCGGCACCATAGCTCTTGCGGACATTATCAAGAACGATTTTGCTCATTATTTTTCCGTTTCCACGAGACCTTTGACGAACCAGCGCTGCATCAGCACGACAACGAGGATCGGCGGGATGATGGCCAGAATTGCCGTTACCATGACATAGTTCCATGGGGTGGATGCGTCGGCCCAATCGACCATGCGGCGCAGGCCGATGATGATCGTGTTCATTTTCGCATCATTGGTAACGAGCAGGGGCCACAGATACTGGGTCCATCCGTAAATGAAGAGAATGACGAAAAGCGCTGCGATATTCGTCTTCGACAGCGGCAGGAGAATGTCGCGCATGAAGCGGAACGGTCCTGCATTGTCGATGCGCGCGGCTTCGACCAGTTCTCCCGGAATGGTCAGGAAGAACTGCCGGAACAGGAAGGTCGCCGTCGCCGATGCCATCAGGGGCAGTGTAAGCCCTGCATAGGTATCGATCAGGCCAAGATCGACGATGACCTTGTAGGTGGGCAGGATGCGCACTTCGACCGGCAGCATCAGCGTCACAAAAATCATCCAGAAAAAGAACATGCGCAGCGGAAAGCGGAAGAAGACAATCGCAAAGGCCGACATGAACGAGATGATGATCTTGCCGATGGCAATCGCCATCGCCACGACGAACGAGTTCCACAAGAGCCGTTCAAGGCTGACACCGACAACGCGCTCCACGCCGCCGAATATGGCTTCGTTATAGTTCTCGATGAGATTATCGCCGGGCAGGAGCGAGATAGGCGGGCGGATGATTTCCGACGAGCTCATCGTCGAGGCGATGAAGGTGTAATAAATCGGAAAGGCGACGATGATGATCCCGATGATCAGGATCAGGTGGCCGATCAGATTGGAGATTGGGCGTTTTTCGATCATGGCCGCCTCGCTCACGAATAATGCACGCGCTTCTCAACGAAGCGGAACTGGAAGGCAGTCAGGGCGATGACGATGGCCATCAGGATGACCGATTGGGCCGACGACGAGCCGAGGTTCAGATTGACGAAGCCATCATTGTAAACCTTGTAGACTAGCGTTTCCGTGGCCTTGGCAGGACCGCCGCCGGTGACGGCATGGATGATGCCGAATGTATCGAAGAAGGCATAGGTCGTGTTGACTACCAGCAGGAAGAACGAAGTCGGTGCCAGCAGTGGAAACACGATGGTCCAGAAGCGCCGCGCGCCGCGCGCGCCATCGATTGCCGCTGCTTCGATTAAGGACTTAGGAATTGCCTGCAAGCCTGCAACAAAGAACAGGAAATTGTAGGAAATCTGTTTCCACGCCGCCGCGAAAACAACGAGGCCCATAGCCTGATTGCCATCCAGAAGCGGGTCCCATGCGATGCCGTTGCGGCGCAGTATATAGGCGAGTGTACCCATCGCCGGGTTGAACATGAACAGCCACAGCATGCCAGCGACCGCAGGTGCCACGGCATAGGGCCAGATCAGCAATGTGCGATAAAAGGTCTTGCCGCGTATGACGCGGTCGGCTGCGGTCGCCAGCAACAAGGCTGCGCCCATGGCCACAAAAGCCGTCAGGACGTTGAAGACAATCGTGACCCTGAAGGAATGCAGATAGTTCGGGTCCGAGAGAACCGCGCTGAAATTTGCCAGCCCTACGAAGGTGGATTTCAGGCCGAACGCGTCTTCACGCATGAAGGACTGATAAATGGCCTGACTGGCGGGCCAGAAGAAGAACACCAGCGTCAGCGCGATTTGCGGCGCCAGCAGGAAATAGGGCAAGATCTTATTGGGGAATGTGACTTTCTGCACGGCGATTTCCTTGCAGGAAACAAAGCCGCCCACTCGATTAAGAGCAGGCGGCATTGCTTGATTTAAAACTTATTGTGCGGCTGCGATCGCATCGTTTCCACGCTTGACAGCGTTTTCTAGCGCGGTCTTCGCGTCCTGCTTGCCGCCGAGCATGGCTTCGAACTCTTCGTTCAGGATATCGCGCACCTGCGGCAGATTGACGAGGCGCACGCCCTTGTAGTTCTCGGTCGGGGCCTTGCCCATCATCTGCAGGATCGGCGTTTCGCGCCCCGGATTCTTTTCATAGAAATCCGACTTCTTGGTTTCTTCGTAAGCCGCCAGCGTCACCGGCAGATAGCCGGACTTCTCGTGCAGCTTGACCTGAATCTTGGTCTGCGACAGGAAGTTGAAGAACTGCGCAATGCCCTTGTACTGGTCGTCGCTGAGGCCAGCGAAAACCCAGAGAGCCGCACCGCCGGGAATGGTGTTCTGAGGCCCATGACCTTCATAATAGGGCAGCTGGCCGATACCGTAATTGGTGCCGGATTTGACCACATCGCCGAGACCACCGGACGATTCCGTCAGCATGGCGCATTCGCCCGAGGTGAAGAGCTGCTTTGCTTCCGAGGTGCGACCGCCATAGCGGAAAGTGCCATCCTTGGCGAGATCGGCAATCGACTGGAAATGCTGGATGTAAAGCGGGGAATTGATTTCCAGCTTCACATCGGTGCCGCCGAGGCCGTTTTCGTTGGTGCCATAGGGCACGTTGTTCCAGGCTGCGAAGTTTTCGGTCTGGATCCAGGTCAGCCAGGTCGAGGTGAAACCGCAAGCCGCAGCGCCGCTCGTCTTGATCTTTTTGGCGGCTTCAAACACTTCCGGCCAGGTCTTTGGCGGGTTGTTCTCATCCAGACCAGCCTTCTTGAAGGCATCCTTGTTGTAATAGAGGATTGGCGACGAGGAATTATACGGGAAGGACAGCATGGTGCCGTCCGGCTTGGAGTAATAAGCGACGATACCCGGCAGATATTGCGACTTGTCGAACTTGAAGCCGCCCTTTTCCAGCACTTCCGCTGCCGGAACCACGGCACCCTCTGCACCCATCATCACGCCACTGCCAGCGTCGAAGACCTGAAGAATTGCCGGCGGCTGCTTGGAACGGAACGCGGCAATGCCAGCGTTCAACGTTTCCGGATAGCTGCCTTTATAGACCGGAACAACCTTGTAATCGCTCTGGCTTTCGTTGAACTCCTTGGTGAGTTCGTTGATCATTTCGTTGTTGGCGCCGGTCATGCCGTGCCACCAGGACAACTCGGTCTGGGCAAATGCCTGCGAACCGATGCAAAGAGCAAGCGCGCCTGTAAGCGCAGAGGTCGAGATCAGACGGGTAAGCATGTTTCCTCCTCGGAGTTGAGGTTGCGTGAATATCAGGAACAGCGAAGCCTGCTCGCGATAACTCCGGAACCTGCATTATCGTTATTACGCTTATATGAATGCAATTTTTAGGGAAGGATCAACCTTCGATTTCACCTATGTCAGAGTAAACCCGAAAATAGTAGCTATCGAAAAGAAAAAAATCGAAAGCCCCGCGAAAAATTGTGAGTGGCTGTGGATTAACTGCGGAGGTTTTATGACGTTACAGGAGACGGGTGTTGCTGTCTTGAGCAAAAAATATAGGAGGCCCGGAATGCCTCCTCGATACTTTGTCTGGATTCGCAGAATTGTTTCGGTCTTATTGGCCCCAGCTGCGCTCCAGCACGTCAATCCAGTTTCCATGGGCCAGTTTGACGAGGGATGCATCGTCATAACCATGTGCCCGGAAGGTTTGGATCACACGCTGAAGGTCGGCGACGCTATGCAGGCTGTTCGAGATCGTCGTGCCGTCGAAGTCCGAACCAAGCGCGATGTGATCGATGCCGATGCGGTTGACGATATAGTCGGCATGGCGCACCAGCTCGTTCAGATCGGTATTCGGGTCGCGTTTGCCATCTTCGCGCAGAAAGCCGACGCCGAAATTCAGGCCGACAAGACCACCGGTATCGCGAATGGCGTCAAGCTGCCGGTCGGTGAGATTGCGGCTTTGCTGGCAAAGCGCATGGGCATTGGAGTGCGACGCAACCAGCGGTGCATCGGATAGAGCGGCAATATCCCAGAAGCCTTTTTCATTCATATGGGAAAGATCGACCATGACCTTCAGTTCATTGCAGGCGCGGATCAGCGCCTTGCCGTGATCGGTCAGGCCCGCCCCGATATCGGGCGATGATGGAAAACGGAAGGGAATGCCATGGGCAAAAATATTGGGGCGGCTCCAGACAGGGCCGAGCGTTCGGAGGC
>PJUK01000371.1_pt1 | contig 16754 bp, 12 predicted proteins | sample 1512211 | NCBI WGS metagenome assembly PJUK01 (sample SAMN08177668, study PRJNA422409) | Feces metagenome, whole genome shotgun sequencing project.
ATGGAATCGTCGGAACCGCTCTATCTATTTGTTTTTACGCATTATCCGACGCAAAACCGCTTCGCACTTTTGCTGGAAATGCTCTAGGAAGCCTGCAACACCACACGCGGGGCAGGGCGGTTGATGATGAACACCATCGCCGCCGCCGCAAGGCACATGGCGCCAGCCAGAACGAGCGCCGGCGTATAGCTGTCATAGTCGGTGCGGACGAATCCCGCAAAACCGGCAGCCGCTGCCGCGCCGATCTGGTGTCCGGTGAACACCCAGCCAAAGACCAGACCGGCCTTTTCCGGGCCGAAACGTTCGGCGGCGAGCTTGACAGTCGGCGGCACCGTTGCGACCCAGTCCAGACCGTAGAAGACGGCGAACAGCGCCAGTTCATAGACCGAGAAGTCCGTGAAGGTCAGATAGATCAGCGACAGGCCGCGCAGCGCATAGAACCAGAACAGCAGCCAGCGATTGTCGAAACGGTCCGACAGCCAGCCGGACATGATCGTGCCGATCAGGTCGAAGGCGCCGATCACCGCGAGAATGCCTGCGGCACCGACCGGCGCGATGCCATAGTCGCCGCAAAGCGTGATCCAGTGGGTCTGGATGAGGCCGTTTGTCGAAAAGCCACAGACGAAGAAGGTCAGGAACAACACCCAGAATGTTGCCGTCGAGGATGCTTCACGCAGGGTGACGAGTGGCGAGGCGAGCATGGCGCCAAAGCTCTTCTTCGGTTCCGGTGCGGGCAGCGGTGCCGTGCGGCCATAGGGCTTGAGGCCGATATCTGCCGGGTGATCGCGCATCAGCGCCAGAACCAGCAGCAGCGCAACGGTTAGAAACCCGATGACGATGGTGAGCGATGTGCGCCAGCCGATGGTCTGGCTGACACTGGCGAGGATCGGCATGAAGACGAGCTGGCCGGTTGCATTGCTGGCCGTCATCAGGCCAACAACGAGGCCACGGCGCTTTTCGAACCAGCGCGCGGCAACCGTCGCGCCCAGCACAAGCGCAGTCATGCCGGTGCCGACGCCGATGACGATGCCCCAAAGGCCCACCATCTGCCATTCCTCAGTCATGAAGATGGAGCCGACGAGGCCGCTGGCGATCAGGATCAGCGCTGCGGTTACAACGCGGCGCAGGCCGAACTGGTTCATGAAGGCCGCCGCGAACGGCCCCATCAGGCCGAACAGAACCAGACGCAGCGCCATGGCGAAGGAAATATTGGCGTTGGTCCAGCCGAATTCGCGCTGGAGCGGTTCGATCAATATGCCTGCCGAACCCATGGCGGCAGCCGTTGCCAGCATGGTCAGGAAGGTGATGGCGGCGACAACCCATCCGTAATGGATGTTTCTCTGTTCGAGAACGCGTGCGAGGCGGGCAGATATCATCTTGAGCGCTTTCGGTTGGGACCATTTTTGCAAAAATGGCCACGGATAGGAAGGCGAGCAGCGGCGTTCGTAGCGATCACAGCCCGCTCCGTCATTGTTTCCAGTCAATTTTAAGTAGGGGACGCGTCCGGCTGGCTTCAGAGCGCCTGAAGCAGCGCCTGCAACTGTTCGACCCCGTCATTTCCAAGTTTGGTCTCGATTTCTTCCTGGGCTTTGTCCCAGAGCGGACCGCCACGGGCGAGAAGGTCCCGGCCCGTATCGGTCAATCTGATATTGGTTTCGCGGTGATCCTGACCGTCGCCGGGCTCGATCAGGCCCATCCGCTGCAGCACCTTGGCATTGCGCCCCATGGTTGAACGATCAAGCTCCGCCATGCGCGCCAGTTCGGTGATCGACAGCGTTCCCGCACGGTCGAGCCGACGCAGCAGACTGAACTGTGCGACATTGATGCCAAGCGGTGCCAGCGCCTCGTCATAGATGGCGGAGGTCTTGCGTGATGCCTGACGCAGAAGGATACAGAAACAGGAATGTGCCATGATGCGGGTATATACCCGTAATCATCTTTTGACAAGCACTCTCTTGCAGGGAAGGTGATGATCCTGACAGCAGCTGACCGCGATAAGCGGCCTTTTAAACCGCGATATGCGCGGTTTCCTTGACTTCTTCCATGACGGCATAGGTGTGCGATTCCCGCACACCGGGCAGCGAAAGCAGCGCTTCGGAGAGAAAACGACGATAATGGTCCATATCGGAAACGCGGGCTTTGACGAGATAGTCGAAGCCGCCCGCCACCATATGGCATTCCAGAACGTCGGGATTGTTGCGCGTAAAAGTCGCAAAGGTCTCGAAGACTTCCGGCGTCGTGCGGTCGAGTTTGATCTCGATGAACACAAGCATGGCGCGGTCGAGCATCTTGGGCGACAGCCGTGCCGAATAGCCCAGAATGTAGCCTTCGCGCGTCAGGCGCTTGACGCGTTCGGCTGTGGCTGTCTGCGAGAGATTGATGCGATCGGCAAGCTCGGTATTGGTCAGGCGCCCGTTCTCCTGAAGGGCCTGCAGGATATTCCGGTCCATGGCATCAAGGTTCTTCATGCGTGTGTCCCCAAATGGTCGCCTGTTCGTGGCGACTCTTTTCTTCATGCATTCATTCTGAATTAAGTCACGGGAATGAATCTGAAATCGGGGCTGGGCGCAAGACGAAACTTGGTGGAAGGCCGACAAATTTACGGGGGCAGTCGCGGCCTGTGTCAAATACGAACAGGTAAGATCGAATCAATTACTAGTTGCCAAGAATATGCAACCCATGGTAGTGTTTGGCCATACTAAAAATCGTATTACACTTATAAATTTAGTCATTTGGGGGGCGAGGAGCCTCGTTGTGATCAGGCAAGGCACCCCGCTTCCTTGTCTGTATGTCCTCATTAAGGACAGGGGAAAGTCCGGACCTTCCGTGGTGTCCGGACTTTTCTTTTGCCCGCTGCGCAGGTCTAGCAATAATTCTGACAGGTGTATGCCTGACAGAATTATCAGGTATCGCATTGCTGCCGCCGTGGAAAAAGCGGGCTTGAAATTTTCCGGTTGCAAGGGGCGGGGCGGAGCGCTAACACTAGCGCCCATGAACATTTCGCACATTCGCATCAACGGTTGGTGGTGGGCTCGCTAAAAGCGGCCACGCAGGCGTTTGCGCATATGCGTTCAGGAGACAGGGCCGCTGGGATTATCCGGGCGGCCTTTTTGTTTGGCTGCCCGAATGGGACCGAAGCCCGGAAATATTCGAAAAACCAAAGCAATTGGGATTAGCCGACCATGAATGCGAAGATAGCGGATAGCGAGATATTTCAGCACGAAACGGCCGGCGGCATTGTCGTCGAGCGCGTGCGCCATCTCACTGCGTATAAGGGCGCCATCGAAACCTACATCGATGTGCTCAATGAAAGACGCGGTGCAGTGTTCTCGTCCAATTACGAATATCCGGGCCGCTACACGCGATGGGATACGGCAATCGTCGATCCGCCGGTGGTCATCACCTCGCGCCAGCGCACCATGCGCATCGAGGCATTGAACGCCCGCGGCGTGATCCTGCTGCGCCCCATTCTGGAGACCGTGCAGGCCTTGGGCGAAGTGACGGTGGACGCCTCCACCGAGGACCGCATCGAACTGACCATCGCGGAGCCGACAGGCGCATTCACCGAAGAAGAGCGCTCGCGTATGCCTTCGGTATTTACCGTACTGCGCGCCATTGTCGGGCTTTTCTTCTCGGAAGAAGACGCCAATCTCGGCCTCTACGGTGCTTTCGGCTATGATCTGGCATTCCAGTTCGATCCGATCCAGTACAAGCTGAAGCGCCCCGAAACCCAGCGCGATCTGGTGCTGTTCATTCCCGACGAAATCTTCGTCGCCGACCATTACGCCGCACGCGCCTGGGTGGATCGCTATGAGTTCAGCTGCGGCGGGTCTTCCACGCATGGTCTGGCACGGGCAACGCCTTCCGAGGCGTTCAAGCCATCGGAGCGCACCTTGCCGCGCGGCGATCACAATCCGGGCGAATACGCAAAGCTCGTCGAGCGTGCCAAGGATAGCTTCAAGCGGGGCGACCTGTTCGAAGTGGTGCCGGGCCAGACTTTCTATGAGCGCTGCCACACCGCACCGTCGGAAATCTTCCGCCGCCTGAAGACGATCAATCCGTCGCCTTATTCCTTCTTCATCAACCTTGGAGAAAACGAATATCTGGTCGGCGCATCGCCGGAAATGTTCGTGCGCGTCAATGGTCGCCGCATCGAGACCTGTCCGATTTCGGGCACGATCAAGCGCGGCGAGGACGCGATTTCGGATTCGGAGCAGATCCTGAAACTGCTCAATTCAAAGAAGGATGAATCCGAACTGACCATGTGTTCGGATGTGGACCGCAACGACAAAAGCCGCGTCTGCGAGCCGGGTTCTGTGCGGGTGATCGGTCGCCGCCAGATTGAAATGTATTCGCGCCTGATCCACACGGTCGATCATATCGAAGGTCGCCTGCGCGACGGCATGGACGCCTTTGACGGCTTCCTCAGCCACGCATGGGCTGTGACCGTGACCGGCGCGCCGAAATTGTGGGCGATGCGTTTTCTGGAAGAAAACGAGCGCAGCCCGCGCGCGTGGTACGGTGGTGCCATCGGCATGATGCATTTCAACGGCGACATGAATACCGGCCTGACGCTGCGCACCATTCGCATCAAGGATGGCGTGGCTGAAATCCGCGCCGGTGCGACGCTGCTGTTCGATTCCAACCCGGAAGAGGAAGAAGCCGAAACCGAGCTGAAAGCATCGGCGATGATCGCGGCTGTCCGTGAGGCACAGAAGAGCAATCAGATCGCGGAAGAACGCGTTGCCGCCAAGGTGGGCGAGGGCATCTCGGTCCTGCTGGTGGATCACGAAGATTCCTTCGTGCATACGCTGGCCAATTATTTTCGCCAGACGGGTGCAACCGTATCCACGGTGCGTTCGCCGGTTGCCGACGATATTTTCGACCGCGTCAATCCTGATCTCGTGGTGCTTTCGCCCGGACCCGGCTCGCCGCAGGATTTCGACTGCAAGGCGACCATCGACAAGGCCCGCAAGCGCGAACTGCCAATCTTCGGCGTCTGCCTTGGGCTGCAAGCGCTGGCTGAAGCCTATGGCGGCACGCTGCGCCAGTTGCGCATTCCGATGCACGGCAAGCCGTCGCGCATTCGCGTGTCGAAGCCGGAACGCATTTTCTCCGGTCTGCCGAAGGAAGTGACGGTCGGACGTTATCATTCGATCTTTGCCGATCCGGAGCGTCTGCCGGACGATTTCCTCGTCACGGCGGAAACCGAAGACGGTGTGATCATGGCTTTCGAGCATAAGAAGGAGCCGGTGGCGGCTGTTCAGTTCCACCCGGAATCGATCATGACGCTCGGCCATAATGCTGGTATGCGCATGATCGAAAATGTGGTCACGCATCTGGCGGGCAAGCATAAGAAGCGTCGCAGCAACTACTGACCAGGCCCGTAATCGTCAGCATACTCAACCGGTCGCAGGCACCCTGTGGCCGGTTTTGTTTTGGGGTGTCGAAGGCGCATTTTCGCTGCTTGCTGTAGCAACTCATTTGCAACTGTAATGCCTTGCATTTGCAGAAGAAAATTAAATGCGATAACTGAAAAAACAGGGGTACGAACTTGGACCAAACTGGGCTATAGAGCGGTCATTAAAATGCTATTGCATAGGACTTGACCGGCTTCGGGAAGTTATCCCGGGTTCGAGTCGATACGCATGAGTGATGGGCCTCGAATTGGCCAATTCCCGATTTTCGGGCCGTAATTAGGACAAATCAAAGGTTCGTCATGGACGCGAGTGCAAGAGTTCGGCGGCTAGCCGCTTGGTCGATTCCGGTTGCTCTGGGAGTGATGGGTCTGAAATATGTGGCCTATCTGCTCACAGGCTCCGTGGCCCTTTATTCGGATGCGCTCGAATCCATCGTCAATGTAATTGCGTCCATGGGCGCGTGGTGGGCGATCAGCGTCAGCTATAAGCCCGCCGACGAAAACCACCCCTTCGGCCATCATAAGGCAGAATATATATCGGCTGTTGTTGAAGGCGTGCTGATCAGTGTCGCGGCGCTGTTGATCTTTCGGGAAGCCTGGTTTGCACTGGAAACGCCACGCCAGCTCGAAGAGCCATGGCTTGGCCTTGGCATCAACGCTGTCGCTGCCGCCATCAACGCTGTTTGGGCGATGCTGCTGATCCGCATCGGGCGCAGCGCGCGCTCCCCGGCGCTGGAAGCCGATGGCAAGCATATCATGACCGACGTTGTCACCTCGGCTGGCGTGCTGGTTGGCTTGGTTGGGGCGATCGTCACCGGCTGGGCGATACTTGATCCACTGCTCGCCATTGTCGTGGCGCTTAATATTCTGTGGCAGGGCTGGCATGTGATCAATTCGTCGGTGCAGGGCCTGATGGATATTGGCGTCGAGCCTGTCGAAGAAATGCGCATCCGCGATGTCATTTCGGCCAATGCCGCCGGCGCCATCGAAGTGCACGACCTGAAAACCCGTATTGCCGGACGCGTCACCTTCATCGAGTTTCATCTGGTTGTCGCGGCCAACATGAGCGTTGGCGATGCGCATGTGATCTGTGACCGCATTGAGGATGCGCTGAAGCAGCAGATCAGTAGCGCCCGCGTGGTGATCCATGTCGAGCCGGAGGACGAAGCGAAGCTGCCTTTGGGGACAAGTGCTGTGCCATTCGCCTGATTTAAAAACAGGTATGACTGAGGCAGCTGTCGTAAATCCATCTTGCGTCGGCCAAATCGCGCGTGTAAAAGCTTGACCATGATGACGAAGAACGCAACATCTCTGGAACATTCGGCTGCCGCCACTGGCGCGCGCGTCGATGTTTGCGTTCTCAACTCGCTTCTTACCCTCGGCCTTAGCGGCGATCGCCGGGCTCGTTGAAGGAGCGTCCGGCGGTCGAAAACGGTCCCGCTGGCCTGTGCTCCTTTTCAGAAAACCCTTATAATCGATCATGAATATCCGTGCTTGACGAGCTGTAATGCCGTCCAGAAGCCGGGAGGAAACGAGAAATGAACCAGTCCGTTATCACGCCGCAATCCGTAGCCGAAGCCGAACGTAAAGGCATGCGGGACGCAGCCACCAAATATTCGCCGTTCCCGGCCCCGAAGCTCGATGACCGTACCTGGCCATCGAAGCGGATCGAAAAGGCGCCGATCTGGTGTTCGGTCGATTTGCGCGACGGCAATCAGGCGCTGATCGACCCGATGGGCCACGACCGCAAGGAGCGCATGTTCCGTTTGCTGGTCGATATGGGTTTCCCGGAAATCGAGATCGGCTTCCCATCGGCCTCGCAGACGGATTTCGACTTCTGCCGGTGGGCGATTGAACAGGGCAATGTTCCGGACGAACTGGATTTGCAGGTCCTGGTGCAGTGCCGCCCGGAACTGATCACCCGCACATTTGAGGCTTTGGAAGGCGCAAAGACGCCGATCATCCATTTCTACAATTCGACCAGTGAATTGCAGCGCCGCGTGGTTTTCGCCAAGGATGTGGGCGGAATCAAGCAGATCGCGACCGATGCCGCCAAGATGATCATGGATATGGCTGCCAAGGCAGGCGGCGGCTATCGCTTCCAGTATTCGCCGGAAAGCTTTACCGGCACGGAACTGGATGTGGCGCTGGAAATCTGCAATGCGGTCATCGAGATCGTGAAGCCGACGGCGGACAACAAGCTGATCGTCAATCTGCCGTCCACGGTGGAAATGAACACGCCGAATGTCTATGCCGACCAGATCGAATGGATGTGCCGCAATCTCGACAATCGCGAGAACCTGATTATTTCGCTGCATCCGCACAATGACCGCGGTACGGGCATCGCTGCGACGGAACTGGGCCTGATGGCCGGTGCCGACCGCGTGGAAGGCACTTTGTTTGGCAACGGCGAGCGCACCGGCAATGTGGACGTGGTGACGCTGGCGCTGAATATGTACACGCAGGGCATCGATCCCGAGCTGGATTGCACCGACATCAATCGGATGAAGGATGTCTATGAATATTCGAACCAGCTGAAGATCGCGGAGCGCCACCCCTATGTCGGCGAGCTGGTCTATACCGCCTTCTCCGGTTCGCATCAGGATGCGATCAACAAGGGCATGAAGGCGCGCAAGTCGGCCAATTCGCCGGTTTGGGAAGTGCCTTATCTGCCGATCGATCCGCAGGATGTAGGTCGCTCCTATGAAGCGATCATCCGCATCAATTCGCAGTCGGGCAAGGGCGGCATCGCCTATATCCTGCAGGCCGATTACGGCTTGAACCTGCCGCGCAATCTGCAGGTCGAGTTCCGCGAAATCATCCAGCAGATCACCGACGACGAAGGCAAGGAATTGCCGTCGAAGCGCATTCATGAAGAGTTCCAGAAGCTCTATGTGACGCAGTCCGATGCCCGCATCAAGTTCGTGGATCACCACACCATTCCCGATCCGGAACAGAAGGGCCGCCGCATTCTCACCGCCGAAATCACCGATAACGGCGTGACGAAGAATATCGAAGGCAAGGGCACCGGTCCGATCGACGGTTTTGTCGACGCGCTGTCCAAATATCTCGGGGTGAAAATGTCGGTGGTGGATTATTCCGAACATTCGCTCCAGCAGGGTTCGGACGCATCGGCCATCTCCTATGTCGAAATGGCGCATCCGGGTGGCAAGCTGTTCGGCGCGGGCATCAATGACAATATCGTCAGCGCCTCGCTGGAGGCCATCGTATCGGCGGCTAACCGCGTGATCGGCAAATAGGCCGAACGTCTGTACGAGTTGAAAAGGCGGCCATTGGCCGCCTTTTTCATGTGTAGAGTTCCTGTTCGGAGATCTTGAAAATGCGCTCGCTCACATCTTCAATGCCGTGCTGTTCCCACAGGCAATGCCAGCCGCCGTCCGGTTTGCGTTCAATGTTGAAAATATTGTAGCGGGCAGGAGGCTTGTGGCCGCCATAGTTCTGGCTGGCCGACGGGACGCAGATCACCGGTACTTGGCCGTTCGGTCCGTCGATTTCATATTTCGTCGCCAGATGGGTGTGGCCGTGAATGACCAACTCCGCGCCGTGCTTTCGAATGATCTTCTGAAAACGGCGGATACCGTATAGGCGCTTGTGCGTCGGCGTTGCGCCGTGGATCGGCGGATGGTGGATCATCACAACCCGGAAAAGCCCGCGCGCGCCTGCCTCATCCAGTGCTGCGGCGAGGCGTTTGGCCTGCGCGGAGCGAAAATCGCCGCTCGCCATGAAGGGTGCTGTGGCGCGCGCCGACGAGACGCCGATCATCGCGACATCATCGCGCACCCGCATATAGGGAAATTGTGGCCGCTTGCCCTTGTTGTCGATGCCGTCGCCGCGCATCCACGGCTCCCATTTGCGGCAGGACCGGTCGAGTGCGCCGGGCACATAGGCGTCGTGATTGCCGGGCACGACCGAAACATCGTCGGGATTGCCCAGCTTCGACAGCCAGTCGGAGGCGATGTCTATTTCCAGATTGAGAGCCAAATTGACCAGATCGCCGGTGACGGCAATATGATTCGGCGCTTGCGCCAGCATGTCGGCTACAAGTTTATCGAGTACCGTTCCATGCATTGCACCCTTGCGGTTGCGCAGCCAATTGATATAACCAGTGATGCGCTTTGATGCCAATTCGCGATATCTCACACGCGGCAGTGGCGAAAGGTGGATATCGGAGATGTGAGCGAGGCGAAACATATGGCCCGTTTACTGGATAATTTCTGAAATAGAAACCGTATTTAGCGACTTTTTGTTGATGCGATTGCTGCATTGATAGCTGCATATAATGTTTGCTGGAGAGTCGGAATGCGCTTTCGTCATTTTATATTTCATTCATATTTTCTTTTGCGACGCCCCATGACCCTTGGGGTGAGGGCAATTGTGTATGATGAAAAGAATAACTCGGTTTTTTTAGTGAGACATACTTACGTGCCGGGTTGGCAGTTACCAGGCGGCGGTGTTGATAGTGGGGAGACTTTTCAACAGGCGCTGGAAAAAGAACTGCGGGAAGAAGGTAATATTATCCTGAAAAGTCGCCCGCAACTTCTTGCTCTTTACAAGAATGCCCATGCTTCGCCACGCGATCACGTTGCACTTTATGTATGCCGTTCCTTTGAACAACTTGCGCCCAAAGAGCCGGATAGAGAAATCGCCGAAAGCGGTTTCTTTCCTCTGGATGATCTACCAGAAGGCACCACGGCCTCCACCAAGCGGCGCTTGCAGGAAGCGCTGTATGATCTGGAACCGCTGCCGATGTGGTAATACCACTGGCGCCCAGCGTTATTGTTTGATTCTGAGCGGGGATACTGAGTAATACTTTGGTATAAAGGGCGCGCAGCGCGCGCCCTTTTTAATAGCACTGAATTAAAAGCGGTAGGTAATACCTGTACCGATCAACCAGGGGTTGAGCTTGGCCTTGCCGCTCAATTCCTGCCCGCCGACGGTGACGTCGAATTTCGGTTCGAGAAACAGTTTCTTCACGTCGAAGTTCAGGCCCCAATGTTCGTCGATCATATAATCGACACCGAACTGGAGCGCGCCGCCAAACGTGTTCTTGACCTTCAGATAATCCGCGCTGCCCGCATCCTGATTGTAGAAGATCGTATAGTTGACGCCTGCACCGACATAAGGCTTGAACGCGCCGAAATTGGTGAAGTGGTACTGTAGCGTAAGCGTCGGTGGCAGAATCCACGTTTTGCCAACCTTGCCCAGACTGCTGATCGAGCCTGCGCCATTGATATTGGCATAGGTCGTGCCGAGAATGAGTTCGGCGGCGATATTGTCGGTGAAATAATAGGTGATATCGAGTTCCGGCGTGATCGACTTGGAATAGTCGAGATCGGAACCCGGAACGCCGTTCACATGACCCTTGTTTTCCGCAATCACGCCGAGCGCGCGCACGCGAATCTGCCAGGGTGAAAGCGCTTCAGGCACCGCCTGAATTTCAGAGGCCGGCGGGGCGACCACACTATCGGCGGCAAAGGCTGCCGGTGCGGCAAAGGCCAGCGCGGTTGCTGCGAGCAGCCCTTTCGCAAAACGGTTCATCAAATCTCTCCTTGGTCACGGTCTCAGTCTTGGATTTCGTCCTTGGGGGATGCATCCAATCTGAACTGCGTCGCCTGGCGCCCCATTGATCGAGATCAAAGGGGCACGAGAGAATGAGAGAGAACTGAATTAGGAATCCGGACTGTTGCAGGAAAGGCGCAGTGCGGGTCGGAAGGGTTAGCTCTTTGAAAACCGATCCCGGTCATGCGGGGCGGTAAAGTCTATCTCAGGGCCTGTTGGCACAATGCCGGTCGGGTTGATCGTCTTGTGACTGCGGTAATAATGGCCCTTGATGTGCTCCATATTCACCGTCGAGGCAACGCCCGGCACCTGATAAAGCTCGCGCGTATAGTTCCACAAGTTCGGATAATCGGCGATCCGGCGCAGATTGCATTTGAAATGGCCGACATAGACCGGATCAAAACGCAGCAGCGTCGTGAACAGACGCCAGTCTGCTTCCGTCAGGCTTGATCCCGCCAGGTAGCGCTGGCGGGACAGACGGTCCTCCAATGTGTCGAGTGCGGCGAACAACTGCTTGAACGCTTCCTCATAAGCATCCTGCGAGGTGGCGAAGCCTGCGCGGTAAACGCCGTTATTGATATTGGGATAGATGAAATCGTTGAGCGCATCGATCTCAGCCGCCAGCGCGTCCGGGTAGAAGTCGAGCGAGGCATCGCCGAATTCATTGAACGCTGTGTTGAGCATACGGATGATTTCTGACGATTCGTTGGAAACAATCGTCTGGCGCTGCTTGTCCCACAGAACCGGCACGGTAACGCGACCGGAATAATTCGGATCGGCGCGGGTGTAGATTTCATAAAGGCGCTTGGAGCCGTACAGATCATCACCGGTGCTGCCGGTGGTGCCGTAAAAGGTCCAGCCTTCTTCCACCATCAGATAGTCCACGACCGAAACTGAAATGACATCTTCAAGCTTCTTCAGCGCGCGGAAGATCAGCGTGCGATGTGCCCATGGGCACGCATAGGAAACATAAAGATGGTAGCGCCCCGGTTCAGCCTTGAAGCCGCCTTCGCCAGTTGGGCCAGCGCTGCCATCGGCGGTTACCCAGTTGCGGAATTGCGATTTCGAGCGCTCGAAGCGGCCTTTTGTGCTTTTGGTGTCGTACCAGACATCCTGCCACTTGCCATCGACCAGAAGTCCCATGTGATTTCTCCTTTTGGAACTCAAAATAGAGCGAAACCGGCGATTTTACAGCACGACAAGTCGTGAACAGTGCGTCACGCTGCCAAAAAGAGAAGCAGAAACTGCCAATTTGAAAAAAATGGTTTTACCGCTGCTCAATTTGGTGTAATGGGGTTTCCAATTTGCGATCATCCAAATGTTAGGTCGCCCAGGAGACACATAATGGAAATGCTTTTCATCCGACGATGAAACTCAAACCGCGCTGCGAGCGCGGCATGCATTCCATTGACCTGACGGTCCCCGAAGTCTCCAATTGTGATCTTAAGCCCATGCAGCAGCTTGAACTGACCTACGCGCAGGAATGCCCGGCGCACGACATTGAAATCGAAGCCATCAATGCCGAAGCTTTCGGACCAGGGCGCTTTACCCGCGCTGCGCATTTCATCCGCGAAGGTGGCCCGCATGATCTGAACCTCTCCTTCGTTGCCCTGATGGGCGGCATCGTGGTGGGTTCGGTACGGCTGACGCCGGTGGTGATCGGCAAGACGCCAGCGCTTCTGCTGGGTCCGCTTGCCGTGCGGCCGGAATGGAAGAAGCGGGGCATTGGCGGCACGCTGATGCGTCTATCGCTGGAAGCGGCGACGAAGTCCGGTCACAAGCTGGTTATTCTGGTCGGTGACGAACCTTATTATGGACCGTTCGGCTTCAAGATGGTGCCTTCTGGCACCATGGTGATGCCAGCGGCGGTCGATCCGCGCCGGATGCTCGCCTGCGAACTCACCCCCGGCGCCGCAAGCGGCGTCAGCGGCATTGTGCGCCACGCCAACCGGGCCTGATTTCAGTTCAGCGAAAACGTTTGCTTTTCCCCTCATCCTGAGGAGCCGTCGAAGACGGCGCATCATCCTGGGAGCCTGTTCCAAAAGTCGCCCTGTGCGGCTGCAAATGGCAATTTTCCACGTTCCGGTGCTCACGTACCTTAAGTACGCTCCGCTCCGGTACTCGAAAATCACCATTTTCACACACACATGCCGCTTTTTGATTCAGGCTCTGAGATTTTCGAAGGATCGAAGGAGAGGGGAAATCAGCGCGTGCCCTCGCCCTTCGACACGGTGCTTCGCACCTGCTCAGGATGAGGGGGCAACGGGGGTGTCAGACGAGGAACGGTGCGCGAGGGCGGATTACCGCCCTTCGCGATACCACATGCCGCCGAAGACGAGCAGCAGAGCGGCGAGCGCCAGAAAGCCGGAGAATAGCGGCAGACGGTTCACGCTTTTCAGCTGCGTATCGGCGGTTTCGCGCAGGCCGATCCAGTCATTGCCACTGGCGGTACGATTGGCGGCGACAGCCGTAATCGCTGGCACCCGCACTGCGCTGTCGGCGCTTGCATGAACCCGATAGACCGACCCGCCGGTCGCCTCGGCGAGCGGCTTCAGACGATCGACCGTCGAAATGCTGTCGGCAAATTCCGGCGCATCTACGGGCCCGACATGGGCCAATGTTTCCAGATCGCCATTCCTGATCCTGAAGACACCGATTTCGTCGGTCTGCAACGACCCTTCGAACAGCCCCGGCTTGCTCTGGGCGAGATTGACCGGCAATTCCTTGCCCGAAGGCGTGCTGACGGTCGCGGTGCCGGGATCGTCCCCCATGGTCTGGCGGCGGATGGAAAGCACACGGCCATTGCCTGCTGCGGTGAGCGCTTCTTCTTCCAGCTCCGGCTCCTGCATCAGCCAGTGGGCGATGCGGCGATAGAGCGCCGCATAGGGACCACCGCCCTCAAAACCGCGCGCCCATAGCCAGCCCTGATCGGACAGGAACATGCCGACGCGGCCTTTCCCGACGCGGTTGAGAACGAGAAGCGGCTTGTTGTCGGCACCGCTCATCACCGTTTCACCCTGCGGCGCGGTGATGTCGATGGTGCGGAACCAACGGCTCCAGCGTGGTGGCTCCTGCTCGCTGCCGTCCAGACCGCGCGTGACGGGATGGCGTTTGCCGAGATCGGTCAGGCGCGGATAGAACGCCTTTTCGGTTACAGTGCCGGTCGGCATGGCGGGCAGGGCGTTATAAAGCGGTGTGCGGGCAATCGACATTTCGCCCGCATATTCCGGCCCGGCAGCGACCAGCAGCGCGCCGCCATTTTCCACATATTGCGCGATGTAATCGTAATAGAGCAGCGGCAGCACGTCGCGATGCTGGTAGCGGTCCAGAATGATGAGATCGAATTCGTTGACCTTGTCCACGAACAGCTCACGCGTCGGGAAGGCGATCAGCGACAGTTCGTTGATCGGCGTGCCGTCCTGCTTTTCTGGCGGGCGCAAAATGGTGAAGTGGACGAGATCGACCGCAGCGTCGGATTTCAGCAGATTGCGCCAGGTGCGCTCGCCATTATGCGGCTCGCCGGAGACGAGCAGCACGCGCAGATTTTCGCGAATGCCGTCAATGGTTGCGACCGCGCGATTATTGGTGTCGGTTACTTCACCGGGAATTCCAGGCGTAGCGATTTCAACGATATTCACACCAGCGCGGGGCAGGGTGATGGTGACAGGGGTTTCCTGTCCCACCTGCGCGTCTTCCTGCGAAACTGCTTCGCCATTGACGCGGATTTCCACGCGAGCCGGGATGCCGAGGTCTTTGCCCTCGTCAATGACCGTGAACGACATTTCCAGCGGTTTGCCGCTGATGCCATAGCGCGGGGCTTTGTTGAAGCGAATACGGCGGTCGAATTCGTTCGGCTTGCCGGTCACCAGCGCATGCAAGGGCGCGTCGAAGCCCAGCGCGTTCTTGTTGGCGGGGGTATCGTGCACCTGCCCATCGGTGATCATGATCGCGCCCGCGACACGCGTGGGCGGCACGTCGAGCAGGGCGCGGGCCAGCGGCCCGAAAAGCCGCGTCGCATAACCGTCCTCGTTTTCGCCCGGCTTGCCGGTTTCCACCACGCGCGTTTCGAATTGCGGCATGGTGGCAAGCTGATCCTGCACGGCTTTCAGCGCGGCATCGGTATCGGCGCGGCGCTGTCCCAGTTCCTGGCTCTGGCTGCGGTCCACCACGACGGCGACAACGCTTTTCAGCGGCTCGCGTTCTTCATTGATCACGACAGGGTTGAAGAGCGCCAGCGCCAGCGCCGCGGCGGCCAGAAGACGGATCAATCCCCCGCGCATGCGCAGGGCGACAGTTGCCAGCACCAGCAGCGCCAGTGGAACCAGAATGCCAATGAGCCACGGCGTGGAAAGGAACGGTTCGAATTCGATATTCATGCCCGCCTCCTAATCCCGTAGGTTCCTATCTTTACGGATTGCAACGCTCCCCCCTCATCCTGAGGTGCGGAGCGCAGCGAAGCCTCGAAGGATCGAGGGCCGGCGCGCCGTGCGTTTCCCCTCGCCCTTCGATCCTTCGACAAGCTCAGGATGATGCGCCGTCTTTGACGGCCTCTCAGGATGAGGGGAAAAGGGAACCTGGATCTGCTGACGGCTTCGCTAAAAAACATCATGCTCTAATTCCCCAGCCGTTCGAGCAGGGCCGGGACATGGACCTGATCGGACTTGTAATTGCCGGTGAGCATATACATCACGATGTTGACGCCGCCGCGAATCGCATAGATGCGCTGCATCGGGTCGTTTGGCACGGTGGGGAGCAGGGGATTGCCCTGATCGTCTACGGCCCATGCGCCCGCCAGATCATTGGCGGTGATCATGATCGGCGTCACGCCGTCGCCGGTTCTGACCGGGCGGTCACGCGGCGAGGCATTGGGTGCGGTCGCTTCCACCCAGAGCGGGCTTCCCTCATAGCGGCCCGGAAAATCCGGCATGATGAAAAAGGATTTCGTCAGGACATGATCATCCGGCACCGGTTCGAGCGGTGGCACATTCATGTCGTCCAGAATGGCGCGCAGGCGCTGGTTGGCGGGTGAGACCGACGGATCGAGGCTCGCGCCCGACTGCAACTGGTCGCGCGTGTCGAACAGGACCGTCCCGCCCTGCTGCATATAGGCATCCACCCTGGCGATGGCTTCCGGGCTCGGCATCGGTGCATTCGGATCAATCGGCCAATAGATCAGCGGATAGAAGGCCAGTTCATCCTTGGATGGATCGACGCCGATCGGGTCGCCCGGTTCCAGCGCGGTCTTGTCGGTCAGTGCAAAGGTCAAACCTTTCAGTCCGGCCTTGCTGATATTGTCGGTTTCCGCGCTGCCGGTGATGATATAGGCAAGATGGGTCTGCGAAACCGAGCCGATGATCGCCTCATCGCCGGGCTTGCTGTCGTCATGAATTTGTGGCGGCTGCGGCGAGGGTGCTTGCGCAAAGGCGCGGTCATGACCGGCAGACAGGACAGCAAGACTGCCTGCGAGGAGCAAAGCAATCCCCGCCGTTTTGGCACGCACCTTCATGCGGCGGCGGAATGCGCCGCGCAGCCAGAGCATCAGCAGTGAATCGAGCGCCAGAAGCATGGCGGCGGCGGCAAAGAACGGGCCTGCCAGCGATATCGACTGATCTGCCGTATAAGAGACAGGCGTGACGCTGACCGACAGCGTCGGCTGCTTGATCGGCTCCAGCTTGGTGTTGCTGTCGGCAAAAATGTTGAGTGCTTTCAAACCGTCCTCATTGCCGTAGAAACCGGGCGGCGTGTTGATGCTGAC
>PJUK01000372.1_pt1 | contig 16711 bp, 13 predicted proteins | sample 1512211 | NCBI WGS metagenome assembly PJUK01 (sample SAMN08177668, study PRJNA422409) | Feces metagenome, whole genome shotgun sequencing project.
AGGGCATCGACGGCTGCATCGTCATGGCGAACAGACAGGTTTTGAAGCTGTATTGCCAAACCATCCGGCGGCGTAGGTAGACCGGCAACCACCTTCTCATCACGCAATTGCGGGCCAACGCGCCGGGCAGCCAGAATGGTGCGGCCAAGTTCCATCGCGCCGCGCCGTAGCGCCGCGAAAGGCTCCATTGCGCCAAGAATAACCAGCATCGCCAAAGCTGCAACCGGAGCGCCGATTGTCCCCGCCTGCACCAGCCAGCCAGCGCCAATAAGGCCGCCAGCCAAAAGTGCGGCATGGGCCACCCCAAGCCCCGCGCCGGTTCTGATCTCGACGCGGTTCAGTGTGCGGTCAGACGCCGCCACATAACTGTCAGCCCGGATAAGCGCTTCATTTTGTCCCTGCATCCGCCCGGCCATCAGCAGTTCCGTCTGGCCCGCAACAAGATCGACCGTGCGGGCGCGCAATGCTTCCGTGCCCTTGGCGCGCCTGCGCATCGGCTTTTCCGAACGTCGTGCAGCCAATAACGGCAGGCTCAATCCGACGAGAAGAAGGAGAAGTGCAACAGCAAGTCCGAACAGCGGGTGCATCAGTGCAAGCGCTATGCCAGCCACAAGCGCGGTTGCGAGCGCGGCGCCAATCGGCACGACGACACGCAGATAAAGCGAATCCAGCGCATCGATATCCGCAGTCAAGCGGAACAGAAGCCGTGCCGGGCGCTTCAACAGCGCATTGGCCGCTGCCGGTTTTGCCCAGCTGCGAAACAGCGTTTCGCGCAGCGCCGCCAGAATGGCGAGTGTGGCGTCGTGGGTGACAAGGCGTTCGAGGTAACGCGCGCCTGTGCGCACGATCGCGAGAAACCTTATACCGGCAGCTGGTGCGAAAACGTCGAACACGATGGCGGTTGCAAGGCTGAGGCCCGCAATGGCGGTTGCCGTAATGAACCAACCGGAAAGACCGAGCAGCGCGATGCCAGCCAACACCGTGACCGTAGCCGCGGCAATGCCTGCATAAAGGGCGGAACCTTTGGTTCTGAAAAACAGGCGCAGGATCGGGCGGAGTGCTTGCAGACCGTTCATTCGGCTGCCCTCCTCTGCCACAACGGATCACTATCTTGATTGTCAGCCAAGCGTATGATGCGGTCCATTTTGCGCGCCAGTCCCTCATCATGGGTAGCGACAATCAGGGTCTTGCCCTTGGCCAATCGCAACAGGCTGTCCGCAATATGCTTGGCCGTCTCTTGGTCGAGATGGGCCGTCGGCTCGTCGGCAAGGATAATATCGGCCTTAGGATCGACCGCGATGCGCGCCAGTGCAAGCCGCAACGCCTCGCCGCCAGAAAGCCCGGCACCGTTCTCGCCGATAACACCATTGCCGGTGATGCCCACAACATGCGCCAGCGCCATATCTTCGATGATCGAGGCGGTGGGGCTGACAGTGGTTTCGCGTCCGAGCGTGATATTGTGGCGCGCGGAGCCCGCGAATATATGCGGCTTTTGGCCGATCCAGCTCATGCGTTGGCGCAGGGACATTGCATTTTCAGGAGCCATGGCGATTCCGCCAATTCTTATCGCGCCGGTCTCCGGCGCAGCCAGTCCGGCAATCAACGCCAGAATGGTAGACTTGCCGTAACCACTTGGCGCAAGCAGAGCGACGTGTTCGCCCGCTTCGATTGCCAGGTTGAAGCCTGTTAAAACCGCAGGCCCTGCCGGATATTGAAAACCGACATCGTGTAGTTGAACGGTCGGGTCTGTTTCCGTCAGTTCGTTCGCCGCGACACCGCTGCCGCCAACAACCGGCATGGCATGACGGCTCAGATTCTCCAATGCATCGATTGCAGCTTCACCTGACGCACGGTCGTGCCAGACGGCGGAAAGGTCGCGCAAAGGTTCGAAGAAAGCAGGAGAAAGCAACAGGATGAACAGGCCTTCGCCCAGCGTCAGCTTCTGTCCCCATGCGCCGAACTGCAAGGTGCCAAGTAGGTGAAACCCGATATAGACGGCGACCATGGCAACGCCAAGCGCTGCAAAAAGCTCCAGCACTGCGGACGACAGGAAAGCAATCCGGAGAACCTTCATTGTCTTTGTACGCAGGGTCTCGGCATTATCACGCAGCCGCGTGGCTGTCGCATCCACGGCATGAAAACTGCGGATGGTCGTCAGACCGCGCAGCCGGTCCAGCAGAAAACCATTCATGCCGCCAAGCGCCACCAGCTGCTTTTCGCTGGCAGCTTTTGCCCGCCAGCCAATGAGCGCCATGAAGATCGGAATCAGCGGTGCTGCAATCAGGAGAACAAGCGCCGCCGCCCACGAAAACCAGAAGACGGCCAGCAGGATCGCCAGCGGCACCAGCATGACCCGAATGCGCACCGGCACAAAACGCGACAGATAAGGCACGACCATTTCCGCCTGTTCGGCGAGAATACTTGCAGCTTCACCCGACGATGGCCGGGCGGTGTCGAGCGGCGACCGGCTGGAAAGCGCTGCAAAAGCGCGCTCGCGCAAGGCTGTCAGTTCAGCACGGGCAGCGTCAAACGCCTTGGCCGCACCAGCACCGTCAATCAGACTGCGCAGGCAACCCAGCACGAATATGCCAAGTGCCGCATAGTAAATCCGATTGTCGAAACCGGTATCGGCGAGCCGCCCGCTGGCATAGGCTATCAGCCCGGCCTGCGGCAGCCACAAAAGCGCTGCCAGTGCCTGAAGATTTGCCCCCCGCCGAAGCATGGCCGGAACCGTCCGGCGCTGAGAACGACGCTTGGAAGACCGTGGGCGGCCTTTGCCGCTTTGCGCCTTTCCGTCGTCTGGCGTCAGATTTTCCGCCAGTTGCTCCGTTTGGGGGACATCAGATGTCAATCTCGCTTTGGCTCCTTCTTGGCCGATGTTCGTCCGCGCCCCAAAGCCACAATCCTGTCGGTGGTTTCGAGGAAGCGGGTCACCTTCGCGCCCAGCGCCAGAAGGCTTGTAAGACGGTCGGTATCGAGCTTCTTCACGTCGTCGTACCAATTGGTCAGCCGCTCGATCAGGCTGTACATGTCTTTCATGCGCTCCTGAGCGTAGCGGTCGCTGTCATCCTGCGGCGCTTCCATCAGCACTTCGCGCAGAACCGATAGTGTCGGATCGATCTCGCGCTTCTTGCGCTCTTCGGCAAGCGTACGCAGAATCTGCCAGACGTCATCCGGCGTCGTGAAGAAATCGCGACGGTCGCCGGGAATGTGCTTCAGCAGCACAAGATTCCAGCCTTGCAGTTCGCGTATGCCCATGGAGACATTCGAGCGTGACACGCCGAGTGCGTCGACGATCTCGTCGGCGCACATCGGCTGGGGCGACAGGTAGAGCAGCGCGTAAATCTGCCCCACCGTGCGATTGATGCCCCAACGGCTGCCCATCTCTCCAAAGTGGAGCACGAACGACTGAACGATTGGCGACAATTCCAAAATTCTCTCTCCCGTACTTTCTGAATTTTCAGAAATTACTGAAATCCAGATAATCTAAATGATGAAAACCTTCAATCCGTCTGACCATCGATGCGCCGCATCCGGACAATTGGCCGCAGCCAGTAAGCACTCCTCCAAATGCCACCAGCCGCTCCTTCCGAACCCAACAGGCCGCAGGCAATATGCTTCAGATTCGGGAAAGAGCGAATATCGTGACCGAACAAGAGGATATGAGTCTTTAAGCGAACCCGAAAAAGCTCAATCCGTCCGTCCGAAAAACGATGGCGGCCCTTCTGGAAAGAAGCCGCTGAATTTCCCCGTTCTGCACTGCGGAAAAGCCGAAAACGCCCTTTCCGCACCCTCAAGCATGATGTCTGCCGGCCTCAATCGGGGTCGGAAGATGAAGGCAGCTCCTTGCTGTCCTGCGTCGTGTCGCGATGGATCACGGCGCGGCTGAGCAGCATGAGCGTCACCGGCGTTGTGATGACCACAAAGACGGTAATCAACACTTCATGCAGAATCGGCTTCGATTGCAAGATGGAGAAAAATATGATTGAAGCAATCAAGATTCCCCCAGCCCCAAAAGACGAGCCGATGGTCGGCGCGTGGATGCGTTCATAAAAGGTCTTGAAACGCACAAGGCCAATGCATCCGACAAGCGTCAGGAAAGCACCGGCGACGAGAAAAAACGAAATGAGGATGGCGGCCCAGAGCGGGATTTCGGCTGCATGGATCATTCGATCACCTCCCCGCGCATCAGGAATTTGGCGAGCGCGACAGTGGCGACGAAGCCGAGCAACGCGATAATCAGTGCTGCTTCGAAATAAAGAACACTGCCGGTGCGAATGCCGAAAGTAATCAGCAGCAGCAGTGCATTGAGATAAAGCGCATCGGTGGCAAGCACGCGGTCCTGCGCGCGGGGTCCGATAAGCAGACGGTAGACCGCGCAGCCAATAGCGCCGATCAACATCAATTGTGCAGCGAGCAGAGCCCAGAAGATGATAACGGCGCTCATGCGGATTTCTCCTTCTCGACGATGTCTGCTGCGCCGAAAATCGCGATCAGCGGCTTTTCGTATTTTTGCTTGATCAGATCACGCCAAACCTGCGCTTCCTCAAGGTCGAGCACGTGAATGGTCAGTTCGCGGCGCGCGCTATGATGATCCACCCACGCTGTGCCGGGGGTGGCTGTTACCACGCAGGCGAGAACCGCCAGCGCTGTACGGTTTTCCAGCTCCAGTGGGATAACCACGAAGCCGGGACGCCGCTTGCGGTTGGACAGGATAATGCGCGTGACGGTAATATTCGATTGCAGAATATCGAGGCTGAACGTGACGAAAAGCCGGAACATCGTCGGGATAGAGCGCAGATGGTTTTTCTGCGGCTGAAGCGCCGTCATGATCTGGCAGGCGAACAGCGCGATAATCGCGCCAAGGATAAGCTGCGCGCGGGTGAAACCGTTCAGCAGCAGCCAGAACAGGACAAGCGCCGCGAACATCAGCGGATATGGCAGGATCTTTTTCATTCTACCCCCGCCGCTTGCGCGTCCGTTGCCTTGGACGGCTCATATTCGACCTTGGGTGCTTTCAGGACACTGTTGATATAATCGGACGGATTGTGTAGCGAACGCGCCGTTTCATCCATGTAGCGCATGGCTGGACCGGCTGCGATTGTCAGCGCAAGGCAGAGCCCCAGAAGTCCTGCAATCGGCACGACTTCTCGCACCAGAACACGTGGCACATTGCCTTCGAGCGAGGCCCAGAAGGTGCGGATGCCGGTACGCGTCATGGCGATGAGCGCCGAAAGGCCGGACAGGAGAATCAGCGCAATCAGCGCCCAGCTTGCCGGACTGACCGGCATGGCGAGTTGCGGCGCCGCCCCGTCACCGTTGAAGACTGCAGCAAGGATGAGGAACTTGGCGATGAAACCCGAGAATGGCGGCAGGCCGATCAGCAAAATGGCGCAGATCGCGAAGAACGTGCCAAGGATGGCAAGGGTCGCGGGCAAGACCGCGCCGACCTCTTCTTCCTCTTCTTCTTCCTCGTCATCGCCATAGGCTTCCATCGTCACCGCAAGAACGTTGGCTGCGGCGTCCTGTCCGCGTTCGACCAGTTCGATCAGCAGGAAGAATGCGGCAATCGTCAGCGTGGAACTGACCATGTAAAACAGCGCCGCCCCGGCCATGGCGGTGTTGCCACTGCCGATGGCAGCCAGAAGAGTGCCCGACGAAACAAGAATGCTGTAGCTTGCGAGCCTGCCCATGGCCTGCGACGCGACCACGCCGATCAGGCCGAAGGCCAGCGTGACCATGCCGCCGAAATAGAGCCAGTCATTGCCGAAACCGTAAGACGAGCCGGCATCCAGCCCGAACATCAGCGGCGACAGGCGCAGCAGCACATAAATGCCGACCTTGCTCATGATCGCGAAGATCGCGGCAACCGGCGCTGCGGCTGCCGTATAGGTCGGCGCCAACCAGAAATTAAGCGGCCACATGCCAGCCTTGATCAGGAAAGCGACGCCCAGCACCGCCGCACCGGCTTCCAGCAGCATACGGTCCTCGGGCGCAACCTGCGTGATCCGCTGCGCAAGGTCCGCCATATTGAGCGTTCCGGTAACACCGTAGATGAGGCTCACGCCAATCAGGAACAGCGACGACGCCACCAGATTGACCGCGATATAATGCAACCCCGCCTTGACGCGGGCCGGGCCTGAGCCATGCAGCGCCAGACCGTAGGAAGCGGCCAGCATAACTTCGAAGAAAACGAACAGGTTGAACAGATCGCCGGTGAGGAACGCGCCGTTCAGCCCCATCAGCAAAAGCTGGAAAATCGTATGGAAATGTGGGCTTGCCTTGTGCCAATGCGCCAGCGCGAAGCTGAGCGCGGCCATTCCGAGCAGACTTGCCAGCAACAGCATCAACGCCGCCAGCCTGTCGAGCACCAGCACGATGCCGAACGGTGCGGGCCAATTGCCGATCAGATAGACGATGGCTTCCGGTGCTTTTTCGCTGGCCATGCCGACCAGCATGCAGGCAATGCCGATCAGGCCGAGCGTCGAGAGCGAGTTGATCGCCATCTTCAGCTTGCGGCTGCGCTCGTCGATCAACAGCAGCACAGCCGCCGTTACCAGCGGCAGAAGGATCGGAGCAACGATGAGGTGTGATTTCCAATCCATCATCAGTTCTCCTTGCCGTCGACATGGTCGGTGCGTGTCAGGCCGCGCGAGGCGAGCAACACGACAAGGAAGAGCGCCGTCATGGCGAAGCCGATAACGATTGCCGTCAGCACAAGCGCCTGCGGCACCGGATCGGTATATTGGGCCGCCTGTACGTCCACTCCGGAGTCCAGCACCGGCGCAGCGTTGGAACGCAGCCGCCCCATCGAGAAGATGAACAAATTGACCGCATAGGAGATCAGCGACAGGCCAATCGCCACCTGAAACGTGCGCGGACGCAGCACCAGCCAGACGCCGGAAGCCATCAGCACCCCGATTGCGAGAGCAAGAACCAGCTCCATCAGTTCTCCTCCTTCGCAGTCGCTGCGGCGAGTTTCTCGACGCGATGTTTACGGATCGATTGGTGCGCCAGCGCGATCAAGACAATAACCGTCGCGCCCACAACAAGCGCGAAAACGCCGAAATCGAACAGCAACGCGCTTGCCACCGGCAATTTTCCAACCTGGGGTATGTCCACATACTGGAAGAACGAGGTCAGGAACGGATAGCCGAACAGCCATGCACCCGAACCGGTTGCCGCAGCGCTGAGCAGACCCACACCGATCCAGCGCAAAGGCAGAATGCGCAGCCGGTCTTCAACCCAGCGCGTTCCAGCAGCCAGATATTGCAGGATGAAGGCAATCGCCAGCGCAACACCGGCCGCAAAACCGCCGCCCGGCAGATCATGCCCACGCAGGAACAGATGCACGGCCAAAACGATGATGACCGGAAACAGCCATTGCATGATGACCGACGGCACGGCCAGATAATCGTTCAGCGTCTCGCCCGCTTTGCGGTCGGGCATGGCCTCGTCATAGGCGTCCTGAATCTTCTGCTGCGCGGTCGAGCCGGTAGAATCCGGCGCGGGACGGAAACGACGCAGCAACGCAAAGACCGTCAGGCCGACAATGCCGAGGACGGCGATCTCACCGAATGTATCGAAAGCGCGGAAATCGACCAGAATGACATTGACGACATTCTTGCCGCCGCCACCCGAATAGGCGTTTTGCAGGAAATAATCGCCGATGCTGTTAGGCGACGGGCGCGTCATCATCGCATAGGCAATGATCGAAACGCCGACCCCACTAGCAACAGCCAGCACAAGATCGCGATAGCGACGGATACGTGGGCCGATCTTCACCGGAACCGGATCGGGATCTTCCCAACGCTTCGGCAGCCAGCGCAGACCGAGCAAAAGCAGAACCGTCGTGACGATTTCCACCAGAAGCTGCGTGACGGCAAGATCGGGCGCGGAAAGCCAGACAAAGGTGATGCAGGTCATGAGCCCCGCCCCGCCAAGCAGGATCAAGGCGGCGAGACGATGGAATTTAGCCTGATAGGCAGCGCCCACGGCGCAGGCACAGCCAAGAAGCCAGAGGCCGGCGAAAATCGGATCAACCGGCTGCGGCCCCAATAGACCCGAGCGCAGACCATCCTCAATCAGCGGCCATGCAGCAACCACAACGGCCACCGCCACGATGATGCGCAATTGCGGCTGCAAGCGGCGCGTGCTGAGGAAATTTTCAGCCTTACGCGCCCAGTTCCATGACAACGTCACCAGTACGCGCTCGAAAATGCGCTGACCTTGCAGGTGCCGGAACAGCGGCGGTCCATCCTCGCTGGTTGTCAGATAGTTTTTCAAGCACCAGTGCAGAAGTACGCCACCGATCATCGCGGCGATACTCATCATCAGGGGCAGATTGAAACCATGCCAGACTGCGAGACTATATTCCGGCGTCGCATCGCCAAGCACCGAGCGCACCGCCGAATGCAAGAATGGACCAATGGACAGGCCAGGAACGATGCCGATCAGAAGGCAGAGCAGAACGAGAAGTTCTATAGGGCGGCGCATCCAGTGCGGCGGTTCATGCGGCTCTCGCGGCAGATCATGCGGCGGCGGGCCGAAGAAGGTCGAGTAAATGAAGCGGATCGAATAGGCCACTGTGAAGATGCTGGCGAGCGTCGCCACGTAAGGGGTGATCGTGTCGAGCCAGGACGCAAGATGCGTTTCAACCGCCTCGGCAAAGAACATTTCCTTGGAAATGAAACCGTTCAGCAGCGGAACGCCAGCCATAGCAGCGCTCGCCACCATGGCGAGTGTCGCCGTATAGGGCATTAATCGGAACAATCCGCTCAGGCGACGCATATCGCGCGTTCCGGTTTCATGGTCGATGATGCCTGCCGCCATGAAGAGCGACGCCTTGAAAATGGCATGGTTGACCATGTGGAAGATCGCGGCCACCGCAGCAAGCGGACTACCGAGGCTCAACAGCGCCGTAATCAGACCCAGATTGCTGATCGTAGAATAGGCGAGCAGCCCTTTGAGGTCCTGCTGGAACACAGCAAAGAAGCTAGCAAGCAAAAGCGTGATCAGGCCCGCAGAACCCAATATCCAGAACCATTCCTCGGTTCCGGCGAGCACCGGCCACAGGCGGGCCAGCAGGAACACGCCTGCCTTCACCATGGTCGCCGAATGGAGATAGGCCGAAACGGGCGTTGGCGCAGCCATGGCGTTCGGCAGCCAGAAATGGAACGGAAACTGCGCGCTTTTGGTGAAAGCCGCAAGCAAGATCAAGATGAGCGCGACGGTATATAGCGGATGGGTGCGAACCTCGTTGCCCGCTGCCAGCACGACATCGAGATCATAACTGCCGACGATATGACCGAGCAGCAGCATGCCCGCCAGCAGACAGAAGCCGCCAATGCCGGTGACCGTCAGCGCCATACGCGCGCCATCGCGCGCACTGGCATTATGATACCAGTAGCCGATGAGCAGGAACGAGAAGATACTCGTCAGTTCCCAAAAAACCGCAAGCAGGATGATATTGCCGGACAGAACGACGCCCAGCATGGATCCCATGAAGGAGAGCAGGAACGAGAAGAAACGCGGTACCGGATCGTCAGGTGACATGTAATAGCGCGCATAAATCACGACCAGAAGGCCGATGCCGGTGATCAGCATGGCAAACAGCCAAGCGAAACCGTCCATGCGCAATGTCACATTGAGACCGTAGGCGGGCAGCCAATCGACTGTGCCGCGCAAAACTTTCCCGTCCGAGACGATGGGATAAAGACTGGCTGTGACAATGAAGGCGACGAGAGCGATGGCTGCCGTGAACCAGGCGGAACCGCTTCGGTCCGCGCCCCTGAAAAGACCCGTGATGACGCTGCCAATAAAAGGAAGAAGGACAAGCAGGAAAAGCATTCTGCCGTCCATCGTCATGCGCCCAAGGCCTCCAATCCGCTCTTACTGTCTATAATCACACACATCTGGTCCGAAAGCTGTTCACACTTTTGGAGATGCGCTCCACTTTGTCGTAATTTCCGGGCGCAAAACCGTCAGGCACTTTTGCAGGAAACGCTTTACAACTGATCCGGCGCATGCGCGGCTCAGGCGAGCAGCAACTGAAATGCCCCGATCAGATGTTGTGAGGAATCATATATTCCGATGTCGTTATTATGACCGGCCAGCCAATATATTGGCAATAGCTTTCGATAGTTTATATGGGACAAATCAGAGGCTTATCGCAATTTTCTGACTTTTTGGCCGCCAATTCCACGCGAATCTCTTTCTTTCGCCGCATATCAGCCCCTGCAACCTTGCCTTTAAGGGCAACTTGCCACGAAAATCTTGTCGGTGAACGATCAGCAGCACGGCATCGCTGGTCGAAAGATTCGTTTCAGGCTTCCCCTTCAAACAAGGTCTCGACCAGCCTGGCCGCCTGAACGCGAATATCCGGAACGGCTGTCGATTCCCAGAAGACGCCCTTCGTCACCGGACCGATAGCAAAGAACGAGCCCGACGGTTCACCGCGCGCATTGATCAGCTGGAAATCCTTGGTGACATCCAGACCGAGATCAAGCGCATCGGGCTTTGCCAGCCCATGCTCCATAAGGCCAAGCAAGGCGAGATTGCGTGTCGTTGAAAACCTTGGGTTTCCGCCACGGCAATCGATGATCGTCGCGATTTTCAGCCGCTGGAACGAACCCGTATGACGCTCGCGATAGCGGATCGTCATATCCGTTTCGTTTTCCTGCACGGAAAGAAGCCGACCTGCTGCAATTTCAAGCTTCCCCGAGGCGCGCGCTGCGTCGATCCGATCAGCGACAGCGGGCGCCATACGATGACGGTGCGTGTCCCACCAGGGCCGCAGATGACGCAGAAAACTTTCACGTTGCGCCAGCGGCAACCGCGTCCAGATATGCTGCGTGTGCGGTCGCAGCGCATCCATGACAGCGCGCCAGTTCGAACCCGCAGTGTCGGCCTCCTGCATCAAAGCGCGAACGCGACGCAACAGACCGACAATACCGGACGCGACGAATAACGAATCGGTATCAACGTCAAACGGCTCCACCGCCGCATGGCGCGCAGGCACCAGTCCGCGCCGGGAGATCGCATGAATGGTTCCCTGATGCCCACGATCAAGCAGCGATAGCACGCTATCGACCATCGACAGTCCAGTCCCGAAAATCGCCACCGGCGCATCAGCCGGAATGTCGAAATAGCCGCTACTGGACCAGTATTCGGCAACATTCGCGCCAGAAACGGCAATCGCCGTTTCGTTGCCCGTCGCGACAATCACCGCATCTGCGGAAACAATCTCGCCTTTTTCAGTGACCACGGCAGGCTTGCCGCCGTCGAGTACGACATCGACAATCTCGCGCTGATCGACAACCAGTCTGGGTGCGTCGCCTGCACGGTATTGTTCGACAAGATCGTTCAGGTAATCGCGATAAAGCCTGCGAGGTGCGAATGACTGCGGTTGCCATTCATTGGCGATTTTAGCGCCTGCCGTCGTTTGCCGCGTGTGAAGCCAGTTCAGGAAATGATCGGGATTGCCGGGAAAAGCGCTCATATTGCTGGCGCGAACATTGAGAAGGTGGCCGGGATTTTCCGTCGAATAGGCGATTCCCCTGCCGATCTGGCCGGATCGCTCAAAAATGCGAACCATCGCATCACGCGAGCGCTCCAGCACTTGCGCCGCAAGAATGACGCCGCTCGCGCCGCCACCGATAATGACAAAAGACTTCAAACTATCGTGACCTATCCCATTTCGCGACGGTTTCACCCTCTGAACAGGTTCCGTCGTCCTTCCCATAATCCCACCAATTTAATAAGATTCCAACATCGTGCCCAAGATGTAAACCCCGGTTTGGCTGGGAATTTCCCCACAACGCACAGGCTCCGCCCCGTTATCGCTGATCAATATGGAAACAATGGCGGCTTCACTATCCCAATTTATTGACAGTGTGTCTCTGAAAAGCGGGCTGGCGTTGAACGGTTTGACCCCAATATCTTGGGGCACGTCATGAATGTAACTTCTGGACATTCTGCATCGATAGATGTGTCGGGAAGTTCGCAATCTACTGCAACATCAGGATTAGAACGAATGAACAACAGCCATCTCGCATCCATCAAGAAGCGTCGCACCCAGTATGCTCTTGGCAAGAACCTCCCGCTCGCAAAGGAGCAGGTTGCGGAACTGATCCGCGAAGCCGTCAAGCACACGCCTTCATCGTTCAACTCGCAGAGCTCGCGTGCAGTCATCCTGTTTGGCGCTGAAAGCGACAAGCTGTGGAACATTGCCAAGGAAGAACTGCGCAAGATCGTTCCTGCCGATGCCTTTGCGCAGACGGAAGGCAAGCTCAACAGCTTCGCAGCCGGTGCTGGCACGGTTCTCTTCTTCGAAGACCAGAACGTCGTGAAGGGCCTGCAGGAGCAGTTCGCACTTTATGCCGACAACTTCCCGGTCTGGTCGGAACAGTCGGGCGGCATGGCGCAGCATTCGGTCTGGACTGCCCTCTCCGACGCCGGTATTGGCGCCAGCCTTCAGCACTACAACCCGCTGATCGACGCGGAAGTCGCCAAGACCTGGGATATTCCGTCGTCGTGGAAGCTGCGCGCCCAGATGCCGTTTGGTTCCAATGAACAGCCTTTCGGCGAAAAGACCTTCATGGATGACGGCGAGCGCTTCAAGGTATTCGGCTGATCCCGAATTTAAAAATACGAGACAGGGCCGGAGATTTTCTCTGGCCTTTTCTTTTTGCGGGCACAATATTGCCTTATCAACGCACTCTATATTGTGAACCTTCCCAAAATAGGAATCTAATGGCGACGCGCCAAAGCGAGTCGTGAACCGCCGCTTGCTCAAAAAATGAGGCGCATTTTCTATGCATGGTCCGGCCCAAACATTCGTCGTGACCGAAGGGGAAGTTGCATGACCACCGGAATCCTGTCCTTCAATCATCGTCGCCCGCGCGATACAGCCTCCAGAACGAGCCTCCAGTCTGGCTTTGTGCGACGCCTGTTGCGCAGCACAATTCCCGCCGCACTGGCTTTTGGCCTGCTGCTTTCAGCGGCACCAAAGGCTGTGCAGGCGGCCACGCCAGCCGATACGCTGGTCATCGCCATGGGAATTGATGACGTCATCTCGCTCGATCCTGCGGAAATCTTCGAAATCACCACCTCGGAAGTGCTCACCAGCACTTATGAGCGTCTGGTGACGACCGATACTAAAGACCCGACCAAGATCATCCCGCAGATCGCCGAAAGCTGGACGTTCTCGGAGGATGGGCGCTCGATCACCTTCAAGATTCGCAAAGGCCTGAAATTCGCCTCCGGCAATCCGTTGACGGCACAGGACGCTGCCTATTCGCTGCAACGCGCGATCAAAATGGACATGAGCCCGGCGTTCATCTTGAGCCAGTTTGGCCTGACGCGCGATAATGCCGATCAGAATATCGTGGCGACCGATGACGAAACGCTGGTTTTCACCACCGGAAAGGCGTTTGCGCCAAGCTTCGTTCTGAACTGCCTCACCTCCAGCGTTGCATCCATCGTGGACAGCAAACTGGTCAAGGAACACGAGCAGAAGACTGAAAAGACTGACGCTCACCCTTATGAAACCGACTTTGGCTATGAATGGCTGAAGGGCAATTATGCCGGTTCTGGTCCGTTCGCATTGAAACAATGGCGCGCCAATGAAGTGCTGCTTCTCGAACGCAATGAGAATTATGCCGATGCCAAGCCTGCGATGAAGCGCGTCATCTATCGTCATGTGAAGGAAGGCAGCTCGCAGCGTCTGCTTTTGCAGGCGGGCGATATCGACATTGCGCGCAATCTGGAACCGGGTGACCTTGAAACGCTGAGCAAGGACGACCAGTATCACGTTCTCGCCGCCCCCAAGGGACGCGTCTATTATCTGGTTGCAAACCAGAATGTCCCTGAACTTGCAAAGCCGGAAGTGCGCCAGGCAATCAAATATCTCATTGATTACAACACCATTGAATCCCAGCTGATCAAGGGTATCGGTCGCACCCATCAGTCCTTCCTGCCGCTTGGCATGTTTGGCGCGGTGGATGACAAGCCTTTCACTTACGACGTGGACAAGGCCAAGGAACTGCTTACTAAAGCCGGTTTGAAAGACGGCTTCAAGGTGACGCTCGATGTCCGCAATACGCAGCCAGGCGTCGGCATTGCCGAAAACATCCAGCAGACCATGCGCAATGCCGGTATCGACGTGGAAATCCTGCAAGGCGACGGCAAGCTGACGACGACCAAGGTGCGTGCGCGCAAGCATCAGCTGGCTCTCGGCATCTGGGGGCCGGATTATTGGGATCCGCACACCAATGCGGTGACCTTCACCAACAATCCTAACAATGGCGAGGATGTATCCATGCGCACCAATGCCTGGCAGGCGCATTGGGATATTCCAGACCTGACTGCTGAAACCATGGCTGCCGCCGAAGAGCGCGATACTGCCAAGCGTGAAGCGATGTATCATGATCTTCAGAAGAAGTTTCAGGAAACGAGCCCGTTCGCGATCCTTTACCAGCAGATCGAAACGGCTGTGACCGGTGCCAACGTGCACGGTTTCAACATGGTCGCCGACGCGAACTACATTCAGACCGTGACGAAAGACTAACGAAAAAAGACCGGGCATCCTCTGATGCCCGGTCTTTTTTAGACAACTGAATTTTCCTATTTAGTCTTCAAAACAGAATGGCGGCAACTGTACGAGCGCCGATTTCAGCGCTTCGGACCAGCTTTCGGATACCGTCTGGTAATAAGGGTCCGTTGCCTCGAAGCGCCGTTGCACGCCGGTCTTGAGGCTATCAGTTTCGTAAATCTGCATATCCAGCGGAAGGCCGACAGAGAGATTGGCTTTCAGCGTGGAATCGAACGAGACGAGCAGCAGCTTCACTGCATCCTCGAAGCTCATATCCGGCTGATAAGCGCGCACCAGAATGGGCTTGCCATATTTGTTCTCGCCGATTTGGAAAAACGGAGTATCGACCGAGCTTTCGATGAAATTGCCTTCGGGATAAATATAGAACAGTCGCGGTTGGCCGCCTTTGATCTGCCCGCCCAGAATGAACGAAGCGCCGAACGCATCCGCTGCCTTCTGGCCGCCGGTAGCAGAACTCTGAATCACTTCCTTGACCGTATCACCAACCAGCCGTGCAACCTGAAACATGGACGGCGCGTCGAACACCGACGGGTGACGGTCAGCGGGCGCCTTCATCCGTTCTTCCAGCAAACTGGCGACTGATTGCGTCGTGGCAAGATTGCCAGCCGAGAGCAGGACGATGACGCGGTCACCGGGCTTCGACCAGCTCCGCATCTTAGAAAATTTCGAAATATTGTCGAGCCCCGCATTCGTCCGGGTGTCGGACATGAACACAAGGCCACGATCGATTTTCATTCCAACGCAATAGGTCATCGGCAGTATCCGGCAGGCGATATCATCGTTCTCGTCCGATCACTGCCCTACATTGATGTGAACCGCAAGGCTTTCGACCGTTCCACCAAGCCGAACGCCTGAAATTGGAGCCGCATCGCGATAATCGAGCCCGGTCGCCAGACGCACATAGCGATCATTCGGGCAAATATTATTCGCCGCATCGAAACCAACCCAACCCAATCCGTCGATATGCGCTTCCGCCCAGGCGTGACTTGCAGTCTGGTCTTCCACGCCCTCCATCATGAGATAGCCGGAGACATACCGCGCCGGAATGCCGAGCAGCCGCGCGACAGACAGGAAGATGTGGCTATGGTCCTGACAGACGCCCTTGCCCGCGCCGAGCGCCGTTTCCGCATCGGTGAAAACGCTGGTTGTGCCGGGCATATAGGCGACAGAACCATGGACGCGGTTCATCAACTCGTGAAGCAGGGCAAGCCGCTCCTGCCCGGTTGAAACTTCGCCCGCGAGCGCGCGAATGCCCTCGCCCGGCAGAGTCAGTTCGGTTTCGCGTTCGAACAGCCATAAGGGCGCATAGCCATAGACCGGACCGAGTACGCCGACACCGTCTTCCACATCGACAGTGCCGCTGGCGGTGATGATAATCTCGCTGGTATTGCGCTGGTGCTGCACCAGGTCGGTCTTGTTTCCGAAACCGTCGATATAGGAGACTTCCGGTTCGCCGCCTTCGATTGTCAGCTCCCAGTGCTTCACCATCTGTCCCGGCACGGTCGGCGGGCGCAAACGCAAACGCTGCACCGCATAGGGCACCGGATGTTCATAAACATAATGCGAAACGTGCCGGATATTGAGCTGCAAGCGAGGACCTCAATTGAAATTATAGGTTTCAGCGATCTCGTTGCCGAGCCGGTTGTTGCATTTGATGAAGTCCGTCAGGAATTCATGCAGACCAACATCGAAGATTGCACTTATGTCCTGATTTTGCAGTGTCGAAAAGATTTTCTCCCCTGTTTCATGACAGGTAGCATGGCTGTCATAGTCCTTGGACAGAAAATCCAGATGCTCGTTGATGCTGCGATAGCAATAATTAAGCGAGCGTGGCATGCGTCCGTTCAGGATCAGATAATCCGCGACATGCGCCGGACGATAATCCCCGTCATAGACCCAGCGATAGGAGCGATGCGCCGAGACCGAGCGCAGGATCGACTCCCACTGATAATTATCGAGCGTTGTCCCGACATAGGAAATGGCCGGCAGCAGCACATAATATTTCACGTCCAGGATGCGCGCGGTGTTGTCGGCGCGTTCAATGAATGTGCCCAGGCCCGCAAAATCGAAAATCTCGTTGCGCAGCATGGTCCCGTG
>PJUK01000375.1_pt1 | contig 16572 bp, 13 predicted proteins | sample 1512211 | NCBI WGS metagenome assembly PJUK01 (sample SAMN08177668, study PRJNA422409) | Feces metagenome, whole genome shotgun sequencing project.
GGTGGTCCACGGCGACGAGTTCGACGGCGTCGTGCAGCACGCCAAGTGGCTCGCCTTCCTCGGGGATTGGTCCTATAGAACCATCCTCATGCTGAACACCTTGCTCAACCGCGCGCGGCGGAGGATGGGGTTCGGCTACTGGAGCCTCTCGGCCTACCTGAAGGTCAAGGTGAAGAACGCGTTGCAGTTCATCGAGAACTTCGAAGCCGCCGTCGCCGACGAAGCCCGTCGCCGCGGCGTCGACGGCGTCATCTGCGGCCATATCCACAAGGCCGAGATGCGAGAGATCGACGGTATTCTTTACGTCAACGACGGTGACTGGGTTGAAAGCTGCACCGCTCTGGTGGAGCATATGGACGGCCAGCTCGAAATCCTCGAATGGTCCAAGATGAGGTCCTGGTCGGTGATCGACCGGGCCCGGGCGCTCGCCGTCGAGCCCCCGTTGCCGGAGCCTGCCGCCGCCTGATGCGGATACTTCTCGCCACCGACGCATGGGAACCGCAGGTCAACGGCGTGGTTCGGACCCTCACCAAGGTGATGGCCGAGCTTCGCGCCATGGGCCATGAGGTGGACGTGGTCAGCCCTGACCAGTTCCCGACCTTCCCGCTGCCCACCTATCCCGAGATCAAGCTCGCGATCGGCGCCTACGAGCCGGTGCAGGAGCGCTTCAAGTCGTTCGAGCCCGAGGCGATCCACATCGCCACCGAAGGTCCGATCGGCCTGGCCGCGCGCCGCATCTGCCTGGAATGGAAGCTGCCGTTCACGACCAGCTACCACACGCGCTTTCCCGAGTACGTTTCGGCCCGCCTGCCGCTGCCGCTGGCCGCCGGCTACACCTACATGCGCTGGTTCCACAAGCCGTCGGGCCGCCTGATGGTGGCCACGCCCACCATGCGCGACGAGCTGGTGCGCCACGGCTTCCGCAACATCTCGCCCTGGTCGCGCGGCGTCGACACCGACGTCTTCAAGCCCCGCGCCGAAGGCGAGCCGGACCTGTTCGAGGGCCTGGCCCGACCGATCTTCCTCAATGTCGGCCGCGTGGCCGTCGAGAAGAACATCGAGGCCTTCGCCAGCCTCGACCTGCCGGGCACCAAGGTCGTCATCGGCGATGGTCCCCAGCGCGAGGAACTGGCCGAGAAGTATCCCGAGGTGAAGTTCCTGGGCGCCAAGTTCGGCGACGAGCTGGCCCGTCACTTCGCCTGCGCCGACGTCTTCTGCTTCCCCTCCCTGACCGACACCTTCGGCCTGGTGATCTTGGAGGCCATGGCCGCCGGCGTGCCGGTGGCGGCGTTCTCGGCCCCCGGCCCGATCGACATCATCCCCGGCTCCGGCGCCGGCGTGCTGGCCCCCGGCCAGACCGACGGCCTGCGCGAGGCGTGCCTGGCGTGCCTGGACATCGACCACGCCGCGGTGCGCAAGTTCGCCGAGGGCTTCTCATGGCGCGCCTGCGCCGAGGAGTTCTTCAAGAACCTGCAGCCCTACCCCGAACCGGAAAAGACCCGCTTCTGGCGGCGCCTGCGCCGCCTGGCGCGGATCCGGCGCAAGACGGCGGCCTGACCCCCAACCCTCCCCCTGAAGGGGGAGGTGTCGGCGAAGCCGACGGAGGGGGATGTGGCCTGTGAGCCAGCGCCCCCTCGTCGTCAGCGGGAACTTCCCCCTCCGGCCCTCCGGGCCACCTCCCCCTTCGGGGAGAGGGTCCAGAGTCCCTACTCCTTCCACCGCAGGATCAGCTGCCCGCCGCGGACCTCGTAGGAGTCCAGGGTGTTGAGGAAGCTCATGCCCAGCAGCGAGGCGCTCATCGGGGCCTGGTTGACGTCCATGGGGAAGCGGTCACGGCGGATCGGGCCGATCTCCAGCCGGTCGGCGGTCCAGGACGCGCCGTAGCCCAGGCCGTTGGCGGTCTCGCTGGTCTGGTCGTAGCGCAGTCCGGCCATGTCGATCCCCACCCGCTGGGCGTCGGCGGGGCTGAGCACGGTGTTGGTGGCGCCGGTGTCGACCAGGAACAGCACCCGCTGGCCGTTGACCAGGCCGACCACGACGAAGGCGCCGCTGGCGTCCTGGGCCACGCGCAGCTCGCGCTCGCCCGTGGCCACGGCCGAACCGGGGGCCAGGGCCAGGCGCAGGCGCTGCGGCGCCTGGGCCAGCTCGGCGCGATAGAGATAGCCCGTGGCCAGCACGACGACGATCGCCGCCCACAGAGCCGCGTAGCCCAGGCCGTGCAGCGCCTGACGGCGGGTGGCCCTCATCAGGCCGGTGGACAGCGCCAGCGCCAGGACGACGCCCCAGACCAGGTAGAAGCGGTCGTCGCCCCGGCTGACCGACCAGGGCGAGGCGCGCAGCAGGACCAGCAGCAGGGCCAGCCCCGCTCCGACCACGACCAGCCAGACCAGCCAGCGACGCCACGAGGCGCGCGCGGGCGGCGGCGATTGCGGTTCGGGCGGCGGTTCGCCGCCCCAGGGCCCCGGATGGCTCAACGCCCTACCCTCGCGACGCCGTCAGTCGTCGTCGCCCTCGCGGCCCTTGCCGGCCTTGAGGATGACCTTGTCGATGCGCGAGCCGTCCATGTCGACGATCTCCACGTCGAAGGCGCCCAGGTGCAGGATCTCGCCCTCGGCCGGGATGCGGCCCAGGCGGTCGAGGATCAGGCCGGCCACCGTGTGATAGCCGCCCTCGGCCTCGAAGTTCTCGCCCAGGGCGTCGTTGAGCTCCTGGATGTCGAGGCGGGCGTCGACCAGCCAGCTGCCGTCCTCGCGGCGCAGGATCCGGCGCTCGCCCTCGTCGTGATCCTCGGGGAAGTCGCCGGCGATCATCTCCAGGAGGTCGATCGGGGTGATGACGCCCTGCACAGAGCCGAACTCGTCGACCACCAGGGCCACGTGCAGCGAGGTCTGCTTGAAGACGGCCATGGCGCGCAGCAGCGACATGGTCTCGGGGATGGCGATCGGCTGCTGGATGTGGGCGCGCAGGTCCAGCGGCTCGCCGCCGAGGCAGGCGTCCAGCAGGTCCTTCTTCAGCACCACGCCGATCTCGCCGTCGAGGTCGCCTTCCAGGGCCACGACGATGCGCGAATAGGGGCACTCGCGCACCTCGGCCAGGACGGCCTCGGGCTCGTCGGACAGCGAGATCCAGTAGAGGTCGCGGCGCGGGGTCATGGCCACGCGCACCGGACGGTCGCCCAGGCGCAGCACTTCCTGGATCATCGAGCGCTCTTCCGGCTCGATCAGGCCGGCGTCGGCGCCTTCGGCCAGCACGGTCTCGACCTCTTCGGAGGTGATGCCGCTGTTACGCTCGTCGCGCACGCCCATCAGCTTGAGGATGGCGGCGGTCGACACCGTCAGCAGGGTCACGAACGGGCGCAGCACGGTGGCCACCAGCGCCAGGAACGGGGCCATGGCGCGGGCGATGGTGTCGGGGAAGATCAGGGCCAGGCGCTTGGGCACCAGCTCGCCCAGGATCACCGAGACGTAGGTCAGGCCCACGACGACGATGGTGGTGGCGATGATCTCCGAATGCGGGCCGATCACCGGCTGCGGCTCCAGCCACTTGTCCAGCGCGCCGGCGATGGTGGCCTGGCCGTAGGCGCCGGCCAGGATGCCGATCAGGGTGATGCCCACCTGCACGGCCGAGAGGAAGCGGGTCGGGTGCTCGGCCAGGGACAGGGCGATCTTGGCCCCGCGGTCCCCTCTGTCGGCCTGGCTCTGTAGTCTGGCCCGGCGCGCGGAGACCACCGCGAGTTCGGACATGGCGAAGACCCCGTTCAGCAGAACGAGGAACAGAACGACGGCGAGCGCGAGGAGTATCATTGTCCCTAGGGGCAAGTGACGCGGCGCCGGACGGCGGCCACGGCCCAGACTTTCCTTAAGCGGCGCGGGCGGACCAGGGCGCACTATACAAAAGAAAACGCCGCGGCCCATAGGACCGCGACGCAATCTTCGGTCGCGGAGCGAAAACCGCTCCGAAAAGCGCCCCTTTCTACGAGGCCGGACGGGCCATCGCGGTCTTCTTGGCCACCACGTCCTTCTGGGCCTGGTGCTGGCCGGGCGGCAGCGGGATCAGGCCGCGGCCCTGCAGGTAGCCGCCACGGCCGGTGGCGGCGTCGGAGGTGAACTCCTTGAGGAAGTCCTCAAGGCCCGGCGTGACGCCGATGTTGGACTTCTTGACGTAGATGAACAGCGAGCGCGACAGCGGATAGGAGCCGTCGGCGATGGTCTGGGCCGAGGGGCGCACGCCGTTGATCGAGGCGCCCTTGATCTTGTCCATGTTCTCTTCGAGGTAGGACCAGCCGAAGACGCCCAGCGCGCCGGGGGTCTTGGTCAGGGTGCCGACCAGGGCGTTGTCGTTCTCGCCGGCGTCGATCCAGCCGTCGCCCCGCAGCGGGTCGACCTTGGCCTTGAACAGCTTCTCGTTGTCCGAGCGGATGGCGTCGATCGACGGGAACTTGCGGGCGCCGGCCTCGATGGCCAACTCGACGAAGGCGTCGCGGGTGCCCGAGGTCGGGGGCGGGCCGTAGACCAGGATCTTGTTACCCGGCAGGCCGCCGCCGACGTCGTCCCAGCTGTTGGTGGTGTTCTTCACCCACTGGCCGCCCTTGTAGACGTTGGCCGCCAGACCCAGGAACAGCTGCTCGGTCTTGAAGTTGTAGTCGGCGCCGTCCTTGTCGGTGGCGACCACGATGCCGTCGAAGCCGATCTTGATCTGGATGATGTCCTTGACGCCCTTGGCGGCGCAGGCGTCGAACTCACTCTTCTTCATCGGACGCGAGGCGTTGGCGATGTCGGGGAAGCCCTCGCCCGCGCCGCCGCAGAACAGCTTGATGCCGCCGCCGGTGCCCAGGCTCTCGACCTTGGGGGCCTTCTTGCCGGACTTCTTGGCGAAGTTCTCGGCGGTGCGGGTGGCGAACGGGAACACGGTCGAGGAGCCGGCGGCCCAGACATAGTCGCGGGCGGCGTGCGCGGGAACGGCGGCCACGCCCGACAGGGCGACGGCGGCGGCCGCGCAGGACAGGAGCTTCTTCATCTTGGATTTCCTGACAGGGAAAGGATGGAGCCGGGCGCGCGCGTCTGGCTCGCCCGGCGAGACGCGGTCCTAGAAGTCCAGCTGAGCGCGCAGCTGGAACTGCTTGATGCTGTAGTCCTGGTTGGCGCCGAAGTTGTCGACGTCGCCGTCGGTGTAGTTGGCCTGGAAGCGCACGTACGAGGTCGGATAGTAGTTCAGGCCGAAGGTGACGCCCTTGTACTCGCCGGCCTGCGAGGTGGCGGGCTTGGTCTTCAGGGTCTCGTAGGCCTCGGTGGTGTCGGCGATGTCGTAGCGCAGGGCCAGTTCGACGCCGCCCCAGCCGCCGGCGGTGACCGGGTTGAGGATCTTGGGGCGTTTGAACTCGCCGGCCATGGCGTCGTAGTTGCGCATCTCGCCGGTCGGCCAGAAGGTCACGTAGGCGTAGCCGACCTTGATCTTCGGATCGCCGCCGACGGCCGCGCCGCCCAGGCGGGTGACGTCGATCGAGGCGTATTCGCCCTGCACCGAGAACGGCCCGTGCACATAGGCGCCCTCGAAGGCCAGGGTGTTGTCGCGGTTGCCGATGCCGCCCGAGGTGTAGAAGGTGGCGTTGCTGTAGGCGGTGTTGGTGCGGCCGCTGTAGACGAAGGCCCCTTCGTCGCCGCGATTGCGGTAGCGGTAGGACAGCGCCAGATGCAGCTTGTCGAGGTCGCCGTTGACCGGCGCCCAGTGGGCGCGGGTGGTCAGGGTCAGGCGCTCCTTGGAGTCGGCGTTGGCGTTGGCCAGGTCGACGGTGTTGATCGGCGCGCCCTGCACCGCGCCCGTCAGGCTGTAGTTCAGGCCCTGGTACTTGGCCACCACGCCCAGCAGGTAGGAATCGACGCCGAAGTCGCCGTAGGGACCGCGGTCCATGAAGGTGATGAAGCGGGTCGAGGTCAGGTTCTCGAGGCCGGCGGCCTTGATGTTGCCGAACAGCAGCGAGACCGGCTCGCTTGGCTTGTACTCGATGACGACGTCGTCCCAGGCCCAGGCGCCGCCGTTCACGGCGCCGCCCTCGGCCTTGTAGGCGAAGTAGTTGTTCAGCTTGCCCTCGACGCCGAGGAAGACCTGGCGGCCGCGCACGTTGCGGGTGTCGAAGTCGCCGCCCGGACCGTCGCGCTCGACGTCCTGGAACACAGCGTCCAGCAGGATCCGACCACGGACCTTGAAGGCCACGTCGTCATTGGAGAATTGCGGAGATCCGCTCCACTTGACGCCCAGGTCCTGGGCCTGGGCGGCGGCGGCGAGGCCCAGGGCGAACGAAAAGCCCAGCGCCGAGCGGGAAAGCAAAGAGGCACTGACACTCATTACGAGACACCCCCCTCTAGGTTTTGCGCCTGTTTTCCCGAGTCCATCGCGGGCGGGATAACGACGTTCTGGGGCTTTAACGGGGGCTCGTGACGGTTCGGACACCGATTTAAGACAAGTCGGCGACAACTGATTTTGGTTCGACGAACTGTGATATCGCCGACACGAACAGGGCGCCGGCGGCGCGGCGAAACCTCCGCTCACAGATGAACAGGTCTCTCCTGGAGGCGCTGGCCGGGCGCCGGAAAAGCAGAAGGGCGGCCCGTCGCCGGGCCGCCCTCGCCTTGTCTCGAAACCTTGCGTTCCGCCCCCGGAAGACCCGGGGAGCGGGCCATCCGGTCCTAGTACTTCACGCGCAGTTCCAGCCCGTAGGTGCGGGGCGGGTTGAAGTTGGCGTAGTCGCCGATCGTGCCGCGGTTGGCGGCCGAGATGCGGTAGATGTGCTCTTCGTTGAGCAGGTTGCGCGACCACAGCGACAGGCTGGCCGAGGCGGCGCCGTCAGCCATGCTGATGTCGGCCAGGGTCAGGTTGCCGTTGACGATGAAGCTGCTGTCGGTCTTCACCGCCACGTATTCGGTCCGCGAAGCGGTCGCCGAGGTGTCGGCGAACTCGGTCTGGAACGAGTACTGGGCGTCGGCGTAGTTGGCGTCCAGGTGGGCGCGGAAGGTCATCGAACCGACCGGCTTCTTGTAGTCGATATAGGCCGAGGCGGCGTTCGGCGGCGTGTAGACCACGTTGACCGGGAACGGCGTGCCCTGCGGAACCACCGAGTTGCCGGTGAAGGGGAACGGCGCGTCCGGCACCTTCACGTCGGTGTAGGCGTACGAGAAGCCGACCAGGATGTCGTCGGTCAGCTTGGCCGTGATGTCGGCCTCGAAACCGCGGATCTTCGAGGTGCCCGGCGCATTGCGGGTTTCCTCGGTGTGCGCGCCCTGGGTCGGGCTGCCGGGGGTGGTGTCGACGTTGTCGAAGTCGATCTGGGTGTCCTTGCGGTCCATGGCGTAGGCGGCCAGGTTCACGCGCAGACGGTTGTCCAGCAGGTCCATCTTGGCGCCGACTTCATAGGACTTCACCGTTTCCGGATCGAAGGCCTGGAAGTTCGACGAACGGGCGTTGGCGCCGCCGGCGCGGTAGCCGGTCGAGAACTTGGCGTAGAGGTTGATGTTCTCGGCGGCGTCGTAGGCGACGTTGATCATCGGGTCGAAGCGACCCTTGTCGTAGTCGAACTTGAAGTTCGTGGCCTTGCCGTTGACGATGTAGAGCGTGCCGTCGCGGGTGTCCTTGGTGTAGCGGCCGCCGAGCGTCAGGTGCAGGGCGTCCATCGACGGCGGGGTGTAGGTGCCCTGGCCGTAGACCGCGTAGCTCTCGGCGTCGGCTTCCGAGGCGCGCGTGATGAAGCGCGTGCCGCGCTGCCAGCCGGCGGTGCCCGCCGCGGCCTTCGAGGTGCCGTAGGCCGAGCGGATCGTGTAGGCGGTGCCGTCGGCGTTCCACTGGTTGGTGAACGGCGTGGCGGCCGATTCCTTCACGTGTTCCTTGAAGTAGTAGAGACCGCCGACATAGGTGAAGTTGTCACCGAAGTCGCCGACCAGCTGGAACTCCTGGCTGAACTGGCGCTGATAGAGGTCCGACAGGCTGTAGCGGCCGAAGTTGGCGTTCGGCGCGAAGACGTTGCGCGACTCGATGCCCGAGTTGTCCCACTGGTTGGTGGCGACGGCGCGGGCGGCGGTGATCGAGCGCAATTCGAGGTTCGGCGCGAAGCGGTACTTCAGGTTGGCCATCAGGCCGCCCGTCTCGTCGACGCTGGGCTGCTGGATCGTGCCGATGTCCGAGACCGACTGGCGGTCGGTGTGGACCTTCACCAGCGGCGACAGCGGGTTGATCGTGCCGGCCGGGGCGCTGGCGGCGGCCAGCATCTCGGCCTGGGTGCGAACGCGCTTGCCGTAGGGGTTGTAGCTGACCAGCTGGCTGAAGAACGGCGTGTTCTCGTCCTTGGCGTAGTCGAAGGCGACCAGCGCGCTGAACTTGTCGTTCGGACGGTACAGACCGCTGATGCGGCCGCCCTTGCGGTCGTACTGGTTCCAGCCGGCCTGGCCTTCCAGCGGGTTCTTGGTGGTCGGGTCCTGGTGCTGCAGCAGCGCGTCGACCTTCACCGACAGGTTGGCGAACTCCTGGAAGTCCTGGTGCAGTTCACCGGTGTAGGAGCCGTAGTTGCCGAAGCCGGCGACGACGCGGCCGCCGAACTCGCCCGTCGGGGCCTTGGTGACGATGCTGAGGGCGCCGCCCTCGGTGTTGCGGCCGAACAGCGTGCCTTGCGGGCCGCGCAGCACCTCGATGCGCTCCAGGTCGAGCAGGGCGGCGTTCAGGCCCTGCTGGCGGCCCAGATAGACGCCGTCGATATAGACGCCGACGCCCTGGTCGCGGGCGGTCTGGTTGGCGTCGAACGGCACGATGCCGCGGATGCCGATGGTCAGGGCCGACTGGCGGGCCTCGAAGGTGGCGACGCGCAGCGACGGGATGGCGCCGTCCTGCAGGCTGATCAGGCTTTCGGCGTGGCGGTCGGCCATGGCCGTGGCGCTCAGCACCGAGATGGCGATCGGCGTGTTCTGGAGATTGGTTTCGCGCTTGGTGGCGGTGACGACGACGTTGTCCAGCGCGGTGGCGTCATCGGCGGGCGCGGCGGGCGCGACATCGGCGGCGTACGCAACTTGCGCCGTGGCGAGCATGAGGACGGCGATGGCCGCGCCTTCGAAATACTTACGCATGAATGTGTACCCCTTCTTGGTGGGGCGGGGGATAAAACGCCAGCGATGACGCTTCGGCGACACCAATATGTATGTTTCAAGACGTGATAAATTTGCGCCACAGCCGATACAGGCCGCCGCACTCATGCATAAATTGTAGATAACAACGTTCGTTTTTGGTGGGCGATACTAGATCTGAAACCGCCGCTTCGCCCTAGAGACCTTCACCCGCCGCCCGTCGCGGATTCGCCGACTTGAAAGCCCCGGATGGCGCGGCGATATACTTGAGAACGCGGATGATCATGCTCGCGAGATCTTTGGCGCGAGATGGGCGCGAGCGCTCCGTCCCCGCCAAAGCCGCCGGACGGCGCGCGGGCTTGGCGGGTGACACAAAACCGTCGCTGGAAATTTCAAAGGCGAAGCGGCGCGCGACGCCTACAGCAGGCGCGAACGGATCGCCTGCGAGAGCAGGTCGATCATCGACACCGCCACCACGATGACCAGGACGATGCAGCCGGTCTGGTCGAACTGGAAGGCGTTGATGGAGTCGATGAGGATCTGGCCGATGCCGCCGGCCCCGATCAGGCCCAGCACGGTGGCCGAACGGGCGCTGCTTTCGAAGCGATAGAGAGCGTAGCTGGTCCACAGCGGGGCCACCTGCGGGATCACGCCCCAGACGATCTCCTGCAGCTTGACCGCGCCGGTGGCGCGCACGCCCTCGACCGGCCCCTTGTCGATCGACTCCACGGCCTCGGCGAACAGCTTGGCCAGCACGCCGCCGGTGTTGAACATGATCGCCATGACGCCGGCGAACGGACCCAGGCCCACGGCGGTGATGAAGATCAGCGCCACCACCAGGTCGGGGATCGAGCGGATCAGGTCGAGCAGGCGGCGCACCGGCTGCTGGATCCACCAGGGCGTGATGTTGCGCGCGCCGAGAATGCCCAGCGGCACGGCGACGAGCACGGCCAGCGCCGTGCCCCACAGCGCCATCTGGATCGTCTCCCACATCTTGGCGACGAACAGCGACCAGTCCATCGCCAGGAAGGCGTCCAGATCGGTGAAGGCCGAGAAGAAGCCGCGCGCGAACTCGCGCATGCGCTCCGAGCCGGCGAACAGCTCGGGGAACTTGTCGATCTCGGCCGGCTTGAAGCTGATGATCAGCAGCAGCGCCACGCCGCCCCACAACAGGACGTCGAAGGCGAGCGCCGAGGTCGAGCGCTTCGGCGGGGCCGGGATCGGAGCGTCGCTCATCGTCAGTTGGCGGGCAGGCCGGCCTTGGCCTCGGCGGCCAGGCGTTCGGCGCGGATGCCGTCCAGCTTCTTCTGGGCGTCGGCGATCTTGGCCGCGTCGCCGCCTTCCTTGGCCAGGCCGAAGTTCTCCAGCGCCTCCATCTCGCGCACGGTCAGCAGGTGGGAATCGTCGGCCGGCTTGAAGCCGCCGATCGACAGGCGCTTGAGGTTCTCACGCTGCTTGGCGGCCTCGGGCGTGTCGCCCTGGGCATAGGTCAGGAAGAACTGACGCAGCTTTTCCTTCACGACCGGGTCGAGGTCCTTGCGCCAGATGATCGGGTCTTCCGGCAGGGTCGGCGACTCCCAGATCACCTTGACCTTCTCGGACTGACCGTCCTTGCGCTCGGCGTTCAGGCGCAGGCTGGTGGAATTGTTGGTGGCCGCGTCCAGCTTGCCGTTGGCCACGGCGAACAGGTTGCTCTGGTGGTTGCCGGTCAGCACCTGCTTGAAGCAGGTCTCGGGCTTCTTGCCGGCCGGGATGAACACATAGGTCATCGGCGCCAAGGTGCCCGAGGTCGACTTCTTGTCGCCGATGCCGAAGTTCAGCGACTTGTCGCACTTCAGAAGCTGCTCGAGGGTCAGCTTGCTGTCCTTGGGGACGATGATCACCGACTTGTAGCCGTCGACGCCCGAGGGGTCGAAGGTGCGGGCGAAGACCTCGCCGTTCGAGCGGCGCACGGCCTCCAGGCCCGACTGGTTGGAGAACCAGCCCAGGTCGGTCTGCTTGGCGCCCATGGCGACGATCAGCGAGGAATAGTTGGTCGAGAAGAACGGCTTCACCTTGAGGCCGGTCTGCTTTTCCATGTCCTCCAGGATGGGCTTCCAATAGCTCTCCATGTTCTGGGCGGACTCGGTCGACAGGATCGAGAAGCTGACCGTGTCCTTGGCCGCGGGCGCCTCGGACGGTCCCGAGCAGGCGGCGAGGGCCAGGCCGGACAGCATCAGGCCGGCGATCAGGCTGCGGCGGATCATTGCGGGGCTCCTTCCCAGAACACGTCCTCGAATTCCGGGCCGTAGATTTCGATGAGCTTGTCACGGTCCAGCGCGTCGGCCGGGCCGTCATAGACCTTCTGTCCCGCCTTTAGGGCCACGACCCGGTCGCAGTAGCGCAGGGCGTAGTCCACCTGGTGCAGGGTGACGATGACGGTCAGGCCGTCGCTGGCGTTCAGGTCGCGCAGGATCTCCATGACCTTGCGCGCCGACACGGGGTCGAGCGAGGCGACCGGTTCGTCGGCGAGAATGATCTTGGCCCTCTGGACGAGGGCGCGGGCGATGGCGCCGCGCTGCTGCTGGCCGCCCGAAAGGGTGTTGGCGCGCTGGCCGGCATAGTCGGAGATGCCCACGCGGTGCAGGGCCGCCATGGCCGCCTCGCGGGTCTCCTTCGGCCAGGCGCCGAACAGGCCGCGCACCAGCGGGATGCGGCCCAGCGAACCCAGCGCCACGTTGCTGAACAGCGACAGCCGGCCGACGAGGTTGAACTGCTGGGCGATGAAGCCGATGCGGATGCGCGCCTTGCGCACCTGGTCCGAAACGCGGCCCTTGGCCTGGACGGGACCGCCGAAGGCGCTGATCGCCCCCTCGCCCTCGTCGATCGTCTGCAGGCCGTCGATCGAGCGCAGCAGGGTCGACTTGCCCGAGCCCGAAGGACCGATGAGCGCAATCATCTCGCCCCGCGCCACGTCGAGCGAAACGGCGTTGAGGGCCTTCCGCGACCCGAAGGTCTTGGATACGGCGCGGATCGAGAGAACAGGGTCCGACGTCATGGTCGGGACGAATCCTTAACGTGGTTTCCGGCGCGGGCAAATCCGTTCCCTGCTTTGCTGCGTGCACGCAACGGATTTGTGACGCCCGGTGGATCAATTCGTCTCGGCGGTCTCGTTCAAAAGGGACTTTACATCCCCGGAAATCGCCCCTATTTCGCACGGCTCCGGCGGACCCGAAGTCCTCTAAAGCGCTGCTAACGCCGGCCTGGGTTTAACTTCCAACAGGGGGTTACGTGCATTGTCCACGTACCACACGCCCCTGGACCTGGTCCGTGAGCGGTCACCGGAACGTCCTGTCGCACTCGTGCGACCGGACGCGGTGTCGGTAGCGGCGCGCTGGTTCCAGTCTGAATTCAAAGGCGACGTTTTCTACGCGGTGAAGGCCAATCCTTCCCCGTGGGTGATCCGCGAGCTGGCCAGCGCCGGCGTGCGGTCGTTCGACGTCGCGTCCGTGGCCGAGATCGAGCTCGTGGCCGAGCACGCTCCCGGCTCGCGCATGGCCTTCATGCACCCGGTCAAGAGCCGGCGCGCCATCTCGGCCGCCTATTTCGATCACGGCGTGCGCACCTTCTCGTTCGACACGCACGAGGAGCTGGCCAAGATCATCGACAGCACCGGCCAGGCCAAGGACCTGAACCTGATCGTCCGCATGGGCGTGCAGGCCGAAGGCGCGGCCTATTCGCTGTCGGGCAAGTTCGGCGTCGATCTGCACAACGCCCCGGCCCTGCTGCTGGCGGCCCGCCGCTCGACGCAGGACCTGATGGGCGTGAGCTTCCACGTCGGCAGCCAGTGCATGCGCCCCACCGCCTACCAGGCGGCGATGGCCCAGGCCTCGCGGGCGCTGGTTCGCGCCGGCGTGCTGGCCGACGTCGTCGACGTGGGCGGCGGCTTCCCGTCGATCTATCCGGGCATGGTCCCGCCGGATCTGTCGGAATACCTGGCGGCCATCGACCGCGGCTTCGCCGAGATGATGGTCCACGAGACCACCGAGCTGTGGTGCGAGCCGGGCCGAGCCCTGTGCGCCGAGGCCTCGTCGCTGCTGGTCAAGGTCGAGCTGAAGAAGGGCGACGCGCTCTATCTGAACGACGGGTCGTACGGCTCGCTGTTCGACGCGGCGCACATGAAGTGGCCCTTCCCGGTGAAGCTGTACCGCAAGAACGGCCCAAGTGGCGGCGAAGTGGTGGAAGAGGGCCTCAAGCCCTTCCGCTTCTACGGCCCGACCTGCGACAGCGTCGACCACATGCCCGGCCCGTTCTGGCTGCCGGAAAGCGTGGACGAAGGCGACTACATCGAGATCGGCATGCTGGGCGCCTATGGCGTTGCGATGTCGACCCGCTTCAACGGCTTTGGCGAGACCGACACCGTCGAGGTGCAGGACGCGCCGATGGCCTCGATGTACGGCCTGGCCAAGCGCTCGATCCCGATGGTCCGCACCGAGGCCGAGGAACGCAAGGTCGTGCGCTTCTCGCGTCCGAAGGGCGCGGCCGGCAAGCGCAAGCGCCGTCGCTAAACCGACGTGGTTCGTCAGTAGACAGTTTTTGAGTTAAACCGCGCGCCGCCTCCGACGTTACAGACGTCGGGGGTTGCCGCATTTGCTGCTTTCGTCGGTCGCTCCGTCCCGGCGAAGGCTCTTGTTTCAACGACGGGCGTCCAAAGTCAGGGAAACCGAAGCGATGAACGCTCCCGTTCCGAACAACCAGAAGGCCGAGCTGCTCCAGAACGTCGTCGAGCACGTCGACATCAAGAGCTACGACGCCCGTCCGATCATCGACTCCATGCGCAAGATGTCGTTCAGCTCGCGCGACACCGCCCGCGCCGCCGACATCTTCAACATGGCCCTGGCCGACAAGGGCTGCTCGACCTGGCTGATCCTGGCCGGTTCGACCTCGGCCGGCGGCTGCATGCACGTGTACCGCGACATGGTGAAGAACGGCATGATCGACGCCGTCGTCGCCACCGGCGCCAGCATCGTCGACATGGACTTCTTCGAAGCCCTCGGCTTCAAGCACTACCAGGCCGCCGGCCCGGTGGACGACAACGTCCTGCGCGACAACTACATCGACCGCATCTACGACACCTACATCGACGAAGAAGAACTGCAGGCCTGCGACCACACGATCCTCGAGATCTGCAACCGCCTGGAGCCGCGCGGCTATTCCTCGCGCGAGTTCATCTGGGAGATGGGCAAGTGGCTGTCGGAAGGCAACGCCAAGAAGGAAGGCAGCCTGATCCAGACCGCCTACGAAGAAGGCGTGCCGATCTTCTGCCCGGCCTTCGTCGACAGCTCGGCCGGCTTCGGCCTGGTCAAGCACCAGAAGGAAAAGATCGCCGAGAAGGCGCCCTACCTGATGATCGACGCCGTGGCCGACTTCCGTGAACTGACGGACGTCAAGATCGCGGCCGGCACCACCGGCCTGTTCATGGTCGGCGGCGGCGTTCCCAAGAACTTCGCCCAGGACACCGTCGTCTGCGCCGAGATCCTCGGCGTCGAAGCCGACATGCACAAGTACGCCATCCAGATCACGGTGGCCGACGTGCGCGACGGCGCCTGCAGCTCGTCGACGCTGAAGGAAGCCGCCTCGTGGGGCAAGGTCTCGACCACCTACGAACAGATGGTCTTCGCCGAAGCCACCACCGTGGTGCCGCTGATCGCCAGCGACGCCTACCACCGCGAAGCCTGGAAGGGCCGCGAGAAGCCGCGCTGGAACAAGCTGTTCGGCAAGTAAGCTTGATCGGCCAAGGCTGAGATTGCAGGGTCCCGGAAAGCCGTTTCCGGGACCCTTTTTCTATGCGCCTGCCCACCGTCGTCGTCGCCGCGCTCGCCCTGGCCAGCTGCGCCGCCCTGCCCGGCGACGATGACGACCGCTATCTGCACCCGCGCGCCTTCGACGCCCGCGACCACCTGCCCCCGCCGCCGAAGGAGGGCACGCCGGCCGAGCGCCGCGACCGCGAGATCTTCCGCGCCACCCGCCCGCTGAAGGACGGCCCCCGCTGGTCGCTGGCCCAGGCCGACGCCGACAAGAGCCGCATCCTCGACGGCTACGCCTGCGCGCTCGGGGCCAGCATCACCCCGCAGACCAACCCGAAGCTGGCGGCGATGATGGAGCGCATGCGCGGCGACGTGCGCGCCGCCGTGGCCGGCCCCAAGTGGAAGCACCTGCGCCCCCGCCCCTACCTTTTCGAGGACGCCCCGATCTGCCTGCCCAAGACCGTGGGCCTGGCCGTGTCGCCCGACTATCCGTCCGGCCACTCGACCTGGGGCTGGAGCGTCGGGCTGCTGCTGGCCGAAGCCGCCCCCGACCGCGCCCCGGCGATCCTGGCAAGGGCCCAGGGGTTCGGCGAGAGCCGGGTGGTCTGCGGGGTGCACAACATGAGCTCGGTCGAGGCCGGCCGCCGCAACGCCCGCAACCTGCACAAGGCGCTGAAGACCTCGCGCGCCTTCAAGGCCGACCTGGCCGCCGTGCGCGCCGAGATGACCGCCGTGCGCCGGACCGCGGCGGCGCCGGACAAGCTGCAGTGCGACGCCGAGAGCGCTCTGGTGGCCCGGCCGCTGCTGTAGCTTGCGCGGGGCCCTCCCGACCTCTACCTGTGGCCCATGGCCCACATTGCGTGCGATCACGACCATCACCACCACGGCGTCGCCGGGGACGCGCTCGCCGCCGAACTGGCGGCGGCCGAGGCCCGCTGCTCGGCCGCCGACCAGCGCCTGACCGCCCCGCGTCGCCGGGTGCTGGAACTGCTGCTGGAAGCCGGCCAGCCGGTGAAGGCCTACGACCTGATCTCGACCTTCGCCGTCGACGGCCCGCCGGCCAAGCCGCCGACCGTCTATCGCGCGCTGGAGTTCCTCGAGAAGCAGGGCTTCGCCCACCGCATCGAAAGCCTCAACGCCTACGTCGCCTGCCGGCGCGAGGCCGACGGCCACGCCGCCGCGTTCCTGATCTGCGACTGCTGCGGCGCGACCCGCGAGTTCGAGCCCGAGGCCACCGCCGACATCATCGCCGCGGGCCAGGCTGCCGGATACGCCCTGACCGGCGTGACCATTGAGGCCCACGGCCGCTGCGCCGACTGCAAGGAATAGGCGCCGGCGTCCCGCGATTGCGGCGGCGCGGAAAAGCCGTCTAGGCTGACCTCGAAACGAGGAAGCCCACATGACCCCCATACCGGAACTGCCCGGCGTCGAGATCTGGCGCGGCGGGGTCAACACCTGGGACTGCGACGAGATGGGGCACATGAACGTGCGCTTCTACGTCGTCCGGGCGATGGAGGGGCTGGTCGGGCTGGCCGCCGAGATGGGCCTGCCCCACGCCTTCACCCCGCACGCCAACGCCACCCTGGTGGTCCGCGAACACCACATCCGGTTCCTGAAGGAAGCCCACGCCGGCGCGCCGCTGCACATGCTGGGCGGGGTGATCGAGATCGGCGAGACCGAGGCCA
>PJUK01000376.1_pt1 | contig 16570 bp, 14 predicted proteins | sample 1512211 | NCBI WGS metagenome assembly PJUK01 (sample SAMN08177668, study PRJNA422409) | Feces metagenome, whole genome shotgun sequencing project.
CAGATAGCGGTTCCAGTCGTAGCCCGGGGTCAGGGCCTGAAGCTCGGCCCAGGTCTTGGGATTGTAGGTCTTGTCGCGGTTGCGGCGCTCGACGCGGGTCCAGCTGGCTTCGGCCAGTTGGGTTTCGAAGGCGACCACGGCCTTGGCGCTCTCAGCCGGGTTGGCCCAGCCGGCGAAGCCCAGCATCTTGGCGACGTAGAGCTCGTAGGCGGCCTTCTTGTCGGCGAACTTGGCGTCGAGATAGTAGTCGCGGTCAGGCAGCGACAGGCCGCCCGTGCCGGCATAGACGGCGTAGCGGGTGGGGTTCTTGGCGTCGGTCGAGACGTAGAGGCTGAGGATCGAGGCGAAGGCCGTGGTCGGGCTCTTGCCCATCAGGGCGGTGAACTCGTCCTTGGTCTTGATGGCCTTGATCTGCTTCAGCTCGCCAGCGATCGGCGCGGCGTCCAGCTTCTCGATGCGGGCCTCGTCCATGAAGGCCTTGTAGGCCGCGCCCACCTTGACGCTGTCGGCGTCGGTGGTCTTGCCGGCGGCGGCGCCCTCGATGATGGCGCGGGTGCGGGCTTCCGACAGCTCGGCCAGCTTGTCGAAATTGCCGTAGCGGGTGCGATCGGCGGGGATCTGGGTGGTCTCGTCCCACTTGCCGTTGGCGTACTTGTAGAAGTCGTCGCCCGGCTTGACCGAGGTGTTCATGCCCGTGAGGTCGAAGCCCCAGGCGCCGTAGCGCGGCGACTCCAGCGAGACGGCCGCGCCGCCGCCTTCCGCGCCCTGGGCGAACAGCGACTGGACGGTGCAGGCATCGTCGAGACAGGCGTGCTCTTCGTGAGCCTGGGCGCCGAAGGCGGAGATCGAAAGGGCGACCGCCGCGGCGGCGCTGAACCAAGCTTTTTTCATCGAAAGGCAGATCCGTTGGAAAACCGGCGGCAATCTGCGCCGGAGATCGGAATTTCCTGCCTTAAAATTCTGTCATGTTTCCACAGGCGGGCCCGGCGCCCACGCAAGCGCCACCTTGGGTCAGTGCCGATGCGGCGCGGCGGGCGCGGCCGCAGCCACGGGTTGCGGCGGAGCCGTCCGCACCGCCAGTTGCGCCTCGACCTTGCGGCCGCCGTCGAAGGTCAGGGTCAGCGGCAGGCGCTCGCCCGGCTTGAGGGGGCGCTTGAGGACCATGATCATGAAGTGGTTTCCGCCCGGCGCGAAGGCGACCTGGCCGCCCGGCGGGATCACCAGGCCCTGGGTCATGGCCCGCATCGACGAGACGCCGCTGGCCTGCGTCGTGCGATGGACCATCACCTCGCGAGCCAGCGGGCTGGCGGCGCCCGTCAGGGTGAGCGGCGCGCGGCCGCGATTGGCCAGCACCATGTAGCCGGCGCTGTTCATGCCCCCGGCCGCCACCGGCCGGGCCCAGGCCTGGCGGATGTCGACCTCCACCGCCCGCGGCGCGGCCGCGCCGAGCACGGGGGCGAGAGCCAGCAGGGGCAGCAGCGGAGTGAAACGACGCATGGAACATCCTTGAAAGGCGCCGGAACGACTTACGCCGGTTGGACCCGGGCGGCGAGCGACCAGAGGTTGGATCAAGGATCGGAGACCCTGCTCCTCCCCCATGAAGCGGAGCGGAGAAAGTCGGCTTCACCGCCCCTCGACCTGTCTTCGCATCGCACCTGCCCTTGGCCCGGCGAACCGTGCTAGGCGGGGCGACCAAGATCGACGGACCACCGCATGACCGGTCAATTCACCGACGCCGAACGCCGCACCACCCTGGCCGGCCTGATGATCGTCTTTCTGCTCAGCGCGCTCGACCAGACCATCGTCTCCACCGCCATGCCGCGGATCATCTCCGAACTGCACGGCCTGACGCTCTACAGCTGGGTGACCACCGCCTACCTCCTGAGCTCGACGGTGATGGTGCCGATCTGGGGCAAGCTGGGCGACATCTACGGCCGCAAGCCCGTGCTGGTGGTCGGGATCTCGATCTTCATGGTCGGCTCGTGGCTGTCGGGCCTGTCGGGCGAGTTCGGAACCCTGGCCGGCATGAGCGGCATGGTGCAGCTGATCGTCTTCCGCGCCCTGCAGGGGATCGGCGGCGGGGCCCTGTTCACCACCGCCTTCGCGATCATCGCCGACCTCTATCCGCCGCGCGAGCGGGGCAAGTTCGCCGGCATCTTCGGCTCGGTGTTCGGGCTGTCCAGCGTGCTGGGCCCGCTGATCGGCGGCTATTTCACCGACCATGGCACGGTCCACCTGGCCGGCCACGTGATCGCCGGCTGGCGCTGGGTGTTCTACGTCAACCTGCCGCTGTGCCTGCTGTCGCTGTTCATGATCCTGGTGAAGATGCCGGCCCTGCCGCACCAGCGCTCGGGCAATATCGACTTCCTGGGCGCGGCCCTGCTGATCGCCGCCTTCGTGCCGCTGCTGCTGGCGCTCAGCCTCGGCGGCCACGACATCGCCTGGGCCTCGCCCCAGAGTATCGGCCTGTTCGTCGGCGCGGCCGTGGCGCTGGGGTTGTTCGTCTATGTCGAGAGCCGGGTGTCGAACCCGATCGTCCCGCTGCACCTGTTCAGGAACAAGACCTTCGTCACCGCCAACCTGGCCGCCTTCCTGATCTCGATGGCCTTCATGGGGGTGGCGGTGTTCCTGCCGCTCTACATGCAGCTGGGCCTGGGCGTCGACGCCACCACCTCGGGCCTGGCCATGCTGCCGCTGATGGGCGGGCTGATCGTCGGCTCGGCGGTGTCGGGCCAGCTGGTCACCCGCACGGGCAAGTACAAGCCGTTCATGCTGGGCGGGGCGTCGCTGCTGCTGGTCGGCGTGATCCCGATGACCCACCTGGCCGGGATCCAGCACCTTTATCTGCTGTGCCTGCTGCTGCTCGTGGTCGGCGTGGGCCTGGGCCCCAACCAGAGCCTCTTCAACCTGGCCACCCAGAACGCGGTGTCGCCGCGCGACATCGGCGTGGCCACCAGCTCCAACCAGTTCTTCCGGCAGATCGGCTCGACCGTCGGGGTGGCCGTGGCCGGCGCCCTGCTGACCACGCGGCTGGCGGCCTATGGCGGCGGCAAGCTGGATCTGGGCGCCCTGCAGGGCCTGGCGCTGGAAAGCGGCGTGGTCGGCGGAACCCGCGACCCGGCGCTGGGCCAGGCCCTGGCCTTCGCCGTCAGCGGCGTGATGCAGGCCGCGCTGGTTGTGATCGTGCTGGGCCTGGTCGTGATCCTGTTCGTGCCCGCCCTGCCCCTGCGCTCGCGCATGCCCGCCGCCGAGCCGGTGCTGGAAAAGGAAGAGGTCGCGGGCTGATCCGCCCCCGGCCGTCGTCCCCCTCCCCGAAGGGAGGGGGACGCAAGGCTCAGCGCGGGGCCATGCGGATGCCGCCGTCGAGGCGCACGTCCTCGCCGTTGAAATAGCCGCAGGTGATCATCGTCAGCGCCAGCTGGGCGTACTCGGCCGGGTTTCCCAGGCGCTTGGGGAACGGCACGCTGGCGGCCAGGGCGTCCTTCACGTTGTCGGGCGCCGCGTTCATCAGCGGTGTGTTGAAGATGCCCGGCAGGATGGTGTTGACGCGGATGCCGTCGTTCATCAGGTCGCGGGCGATCGGCAGGGTCATGCCGATGACGCCGCCCTTGCTGGCCGAATAGGCGGCCTGGCCGATCTGGCCGTCCTCGCCCGCCACGCTGGCGGTGTTGACGATCGCGCCGCGCTCGCCGTCCTGCAGCGGCGGGAGGTCGAGCATGCCCTTGGCCGACTTGGCGATGCAGCGGAAGGTGCCCACCAGGTTGATCTGGATCACGCGGTCGAAGATATCGAGCGGGAAGTGCTTGGTCTCTCCGGTGGCCTTGTCGCGGCTGGCGGTCTTGGCGGCGTTGCCGACGCCGGCGCAGTTAACCAGGATCCGCTCCTGGCCGTGGGCGGCGCGGGCCTTTTCGAAGCCGGCGTCGACGTCGGCGTCGCTGGTGACGTTGACCTTGCAGTAGACGCCCCCGATCTCCTTGGCGACCTCTTCGCCGCGAGCCTCGTTCATGTCGAAGATGGCGACCTTCACGCCCTGGGCGGCAAGGGCGCGGGCGGTGGCCTCGCCGAGGCCCGAGGCGCCCCCGGTAACGACGGCGGCGACGGTGTTGTCGAGTTTCATGGACGTTTCCCCTGGGGTTGCGTTTAATTGGTGTGTTGAGGAGCGGTTTAACCCGATGAGCGCCGACGCCAAACCATCCCCCGACGTCAACGGCGGCGTCACGCCCGACGACGTGCTGGATCCGAGGAAGGCCCTGGTCCCGGCCACGGTGCGGGTCAACGAGCAGCGGGTGACGCGCGGCTTCTGGCCGAAGATGCGCAAGGTGGCCTCGAAGATCCCGTTCGCCGCCGACGCCCTGTCGCTGTGGTGGTGCGCGCGCGATCCGGAGACCCCGACGGCGGCCAAGGGCATGATGTTCGCCGCCCTGGCCTATTTCGTGCTGCCGACCGACGCCATCCCGGACGTGCTGCCGGCGCTGGGCTTCACCGACGACGCGGCCGTGATCGCCGCCCTGCTGGCCATTGTCGGCAAGAACCTCAAGGCCCGCCACAAGGACGCGGCCCAGGCCTTCCTCGCCAAGCTCTCCAAGGATGACTGACACGGTCCTGTGGGCGATCTGCGGCGCCTGCGCCCTGGCCTACGGCCTGGTGCTGGTCGAGCGCCCGCCGTCTTTCCTGCGCACGCTGGTCAAGACCGCCGCCACCAGCGCCCTGGCGGTGCTGGCCTATCTGGAAGGCGGCACGGTGCTGCTGGCCGTGGCCCTGACCCTGTGCGCGCTGGGCGACGCCTTCCTGGCCGGCGATCCCAAGCGCTGGCTGCCCTTCGGCCTGGCGGCGTTCCTGGCCGGACACGTCGTCTATGTGATCGTCTTCTGGCGCGAGCGCGCGGCCCCCGGCCAGGCCTTCTTCGTCCTGGCCCCGATCGCGGCCCTGGTCGGAGCGGTGATGCTGCGGCGGCTGTGGGGGTCGCTGGGGCCGCTGCGGCTGGCGGTGCTGGCCTATGTGGCGGCGATCCTGGCCATGGTGGTCAGCGCCGCGGCCCTGCCGGCCGCGCGCTGGCCGGCGACGGCGGGCGCCGTGGCCTTCATGGCCTCCGACGCCATCCTGGCCTTCGACCTCTTCAAGAACGCCAAGCTGTTCGGCTCGGCGCGCCTCACCGCCTGGGCGGTGTGGTTCCTCTATATCGGCGGCCAGGCCGCGATCGCGGCAGGGATGCTGCGCTAGCCCCCTTCGCCCTAGGCCCGCGCCTTCCATTCCGCCCGGGTCTGGCCCCATACCTCGTTGGGGGTGTCCTGGTAGGGCGGGGGCAGCGGCGCCGGCCCCCGGTTCCTCGACCCCAGCCGCGTCGCCACCTGCTGGGAGGGCGCGTTGTCGGGGTGGATGCAGTGGATCACCTCGTCCCAGCCCAGGTGATCGAAGGCCCAGTCGATGGCCGCCTGCGCCGCCTCGACCGCATAGCCCTTGCCCCAGGCGCTGCGCAGCAGGCCCCAGCCGACCTCCGTGCCCGGCCAGCCCTCCGGCCGCCACGGACCGATGCGGCCGACCCACAGGCCGGTGTCCCGGGCGATCAGCGAGAACATGCCAAAGCCGTTGATCGCCCACGAGCCGGCCATGCTGGCCATGCCGCGCCAGGCGGCCTCGCGCGTCTGCTGGCCGCCGATGTACTGGGCGGCCTCGGCGTCGGCCATCAGCTCGGCCCAGCCGTCGAGGTCCTGGGCGCCGGTGGGGCGCAGGATCAGGCGGGCGGTCTCCAGCGTCGGACCGGGGGCGATGGCCATCGTCGTTTCCTCCCTCTTGTTCTTTGTCTTCGTCTTCTTCGTCGTTGTCAGATCACGCAGGCGGCCAGGCCGTCGCGGCGCACCGTGCCCGAGGCCGCGCCGATCCGGCGCGAGCGCTTCTGGACGTAGCGGCCCGGCTTGACCGCCTTCCACTTCAGCGGGCTGGGCAGGATCGCCGCCAGCCGCGCCGACTGGGCCGGGGTCAGCTTGGCGGCGCTGACCCCGAAATAGCGCTGGGCGGCGGCCTCGGCGCCGTAGATGCCGGGGCCGAACTCGATGGAGTTCAGATAGACCTCCATGATCCGCTGCTTGCCCCAGCCCAGCTCGATCAGCACCGTGAACCAGGCCTCCAGGCCCTTTCGCAGGTACGAGCGGTCGGGCCACAGGAAGACGTTCTTGGCGGTCTGCTGGCTGATGGTCGAGCCGCCGCGCACCTTCTTGCCCTTCTCGTTGTTCTCGTAGGCCTTCTGCAGGGCCTCGACGTCGAAGCCGTGGTGCTCGCAGAAGCGGGCGTCCTCGGCCGCGATCAGGGCGCGCGGCAGGCTGGGCGAGACCTTCGACAGCGGCCGCCAGCGGTGATCCCAGCCCTTGCCCTCGGCGGCGCGGATGACCATCAGCGGCGTCGCCGGCACCGGCACGAAGCGATAGACCAGCACGGCCAGGATCGGTCCTGCGATCAGCAGGATGAACAGCGCCAAGAAGATGTTGCGCAACAAGACCTTCAAAACCCGACGCCCCTTGCCTTGACCTTGCGGCCGGATGCTAACCAACGATGGAGACGCTCGATAGGGTGCGTTGGTTAGGGAGGCCTTGATGCCGGAGACGATGAGCGTGTCCGAGGCGGTGGCGCGGCGGTTTTCGGCGCGGGCCTTCAACGCCGATCCGGTGCCGGGACAGACGGTGCGGGCGATCCTGGAAGGCGCGGCCCGCGCGCCGTCCGGCGGGAACCTGCAGCCTTGGAAGGTGCACGCCATCGCCGGCGAGGTGCTGGCCGAGTTCAAGGCCAAGGTGGCCGCACGCCTGGGCTCGCCCGACGAGGCGCAGTACGCGGTCTATCCGGCCAATCTGTGGGAGCCGTTCCGCAGCCGCCGCTTCCAGGTGGGCGAGGACCTCTACGGGGCCCTTGCGATCCCGCGCGAGGACAAGATCGGCCGCCTGCGACAGTTCGCCCGCAACGCCGAGTTCTTCGGAGCCCCCGTGGGCCTCTTCTTCTCCATCGACCGCAACCTCGGCCCGCCGCAGTGGTCGGACCTGGGCATGTACATGCAGACGGTGATGCTGCTGGCCGCCGAGGCGGGCCTGGCCACCTGCGCCCAGGAGTTCTGGTCGGCCTACGGCGCGCTCTCGGCCGAGTTCCTGGGCCTGCCGGAGGATCACATGGTGTTTTCCGGCATGGCGCTGGGCGTCGCCGACGAGGCCGCGCCGGTCAACGCCTGGCGCTCGCGGCGCGACGATTTCGAGGTCTGGGGCGAGCTTCGCGGGTTCTGACGGCGGTTCCCGCCGCAAGGGAGCGCTTCCACCTCGCCGCGAGGCTCTTCGGGCGCGAAATCCCCTGCCCCACAAGGGGCCGCGCGCGAGAAACATAAATTTCGCTCAGGGCAAGGAGACGGTTGATCACTTAAGGTTGCGGGCGTAGCGTCGCCAAAAGCGTTGGAGGAAAGCACCCCATGAAGATGATCCTCGCCGGTCTGGCCGCCCTGTCGTTCGTCGCGCCGGCCGCGGCCCAGGAGTGGCCCAAGCAGGATTGGCGGGTCAGCCGGATCTCCAACCTTTCGGCCCAGACGCCGTCCTTCTACGAGCCCGACGGCGGCGCCCGGCCGATCCAGAGCGTGTATTCCACGAGCGTCACCTTCCGTCAGCCGGCGCCCACCGGCCGCTCGAACATCGCCCTGGACGTCGGCTCGATCCGCCGCGAGGGCAAGGTCGCCCTGGTCAGCTACTTCGTGTGGCCGGACGACAAGTCGAGCTACACCGAGATCTCGTCGCGCATCGACTGCGGCAAGACCGGCGAACAAATCAACGCCGTCCGCCACTACGACCAGGACTTCGCCCTGGTCGGTGGCCACGACATGCGCCTGCGCCGCACCGACTCCACGGCCCGCGCCGTGGCCATCCAGGTCTGCGGCGCGGCCCGCACCAACGTCAGCGGCAAGTCGCTGCCGGAACTGGTCAAGGGCGGCTGATCCTTCAACCGCCGACGGACAACAAAAAAGCCCCGGCCTTGCGGCCGGGGCTTCTTCGTTTCGAGGGTGCAGGCTGCGCTTAGGCGGTCTGCTTGACGCCGGCTTCGGCCAGCCACTCGACGATCTTGCTCTTGGGCATGGCGCCGACCTTCATCGAGGTCATCTGGCCGCCGCGGAACAGCATCATCGTCGGGATGCCGCGCACGCCGTAGCGGGCGGGGGTCATCTGGTTCTCGTCGATGTCGATCTTGGCGACCACGACCTGGTCGGCGAGCTCCTCGGAGATCTGCTCCAGGGCCGGGGCGATCTGCTTGCACGGGCCGCACCACGTGGCCCAGAAGTCGACGAGCACGGGGCCCTCGGCTTGCAGGACGTCTTGTTCGAAGGTGGCGTCGGTCACCGCAACGGTGCTCATGGTCAGGCTCCTGGCTGGCGCGGCGGGTCGGGGGATCGCGGCGCGAAATTGAGAACAGTGGCGGTTGCGACCGCCTCTTGATCGAAGATGTAGGCGCGGGGGGCGCGTCCGGCAATAACTCAGAAGAGGCGCGAAAGCGCCGCGGCCCGCACGTTTTCTGGAACGACCATCAGTTTGGGACCATCCGTCCACACGATCGCCGCCTCGATCCGGCGGCCCGGGAAGATCTCGGCCAGCACCGCCGCATAGACCGCCATCTGCGACAGATAGGCCGGATCGGCGTCCTCGATGCGGTCGGGCGAGGGGCGGTTGGTCTTGTAGTCGACCACCAGCACCCGCTCGGGATCGACCACCAGCCGGTCGACCCGGCCCGAGATCGCCATGCCCGCCGGCAGCTGCGCGGCGGCCCCGGCCAGCGAGGCCTCGGCCCGCGAGCCCGGCCCGAACACGGCGGCGAACCGCTCGTCCTCCAGCACCCCGAAGGCGGCGGCGGTCATCTCGGTTCTCTGGGCGTCGGTCAGGTCGCGTTCGGCCGCCAGCAGGCGGGCGGCGGCGGCCCGCCGGCCGGCCGGCGCGATGTCGGGCAGCAGCTGCAGCAGGCGGTGGATGATCTCGCCCCGGCGATAACGGCCCAGGCCCTCGATCCTGGCCAGGGGCGAGGGCGCCGAGCCTGCCGCCTCCTCCTCGGCCTCCAGCGCCGAGGGCGCGGCCCAGCGGGCGCCGGCCGAGACGGGATCGGCGGCCCGCCGCGCCCAGTCGGGCAGCAGCGCGGGCGGCGCCTCGACCAGCTCGGCGGCCGGCGGCGCGGGCGACGGATCGGGGCCATAGCGCAGGATCCCGGTCTCCGCGTCGATCGTGCGCACGTCCTCGGCGATCCGGGCATGGGCGAAGGCGGCGCGGGCGGCGGCGTACCAGCCCCCGACGTTCTCGTCCTTGGTGCGCGCGTCGATGCGGCCGCACAGCACCAGGCGATCGCGCGCCCGGGTCAGGCCGACATAGAGCAGGCGATAGGCCTCCTGCTGGGCCTTGTCCTCCCGCAGCTTGCGCGCCGCCGCCGAGGCCTCGCAGTCCTGCTTGCCCGAGGCGCACCAGAGGAAGCCCTTCTTCTCGGTGGCCAGCAGCGGCGAGCCGCGCGCCCCGCCCTTCATCGTCGTCTCGGGCAGGAAGACGATCGGCGCCTCCAGGCCCTTGGCTCCGTGGGCGGTCATCACCCGCACCTGCCGGCGCACGCCCTCCATCTCGCGCTTGACCACGATGTCCAGCGCGGCGAACTCGGCGACCAGGGTCTCCAGATCCCGCACGCCGCGGGCCTCGGCGTTGGTGATCTGGGCCAGGAACTCGTCCAGGGCGTCGGCCGCCTCCTCGCCCAGGCGCGTCAGGGCGCGGGCGCGGTTGCTGACGCCGTTGATGTCCAGCTTGCCCAGGAAAAGGGCGTAGAACTCATACGGCTGGCGGCGACGGCGGGCGGTCAGGGCCCAGTCCAGCAGGGCGTGGGCCTCGCGCCAGGCCGGACGCTCGTCGGCCCGCGCCGACAGGACGCCCCACAGCGTTCCCTTGCGCCCCTTGGCCAGGGCGTAGAGATCATCGTCCGTCAGCGCGCAGAACGGGCTCTTGAGCAGCGCCGCCAGCGTCAGATCATCGTCCGGGAACAGGCAGAAACGGCCCAGCGCCAGCAGGTCGTCGAAGACTATGTGGGCCGACAGCGACAGCCGGTCGGCGCCGGCCACCGGCACGCCGCGCCGCTTCAGCGCCCGCAGCACCTCCTCGAACAGCGCCTTGCGCCGCCGCACCAGCACCAGCACGTCGCCATAGTGGGCCGGACGCCAGACACGGGCGTCCTTGTCGAACACGCCGTCGCCGCGCTCGACCAGGGCCTTGATCTCGGCGGCGATCCTTTCGGCCAGGCGGCGGTTGGCGCCCTGCTCGGTCTCGATGTCGAGCGGGGCGTCCCAGGCCTCGCGCTCGGCGGCCACCGGCTCGCGCTCCAGCGGCCACAGGTCGACGCAGCCGGGATGATCCTTGCGGAAGGCCACGTGGGCGGGGATGTCCTCGCCGGTGGGGGCCAGGCCCAGCCGCGCGTCGGGCGCCTCGAACAGCGCGTCGACGAAGTCCAGCACCTGCCGGGTCGAGCGGTACGAGGTCGACAGCGGCACGGCCTTGCCCACCCGGCCGACGGCCTCGATGCGGGCGATGTAGTCCTGCGTCTCGATCAGCAGGCGCTCGGGCTGGGCGCCCTGGAACGAATAGATCGACTGCTTCTCGTCGCCGACGATGAACAGGGTGCGGCCGTCCGCCGCCTTGCCGTCGCGCCCCGGCGCCCCGGCCCCGGCGAAGAAGTCCTCGGTCAGGGCCGACAGGATCTCCCACTGCTCGGGCGCGGTGTCCTGGGCCTCGTCGAGCAGGATGTGCGACACCCCGCCGTCCAGCTTGTAGAGCACCCAGGCCGCGTCGACCTTGCGGGTCAGGAGGTCGCGGGTCTTCTCGATCAGGTCGGAGAAGTCGAGCGCCCCCTGCGCCTGCTTCTCGGCGATGAACTCGGCCAGATACAGGGCCGCCAGCCGCATGGCCGCGACGCTGTCCTCGGCCACCCGGGCCGCGCGCAGGAACTCGCGGGCCTCGCCCAGGCGCTCCTGCTCGGCCAGCAGGCGTTCGCGCAGGTCCTCGCGGCTCTTCAGGCCCGAGGTCTTGCCCGGCCACGTCGCCGGCGTGCCGACGCCCTTCTCGGTGAACAGGACCGCCAGGGCCTCGTCCAGCGTGGCGGCGGGGTTGGTCGCCACCGCCCGCATCTGGTCGGCGCACTTGATGTCGGTCTTGCCGCCGCCCGACAGCACGTCGGCGACCGACCGCCAGAACGTCGGGTCCAGGTCATCCATGGCCTGGGCGGCGACCGCCTCCACCGTGGTCGGCTCGGCGAAGCCGCACAGATCCCAGATGTCGGCGATCACGCCTTCCAGACCGCCGGCGCGGTCCAGATAGGCGGCGATGTTGGCCCGCTGGTGCTCGAACGTGGCGAACATCGCCTCGAACGAGGCGAAGTCCAGCGCCACCGAAAAGCGGGCATAGGCCTGGGAGAATTCGTTGTCGGTAGCGGTGACGAAGGCGGCCAGCTTGTGCAGGGCGGCCTGGGCCACGGCGGCCGAGGCGCCGTCGTCCATCACCTCGAAACCGGGCGAGACCCCGGCCTCGATCGGAAAGCGCCGCAGCAGCTTCTCGCAGAAGGCGTGGATGGTCTGGATCTTCAGGCCGCCGGGCGTCTCAAGGGCTTTCGCGAACAGGCTGCGGGCCTTCGACAGGGCGACCGCGTCGAACTCGCTCTGCGGCCGGTCGACCAGGCCGGCGATCTCGGCGCGCAGGGCGTCGTCGGGCGTGACGCACCACTTGCCCAGGCGATCGAACAGCCGGTGCTGCATCTCGGCGGCCGCGGCCTTGGTGTAGGTCACGCACAGGATCGCCGCCGGCTCGGCGCCGCCTAGCAAGAGGCGCGCGACCCGGTCGATCAGGGTCTTGGTCTTGCCCGAACCGGCGTTGGCCGTGACGAAGGCCGAGATGGCCGGATCGGCGGCGATGCGTTGGGGGTCGATCACAGGGAACCTCCCCCTCTGGGGGAGGCGATCGCGCAGCGATCGGTGGGGGGAGTCTTTGCGGCGCAGGCCAGCGCGGCGGCAGTTGAAAACGCCCCCCCACCGGCCTTCGGCCGCCTCCCCCACAGGGGGAGGTTCCTCGGGGCCAGGTCCAGCGCCCTCATTCCCCGTCCCCCTCATCCCCGCTGGTCGACCACTCGAACACCCGCGCCAGGTGGCCGTAGTCCCCGGCATGGTCGTGCACGAACTGCGGCGCGGTGCGCGACAGGTAGGGGCGGTCGGGTTCGTCGTACTTGCGGATCAGCTCGACCAGGCCGTCGAAGGCCTTGCGGGCGGCCTCCTCGCTTTCCGGGCCGGCGGCGGCGCGCACCTGCTCCTCGCCGGCCGGGCGGCGGCCGGTGACGCGCACATAGGTCAGGTCGCCCGGCGCGCGCGCGCCGATCTCGCCAAAGCCGCCGTTCTGCAGGATCGCCGCCGTCAGGGTCAGCTGCGGGGAGAAGCCGGTGTCGACCTGCTTCTGGCTGGGGGCCGCGCCGGTCTTGTAGTCGAGGATGTGGGCCGCCGCGCCGTCGCGCGTCGGCTCGATGCGGTCGGTCTTGGCCGTCAGGGTGAAGAGGCGGCCGTTCACCTGGAAGGTGATCTCGCCGGCCGCTTCGACGATGATCTTCTGCGCGCCCGCGCGGCGGCGGGCCTCCAGGTCCATCACCCACAGCGCGGCCTCGCGGGCCAGCGCCCGTTCCCGGGCCAGGGCCGAGGGCGGCATGCCGGCGGCGACCAGCTCGGCGATGTACAGGCCCTCGAAGATCTCCGCGCCATTGACCGGCAGGGCGTCGGGATAGGTCAGGGCGAACACCTCGAAGGCGGCGTGGATCGCCGTGCCGCGCGCCCGCGCCTCCACAGGCTCGTCGGGCCGGTCGAGGGGATAGAGCTTGAGGATGTCGCGCGCCCACACGCTGTAGGGGTCGCGGGTCAGGGCCTCGACGCGGGTGACGGCCATCCTGCGCGGCCGGTCCTCGACCGGCGGACAGGGGGCCGGGCGCTTGACCGGGGCGTAAGGGCCGGGGGCGTCCAGGGCGCGGGCCCAGTCCAGCACGTCGGGCCGCTCGGTCAGCGTCAGGCCCGCGCCACGCGCCAGGGTCTTCATCCGCCACAGCCAGCGGCTCTCGACGGCCGGCGCGCCGCCCCGGCGCTGGCTGTGCACCAGGATGACGTCGGGCGCGCTGGCGGCCTGGGCGAAGTCGTGGGCGGTCAGGCCGATCTTGCGCTCGGGCGGCGGCAGGCCGAGCTTGGCGCGCATCGGCCGCGACAGGAACGGGTCGATCGGCGCGGCCTGGGGCCAGACGCCCTCCTCCAGCCCGGCCAGGATCAGCCGGTCGGCGCGGACGAGACGGGCCTCGATGGCGCCCAGCATGCGCAGCTGCGGATGGGTGGCGCCGCCGACGCGCAGGGTCTCCTCGTCGACCAGGCGTCCGAGCAGGTCGAGGAAGCCCAGCGGATTGGTCGGCGGCAGGGCCTGGCCGTCGTCGATCAGGGCCGAGATCAGCGCCGCCAGGGCCTCGCCGCCGGATCCGGCCCACAGCGAAGACGGCTCGACCAGGCTCTCCAGCGCCTTGGCCAACGCCTCGGCGGCCAGGTGCGGCGGCGCGACGGGACCGGCGGCGTAGGGCGCGCAGGCGATCTCGACGGCGGCATGGATGCGGCGAGCCAGGTCCACGGCCTCCGGGAAGGCGGCGATGCGGCGCTCCAGCGCGGCGGCGTCCACGGGCGCTGGCCCGCGCAGGCCCTTCAGTTCCAGCGTGCGGGCGGCCTCGTCGGCCTTCAGCAGCGGGTGCTTGGCCACCGACAGCAGGCCGACGGGGTCCAGCGGCGCCAGCACCAGGCCCGCCAGCTTGCGGGCCAGCACGGCCGGGGCCGAGGCCGCCAGCGGCGCGCCGGCCGAGCTGTCGGGCACGACGCCCCAGCGGGCGAGATAAAGCCCCGCCCGGCGGGCCAGCTGCTGGTCGGGGGTGACCAGGGCGGCGGTCTTGCCCGGCGTCTCCAGCGCCTCGCGCAGCAGCAGAGCGCAGGCCAGCGCCGCCTCCTCCTCGCCCAAGGCGTTGACCAGCGACAGGCCCGACAGGCCCTCGGCGATCGGATCGACCTTCTCGGACTCCGCGCGCAGCTTGGCGATCTGGGCCAGCCAGTCGGCGGTGGCCTCGGCTGGGCGCAGGGCCTCGTTGACCAGGCGGCGGCGCCAGCGCCCCCGGCTGTCGGCCTCGTTGCGCCAGCGGCGTACGACGCCGCGATCCACGCCCGCGCGGTGCAGCAGGCGGCGCATGGCGCCCTGCGGGTGCTGCTCGCCGACCTGGTCCCAGGCCTCGCCGGCCAGGTCCTCGTCCAGGCCCGGCAGCACCACGCAGCCCTGCGGGGCGCGCGAGACGGCGATCAGCAGGTCGGCGGTGGCCGGCGCGGTGCCGGTCGAGCCGGCGGCGACCAGCACGCCCGGCGGTGGATTGGCCGTCCATTGCTTGGCCAGCTCGCGCAGCAGCGCCACCCGGCGGGCGCTGACGTCCATCATCTGCAGATCGGAAAGGCGCTGGCGCCAGCCCTCGACCATGGCCCGGATGAACCGCGCCGAGACCTGCCAGTGGGCGGCCAGATCGCCGTCGGCCAAACCATCGAGGCGCTCGATGATCGGCACCTCCTCGATCTGGCAGCTGTCGAGCAGGTCGGAGACGGCTTTCGCCATCTCCAGGGCCTGGCCGGCGCTGGGCGGACTGTCCAGCAGCGAGGCGTTGTCGTGCACCAGGCGCGCCAGCTCGAACCGCCGTCGGCGGCTGGAGACGGCGGGCGGCAGGTCCAGCGCCAGGTCGCCCGGCTCGAACGGCGGCTCGCCCTCGTCGAGGTCGCCCAGGGGGCGGATCTGCGGCAGCAGCACGGCCCGTCCGCCGTTCACGGCCAGGAAGGCGTCAGCCAGGGCGCGCGCGCCGCGCCGGGTCGGGGTCAGCAGGGTGGCGTGCGACAGGGCGTCGGGGCCCAGGTGCGACAGCCGCTCCACGAGGCCGGCGGCCACGTCGTCGACGAACGGCCGGTGGGCCGGGATCGAAAACCAGCCGGAGCCGGCCAGGCCGCTCATCCCCCGGCCAGCTTGGCTTCGGCCTCGTCGCGCGCGCCGGGATCGCCGACGTGCATCCAGAAGCCGTCCATCACCACCCCGTGCACGCGGCCCAGCGGCGCCAGCTTGCGCCAGATCGTGGCGAGCGAGAACGCGCCGTCCGGGCCGTCGTCGACCAAGCCCGGCTTGCAGATGTGCACGCCCATATAGGCGAAGGGCGCGCTGGGCGCCTCGCCCCGGAAGGTCAGCGCCCCGTCCTCGGCCAGGAAGAAGTCGCCGGCCCCGTCGAAGCCCAGCGTGCGGTCCAGCCGCGCCAGCAGCAGGCAGACGTCCATGCGCTCCGGATCCCAGGCCTGGGCCAGGCTGTCGATCGCCGGCGCGCCGTCTTCGTTCCAGACGGAGTCGATGTTGGCGACGAACACCGCGTCCTCGCCCAGCAGCGGCCGGGCCTTGCGCAGGCCGCCGCCGGTTTCCAGGAGCTCGCCGCGCTCGTCGGAGATGACGATGGCCGGGGCGCCCGTGCGGGCCTTCAGGTGGGCTTCCAGCCGGTCGGCGAAGGCGTGGACGTTGACCACCGCGGTCTCGACCCCGGCGTCGGCCAGGCGGTCGAGCATGTGGTCGATCAGGGTGCGGCCGGCGACCTCGACCAGCGCCTTGGGGCGGTCGTTGGTCAGGGGGCGCATGCGGGTGCCCAGGCCCGCGGCCAGCACCATGGCTTTCTTCGGAGAGGTCATGCTCGGACCTCCGCCGGGACGTGGGCGTCGAACCAGGCCTTCAGGCCCGAAAGCGCCGGATCGGCCAGGCAGCTGTCGAGATAGCGCCACAGGCGGGGCATGAAGCTTTCGTACTTCGGCTTGCCGTCACGAGTGACCAGGCGGGCGAAGATGCCGAGGATGCGGGCGATGTTGAGCGCCCCCAGCGCATGGTAGTCGGCCAGGAACTGCGTGCGGTCGAGCTCGGGGCGGGCGGCCAGATACCGGTCGAGGCCGCGTTGCTCGATTTCCGGCGACACGTCGCGGCGGGCGTCGTGCAGCAGCATCGAGAAGTCCCAGGCCGGGTGGGCGACCACGGCGTCCTGGAAGTCGATCAGGCCCACGCGCGCCGGACCCTCGCGGTCGGGCAGCCACAGCAGGTTCTCGGCGTGATAGTCGCGGTGGCAGAACACCGAAGCGCCGGCCTCGGCCTTGGCGCGGATCGGCGTCCACAGCGCTTGCCAGTCGGCCAGGGCGGCGGCGTCGAAGGTCACGGGCTTGAGCTTGGGCAGCCACTCGACGAACAGGTCCTGGGCCATCTGCAGGGCCAGGTCGTCATAGGTCAGCAGCGGCCAGGTCGAGCCGCCGGCTTCCAGCACGGCGGGCGGCGTGACGGCGTGCAGGGCGACCAGGGCGTCGACGGCGGCGTCGTAGAGCAGCGGCTCGTCGCCGCCCGCCGCGATCACCTTGGCGTAGAGATCGTCGCCCAAGTCTTCGAGGACGGCCAGGCCCAGGGCGGGGTCTGCGGCCAGCACCTCGGGAGCCGAGAGG
>PJUK01000378.1_pt1 | contig 16509 bp, 18 predicted proteins | sample 1512211 | NCBI WGS metagenome assembly PJUK01 (sample SAMN08177668, study PRJNA422409) | Feces metagenome, whole genome shotgun sequencing project.
GCCAACCAGTCGGTGTTCATGTCGCTGCTGCAGCCGGGCGACACCTTCATGGGCATGGACCTGGCCGCCGGCGGCCACCTGACCCACGGCTCGCCCGCCAACCAGTCGGGCAAGTGGTTCAAGCCGGTGTCCTACACCGTGCGCCAGCAGGACCAGCTGATCGACTACGACAACGTCGCCGAGGTGGCCCAGCGCGAGAAGCCCAAGCTGATCATCGCCGGCGGCAGCGCCTACAGCCGCCAGATCGACTTCGCCCGCTTCCGCGAGATCGCCGACAGCGTCGGCGCCTACCTGATGGTCGACATGGCCCACTTCGCGGGCCTGGTGGCCGGCGGCGTGTTCCCCAATCCGGTTCCGCACGCCCACGTCGTCACCACCACCACCCACAAGACCCTGCGCGGTCCGCGCGGCGGCATGGTGCTGACCAACGACGAAGCCATCATCAAGAAGGTCAACTCGGCCGTGTTCCCCGGCCTGCAGGGCGGTCCGCTGGAGCACGTCATCGCCGCCAAGGCCGTGGCCTTCGGCGAGGCGCTGCAGCCGTTGTTCAAGGATTATGCCCAGCAGATCCTCGACAACGCCAAGGCCCTGGCCGAAGCGCTGCAGAAGTCGGGCGTCAACATCGTCTCGGGCGGCACCGACAGCCACCTGATGCTGGTCGACCTGCGTCCCAAGGGCGTGACCGGCCGTGACGCCGAGCACAGCCTCGAGCGCGCCCACATGACCTGCAACAAGAACGGCGTGCCGTTCGACACCGCGCCGTTCACGATCACCTCGGGCATCCGCCTGGGCACGCCGGCCGGCACCACCCGCGGCTTCAAGGTCGCCGAGTTCACCCGCGTGGGCGAGCTGATCGGCGAGGTCGTCAACGGCTTGGCCGCCAACGGTCCGGAAGGCAACGCCGCGGTCGAGGCCAAGGTGCGCGAGGAAGTCCTGGCCTTGACGGCCCGGTTCCCGATCTACAACTAATGGCCTAAGGCCGCAGGGGAGGGCCCAAGATCATGCGCTGCCCATTCTGCGGCCACGCCGAAAGCCAGGTTAAGGACAGCCGCCCGTCGGAAGACGGCGCGGCCATCCGCCGTCGTCGCCTCTGCCCGGAGTGCGGCGGCCGGTTCACGACCTTCGAGCGCGTCCAGCTGCGCGAACTGATCATCGTCAAGCGCTCGGGACGTCGCTCGCCGTTCGACCGCGACAAGCTAATGCGCTCGATCTCGCTGGCCACCCGCAAGCGTCCGATCGAGGGCGAGCGGGTCGAGCGGATGGTCAATGGCATCGTCCGCCAGCTGGAAAGCCAGGGCGAGACCGAGCTTCAGTCGTCGGTCGTGGGCGAAATGGTGATGAAGGCTCTCAAGTCGCTCGATGACGTGGCCTATGTCCGCTACGCCTCGGTTTATCGCGATTTCCGGGAGACCAGTGATTTCGCGAAGTTTTTGGGCGAAGAAGGCTTGAGCGACGTCGCCGAAGACGAGCTATAGGCGCATTCTACGATTCGATTTTTCGGGTCGGCGTGTGACGGCCCATCGAGGCCTCCCGTCCGCCCAGGAGTTCAGAGGCATATGGTGGAAGACAAGATTCGTCTGCTGATCGTCGAGGGGCGCCGTTATTCGGGCCTTTCCGACGCTCTGCTGGCCGGCGCCGTGCAGGCGATCGAGGCGCAGGGCGCCGAGTACGAGGTCGTCACCGTCTCCGACGCCCTGCAGATCCCGGCCGCCATCGCCATCGCCGAGGAGGCCGGCAAGGGCCCGTCGGGCGTCCGCTTCGACGGCTATATCGCGCTGGGCGCGGTGATCCGCGGCGAGACCTACCACTTCGAGATCGTCAGCAACGAGACCGCTCGCGGCCTTCAGGACCTTGCGGTCGGAAAAAGGTTGGCCATTGGTTACGGCGTGTTGACGGTTGATGACGAGGATCAGGCCTGGAATCGCGCGCGCCTCTCGCAGGGCGACCGCGGTGGCCAAGCCGCTCGGGAATGCCTGGAGATCGTTGGATTGAAGCGTCAGCTGTCGGGACAAGCGCGATGAGCAAGCGCATCCAGCCCCGTTCCGTTTCGCGTCTGGCGGCTGTTCAGGCCCTTTACCAGATGGAAGTCTCCGGCGCCGGCGTCGACGCCGTCGTGCGCGAGTTCTCCGAGCACCGCTTCGACCGCGCCGTCGAGGACACCGAAGGCGCCCAGCTGGCTCAGGCCGACGAGACCTTCTTCGCCGACCTGGTGAAGGGCGTCGTGTCCAAGCAGGCGATCATCGACCCGGCCATCGTGCGCCGCCTGGCCTCGGGCTGGAAGCTGGAGCGCCTGGACGCCACCGCCCGCGCCGTGCTGCGGGCCGGCGCCTACGAGCTGATGAACCGCCCGGACGTTCCGACCGAGGTGGTGATCGACGAGTACGTCGAGATCGCCAAGTCGTTCTTCGAGGGGCCGGAAGCCGGCTTCATCAACGGCGCCCTGGACGCCATCGCGCGTGACGCCCGAGTCTGACGACGACTGGTTCGACGATCCCGCCCCGGCCGCAGCGCCGGCGGCGGAGGACGACGAGTCGTGGTTCGACGACGTCCCTCCGGCGGCCGCGCCGTCGGGGCCGGACGAGTTCGAGCTGATCGCGACGCACCTTCGTCCGCTGACCAACGGCGATCCGGCCGCGCTCGACCTGTTGGACGACGCGGCGGTGCTGCCTTCGCGTCCGGGCTATGACCTGGTGATCACCAAGGACGCCATGGTCGCGGGCGTGCATTTCCTGGCCGGCGAGGATCTCGACATCGTCGCCCGCCGGCTGCTGCGCACCAATCTCTCCGACCTCGCCGCCAAGGGCGCGGAGCCCTACGGCTATTTCCTGGCCGTCGGCTGGCCTTCGGGCACGACGGTCGAGGATCGCGAGACCTTCGCCCGCGGCCTGGCCGAGGACGGCCAGACCTTCGGCGTCAATCTGCTGGGCGGCGACACCGTCACCACCTCGGGCGCGATGGTCGTTTCGGCGACCCTGCTGGGCTGGGTTCCGCAAGGCGCGGCCGTCCTGCGTCGCGGCGCCAAGGCGGGGGACCGCCTGATGGTTTCGGGCAGCATCGGTGATGGCTGGCTTGGCCTGCTGGCCCACTGGGGCGAGGTCGAGGATCCCGACGGCGGCCTGGTTCGCCGCTACCGCACGCCCGCGCCGCGTCTCGCCCTTCGCGAAGCTCTGCGCCAGTTCGCCCACGCCGCCGCCGACGTCTCCGACGGCCTGCTGGCCGATGCGGGCCACATCGCCAAGGCCAGCGGCCTGCAGGTGAAGGTCGACCTCGACCGCCTGCCGCTGTCGACGGGCGCACGCAAGTGGCTGGAGGCCCAGCCCGAGCGTGGCGAGGCGCGCATGTCGCTGGCTTCGGGCGGCGACGACTACGAGGTCGTCTGCGCCGTTCCGGCCGCCGACGTCGCCGCCTTCCAGGCCGCCGCCTTCGCCGCCGGCCTGCCGGTGCGCGACATCGGCGAGTTCGTCGAGGGCGAAGGCGTTGCGGCCCTCTTCAAGGGCAAGGACATCACGCCTCAGCGGCTAGGCTGGCTGCACGGCTAAGGCGGACCTTGGGCCTTAGCCTCTTTCTCCGTGTATCCCCGCGAATGCGGGGATCCAAGCCGAGCCTGCGCTAGTCCAAGACCGCGCCTCATCCTGAAAGTCAGCTTGGATCCCCGCAGTCGCGGGGAATGACGGACTCGGGGATGGCTGGAAGACGGCCTGCGACGTTAGCGGCCGCCCAGCGCCGCCACGACGCCTGTTGCGCCCTGACGCTCGGCCAGGCTCAGGGCGGTGTTTCCGGACGCGTCCTTGAGGCCCGTCGCGGCGCCCTTGGCCACCAGCATCCGAACCTGGGTCTCGCGGCCGAACAGGCTGGCCATCATCAGCGCCGTCTGGCCCTGGGCGTTGGTCTGGTCGACCGGGCAGGGGGCCTTGTCCAGCAGCAGGCGCGCCATGGCGTCGTCGCCCTTGAAGGCCGCGCCCATCAGGGCGGTGTTGCCGCGAGGGTCCATGGCGCAGGCGTCGGCGCCGCGGGCGATCAGCAGGGCCACCAGATCGGTCCTGCCGTTGTAGGCGGCCAGCGTCAGGGCGGTGTAGCCGCGGTCGTCGCGAGCGTCGACCGGCGCGCCGGCGTCGAGCAGGGCGGCGACGAGGTCGGCCCGGCCCTCGCGGGCGGCGGCGAAGAAGCTGGCGCGCGGATCGGGCGCGGGGGCGGGCGCGGCGCTCTGCAGGGCCAGCGCGAACAGGGTGATCAGCATGGGGACTTTCTGGAACAAGAAAAACGCGGGCCCGATGGAGCAGGCCCGCGCGAGAGAGGCGAGGAAGGCTAGTTGGCGGCCAGCTTTACGGCTTCGAGGGCCTTGGCCGCGCGGGCCTTCACGGCCGTCAGATCGACCTTGGTCGCCGCCGCCAGCCGGGTCCCGTACTCGGGATCGGCCGCATAGAAGTGGCTGACCATGATCTCCTTGATCTCGGGCGCGGTGACGCCGTTGAGGTCGCCCGACAGGTTGCGGATCAGGGCCGCCTTCTGGTCTTCCGGCAGGCGTTTCCAGAACAGGCCCGCCTGGACGAATGGCTCCTGCTTTGAGATCGCCTTCTGCTGGATCGTGGCCGAGACCTCGTAGGGGCTCAGCTTGTAGGCGGCCGTATCGGCGTAGACGCCCGCGTCTGTGCGGCGGGAAGGCTGGTAGTTGACGTCGCCGACCCGCGGCACGGTGTTCATCGCCCCGTCCTGGGCGCCGTTGGCGACGGCGACCTTGGGCGCGTTGACCGCCAGCTGCTGGTAGTTCGGACCCAGGCGGTGACGCTGGGTGTCGGCGTAGCTGAACAGGCGGCCCTGCAGCAGGCGGTCGGGCGAGGGCTCGATGCCCGGAACCATGACGCCCGGCGAGAAGGCGCTCATCTCGGTCGACTGGAAGAAGTTCTCCGGCATCTTGTTCAAGGTCATCGTGCCGACCTTGATCTCCGGCATGTCGTACCAGTCCTTGGTGGCGTCGAAGGGATTGTAGCCCAGCTTGGCGATGCCCTCGGGCCGCAGGATCTTGACGTAGAGGTCCCACTTGGCCGCCTGGCCCTTGCCGATCGTCGCGTAGAGGTCGTCGGTCAGGTAGTTGAAGCCGGCCTTCTGGGCCTCGTCCGGAGTGTAGTTCCTGATCCCCTGCAAGCTCTTCCAGTGGAACTTGGCGAACACCACCTTGCCGTCCTCGTCGACCAGCTTCAGCGCGTGCACGCCGTTGCCGTCCATGGTCCGATAGCTCTGCGGCGTGCCCAGGTCCGTGAAGAGCTGGGTGATCATGTGGGTGCTTTCGGGGTGGTGGCTGAAGAAGTCGAACAGCCGCGTCGGGTCCTGCTTGTTGGTCACCGGCGAGGGCTTCAGCGAGTGCACCATGTCGGGGAACTTCATCGCGTCGCGGATGAAGAACACCGGCAGGTTGTTGCCCACCAGGTCCCAGTTGCCTTCGGTCGAATAGAACTTGGTGGCGAAGCCGTGCGGGTCGCGCAGGTACTCGGGCGAGCCCAGCGGGTGGATCACGGTCGAGAAGCGCACGAACACCGGGGTCTTCACGCCGGCCTTGAACAGGGCGGCCTTGGTGAACTTGTCGAGTTCGCCGTTGGAGACGAACTCGCCCTCCGCGCCCGTGCCGCGGGCGTGCACCACGCGTTCGGGAATGCGTTCGCGGTCGAAGCGGGCCAGCTTCTCGATAAGGTGGAAGTCCTCCAGCATCACCCCGCCCCATTCGCCGGCGGCCTTGGAGTTCTGGTTGTCGCCCACCGGGGCGCCGCTGTCCTGCGTCTGCCTGGGGGTCTGGGCGGCGGCCTGGCCGGCGGCGGCCAAGGCCAAGGCGGCGAGGATGGCGGTGGAAGCGCGGGACGTCATCGGGTCTCCTGATCAGCTTGTCTCTTGCGATGCGTCCTCTTCAGTAGGGAGCCGGCCGAGCCGACAGAAACGAATAGAATTGCGCCGCCTGATCGACTGCGCCGATCAGGCCGAAACCCGCGCCGGCGCTTCCTGAGCAGCGCCGGCCAGGCTCTGGCGGATATGCTGGGCCAGCAGGGCGAATTCCTCGGCCCTGGGGGTGTTGCGGCGCCAGGCCAGGGCGATCGTGCGGTGGGCCTTGGGCGTATCGAGCGAGCGGGTGACGATCGGCGTTCCGGCCGCGACGTCGGCCTCGACCGCCATGGCCGGGATCAGGCTGACGCCCATCCCCGCGCCGACCAGTTGCACCAGGGTATGGACCGCCGCGCCGCGCCCGGGGCCGCGCTCGAGGTCGCGGCGCTCGCATGCGCCCAGGACGTGGTCGCGCAGGCAGTGGCCGTCATCCAGCAGCAGAAGGCGATCGGCCGGTAGGTCGCCGGGGGCGATCGCCGGCTGCGCGGCCAGCGGATCGTCGGCGTGCAGCGCCACCAGGATCTCGTCCTCGAACAGCGCCACGTGGTCGAGCCCGTCGCAGGGAAAGGGCAGGGCCAGGACCAGGCAGTCGCGGGCTCCGCGCGCCAGCCCCTCGCACGCCCAGTGGCTCATCTCCTCGTGCAGCACCACCCGCAGGTCGGGACAGGCCGCCTTCAGCGCCGGCAGCAGGCGCGGCAGCAGGAAGGGGGCGATGGTGGGAATGACCGACAGCCGCAGCGTCCCGCTCAGCGGCGTCGCGGCGACGCGGGCCAGGTCGGTGATGTCGCGCGCCTGGCGCAGCATGTCCTTGGCCCTGGCCGCGGCGCGCACGCCCAGCGGGGTGAAGATCGTCACGCGCCGGGTGCGCTCGACTAGCCGGGCGCCGAGGATGGCCTCCAGCTCCTTCAGTCCGGCCGACAGCGTGGACTGGGTCACGTGGCAGGCCTCTGCCGCGCGGCTGAAGTGCATGTGCTCGTGAAGGCTGACCAGGTACTGCAACTGCCGCAGGGTTGGCAGGATCATGCGCCGGTCCTGGACGCGCGGGCGAGCGCCGTACGACGCGGACGCCGGACGAGCGGCGCGGGGAAACGGGCGGGCGGTGGGCCGCCGTTGAAACGGGGTGTCATGAAGGGCTCCGAAGGCGCCCAAACTCGGGCAGTCCCGCCGGCAAGGCGAATTGATAGTTTTCATTTCCCAGATCGAGAGGCTCGATAAGCCGCGTTTGGGCCTGGGGGCCTGGGGGCCTGGGGGCCTGGGGACTTGGGGGCTTTGCCCGGTAGCGAAACCTCAAGGCTTCTCGGTTAATGGCTCGGGCATGACCCGTTCCGCCCTGTCCCGCCGCGCCGTCCTGGCGTTCGCCGCGCCGCTGGCGCTGTGCGCCGCGCCCGCCTTCGCCTCCGGCAAGGAGAAGAAGAAGGAAGGCGGCGAGGGCGAGAAGGAAAAGGAAGATCCGGTGATCAAGCTGGGCTCGATGGCCCTGCCGATCGTCGCCGAGGGACGCCTGATCAACTACATCTTCGTCGAGCTGTCGCTGACCCTGCCGCCGGCCGGGGACGTGACCGCCTTCGCCGGCAAGGAGCCGCTGCTGCGCGACGCCCTGGTGCGTGCGGCCCACAAGCAGCCGCTCAACAAGCCCGGCAGCTACGTGCTGCTCGACGAGGGCAAGGTGAAGGCCATCGTCATGCGCGAGGCGATCGCCCTGGTCGGCAAGGGCAAGGTCGCCGCGGTGACCGTCGGCAAGCAGACGCCGCGCAACTTCGTGCCGCCGCCGAAGCCCGCGCCCAAGGTGGCCGCCAAGCCGGCGCCGCCGCCCGTCGATTCGGCGCCGATCATTCCCTGAGGCTTCGCGAACGCCGTTCTCGCAAGCGGTTGCGCGCTAGGCTTGTGGATGTCAGTGTTTCCCCCTGGCGCCGATGTCGGGGCCAGATCAGGGAGCTTCGAGGGGGATTGAGGCCCTAAGGCCCGCCCGCCGCTCCTGGCCTGGGGCGCTCGTCGATGCTCCATGGCCGGGAACCGCGACCCCTCGTGATTTGAAACACGAAGGGGCACAACACCCATGAGTTCTTGGCTTTACGTAGCCATCGGCGCCGGGCTTCTGGCGGTGCTGTATGGCGCGGTTCAGACCGCCAGGCTTTTGAAGGCCTCGCCGGGCGATGCGAAGATGCAGGAGATCGCCGCGGCCATCCAGGAAGGCGCCCAGGCCTATCTGAACCGTCAGTACACCACCATCGCCATCGTCGGCGTCGTGGTCGTCGCCGTCCTGGCGTTCTTCTTCAAGGGCTGGGAGCAGCCGGTCGGCTTCGCGCTGGGCGCGATCCTGTCGGGCCTTGCGGGCTTCGCCGGCATGCTGATCTCGGTCCGCGCCAACGTCCGCACCGCCCAGGCCTCGTCCGAGGGGCTGGGCAAGGGCCTGTCGATGGCCTTCACCTCGGGCGCGGTCACCGGCATGCTGGTGGCGGGCTTCGCTTTGCTGGGCGTGGCGGGCTATTACGCCCTGCTGCTCGGCGCGGGCCATGAGAGCACCGACCGGGTGGTCATCGACTCGCTGGTGGCCCTGGGCTTCGGCGCGTCCTTGATCTCGATCTTCGCCCGTCTGGGCGGCGGCATCTTCACCAAGGGCGCCGACGTGGGCGGCGATCTCGTCGGCAAGGTCGAGGCGGGCATCCCCGAGGACGACCCCCGCAACGCCGCGACCATCGCCGACAACGTGGGCGACAACGTCGGCGACTGCGCCGGCATGGCTGCCGACCTGTTCGAGACCTACGCGGTGACCACGGTGGCCACCATGGTGCTGGCGGCGATCTTCTTCACCGGCACCGACGTCGTCGGCTCGATGATGCTGCTGCCGCTGGCGATCTGCGCCGTCTGCATCGCCACCTCGATCATCGGCGCGTTCTTCGTCCGGCTGGGCAAGAACAACAACATCATGGGCGCCCTCTATCAGGGCCTGATCGTCACCGGCGTGCTGTCGGTGCCGGCCGTCTGGTGGGTGATCCACCAGCTGGTGCCGGACGCCATCGAGCTCGACGGCCGCCTGTTCACCGCCAACAACCTGTTCTACTGCGGCCTGGCTGGCCTGGTGGTCACGGCGCTGATCGTGGTGATCACCGAGTACTACACCGGCACGGGCTTCCGGCCGGTGAAGTCGGTGGCCCAGGCCAGCGTGTCGGGCCACGGCACCAACGTCATCCAGGGCCTGGCCATGTCGCTGGAGTCCACGGCCCTGCCGGCGCTGACGATCATCGTCGGCATCGTGGTGACCTACAATCTGGCGGGCCTGTTCGGCATCGCCATCGCCACCACCACCATGCTGTCGCTGGCCGGCTTCATCGTCGCCCTGGACGCCTTCGGTCCCGTCACCGACAACGCCGGCGGCATCGCCGAGATGGCCGGCCTGCCGCCGGAAGTCCGCGTCACCACCGACGCCCTGGACGCGGTCGGCAACACCACCAAGGCCGTCACCAAGGGCTACGCCATCGGTTCGGCGGGCCTGGGGGCCCTGGTGCTGTTCGCGGCCTACACCGAGGACCTGAAGTTCTTCTCCGAGAACGCCGCGCCCGGCAGCTTCTTCGACGGCATGGGAGCGGTCAGCTTCGACCTGTCCAACCCCTATGTCGTGGTCGGCCTGCTGTTCGGCGGCCTGCTGCCGTTCCTGTTCGGGGGTCTTTCCATGACCGCCGTCGGCCGCGCGGCCGAGTCGGTGGTGGCCGAGGTGCGTCGCCAGTTCCGCGACAACCCCGGCATCATGACCTACGAGACCAAGCCCGAATACGGCAAGGCGGTCGACATCCTGACCAAGGCGGCCATCCGCGAGATGATCGTGCCGTCCCTGTTGCCGGTGGTGTCGCCGGTGGTGCTGTTCTTCGTCATCAACGCCATCGCCGGCAAGGTCGACGCCTTCGCCTGCCTCGGCGCCATGCTGATGGGGGTGATCGTCACCGGCCTGTTCGTCGCCATCTCGATGACCAGCGGCGGCGGCGCCTGGGACAACGCCAAGAAGGTGATCGAGGAAGGCTTCACCGACAAGGACGGCGTCCTGCACAAGAAGGGCGGCGACACCCACAAGGCCGCCGTCACCGGCGACACCGTCGGCGACCCCTACAAGGACACCTCGGGTCCCGCTGTGAACCCGATGATCAAGATCACCAACATCGTGGCCCTGCTGCTTCTGGCGGTGCTGGCCCACGGCTGATCCGGCCGTCTCGGCCCTGATCTCAAGCGCCTCGGGGCTCCGGCTCCGGGGCGCTTTCCTTTTCCGCCGCGCCGTACGCGCGCGCCAGCTCCCTGGCCTTGGCCAGGATCCTGTCGCCCGGATCCAGCTCGACCAGCTGGCAGAAGCGCGCCAGCAGCGTGGAGGCCTCGGCTTCGCGACCAAGCGCGTCGAGGCACAGCCCCCAGGCCAGGTCTCTCTGGGTGTAGCCCGAGCGCGGCGGCGACCCGATGGGCGGCCCGCGCGTCTCGAAGATGGCCACGATCGCCTCGATCGAGGTGACGGGCGCGAGTTCCTCGGCGGCCAGCTTGCGGACCTTGCGGGCGATCCTGGCCGCGCGGCCCGGCCCGTCCCAGTCCCGGAAGGTGCTCCAGTCGGGCAGGGGCGTGCCCGTGCTGGGCCGCGGCCCGAGATGCAGGTCCAGCCTGGCCTTCTCGGCCGAGCGTTTCCAGGAGAGCTTGGCGTCGCCCATGACCGGCACGAAGTCGATCGCGACGCCCCAGGCGGCCGAGCGGGTCGCGCCCTTGAAGGCCTTGACCTCGACCATCGGCCGGATGCCGTCCACGGAGGGGGCGACCCATCGCCAGTCGCTCACCCGCTCGAAGCTCGGATCGGGCGCGATCGCGGCCAGCGCTTCGAGCACCTTGGGATCCACGGTTCCGCCCCTGCGCGACCAGCGCTGGAGACGGCGCATTTCCAGCCAGCTGATCGGGGGCAGGGCGGGCAGGATCAGCAAGCGGCTCGCCCTTTCAGTAGACCTCTTCCGGATCGAAGTCGTAGGCGGCTTCCGACTCGCCGCCAAGCGCCGTCGGGGCGGGCTGGGCGCCGCGTCGCTCGTCGCCGACGAAGTCGTGATCGATGCGCCGACGGCGGCAGGGGCCGAAATAGGCCTGCGTACGGACGAAGTCGCGCGGGTTGTTGATGACCTCGTTGATGCGGTGCATCACCCCGCGCGCCGTCAGCGGCTTGGCCAGGAACTCGGTCACCCCGGCCATTCGGGCCTCGTCGAGCGTGCGGCGGGTGGCGTGGCCGGTCATCATGATGATCGGCGCGTACGGGTTCGGGCTGGCCTGCGAGTTGCGGATCCAGTGCACGAACGACAGGCCGTCCACCGGCTGCATCATCAGGTCGGTGAACACGATGTCGATCTCGCGTTCGGAAAACAGCTTCAGCCCCTCGACGCCGTCGCCGGCCTCGAGGATGCGCCGCACCCCCGCTGACTTCAGGATCGCGGCCAGGATGCCGCGCATGTTGGCGTTGTCGTCGACGATGAGCATCGTCAACGCCCGCAGGTCTACCGCGCTCACGACCTTCTCCCCCAGAGCAATCGACGCCAGGGTTGGGGCCCGAGCGTCGACCAGACGGAAAGGTTGTGACGGACGTGCTTGAGGAAACGTTGATACGGCGACAAAAAGCCGCAGGAAATCACACGCTTATAGTCAAGCTTCGGTAAGGTTGAAGTGTCGGTTAACCGACTTAGCGCCCAGCCTAGCGACGGTCGCCGGGACGGGTGCCGGGCACGCCTTCGTCGTCCTGGGGCAGCATGCCGCCGCGACCGACGGTGCCGAGCAGCTGCTCCAGCACGGTCATTTCGCGACCGCGGGTCGGGGTCTCGCGGCCGTTGTAGGCGATGACCTTGCCGTCCTTCAGGGTGAAGGTGTCGACCGAGGCTACCTTTTCGTCGGCGGCGTCGAACTTGATGGCCACCACGTCGCGCTTGATCACGCGGGGCTTGTAGAAGGCCACGCGGTCGGTGGTCTGCGAGATGTAGTACCAGGCGTTGTTGTCGAAGGTGGACACCGCCGACGGCGAGCCCAGCTTTTCACGGACGGTGGACTTGCTGTCCTCGCCGACCTTCATGTCGACCGGCTTGGCCTCGATGGCCTGGAAGCCGGAATAGCTCGTCAGCGGCGTGCAGCCTCCGGCGACGGCGGCGAGGCCGATGACGGCGGCGGCGAAAACGGCGGGGCGAGACATTGAGGCTCCGGAACCGGAAGAAGGCTGGACTTTGACCTATCGCCCGCGCGGGCTTAGTTCAATGGCCCGCGTGGATGCTCAGGCCATCTAGAGGCGGCTCGCGGCGAAATAGAGGCGTGGAATGTTTCTGGAACGGCTACTTAAGCCCAGGCCCGCGAAGCTGGCGGGGGAAAAACTCTATGCCTCGGCGGTCGCCCAGGCCCGATCCGCGCGATTCTACGCCGAACTGGGCGTTCGCGACTCGATGGAGGGTCGGTTCGAGCTCTTCACCCTGCACGTGGTGCTGGTGATCGAGCGCCTGAAGGGGCAGGGCGACGCGGCGCAGGAGACCTCGCAGTCGGTCTTTGATTCCTACGTGCGGGGCCTGGACGACGCCTTCCGCCAGATCGGGGTGTCCGACACGGCCGTCGGCAAGAAGATGAAGAAGCTGGCGGGCGCCTTCTACGGCCGCCTGAAGACCTATGACGAGGCGTTCGCGACCTTGCCCGATCCCTCCGAACTCGACGCGGCGCTCGCCCGGACCATCTTCGAGGAGCGCGGCGAGGGTGACGTAGCGGCCGTTAGCGCCTATGTGCGGTCCGCGCGTGAAGCTCTGGCGGGCCAGTCGCTGGACGCGCTGCTGAATGGAGAGGTGCAATGGCCGAACGTCTGAGCGATCCCTGGCCGAGCACCGTCACCCTGGCTCGCGTCGACCGCGGCGGGGTGGACCTGAAGCTGGCTCCCGACGAAACCGTGCTGAAGGCCATCGCCAAGCAGCTGGGCCTCGTTTCGCTGCATGATCTCAAGGCCGACGTCTATCTGCGCTCGTGGATGGACGGGGCGGAGGTCTCGGGCGTGCTGCGCGCCCGCGTCGTGCAGACCTGCGGCGTCACCAGCGAGGATTTCGAGACGCCCATCGACGCCCGCTTCAGCCTGCGGGTCCTGCCGGCCGACAGCGAGCACGCCCCGCAGGACGAGGGCGGCGAGCTGGGCCTGGATCCCGACGGCGACGATCCGCCCGACGTGCTGGAAGGCGAGACGATCGACGTCTCCGGCTACGTCATCGAACACCTGGCGCTCGAGCTGGACCCGTTCCCCCGCAAGCCGGGCGCCGTTTTCGTGCAACCGCCCGAGCCTGTTGAGCTTTCTCCGTTCGCGGCCTTGAAGGGGCTGAAAACGAAGGGCGACGAGGGCTGAGTTGGCCCATACGCCTTCCGGCGTGATATCACGCCGGGGAATCATCGGCCGCGTCGCGACCGTCTAAGGAGTCGATAGCGCCTCGTGCCCAAGCCAGTAGTCATCTCGATCGACGCCATGGGCGGAGATCACGGTCCGTCCGTGGTCGTGCCGGCGCTGGAGATCGCGGCCAAGAGCCTGCCCGACGTGCGCTTCCTGGTGCATGGCGACGAGGTCGCGCTGAACGCCGAGCTGGCGCGCGCGCCCGCCGCGCGGGCGGTGTGCGCCGTCGTTCACACCGACAAGTCCATCGCCATGGACGAAAAGCCCGCCCAGGCCATGCGCCGGGGCAAGGGCTCCAGCCTGTGGAACGCCGTCGAGGCGATCCGCGCGGGCGAGGCCGCCGCCTGCGTCTCGGCCGGCAACACCGGCGCGCTGATGGCGATCTCCAAGCTGATCCTGCGCATGAGCGCCGACCTGGAGCGCCCCGCCATCGTCGCCTCGTGGCCGACCATGAAGGGGATCTCGGCGGTGCTGGACGTCGGCGCCAATGTCGAGAGCGACGCCGACCAGTTGGTCGAGTTCGCGATCATGGGCGCGGCCTTCCACCACGCGGTGCACGGTTCGACCCGCCCGACCGTCGGCCTTCTGAACGTCGGCTCCGAAGAGCAGAAGGGCCATGAGGAAGTGCGCGAGGCGCACCGCATCCTGCAGGACAGCCCGCACTTCGACTTCGACTACCGGGGCTTCGTCGAGGGCACCGACATCGCCTACGGCACCGTGGATGTCGTGGTCACCGACGGCTTTACCGGCAATGTCGCGCTGAAGACGGCCGAGGGCCTGGCGCGGTTCTTCGGCAATGAGATCAAGCAGACCCTGACGGCCGGCCCGCTGGCCATGCTGGGCGCGCTGATCGCCTCCGGCTCGCTGAAGAAGATGAAGCAGCGCCTGGACCCGGGCCGGGTGAACGGCGGGCCGCTGCTCGGCCTCAACGGCATCGTGGTCAAGAGCCATGGCGGCGCCGACGCCAACGGCTTCGCCTCGGCCGTGCGGGTGGCGGTGGACCTGGCTCGCAGCGACTTCACCGCCGAGATCGATCGTAATCTGAAGCGTCTGACCGCGGAAAAAGACCAAGCGGCCAAGGACGACGGCGCCGAGGGCGCCGAAACCCAGGGAGCCGCCGAGTGAGCGTAGTCCGCAGCGTGGTGACCGGCGTCGGGGCCTACCTGCCGCCGCAGATCGTCACCAACGAAGACCTGTCGAAGATCGTCGACACGTCCGATGAATGGATCATCGAGCGCACCGGCATCCGTCAGCGCCACAAGGCCGCCGACGACCAGGCCGTGTCCGATCTCGCCGTCGAGGCCGCCAAGCAGGCGCTGGAACGCGCCGGCAAGACCGCCGCCGACGTCGACCTGATCATCGTGGCCACCACCACGCCCGACCTGACCTTCCCGGCCACGGCCGCCATCGTGCAGCGCAAGCTGGGCGCGGGCGTCGGCATCGCGTTCGACGTCCAGGCCGTGTGCTCGGGCTTCGTCTACGCCCTGTCGGTGGCCGATGGCTTCATCGCCCGCGGCAACGCCAAGTGCGCGCTGGTGATCGGCGCCGAGGCCATGACCCGGCTGATGGATTGGACCGACCGCGGCACCTGCGTGCTGTTCGGCGACGGCGCCGGCGCGGTGGTGCTGGAGCCGGGCGAAGGCGAGGGGACCACGGCCGATCGCGGCATGCTGGGCTTCGCCCTGCGCGCCGACGGAACCAAGCAGGACCTGCTCTATGTCGACGGCGGACCGTCGACCACCGGCACGGTCGGCAAGCTGCGGATGCTGGGCAACCAGGTCTTCAAGCACGCGGTGATCAATATTTCCGAGGCCATCCACGCCGCCGCCGAGAAGGCGGGCGTGACCGTGCCGGAAGTCGACTGGTTCATCCCGCACCAGGCCAACCAGCGTATCCTGCAGGGCGTGGCCAATCGCTGCGGCATCGACGAGGACAAGGTGATCTCGACGGTGGCGCTGCACGCCAATACCTCGGCCGCCTCGATTCCCCTGGCCTTCGCCCACGGGGTCGCGGACGGCCGGATCAAGCCGGGCGACCTGCTGCTGCTGGAAGCCATGGGGGGCGGCCTGACCTGGGGCGCCTGCGTCCTGCGCCTTTGATGGTCACGGACCAAGCTTGACCTTGGGTTGGCGCACGGCCTGCTTCAGCATATGAAGTATCCGGCTTGACCCTTTGACTTCATGCGGTATTCGCGGCATGCAGTCTCAAGTTGACGAGGTCTTGTCGCGCGAGATCGGGGCTTCGTGCGCCCGTTTTCGCAAGGATCGGACCGATTGGCGCGGACTGTGCTGAGTCCGCGCGTGAAGCGTATAGGGGGCGTTATGAAGGGTTCGACTTTGACCCGGGCTGACCTCTGCGAGGCTGTCCACGAGGAAGTAGGCCTGACTCGTCAGGACTGCGCCGGTCTCGTCGAGCGCACCCTGGATCTCGTGGCCGAGGCGCTCGAGAAGGGTGAGACGGTCAAGCTTTCCGGGTTTGGCGTCTTCCAGGTCCGCGAGAAGCGGGCCCGCATGGGGCGCAATCCCAAGACGGGCGAGCCGGCCGAGATCGAGCCGCGCCGCGTCATCGGCTTTAGGGCTTCCCAGGTCATGAAGGCGCGCATCGACAGCGCCCTGGACGACTAAGGGGGCCGTGCGGTGGCGAAGGGGCCGAACGCCTTCCGCACGATATCAGAGGCCGCCGAGGAACTCGGCGTTCCCCAGCACGTCCTGCGATTCTGGGAGACGAAGTTCTCGTTCATCCGCCCGATGAAACGGGCCGGCGGGCGGCGCTTCTATCGCCCGCAGGACATCGCCGTGCTGAACGGCGTGCGCGCCCTACTGCACGCCGAGGGCTACACCATCAAGGGCGTCCAGAAGCTGCACCGCGAGCAGGGCGTGGCCCACGTCATCGCCGCGGGCCTTGGCCAGAACGGCGCCGCCTTCCTCGAATCGCCGATCGTCGACGCGTTCGGCGATTCGTCCGAGTTTGCCTCGCCCACGCCCGAGCAGCGTCGTCGCCTGACCGAGGCGCTGGATGACCTCACCAGCATCAAGGCCCGTCTGGACGGGCTTTTGACCCGTTCCTGAGGACTGTGGAAAACCACTAGATTTCCGATTGCCGAGGCGAAGAGCGGCGCCTATAAGGGCGCTCCTTCCGCGTCGGAGCGTGGCGCAGCCTGGTAGCGCACTTGACTGGGGGTCAAGGGGTCGCAGGTTCGAATCCTGTCGCTCCGACCATTCTCTCCCCGGAGAGAA
>PJUK01000381.1_pt1 | contig 16374 bp, 11 predicted proteins | sample 1512211 | NCBI WGS metagenome assembly PJUK01 (sample SAMN08177668, study PRJNA422409) | Feces metagenome, whole genome shotgun sequencing project.
GCGCGGGCGATCACCAGGCGCTGCTGCTGGCCGCCGGACAGGCCGGTGCCGGGCTGGTGCAGGCGGTCGGCCACTTCGTTCCAGAGGCCGGCCTTCTTGAGGCTGCTCTCGACGATGGCTTCCAGCTCGTCCTTGCGGGTGGCCAGGCCGTGAATCTTCGGGCCGTAGGCGACGTTCTCGAAGATGGTCTTGGGGAACGGGTTCGGCTTCTGGAACACCATGCCGACGCGCGAGCGCAGCACCACCGGATCGACGCTCTTGGCGTTGACGTCGGCGCCGTCGATCTCGATCGAGCCCTGCACGCGGGCCGACGGGATGGTGTCGTTCATCCGGTTGATGCAGCGCAGGAAGGTCGACTTGCCGCAGCCCGACGGGCCGATAAAGGCGGTGACCGACTTGGCCGGGATGTCGAGGTTGACGTCGAACAGCGCCTGCTTCTCGCCGTAGAAGACTTTGACGTCGCGGGCGCGGATCTTGAAGTCGCGGCTCTCGACCACGCCGTGGCCCTGCGGGACGGCGGTGTGGATGACGGGCGCGGCGACGGAGGCGTCGCGGTTCTGGGTCGGCATGGCGTGTCCCTGGACGAGGGCCGGAGCTTTGGGATGGGTGAAGGTCATCGGGATCCTACCACCGGCGTTCGAAGCGGCGGCGCAGGATGACGGCCGCGGCGTTCATGACGATCATGAAGATCAGGAGGACGAGAATGGCCGCGGCGGTGCGCTCGTGGAAGGCCCGCTCGGAAGCGTTCTCCCAGATGAACACCTGCACCGGCAGCACGGTCGAGGCGCCGGTGAAGCCTTCCGGCACGCCCGGCACGAACGAGACCATGCCGATCATCAGGAGCGGGGCGGTCTCGCCCAGGGCGTGGGCCAGCGACAGGATGGCGCCGGTCATCACGCCGGGCATGGCCAACGGCAGCACGTGGTGGAACACGGTCTGGGCCTTGGAGGCGCCGACGCCCAGGGCGGCTTCGCGGATCGAGGGCGGCACGGCCTTGAGGGCCGAGCGGGTGGCGATGATCACGGTCGGCAGGGCCATCAGGGCCAGCACCAGGCCGCCGACCAGCGGCGAGCTGCGCGGCACGTGCAGCCAGTTGATGAACAAGGCCAGGCCCAGCAGGCCGTAGACGATCGAAGGCACGGCCGCGAGGTTGTTGATGTTGACCTCGATGACGTCGGTCCAGCGGTTCTTCGGCGCGAACTCTTCCAGGTAGACGGCGGCCAGCACGCCGACCGGCACCGCGATCAGGGCGGTGATGATCAGCATCAGGGCCGAGCCGACCACCGCGCCCAGCACGCCGGCCTGTTCGGGCTCGGTCGAGTCGGACTTGGTGAAGAAGCCGAAGTTGAAGCCGCCCTTGACGGTGCCGTCCTTCTCCAGCTGGTCCAGCCAGGCCAGTTGCTGGTTGTCGAGCTTGCGGTCTTCCTCAGCGGTCGAGCGCTTGATCTCGCCCTTGTAGTAGAGGTCGGCGTCGGCCTTGACCGGACCGGTGACCTCGATGGTCTTGCCGATCACCGACGGGTCGGCCTTGATCTTGTCGAGCAGCTGGAAGCCGAGATCGCGCGAGACCAGGTCCATGACCTTGCCCGAGGTCGTGCCCAGGTCGTCGTCCTGGATGTTCAGCTTCTTCATCACCGCCTCGGCGACGATGTAGTCGTAGTTGACCCCGTCCAGCGCGGTGCGGTCGATGCGGTCCGGGTTCAGGTAGACCGGCACGCTGATCGAGTGCGTCTCGAAGGTGGTGTAGCCCTGGGCGACGATGCGGCCGACCAGCACGACCAGGAAGATCATCGCCACGACGATGGCGGCGATCCCTTGCGCCTTGAACCACATCTCCGAGCGGTAGCGCTTCTTCAGGCGCGCCTCGGCGGCCGAGAGCTGCGGGCGGGGACCCTGCTCGCGCGGGGCGGCGCCGGCGTTGATGGCGGCGTCAGTCATATTGTTCCCGATACTTCTGGACGATGCGCAGGGCGATGATGTTGAGCGCCAGGGTCACGACGAACAGCGTCAGGCCCAGGCCGAAGGCCGAGAGGGTCTTGGGGCTGTCGAACTCCTGGTCGCCGGTCAGCAGGGTGACGATCTGCACCGTGACGGTGGTGACCGTGTCCAGCGGGTTGGCGGTCAGCTTGGCCTGCAGGCCCGCGGCCATGGTCACGATCATGGTCTCGCCGACGGCGCGGGAGACGGCCAGCAGCATGGCGGCCATGATGCCCGGCAGGGCGGCGGGAAGGATGACCTTCTTGACCGTCTCGGACTTGGTGGCGCCCATGGCGTAGCTGCCGTCGCGCAGGCTCTGCGGCACGGCGTTGATGATGTCGTCCGACAGCGACGAGACGAACGGGATCAGCATAATGCCCATCACCACGCCGGCCACCAGGGCCATCTGGTTTTGCACCTGCATCAGGTACTGGGCGATCCCGTCCAGCGGGCCGCCGGCCATGCCCTCGCCGATGGCGTTGAAGCCGGCGCGGAACAGCGGACCCACGGTCAGGGCGGCGAAGAAGCCGTAGACGACGGTCGGCACGCCGGCCAGCACCTCGAGCAGCGGCTTGACGATCGAGCGCACGCGGCGGTCGGCGTATTCCGACAGGTAGATCGCCGAGTAGAGGCCGACCGGCGCGGCCACCAGCATGGCGATCAGCATGATCAGGAAGGTGCCGGCGAACAGCGGCACGGCCCCGAAGGCGCCCGACGAGGCCACCTGGTCGGCGCGCATGGCGATCTGCGGGCTCCACTCGGTGCCGAACAGGAACGACAGCGGCGAGACGCTCTGGAAGAAGCGCCAGCTTTCCCAGACCAGCGACAGCACGATGCCCAGGGTGGTCAGCACGGCGGCGACCGAGCAGGCGATCAGCAGGCCGTTGATCCAGCCTTCGACGCGGTTGCGGGCCCGGAACTCAAGGCCCACCCGCGGCAGCGCCAGCAGCGCGCCGATCAGGGCCACCAGCGCGGCCAGGGCGATGGTGCTGTAGCGGACGGTGGCGGTGACCTTGCGCGACTCCTCGACCTTGGCGTCGAGGGCGGTCTTCAGGTCGCCTTCGTAGACGACTTCCGACGGCGACTCCTTGGCCGCGATGGCGCGGGCGTCGCTGAAGAACACGTCCTGGCGGTCGGGGGTCAGCGAGGCGATGGCGGCCGGACGTTCGGCCTGCAGCACCGCTTCCTCGATGCGGCCGCCGAACACGGCGCCGAGCAGCAGGAGAAGCGCGGCCGGGGCGCCGGCCCACAGGGCGGCGTAGGCGCCGTAATAGTTGGGCAGCGAATGCAGGCGCACCGAAGCGCCGCCGGCGGCCTTGAGCGCCCGGCCGCGGCCGAGCAGGAACGCCGCCAGCGCGAACAGCGCCAGGAACAGGAGCGAGAGCCAGGTCAGCATGCGTGAAGCGGTCTTGCGCTGGATGCGAAGACGGCGCCCGTTGCACCGCCCCGCCCGTCAACCGATCTATGCCGGCCGGGCGACGACCTTATGCGACGTTTCTACGACAGTTTTACGACACCGCCCGGCGCGGGCTCTTCCGGCGTCGCGGAATCCTTGCCCTGCAAGGCCTTGGCCATCGGCAGGTAGACCCCGAAGGTGGCCCCCTCGCCGCGCACCGACTCCACGTGCAGGCCGCCGCGGTGGCGGTTGATGATGTGCTTGACGATGGCCAGGCCCAGGCCCGTGCCCTGCCGCTCGCCGCTCTTCTGGCCCTCGACGCGATAGAAGCGCTCGGTCAGGCGCGGCAGGTGCTCGCGGGCGATGCCCGGCCCCCGGTCGCTGACCCGCAGGCCGGCATAGAACTCCTCGACGTCGGAATGGTCGGGGGTCAGCAGCGACAGGCGCGCGGCGGCCGGATCGCGCGCGGCGACGGCCGTGGCCGGGGTCAGGCCGGGGAAGATCTCGACCCGCACCGTCCCGTCCTGGGGGGTGTACTTGATGGCGTTGTCGACCAGGTTCTGGATCACCTGGACGATCTGGTCGCGGTCGCCCTCGACCACGGCCGCGCCGCGCGGCGGCAGCACCGCGTCGAAGCCGACCTGCTTGTCGCGGGCCTGCGGGGCCAGGGCGTCGATGACGTCCTGGGCGGCCATGGCCAGGTCGACGCGGCCGGCCGGGGCGATGTGCTCGTTCAGCTCGATCCGCGACAGGCTCATCAGGTCGTCGATCAGCCGCGACATCCGCTCGGCCTGGGCCTGCATGATGCCCAGGAACTTGTCGCGGGCGCCCGGGTCTTCCTTGGCGTGACCGCGCAGGGTCTCGATGAAGCCCGACAGCGAGGCCAGCGGCGTACGCAGCTCGTGGCTGGCGTTGGCCAGGAAGTCGGCCCGGGTGCGTTCGGTGCGGCGCACGTCGGTCTCGTCGCGCAGCACCAGCAGGGCCAGGTGCGAGCCGGCCTCGTCGCGGCCCAGCGGCCGGGCCTGGGCGGTCCAGTCGCGCCCCTGGGAGCCGACGCCGGTCCATTCGACCGTACGCTCGACGCCGCCGAACAGGGCCTCGTCCACCGCCTCCAGCACCTGCGGGCTGCGCACGGCGGTGACCAGCAGGGCGCCCTCGCGGATGCGGAAGCGGTCGCGGGCGGCGGCGTTGGCGAACACGAAGCGCCGGCCGGTCAGGTCGTCGGCCTCTTCGGCGGCGATGACCATCAAGGGATCGGGCAGGTTCTCGGTGATCACGGCGAAGGGCGGCGCGCGGTCGGCCGAGGCCGCGGCAGGCGCCAGACTGAGCACGGAATCGTCGAGCCGCCGGCGCAGGCGCCGCAGCAGCATCACGCCGCCGACGCCAAGAAGGATCGCCGCCGGCAGGGCCACGCCCGGCCGCGCCGCGCCCAGGGCGGTCATGGCCACCAGCGCCGTCGGCCCGGCGGCCACCGCCGTCCATGCGCCGACCCAGCCTCCGGCCACGCCGCCCCCCCAGCGCTCAGGCGCGACGGGCGAGAGGGGAGAGACGGTGGGCATGGCGAGCGTTCGGGCTCCTGGAATGGGCGAAGGCCTCCCACGAAGGGGCGGGGCCAAGGCTCGTAGGCCAGTTTTGTGACGATGCGATGATTCGACGAACCAGATATGGCGCCGTCGCAGAGCATGGGATAGACGGGGAGCCCCCGGATGCGTGTCGGGTGCGGAAGTCACCGCAATTTCGCCGCAACCTGACGCAATCTGGGGATCGAGGGAATTCTCCTTAGGGTGGTCTGTTCGTATGCAGCGCAAGGTCCTGGTCGCGACGGTCGCGGCCGCTCCTCTGATGGCCATGGCCTTGGCCGCGCAGGCCGAGACGGTGGTGAACACCGCGCGGACCACGCCTATCGCCACCGGCTCGGCCGGGACGAACGGCGCGGCCGATGATGTCAAGATCGACACGGCCGGCTCGATCAAGCTCACCGCGTCCGGCGCGCTGGTGACGCTGAACAGCAACAATAAGGTCGCCAACAGCGGCACGCTGAGCACCCAGGGCGTCAACGACTCGACGGCGATCCTGATCAACGGCGGCACGACCGGCTCGGTGACCAACACCGGCACGATCACGCTCGACGAGGACTACACCCCGACCGACACCGACTCGGACGGCGACGTCGACGGCCTGTTCGCCCAGGGCTCCAACCGCTACGGCATCCGCCTGACCGGTCCGGGCGCCTTCACCGGCGACATCCTCAACCAGGGCTCGATCGTCATCGAGGGCAACAATTCGGCGGCCATCTCGCTGGAAAGCGCCCTCAACGGCAATCTGACGCTGGGCAACACCACCACCACGACCACCACGATCGCCGTCACCGGCAACAACAGCTACGGCGTGCGCGTGGCCGCTCCGGTCAGCGGCAAGGTCTCGATGACCGCCGGCAGCATCTCGGTGCTGGGCCAGAACGCCACCGGCTTCGCCGTCGACAGCGACGTCGGCGGCGCGGTGCTGCTGCAGGGCGCGATCACCGCGACCGGCTATCGCTACACCTCGCGCCCGACCGACAAGACCGTGCGCGACAAGCTCGACGCCGACGACCTGCTGCAGGGCGGCCCGGCCGTGCGCATCGCCGGCAACGTCGGCGGCGGCGTGTTCCTGGACATCCGTCCGGCCGACAACGACACCACCAAGACCGACGAAGACGGCGACGGCATCGAGGACGCCCAGGAAGGCAGCTCGACCCTGGCCGTCTACGGCGGCGCCCCGGCGCTGCTGATCGGTTCGGACACCGGCGCGATCAACATCGGCGTCATCGGCACGGGCGACAACGCCTACGGCCTGCGCGCCCGCGGCTCGATCACCGCCAACGGCGTCTATGACGGCATCGCCTCGACCGCCATCCAGCTGGGCGGCAACGCCGGCCAGACGACCACCATCGCCGGCGGCGCGCGCCTGGAGACCGTCATCACCTCGCAGGCCTACGAGGCCAACGCCAACGGCGTTCGGGTGACCGCCGGGGCCACAACGCCGGTGATCTACAACAGGGGCACGATCACCACCTACAGCGTCTCGGAAGGCGCGTTCGATTCGCGCGGCATCGTCGTCGAAGCCGGCGCCAACGTCCCGAGCATCCGCAACGCCGGCGTCATCAATTCGAACGTCGTCGGCGAGAAGGGCAGCGCCTACGGCGTCATCGACTATTCGGGCAACGTGACCTCGATCGAGAACACCGGCTCGATCATCGCGGCGATCTCGCCCACCGACGACGCCGACGACAAGGACGACGCCGACACCGATCCGACGAACGAGACGATCACCGGCAAGGCCGTGGCGATCGACGTCAGCCGCAACACCAGCGGCGTCACCCTGACCCAGAACGGCCTCAACGACGGTGACGACGGCGCCGACGGCGTGGCCGATCCCGACGCCGACGGCGACGGCGTGGACGACGCCGACGAGCCGGCGATCATCGGCGCGATCCGCTTCGGTTCGGGCGCCGACACCTTCAACGTGCTGAACGGCGCCGTGGTCGGCGACATCTCGTTCGGCGACGGCGCCGACACCTTCCGCATCGACGGCGGCGCGGCCGTCATCGGCGCGATCAGCGACAGCGACGGCCTGCTCGACATCAACATCGGCAAGGGCTCGCTGGGCCTGACCAACGCCCAGTCGATCAACATCTCGAACCTGAACCTGGGCGCCGAGAGCAAGCTGGTGTTCACCGCCGACCCGACCGCCGGCACGCACACCCGCCTGGTGGTCTCCGGCGCGGCCAACATCACCAGCGGCGCGCAGCTGGGCCTGCGCCTCAACAGCCTGCTGACCGACCCGACCTCGTACAACGTGATCTCGGCCGGCTCGCTGACCGCCGGAACCTTCGGCCAGGGCCTGCTGGACAACGCGCCGTACATGTACGTCGCCAGCGCCCGCGCCGACGGCAACGACGTCTATCTGGACGTGCGCCGCCGCACCGCCTCGGAAATCGGCCTGGCCCGCTCGGGCGCCGCCGCCTACGACACCCTGTTCGGCTCGCTGGCCGGCGACAAGGAAGTGGCCAACCTCTTCCTGGGCATCAACGACAAGGCCACGTTCCTCCAGAACTACAACCAGCTGCTGCCCGACCAGGGCGAGGGCATGTTCTCCACGCTGCAGAACATCAACCAGCAGATCTCGGCCGCCACCGCCGTGCGTCCCGATCCGGGCGACCGCTATGGCCCCGACAGCATCTGGGTGCAGGAAATCAACGGCCTGGTGCGCCGCGAGGACGGCCCGACCCTGGGCACCGACACCCAGGCCTTCGGCTTCGTGGCCGGCTACGAGGCCATGGGCGACGCGGGCGGCGCCCTGGGCGTGACCCTGGCCTACACCGCGCTGGAAGAGCACGACAACGTCGCCCAGGTGGGCGAGCAGACCACCGCCTCGGTGGTGCAGGCCGGCGTCTACTGGCGCCGTTCGGCCGGCCCCTGGCGCTTCAACGTCGGCGGCGGCGCGGGCTACGGCTGGTTCGACAGCACCCGCGTGCTGTTCATCCGCAACGCCAGCACCGGCGCGCTGGACGCCACCCGCCGGACCGACTCCGACTGGGGCGCGGTGACCGCCAACGCCTTCGCCGGCGCGGCCTACGAGGCCAAGCTGGGCCGCTTCTTCACCCGCCCCGAAGCGCGGATGGACTACACCTACCTGAACGAGGACGGCCACGAGGAAGTCGGCGGCGGCGACGTGCTGGACGGCATCATCGGCGCCCGCAAGTGGAGCAACCTCTCGGGCGACCTGGGCCTGGTCATGGGCGCCGACTTCGGTCGCGACGTGTGGCTGCGCCCCGAAGTGCGCGTCGGCTACCGCAAGACCATCGCCGGCAGCCTGGCCGACACCGTCGTGACCAAGAAGAACGGCAAGTACGTGCTGGAGGCCTTCGACAACCGCGAAGGCGCCCTGACCCTGGGCTTCGCCCTGCGGGCCGGCACGGCCATGTCCTACGTCGCCCTGGAAGGCGGCGCGGAAAGCACCAAGCGCCAGAAGCGCTACAACGTGAAGCTCACCGGCCGGACGATGTTCTGATCGACCGACCAAGGTGGAGTGAAAGGCCTCGCACAACGTGCGGGGCCTTTTTCTTTGGATCGTCCGCCTTCGGAGCGACACTTGGCCGCAGCGGCCAGCAAAACCAGACACTTGGGCCGTCAAAGCTCCGTTAGAGCCTGCCCGTTAATCCTGTTTTCCTTAGCACTAGGACGGTGGCCTCAAAGCCGCCGCGAGGGGAAGACCGTGACCATCAACCGCCTTGCCTCGCGCATGGCCCTGATCGCCTGCGTCTCGACGCTGGCGATCGCGGGCGGCGCCCAGGCCCAGACGCCCGCGAGCGCCGACCAGCAGGCCCGCATCGAGGCGCTGGAAGCCCAGCTGAAGCTGCTGCAGCAACAGATCAACGAACTGAAGGCGGCCACCGTGGCCAGCCGTCCGGTCGCCACGGCCCCCGCCGCCGCGACCCCCTCCGCTGCAACCCAGGCGGCGCCGGTCCAGACCCAGGTCGCCGCGGCCGCGCCGCCCTCGAAGCCCGCCTCGCCGCTGCCGGCCGCCACCGTCAGCATCGCCGCCGGCCGCCCGACCATCGCCTCCACCGACGGCGCGTTCACCGCCACCCTGCACGGGGTGATGCAGCTCGACACCGCCCACTACTTCCAGGACAAGGGCCTGCCGGCGGTGATCGGCAACGGCCGCGACCTCAACAGCGGCAGCAACTTCCGCCGCGCGCGCCTGGGCCTCGACGGCCGGTTCTTCAAGAACTTCGACTATTCGATCCTGCTCGACTTCGGCGGCAACGGGACCGACGGCCCCGGCATGCTCCAGGAGCTGTTCGTCCAGTACAACTACGCGCCGTTCAAGGTGCGCGTCGGGGCCTTCGCCCCGAACGTGGGCCTCAGCGACGCGGCGTCGCAGAACAGTGCGCTGTTCCCCGAGCGCGCGGCGATCGCCGAGATGGTGCGGGGCCTGGCCGCCGCCGACCGCCGCTATGGCCTGCAGGTGCAGACCTCGGGCGAGAACTGGCTGCTGTCGGCCGCCGCCACCGGCGGCAAGAGCGGCGACGCCCAGACCTTCGACGAGCAGCAGGCCTATGTCGGCCGCGCCGCCTTCGCCCCGGTCAAGAGCAAGGACTGGCTGCTGCACCTGGGCGTCAACGGCGGCTACATCGCCACCCCGGCCCAGACGGCGGTGGGCGGCGCCTACGCCCTGACCCTGACCGAGCGGCCCGAACTGCGCGTCGACGGAACGACCCTGGTCTCGACCGGCGCCCTGGACGCCAAGAACCTGCGCCACCTGGGCGCCGAGCTGGCGCTGCAGCACAAGAGCCTGCTGATCCAGAGCGAGGTGTTCGACCTCGCGCTGGAACGGCGCAACGCCGCCGCCGGGGTCAGCGACCCGAAGTTCGGCGGCTGGTACGTCGAGGGCGGCCTGGTGCTGACCGGCGAGAGCCGCCGCTACAACGCCGCCACCTTCGCCTTCGACGCCCCGTCCATCGCCCATTCCTTCGATCCGAAGGCCGGCCAATGGGGCGCCTGGGAGCTGGCGGCGCGCTATTCGGTGCTGGACCTGAACCACCACGAACTGGCCGCCCTGGCGGCCGACCGGGTGCGCGGCGGCGAGCAGACGATCTGGAGCGCGGGGGTCAACTGGTTCCCCAACTCGGTGACCAAGGTCTCGCTCGACTATCTGGACGTCGACATCGACCGGCTGGACCCGGCCGGCGGCGCGATCCCGCTCAGCCAGGGCTACCAGGCGGTCAACCTGCGCAGCCAGTTCGCGTTCTAGGCCTTCGCGATGACGGGCCGGCCGCCGGCCCGTCGTTTCGCCTCCGCATGCATGGCGACGGTCCGAAGCGCTGTCGCCAAGCCCTCTTTCGGATCGAGCGATAACGTGCGTTCTTCTTCCAATGGGCGCTTCCCCTCGACTTAGACCGTCTACACGCTGGTTCCTCGGCGGCGTCACGATCTGCGCCTGGTTCCTTGGCGCGCCATTGGCCCCGTTTGCGTCGGCATACTTCTCGATCGTCCCGCCGGGCCTGCATCTCGTTCTGTTTCTCGTCGCCATGGGGGCCCTGATGGCAACCTGCCGATGCACGAGTTGCGGCCATCCCGTCTGGCTCAAGAGGCTGAAAGGCGGCGGCTATCTCATCGGAGGCTCCGGGCGCGATTGCTCGCGTTGCGGAGGACCGATCTAGTCGGTGGGTCAGGGCGCCTTTGAGGCCGCCCCTTTCTGATCCCCCCTTCAGAAACACTCGCGCGCGTTGCGGCGGCGCATCGGCCAAGGTCTGGGCGTCATTCCACGAGGACGCCCGATGACCCTGCTCCGCCTTCCTTCCCGCCGGGACCTCGCCCTCGGCGCCGGCGCCCTGGCGGCGGTTCCCGGCAGCGCGCTGGCCCAGAAGGCGCCCAAGGTCGTCACCCTGCTGAACGTCAGCTACGACCCCACGCGCGAGCTCTACCAGGACATCAACCCGGCCTTCGCCGCCTACTGGAAGCGCCGGGTCGGCCAGACGCTGGAGATCCGCCAGAGCCACGGCGGCTCGGGCAAGCAGGCCCGCTCGGTGATCGACGGGCTGCAGGCCGACGTCGTCACCCTGGCGCTCGCCGACGACATCGACCAGATCGCCGCCCGCGGCCTCACCGCCGCCAACTGGCAGTCGCGCCTGCCGCAGAACTCGGCCCCCTACACCTCGACGATCGTGTTCCTGGTCCGCAAGGGCAATCCCAAGCGGATCAAGGACTGGGGCGACATCGTCAAACCCGGCGTGCAGATCATCACCCCCAATCCCAAGACCGGCGGCGCGCCGCGCTGGGCGTATCTGGCCGCCTGGGCCTGGGCGCTGAAGCAGCCGGGCGGCGCCGACGCCTCGGCGCAATCGTTCGTGCGCCAGCTCTACCGCCAAGTGCCTGTGCTCGACAGCGGCGCGCGCGGCTCGATGACCACCTTCGCCCAGCGAGGCGTGGGCGACGTGCTGCTGACCTGGGAGAACGAGGCCCACCTGGCCCGCCAGGAGTTCGCCGCCGACGGGCTGGAGATCGTCTATCCGTCGCGCTCGATCCTGGCCGAGCCGTCGGTGGCCGTGGTCGACAGCGTGGTCAAGCGGCGCGGCACCCGGCTGATCGCCGAGGGCTATCTCAACTTCCTCTACAGCCCGCTGGCCCAGGACCTGATCGGCAAGCACCACTACCGGCCGCGCAATCCGCAGGCGGCGGCCAAGTACGCCGGCAAGTTCCCGAAGATCCCGCTGGCCACCATCGACGGCCAGTTCGGCGGCTGGAAGAAAGCGCAAGGCCGCCATTTCGCCGACGGCGGCGTCTTCGATCAAATCTACCGGCCGTGAGAGTCTTCTTGGGCGTGAAACCTACCTAGACAATAGGGTATGACGCCTCCGTCCGGTTCGTGCGTTAATCGCCCGGACCCATCGGAGCCAAGAGCGACATCGCCATGACCAACGCCTTCAAGTCTCCCACCCGGCGCGGCCTGCTCGGCGCGGCCGGCGCCGGCGCCGCCGCTCTCGGGGCCCCCGCCCTGCTGGCGGGCCAGGCTCAGGCCGCCGGGTCGCTGACCCTGCTGAACGTCAGCTACGATCCGACGCGCGAGCTCTACAAGGACATCAACGCCGCCTACGCCAAGTACTGGAAGGACAAGGTCGGCCAGACCCTGACCATCAACCAGAGCCACGGCGGCTCGGGCAAGCAGGCCCGCTCGGTGATCGACGGCCTGCAGGCCGACGTGGTCACCCTGGCGCTGGCCTACGACATCGACGAAATCGCCGACCGGGCCAAGCTGCTGCCGGCCAACTGGCAGTCGCGCCTGCCGCAGAACTCCACGCCCTACACCTCGACGATCGTGTTCCTGGTCCGCAAGGGCAACCCCAAGAAGATCAACGACTGGAGCGACCTGGTGAAGCCGGGCGTCGGCGTCATCACCCCCAATCCGAAGACCTCGGGCGGGGCGCGCTGGAACTACCTGGCCGCCTGGGCCTGGGCGCTGAAGCAGCCCGGCGGCAACCCGGCCAAGGCCGAGGCCTATCTGAAGGACCTCTTCAACCACGTGCCGGTGCTCGACACCGGCGCGCGCGGCGCCACCACCACCTTCACCCAGCGCGGCATCGGCGACGTGCTGCTGGCCTGGGAGAACGAGGCCTTCCTGGCGCTCGAGGAACTGCCGGGGCAGTTCGAGATCGTCGTGCCCTCGCGCTCGATCCTGGCCGAGCCGCCGGTGGCGCTGGTCGACCGGAACGTCGACCGCCACAAGACGCGCCTGGCCGCCACGGGCTACCTCAACTTCCTCTACAGCCCCCTGGCCCAGGACCTGATCGCCAAGCACCACTACCGTCCGCGCAACGCGGGCGTGGCCAAGAAGTACGCCGGCAAGTTCAAGCAGATCCCGCTGTCGACGATCGACGACACCTTCGGCGGCTGGAAGAAGGCGCAAGCCACCCACTTCGCCGACGGCGGCGTGTTCGACCGGATCTATCGCCCGAAGTAAGGGGGATCTCACCCGCACCGGCCATCTTCACCGTGCATCCCCGCGAAGGCGGGGACCCAAGCTGGATGTCAGGACGAGCACGGTGGTCGCGAGCCGCTGACTCGGCTTGGATCCCCGCCTTCGCGGGGAACACGGATGGGGGGCGGCGGGTCTCCAGTGTGGCCCTCACTTCTCCAAACTTGACCATTGCCGGCGCGGCGGTCCCCATGGGCCGCCGCGTTTGCTTTTCCAGACGCCCAAGCTTGGTCGGGAACCCGACCCATGACCGGGCGTTCAGGCGTTGACGGGGCGTCCACAGAACAAAGCCGGGGTCGGGCTCAGGAATGACGGATTATCTGAAGTCTCAGCGGGCGGGCGATCAGCTCGCGGCCGAGCACGGCATCGACGACCCTTTCGCCGCCGCCATCCGCGCCACCCGCATGGCCATGATCGTCACCGACGCCACCCAGGCCGACAATCCGATCATCTTCGCCAACGACGCCTTCCTGCGGCTGACCGGCTACGCGCGCTCGGAGGTGATCGGCCGCAACTGCCGCTTCCTGCAGGGGCCCGACACCAGTCCCGCCGCGATCGGCGACCTGCGCCTGGCCATCGCCTCGGGCGAGGACATCGCCATCGACATCCTCAACTACCGCAAGGACGGCAGCACGTTCTGGAACGCGCTGTACCTGTCGCCGGTGCGCAACAAGCTGGGCGAGATCATCTACTTCTTCGGCTCGCAGCTGGACGTCAGCGACAAGAAGCAGACCGAGCTGCACCTGCGCGAGACCCGCAGCGACCTGGAGGACGCCGTCGAGGCGCGCACCCGCGAGCTGTCCCAGGCCCTGGAGCAGAAGACCGCGCTGCTGCACGAGGTCGACCACCGGGTGAAGAACAACCTGCAGCTCATCTCGTCCCTGTTGCTGCTGCAGAACCGGCGCGAGAAGGAGCCGGCGGTCAAGCACAGCCTGCGCGGCATGCTGGAGCGGGTGAACGCCATCGCCACCGTCCACCGCCGGCTGTTCCAGAGCGAGGACGTCGAGCGGTTCGACGTCTCGGCCTTCGTGCGCGACCTGGTCTCGGACATGGCCGGCTCGGCCGCCCGCGACGAGATCCGCGTCAGCCTGGACCTGGAGCGGGTGGACGTGCCGGCCTCGAAGGCCGCGCCGCTGGCGCTGGTGATCAGCGAACTGTTCTCCAACGCCCTGCGCCATGGCTTCCCGGAGGGGCGTTCGGGCCACATCTCGGTATCGATCACTCGCACGAATGGCGAGTTTCGGATCGAAATCGCCGATGACGGCGTTGGAATGCCAGAAGGGGCCCGCACCTCGGGTTTCGGACTGACGATCGTCCAGTTGCTGTGCCAGCAGCTGAAGGCGCGGTCCGAAACCACCGCGGCCGGACCCGGAACCCGCGTCGTCGTCAACCTGCCCGTCAACGGCGCGCATCATTAGGAACCGTCAGACCCATGCCAGGGCGCGCGTTGGATGTGTTGATCGTCGAGGACGAGGTGCTGCTGGCCGCGGAGCTGGAGTTCCTGGTCCAGGAGGTGGGCTACCACCCCGTGGGCTGCGCCATGAGCTCCGACGAGGCCGTCGACCTGGCCAAGTCGCTGCATCCCGATCTGGCCCTCGTCGACGTCCACCTGCGCGACGGCCCCACCGGCGTGGAGGTGGTGCGCAAGATCCACGACGACTGCGGCTGCGTGGCCCTGTTCATGACCGCCAACGTCAAGCGCCTGCCTGAAGACTTCGCCGGCGCCTGCGGGGTGATCGGCAAGCCCTATTCCGAGCACGGCGTGAAAACCGCCCTGGCCTACCTGGCCGTCTGCCTGGAAGAGGGCCATGCGCCCGGCCTGCCGCCGGTCGGCCTGGAACTGGCCCCCGCCTTCGCGCAGCGCTGGGGCCTGACCGAAATGCCGCGCTCGGCCTGATGGCCGACGCCCACCCGGTCGCCGTCGTCGTCGGGACCGCCGCGGCCCTGCTCTCCATCGCCAGCTTCGCCCCGCAGATCGTCAAGATCCTGCACGACAGGGACGCCTCGTCGGTGTCGCTGCGGACCTATGTGGTGACCGTGGCCGGCTTTTCCTGCTGGCTGGCCTACGGCCTGATGATCAGGGCCTGGCCGGTCGCGCTGTCGAACCTGGCCTGCCTTGCGATGTCGGCCGCCGTGCTCGCGCTCAAATGGCGCTACGGGCGCCGACGATCCGGGGCCGACGCCAAAGGGCGAACCTAGTCAAAGGGTGACAGGGGGGGCGGGGTCCGCTATCGAGGCGCGCCTATTTTCGCGCACCAGGACCACCGCCTTTGACCAACGTCGCCGAGGAAGCTGGCTGGGCCACCGCCAAGACCCTGGCCGAGGCCCTGCCCTACATCCAGATCTACGATCGCGAGACGGTCGTGATCAAGTACGGCGGCCACGCCATGGGCCAGGAAGAGGTGGCCAAGCTGTTCGCCGCCGACGCCGTGCTGCTGAAGCTGCTGGGCGTGCATCCCGTGGTGGTCCACGGCGGCGGTCCGCAGATCAGCCGCATGCTCGACAAGGCCGGCGTCAAGTCGACCTTCATCGACGGCCTGCGCGTCACCGACGAAGCCACGATGGAAGTGGCCGAGATGGTCCTGTCGGGGGCCATCAACAAGGAAATCGCCAACTGGATCACGCTGGCCGGGGCTGAAGCCGACGTGCGCGGCGTGGGCCTGTCGGGCAAGGACGCCCGCCTGATCACCGCCGAGAAGGTGACCCGGACCAAGAAGGATCCGGACAGCAACATCGAGCAGGTCGTCGACCTGGGCTTCGTGGGCGAACCCACCAAGGTCGACCCGCACCTGATCCAGGCGCTGCTGACCTCGGAAACCGACTACATCCCGGTGATCGCCCCGATCGGCGTCTCCGAGCAGGGCGAGACCTTCAACATCAACGCCGACACGGTGGCCGGCGCGCTCGCGGGCGCGCTGAAGGCCAAGCGGATGCTGATGCTGACCGACATCAAGGGCGTGCTCGACGCCGACGGCGAGCTGATCCGCGAGATGACCATCGACCAGGCCCGGCAGCTGATCGCCGACGGCGTGGCCACCGGCGGCATGATCCCCAAGCTCGAGAACGCCATCCACGCCGTGGAGAGCGGCGTCGAAGCCGTGGTCATCCTCGACGGCCGCCGCCCGCACGCCATGCTGGTGGAACTGTTCAGCGAGCACGGCGCGGGCACGCTGATCTCGAAATGACCTCAGAGAACCTCCCCCTTTGGGGGAGGAGGCCCGCAGGGCCGGAGGGGGGCCGTTCTCAGCTTCCGCCGCGCCAAGGTCCCTCCCCCCTCCGTCGGCTTCGCCGCCACCTCCCCCAGAGGGGGAGGATCTGATGGTCGCCGACCTCACCCACGTCGACACCTGGCTGTTCGACCTCGACAACACCCTGTACCCGGCCGAGACCGAGTTCATGGGGCTGATCGAGGGCCGGATGACCGACTTCGTCGAGCGCTTCACGGGCCTGCCCCGGGAAGAGGCCCGGGCGCTGCAGAAGAA
>PJUK01000383.1_pt1 | contig 16337 bp, 12 predicted proteins | sample 1512211 | NCBI WGS metagenome assembly PJUK01 (sample SAMN08177668, study PRJNA422409) | Feces metagenome, whole genome shotgun sequencing project.
AAAACGACCCGTTCGATCCGGCGATCAAGGATGTCGGTAACGGTCGCAAGATCCTGACCGGTCGCGGCACGTCCGACGACAAGGGCCAGCTGATGACCTTCGTGGAAGCCTGCCGCGCCTATAAGGCGATCCATGGCAATCTGCCAGTCAAGGTGACGCTGTTGTTCGAAGGCGAGGAAGAATCCGGTTCGCCGTCGCTGAAGCCATTCCTTGATGCCAACAAGGCGGAGCTGAAGGCCGACGTGGCGCTGGTCTGCGACACCGCCATGTGGGACGCGGAAACCCCTGCCATCAGTGTGGGCTTGCGTGGTCTCGTCGGCGAGGAAATCGTCATCAAGGCTGCCGACCGTGATCTGCATTCGGGCTTCTTCGGTGGTGCTGCCGCCAATCCCATCCATATTCTGAGCAAGATTCTGGCCGACCTGCATGACGAAACCGGACGCGTCACCGTTCCGGGCTTCTATGAAGGCGTGGAAGAAACCCCGTCGCAAATCCTGCAATCCTGGGAAAGCCTCGGTCGCACGGCGGAAAATTTTCTCGGTCCTATCGGCCTGTCGGTCCCATCCGGCGAAAAGGGCCGCAGCGTTCTGGAACTCACCTGGGCGCGCCCGACTGCGGAAGTAAACGGCATCACCGGCGGTTATACCGGCGAAGGCTTCAAGACGGTTATCGCGGCGCAGGCTTCGGCCAAGGTCTCGTTCCGTCTGGTCCACAAACAGGACCCGGCGAAGATCCGCGAAGCCTTCCGCGCCTTTGTGCAAGAGCGTCTGCCAGCCGATTGTTCGGTGGAGTTCCACCCGCATGGCGGCTCGCCCGCAATCCAGTTGCCTTATGATTCACCGCTGGTTTCCAAGGCCAAGGACGCGCTGTCCGACGAATGGCCGAAGCCAGCGGTGCTGATCGCCATGGGCGGCTCGATCCCGATTGTCGGCGACTTCGACACGTTCCTCGGCATGGAATCGCTGCTCGTCGGCTTCGGCCTCGAAGACGACCGGATCCATTCGCCCAACGAAAAATACGAGCTGAACTCCTTCCACAAAGGCCAACGCTCATGGGCGCGTATTATGGCGGCTATCGCCGCCAAGTAGGGCTCGCATCATGGCGGTTATCGCCGCCAAATAAGGATAATAGAGAATGACCATCCGTTTTCATAAAAACGATCTGCCGAACCTCGATCACTATCAGGTCGATGCGGTCGCCATCGATACCGAGACGCTGGGGCTGAACCCGCATCGTGACCGGCTTTGCGTGGTGCAGATTTCGCCCGGTGACGGCACGGCAGACGTAATCCAGATCGAAGCCGGTCAGAAAAAGGCGCCCAATCTGGTCAAGCTTTTGAAAGACCGCTCGATCACGAAAATCTTCCATTTCGGCCGATTCGATCTGGCGGTGCTGGCGCAGGCTTTCGGCACCATGCCGCAGCCCGTCTTTTGCACCAAGATCGCATCGAAGCTCACCCGCACCTATACGGACCGCCATGGTCTCAAGGAACTGTGCAACGAGCTGCTGGACGTTTCTATCTCCAAGCAGCAACAGTCATCCGACTGGGCTGCGGAAATTCTCTCGCAGGCGCAGCTCGAATATGCTGCTTCCGACGTGCTCTATCTGCATCGCCTGAAGGCCGTTCTGGAACAGCGCCTTGAGCGCGATGGCCGCGTGAAACAGGCCGAAGCCTGCTTCAAATTCCTGCCGACTCGTTCGGAGCTCGATCTGATGGGCTGGCCGGAAGACGATATCTTCGCGCATAGCTAATACTGGGCGAAAAATCCGAAACCATCAAACGGCGGCTGTGGCCGCCGTTTTCTTTTGCGGGGCCTGATCAATATAGGCCCATGCCGGGCGGCGGAACAGAAACTGGCCATAGCCGGTCCATCGGATAAGCCCGTAAAGAATGACCGGCCCGATCACGCCGCTTGCGGTGGTCAGCAGCGATACTGTGCCGATATCGATGAAGCCGAGTTTCAGCAGCACCGTGCGCGCAATGGCCATTGGTAGGAAGAAGGCCAGATAGATCACAATCGAATGTGCGCCGAGCCAGCTTAAGGCCCGATGCAGCCAGTTGCGCGCGGACAGCAGGCTTAACAGCGACGAAATCGAGATAATCGCCAGCGCGCCGACCAGTCCCAGCAGTAGCGAGATAACGGGCAGATCGCTGATAGCGCCACGCCCGTTCAGAAGATCGCTTGCCGGCGCGATCAACGATGCGAGGCTTTCCGGCACCGGCATGAAGACGAGCTTATATTCGACAAGACCCCAGACGAGTAGCCCGGCAACGCCGACAAGAGGGCGCTGGCGCAGCCAGTCCGCAACCTTGAAGATGGCCGGTGCGACGGCATAGCCCGCGAAGAAATAGACGAAACGCGAGCAGAATTCGTCAATCATCACCCAGCCCGTATGCACGGGCAGGATTTCCAGCACAGCCAGCACCGTAAAGGTCACGCCCACTGGCACACGCTTCAAAAGCCGCGTCGCGATAAAGAAGATTGGCAGGATATAGATGAACCACAGCGTTCCAAACGGCTCGACGAAAGCCATGAGATAGGCCTGCACAACGCCTGAAATACCGGCTTCGCTGGCAATGCCCGGCGCCTTGAACGCAAACTGGATCGTGAGCCACAGAATGTAGAAATACAGGAAGTGCACAACCTTGCGATCGAGATAGCGTCGCCAGGGCCGGTCGATGACGAGGCTGAGAAACAGCCCGGAGATCATGAAGAAATCCGGCATGCGGAATGGTTTGGCGAAGGCAACCACATAATGCATCCAGCCTTCGGCACCCGCCGCCTTTTCGACGCCCAGCGTGGAATGCATCATAACGACGAAGATAATGCAGATGCCCTTGGCAATATCGACCCAGTCGATCCGTTCGCTGCCGCCCGCTATCTGCATATCAGTCTCCCACCTTTTAAGCCCGGTTTTCTATAACCCGATTGGATCGGGATTAATATAGGCCTGCACAGAGCGGCTCTTTCGGTGGTTTTTAACCGAATTTTAACTAGAGAAGGCGGTTTCACGGCTTCGTGTTCGGCTTTTTGCACATTTCGCTTGCTGTGGCTTCCTTGCTACAGACTTTTCTGAGTAGTCGCTTATATTAGGGGCAAGCTTGGTTCAGAAAATTTCCTTTGGAGGTTCATCATGAAGCTCAAGACGCTTCTTCTCGCATCCACCGTCGCCCTGATTGCTGCCACCGGCGCAAAGGCTGCTGACGCGGTTATCGAACAGGAACCAGCACCGGTTGTCGTCGCTCCGACCTTTACCTGGAACGGTGCTTACATCGGTGGTCAGGTTGGCTATGGCTGGGGCAAGTCCGACTTCAGCGGTGACCTTTTCACCTATGGCAATGTGAAGCCTGATGGCTTCCTCGGCGGTCTCTATGCCGGTTACAACTTCGATCTGGGCAACAATGTTGTTCTCGGTATCGATGGCGACATCACCTATAATGACGTCTCGAAGGGCATCGACATTTACGATGGCGATCTCGCAGTCGGTTCGTTTGAAAACAAGCTGCGCTGGTCGGGTGCCGTTCGTGCCCGTGCTGGTTATGCCTTTGACCGCTTCCTGCCTTACATCGCTGGCGGTGTTGCATTCGGCAATATCAAGAACAGCGGCGACATCGACGGTATCGGCTTCTCCGAAAGCAAGACGCTTACCGGCTGGACCATTGGCGGCGGTGTGGACTATGCCGCAACCGACAACCTGATCCTGCGTCTTGAATATCGCTACACCGATTACGGCGATAAGGACCTCGATTTCGGTGGACTGAGCGTCAACAACGACTTCAAGACCAACGAAGTTCGTCTGGGCGTTGCCTACAAGTTCTGATCCTTCGTTAAAGGATTGCAAGAGAAAGGCCCCGCATTGCGGGGCCTTTCTTTTTGCGGTTGTGATACCGCCAGATAAACAAAAGGCCTCTGCGAGCAGAGGCCTTTATTGTTGTCAGGGACCGAGCTGGATCAGACGTCCAGATTGGCGACGCTCAGCGCGTTTTCCTGAATGAACTCGCGGCGTGGTTCCACTTCGTCGCCCATCAGGCGCGAGAAGAGCGAGTCCGCGTCGGTCGCATCGGTCACCTTGACCTGCAGAAGCGAGCGCACATTCGGGTCAAGCGTGGTTTCCCACAGCTGTTCGGCGTTCATTTCGCCCAAGCCTTTGTAACGCTGTAGGGTGAGGCCCTTGCGACCCGTCGCGAAAACCGCATCCAGCAGCGCCATCGGGCCGGACAGCACGTCCGACTTGTCCTTGCGGCGCAGCATGGGCGGCTCGGCGAAGGTTTCGCTCATGCGGCCTGCCACCCGGTCGATCTGTCGGGCATCGGCAGAGCCGAGCAGCGCCATGTCGAGAATGGCGACATCCTTGACGCCGCGCACCATGCGCTCGAAGCGATAGCCACCATCGTCCATGACATGGCCGGTCCAGCCGCGCTCGGTTTCTTCCGAAATCATGTCGAGGCGCGTCGCAACCGTATCGGCAGAGCGTTGCGCCGTGGCATTGTCCTTCGAAGCGTCGGGGTTGAGCAGGCCAGCAATCGCCGCCTGTTCGACAACGCGGCGGTCATAGCGGGTGTGCAGGCCTTGCAGAAGCTGGCGGAGCGTGCGGGCATCGTCCACGACGGCGCGCAGATCTGGCCCGGCGCGCACTTCGCCGCTTGCCATTTCAAGGGCTGCTTCTTCAAGGCCGGTCTCGATGAGGAAGTCCTCGAAGGCGGCCTCGTTCTTGATATATTGCGAGGACTTGCCGCGCGACACCTTATAGAGCGGCGGCTGCGCAATATAGATATGGCCGCGCTCAATCAGCTCCGGCATCTGACGGAAGAAGAAGGTGAGCAACAGCGTGCGAATATGCGCACCGTCGACGTCAGCATCGGTCATGATGATGATCTTGTGATAACGCAATTTGTCGGCGTTGAAGCCGTGCGTCTCATCCTTGCCGATCGAGGTGCCGAGCGCCGTGATCAGCGTGCCGACCTGATCGGAGGACAGCATGCGGTCGAAGCGGACGCGTTCCACATTCAGGATCTTGCCGCGCAGCGGCAGGATCGCCTGGTTCTGGCGTGAACGCCCGCTCTTCGCGGAACCACCTGCCGAGTCACCTTCGACGATGAAGAGTTCCGACTTGGCCGGGTCGCGTTCCTGACAATCGGCGAGCTTGCCCGGCAGCGAGGTGACGCTGAGCGTGCTCTTGCGGGTGATGTCGCGGGCCTTGCGCGCCGCTTCACGGGCGGCGGCGGCCTGAATGACCTTCTCGACCACGGCCTTGCCTTGCGCCGGATGCTCTTCCAGCCAGATCGACAGCGCTTCGTTGACGAGGCTTTCGACCACCGGGCGCACTTCCGACGAAACCAGCTTGTCCTTCGTCTGCGACGAGAACTTCGGGTCCGGCACCTTGACGGAAAGAACGGCCGTCAGGCCTTCGCGGCAATCGTCGCCGGTGAGCTGCACCTTTTCCTTCTTGGTCATGCCGGAAGCATCCGCATAGCCCGTGACCTGACGGGTCAACGCACCACGGAAACCGGCCAGATGGGTGCCGCCATCGCGCTGCGGGATGTTGTTGGTGAAGCACAGCACCTTTTCGTGGTAGGAATCGTTCCACCACATGGCGACTTCAACCGTCATGCCGTCCTTTTCACTGCGGATATAGACCGGCTCGTCGATCAGCGGCTTCTTGTTCTGATCGATATATTTCACGAATTCGATCAGGCCGCCGTCGTAATGCAGTTCGTGTTCCTTGGCGTCCGCATGACGGTGATCGCTCAGCTTGATGCGCACACCGGAATTGAGGAAGGCCAGCTCGCGCAGGCGACGCTCCAGCGTGTCATAGTCGAATTCGACCATGCTGAAGGTTTCCGTCGAGGGCAGGAAGGTCACGGAGGTGCCGGTTTCGCCGTCGGCCACATCGCCCGTCACCACCAGCGGCGCATCGGCGACGCCGTGGGTAAAGCTCATTTCGTGAACCTTGCCATAGCGGCGGATCTTCAGCTTCAGCCAGACCGAAAGCGCGTTGACGACCGAAACGCCCACGCCGTGCAGACCGCCGGAAACCTTGTAGGAATTCTGGTCGAACTTGCCGCCCGCATGGAGCTGGGTCATGATGACTTCAGCAGCCGAAACGCCTTCTTCCTTATGGATGTCGGTCGGGATGCCGCGACCGTTATCGGTCACAGTGCAGGAGCCATCGGCATTGAGCGTCACGGTGACGAGTGTGGCATGGCCCGCCAGCGCTTCGTCGATGGCGTTGTCCACGACTTCATAAACCATGTGATGCAGGCCGGAGCCGTCATCCGTGTCACCGATATACATGCCCGGACGCTTGCGAACGGCATCCAGACCTTTCAGAACACGAATGGAATCCGCGCCATATTCGGCGGAGGCTTCGGAATTCATCTCGGGCGTATCGCTCATGAAAATCTTTCGAAAACGTGCTGCGAATGCAGCCTGATAGCCTGCTGCAAATGCAGCCTTAAAGAACGTGTCGAATCACACGACAAACATGGCTTTAATATAGGCGCTAACGGCTTATTTTCCAAATTTCACGCGCAAATTTGCCGGGGATTCCGGTAGTTTGGGCGGATATCGACCCCATATGGCAGATGCAGCCTCGATTGGGCTTCTGGAAGCGCCACAATTACCCCTTATATGTCATAAAACAACGGTATTTGGAACGCTTGGATGAAACTGCGATGACTATGCCGGAAGTGCTAGAACCCTTCGTGCCGCCCGCGCCGCGTCCGCGCGAAAAGCCGGTCGGCCGTTTCGAGATGATGCGCGTGGTTTACAAGAACCCGCTCGAATTGTGGGGTGAGCCTTCCTACAATGAGCGCTGGGTCGAGGTCAGCTGGCTCGGCATCAAAACCATCATCGCCAACGATCCGGGGCTGATCCGCCACGTGCTTGTGGACAACGCCGCCAATTATCCCATGTCCGCCATTCGGCAGCGCGTGCTGCGCCCGCTGCTGCGCGATGGCCTTCTGACGGCTGAGGGGCAGGTGTGGAAGCGTTCGCGCAAGGCCATGGCGCCTGTCTTCACGCCGCGCCATATTGCGGGCTTTGCGCAAACCATGCGCGACCGTTCACGCCTGTTCGTCGAGCGCTACAGGACCAACGGCACCGTCACCGATGTTGCCCATGACATGACGCTTTTGACCTATGATATTCTGGCCGAAACGCTGTTTTCCGGCGAGATCGCAGGCGATGCCAATGATTTCGCGCGCCAGATCGACAAGCTGTTTGAAACCATGGGGCGCGTCGATCCGTTCGATCTGCTGGGCCTGCCCGACTGGCTGCCACGCTTCACGCGTTTGCGTGGCCAGCAGTCGCTGGGCTTCTTCCGCGCGCTCGTCTCCGACACGATTGCCCTGCGCAAGGCGCGCATGGACAAGGGCGAGGCGGTGCCGAGCGATTTCCTGACGCTGCTTCTGCGCGCCGAAGGTCCGGAAGGCCTGAGCCGTTCCGAGATCGAAGACAACATCATCACCTTCATTGGCGCCGGTCACGAAACCACGGCCCGGGCGCTTGGCTGGACGCTCTATCTGCTGGCCAAGGCCCCCGAAGAGCGTGCGCGTGTTGAGGCGGAAATCGACGCCTTTTTCGAAAAGGGCGGGCGCGATCTCCCGCCGCATGAATGGCTGGCAAGTCTGCCTTTTACGCGCGCGGCTTTCGAGGAAGCGATGCGTCTTTACCCGCCTGCGCCATCGATCAATCGCGAGGCGGCGGAGAATGATCGCTATGGCGATCTGGCAATACCGAAAGGCGCAACGGTGCTTGTCATGCCGTGGGTGATCCACCGTCACCGCCTCTACTGGGATCAGCCGGATGCTTTCATGCCGCAGCGCTTCTGGCCGGAAAACCGCGACCGGCTCGACCGTTTCCAGTATCTGCCCTTCGGCGCGGGACCGCGCGTCTGCATCGGGGCGAGCTTTGCCTTGCAGGAAGCGGTGATTGCGCTGGCGACTTTGCTCGACGGTCACCGCTTCGACGTGCTGGAAACCACCAGACCGTGGCCGGTGCAAAAGCTCACCACGCAGCCGCAGGGCGGTCTGCCGATGAAGGTGGTGAGGCGATAGCAAAAAGCCCGGCCAAGCCGGGCTTTTCTGTGTCTTACAGCCGTTCTGCATGCCAGCGCAGATGGTCATCCATGAATGTCGAAATGAAGAAATAGGAATGATCATAGCCCTCGCGCATGTTGAGCGTGAGCGGAATGCCAGCTTTCTTGCAGGCTTCTTCCAGCAGCCACGGACGCAAGCCGTCGTTCAGGAAACCGTCTGCGGTGCCCTGATCGACCAGAAATGCCGGGAATTTGTAGCCATCCTCGATCAGCAACGACGCATCATAGGGACGCCATGCACGTTCTTCCGGTCCGAGATATTTTTCCAGCGCCGGTTTCGACCATCCGGCGGTCGATGGCTGCACGATCGGCGCGAAAGCCGAGGCCGACTTGAAGCGGTCCGGGTTTTTCAGCGCAATCGTCAGCGCGCCATGACCGCCCATGGAATGGCCGGTGATGGCTTGCCGCGCCATATCCAGCGGAAACTCAGCCGCAACCAGATCGGTCAGTTCCTGCGTGATATAGCTGTACATCTGGTAGTTCCGGGCGAAAGGCGCCTGCGTCGCATCGACATAAAAGCCTGCGCCCTTGCCGAACTGCCAGTTCTCCGGTTCGTCCGGAACGTCATCACCGCGTGGGCTCGTATCCGGGCAAATAACGGCAATTCCAAGTTCTGCGGCCAATTGTCGATATTCGCCCTTGTCCATCACGTTTTGATGCGTACAGGTCAGGCCGGACAGATACCAGAGCACCGGCACCGGACCATCCTTGGCCTGCGGCGGCAGGAAGACGGCAAAGGTCATATCGCACTGGCAGGTCGCGCTTTTGTGCCGGTAGACGCCTTGCGTCCCGCCAAAGCACTTGGCTGTCGAAATTGTTTCGAGGGTCGTTGTCATGTGAATTCCAGTTCCTGATTTTGCGCGCGGGCCGGGCTATTCAGCTGCCGAGCGCGACGGCGGCATTGACCGCTGCCGCGACGAGAATGGTGTTGAAGAAATAGGATACCACGCTGTGCATCAGTGTCAGCCGCCGCATGGCGGTGGTGGTGACGCCCGTATCGGAAGTCTGCGCGGTCATGCCGATGACATAGGCGAAATAGGCGAAATCCCAGCCCGATGGTTCCTGCGTGCCGGGAAAGTCGAACCCGCCGCGATGGCGGCTGGCGTGGCCGTTGTCGTCACCGGCTGGTTCCTGCGGTTGCCAGAAGGCATGGGCGTAGTGAATGGCCGTCATCATGTGGATGGTCGCCCAGCCGAGCGGCACCGATGCAAGCGTGGTCACCAGCGCCAATGCATCCGCGTTCGGCTGCCGGTTGAGCAGGATGAACAGCGAGGCCACTGCGACGATAACGGTTGCGAAAGTCACCAGAAAGATGATCCAGGCCGGTTCATCGGCGGCGGCGGCGTGCTTTTTGAGAAAAGCGGCGGTGAGCTTTGGGATGGCTGCAAGCGCCAGCACCAGATAAAGCACGAAGAATGTGTCCGCCCCGATCACCGGCGCCAGCGGACTGCCGAATAGCCAGGCGATGATAAAGGCCGCTGCGCCGCCGATGGCCGCAAGATAGAAGGACATATGGCGGCGCAGCAGAAACATCAGTTGCTCTTTTCCCGGCGTTCCAGCCGCATGTCCACATGCGGGATGCCGTCTTCCAGATATTCATCCGAAATGACTTCAAAACCGAACGAGCCATAGAATTTCTGCAAATGGCTCTGGCCACCGAGCTCAATGGCGATGCCGGGAAAATGCTGTTGCGTGAAGGCAATCGCTTCCTGCATCAGCCTTCGGCCAAGTTGGTAGCCCCGGTAATCCGGGGCCACGACCACACGCCCGATCTTGGCAGGTTTGCCATCACTTTCCGGCGGCAGAACCCGCAAGGCGGCTGCGAGTTCTTCGCCGTCAAGAATGCGCAGGTGGAACGCGCCAATGTCCTTGCCATCGATTTCGGGATAGGGGCATTTCTGCTCCACCACGAAAATATCCACGCGCAATTTCAGCAGCGCATAAAGCGCGCGCGGCGTAAAATCGTCCAGCTCATCCCAGCGGGATATCAGCGTTTTTTCGCTCATCAGTAGACAATCACCGAACGGATCGACTTGCCTTCATGCATCAGGTCGAAGGCCGTGTTGATTTCATCGAGCGGCATGGTGTGGGTAATCAGATCGTCGATGTTGATCTTGCCGTCCATGTACCAGTCGACGATCTTCGGCACGTCGGTGCGGCCGCGCGCGCCGCCGAAGGCGGTGCCTTTCCAGACGCGGCCCGTGACCAGCTGGAATGGACGCGTGGCGATTTCCTTGCCAGCTTCCGCAACGCCGATAATGATGGATTCACCCCAGCCGCGATGGCAGCATTCCAGCGCCTGACGCATGACATCGGTGTTGCCGGTGGCGTCGAAGGAATAGTCCGCGCCGCCATCGGTCAGGTCTTGAATGGCCTGAACCACCTTGTCATTGCCGATTTCACGCGGGTTGATGAAGTCGGTCATGCCGAACTTCTTCGCCATTTCGACCTTGGCCGGGTTGATATCAACGCCGATGATCTTGTCCGCGCCGACCATGCGCGCGCCCTGAATGACATTGAGGCCGATGCCGCCGAGGCCAAATACCACCACATTCGAACCTGGACGAACCTTTGCCGTATAGATCACCGCGCCGATGCCGGTGGTGACGCCGCAGCCGATATAGCAAATCTTGTCGAAGGGCGCGTCTTCACGCACCTTGGCGACGGCGATTTCCGGCAGAACGGTGAAGTTCGAGAAAGTCGAGCAGCCCATATAATGGAACACTTCGCCGCCATCGCAGGAAAAGCGCGTGGTCTTGTCCGGCATCAGGCCCTGACCTTGCGTGGCGCGGATCGAGGTGCAGAGGTTGGAGCGCTGCGACAGGCAGGTTTTGCACTGGCGGCATTCCGGCGTGTAAAGCGGGATGACATGGTCGCCCGGCTTGACGGAGGTTACGCCTGCGCCAACTTCGCGCACGATGCCCGCGCCCTCATGGCCGAGAATGGCCGGGAACTTGCCTTCGGAATCGAGGCCCGACAGCGTATAGGCGTCGGTGTGACACACGCCGGTCGCCATGATTTCGACCAGCACTTCACCGGCCCGCGGCCCGCCGATTTCGACGGTTTCGATGGTGAGCGGCTTTTTTGCCTCCCAGGCAACGGCTGCACGTGATTTCATGACGATGTTCCTTCTGGATCTGGAGCGCATCCCGACAATTTTGAAACTATCTTCCGACAGGATGGGCTCAAAAACAAATAGTTAGTCCGGTTTGGCGCCCTATTTCAGATAGGTGCGCAAAATCTGCATGATTTGATCGATCTCGGCGTCCGGGTCTGTCGCGACATCCCGCACAATGGTCTCACGCGCTTGCCCGAATGTCTCGCGGAAGTGACTTTCCAGAACTTCCGCCATCAGCCCGTTGGCCGCGCCGCGTAAAGCGGCGATTTGCTGCAACAGCGCCGCACATTCCGTGCCCGCTTCCACGGCGCGTTCCAACGCTTCCGCCTGTCCGCGAATGCGGCGAAGGCGGGTTAGCGCACGCTTTTTATCGTCCGGTGAATGCGGCATGAATCCTCTCGATTTTGCGAAAATCTATATACTATGGGGGAGTATGTCAATTGCTCCTGAAACGTCTTTTTCAGGAAAGGATCTGCGCGTGCGGCCAGCTACGCGCAAACCTTTCAGGCCGGTATCAGGCAGGTTTTTGCTGGCGCATATGGATCAGCGGGTAGGGGCGTCCCTGATCGTCGGTTTCGGAACGTCCGGTTTCGATGAAGCCCATATGCCGGTAGAAGCCGACGGCCTGAGCGTTCTGCTCGTTCACATCGACAGTCAGCGTGCCGCCATTGAGGGATTGCGCGTGGGCGATGAGCCGCTTGCCAATGCCCTTGCCGCGCTGGTCTGCCGCGATGAACAGGCTGTCGATCTGATTGTCGGTCAGCCCCATGAAGCCGACAGGCCTTCCGTCGTCTTCGATGACCCAGACTTCAGCATTAGGCAGATAATGCTCGGATACGAGGGTTTCTATTTCCCGGAAATCCTCGGGACTAAGAAAGTCATGCGTGGCGCGCACGCTGGCCCGCCAGATTTCAGTGAGAGCAGGCGCGTCGGTCGCGCTCGATAGGCGGATATGGGGCATGTGTGTTCCTGACAGAATAGGTGTGAAAGCACGCTCTTCTACCACCTTATCAGTTCGGACTTGAAGAAGCCGAGTTTGCTTTTCTCCCAGACCGTTCCGTGGGCCGGAAGAGCCGCGCTGTGCCTCTGCCATGGACTGTTGGAAACGGTGCTCCATCCCTTTTGCGCCATGCCGGGTAGGCGCGGCAGGATCAGAAAACTCAAATCATCGAAACTCTTGATGGTTTCGCACCAGATTGCCGCACCCACGCCCGCAATATGCGCGTTCTTGCCCCCGCCGGGCAGGGATTTGCCCGGATTCCAGTTATAATATTCCTCGACGGTCTGGGGCCGATAGGTGCGCAGTCCAAGGCGTGCCTTGAGCGCGTTCTGCGCGGGCAGAATGGACGCTTCCTTATAGGGCACGTCGAGATAGCTATGGGCAAAAGGCGTGAGCAGGATCGGAAGCTCGCGCTCCATCGCGCGGTTGAGGTCGTTCAAACTGTTCTGGACATTCTTGACGACCATTTTCTGCAACTGGAGTGCCTGTTGCGATCCCATCTGCGCGCCGAGTTCCATATTGGCATATTTGGGGTCGGTGGAAATCCAGTGCTGAACGACGATATCGCGGTCAAGTCCGGCCCGCATGGTTTCCTGACAGGCGATCGGCTTTTTCCCGGCCAGCACCGCCACCTTATGCTGATGCCGGACGAATTTCGTATAAAGCTGTTCCGTCATCCCGAAGGCTTCATCACCGCCGATATCGAGCCAGCGCCCGGGGAACACATCCGACAGATAGGCTATGATCTCGTCATAGACTTTGAAGCTATCGGGCAGATCGGGGTTGAGCCAGGCGCGATGCTGCACCACCCCCGGCGTCAGTTCGAAACGCTGTACGTTGCTGCCCATCGCCAGTTCCGGGTGCAGCCTGATCAGTGCCGCGGCATGGCCGGGCGCGTCCGAAGATGGAATGACGGTGATGTGACGTGCCTGCGCATAGGCGACGATTTCGTTGAGATCGGCGCGGCTATAGATGGGCTCGTCATCCGGCTGTTTGCCATCCGGTCTAGCGGCTTCAATGCGCCAGGTCTCATCATCGGTGAGATGAAGATCGAGCGCGTTGAACTTGTAGAACGCAATCAGATCGATGACAGTCTTGATCTCGTCCGTGGTGAAATAATGCCGGGCAACATCGAGATGGAAACTGCGCCATTTGTAATGCGGACCGTCCACGATGCGGACAGCAGGAATTTCGATGCCGCTGGCATCCTGTTGCGGCGCGGTGGCGAAAAGCTGCAACAGCGTGGTCAGGCCCATGGCTAGCCCTTGCGAACTGTTCGCCCTGATGACCACCCCGGTTTCGTCTGCGTGCAGAAAATAGCGCTCGTCCAGATCGTCCTGCTCGGCGGGCGAGAGGCCCGTCGACCGGGGAGCCTCTTTGATTTCCGGTGTCGGACCGATTTCCAGATGAATGGCGCCCTTCGGTGAATTCGCGCTGGAACGGGGTGCGTTTACGAGTTTTATTTCCGAGAAGGGTCGTATTGCTTCTTTGAAAACGCGAATACTGTTTTCAATGGCGGGATCGTCATAGGTGATCCTGGCGCCGCTCTCGACGCGGAATTTTCCGCTCAAATTCCTGATCCTGTGCGGGGTCGGGATAAGAGGAATGGCTGCATCCGTGTCCTTCGCAGCTGCATCGAAGAGGCCGGGAAAACCCGATGTCGCCAGACCGCCTGCGAGACTGGAAAGAATAAGTCCTTTTAAAAATTCCCTTTTGCTAATATTCATCCCGATTAATTCCCCAATGTTTTTAATTTTATAAATACTATGCGCAATTCTATGAATAAAATATACAGAAATACTTTTGTCGCGTCCTGTAGGACGCGGGGGCCTGTTCGGTCGGGTTCGAATATGGATAATGGCCAGCACTTGTGTGATAAGCACAAATGCTGCTGCCCCCTGATCGACGGATATTCTTTTGACGCGCCTGCCTGATCTTCCCGTTACACGCATTCTGCCGCAGCTGGTTGCGGCCATGGACACCCATGCAAGCGCGGTTCTGGTCGCGCCGCCGGGTGCGGGCAAGACGACGCTGGTGCCGATCCATATGCTGGATGCGCAGTGGCGCGGCGATGGCATGATCGTGCTTCTGGAGCCGAGGCGACTTGCTGCCCGCGCGGCTGCCCGTCGCATGGCCGAGCTTTTGGGCGAGGAGCCGGGCGAAACGGTCGGCTACCGGATGCGTCTGGAGAGCAAGGTCTCGGGCAGGACGAAAATCCTTGTCGTCACTGAGGGCGTCTTTGCGCGGATGATCCTTGATAATCCGGACCTCAAGGGTGTGGCGGCAGTGCTGTTCGACGAGTTTCACGAGCGCAGCCTCGATGCGGATTTCGGGCTGGCGCTGGCGCTCGATGTGCAGGCGGCCTTGCGCGACGATCTGAAAATTCTGGTCATGTCGGCAACGCTCGATGGTGCCCGCGTGGCCGCACTCCTCGGCGATGCGCCAGTGATTGAAAGCGAGGGCCGGGCCTTCCCTGTCGATATTCGTTATCGCGAACGAAAAGCCGACGAGCGGGTGGAAGACGCGATGGCGCGGAGCATTCGCGACGCGCTGGTCGATGAGACCGGTAGCATTCTGGCTTTCCTGCCGGGGCAGGGCGAAATCGAGCGCACGGTGCGCCTTCTGGAAGATCGCGTGCCGGCCCATGTGATACTCGCGCCGCTTTATGGCGCGATGGAAGGCCGCGATCAGGACGCGGCAATCAAGCCGGCACCGGAAGGCAGGCGCAAGGTGGTTCTGGCGACCTCGATTGCTGAAACCTCCATCACGATCGACGGCGTGCGCGTGGTGATCGACAGCGGGCTTGCTCGCCTGCCGAAATATGAACCAGCCACCGGCCTGACACGGCTGGAAACGGTGCGGACCTCGCGCGCAAGCGCCGATCAGCGGGCGGGCCGCGCCGGGCGAACGGAGCCGGGCATGGCCATTCGCCTCTGGCATCAGGGGCAGACGGCATCGTTGCCCGCCTTTTCTCCGCCCGAAATTCTGGAGGCCGATCTATCCGGCCTTGTGCTCGACAGCGCCGCTTGGGGCGTGACCGATCCGGCAACGCTTGCCTTTCTCGATGCGCCGCCGAAACCGGCGCTGAACGAAGCCCGTGCTCTGTTGCGCAGGCTTGGCGCGCTGGACGAGGCCGGGCGTCTGACCCCCGACGGAGAAGCCATGCGTCAGCTCGCTCTGCCTGCGCGTCTTGCCCATATGGTGGCCGAGGCGGGCAAGCGCGGCGAAGTTTTAAAGGCTGCCGAACTGGCGGTGCTTTTAACCGAGCGCGGCCTTGGCGGTAACGAAACCGATCTCGATACGCGCTTTTCGCGCTTTCGCAATGATCGTTCGGACCGTGCTCAAAGGGCCAAGGGTCTGGCAAAGCGCCTTGCCGCGAATGTGCCCAATCAGGGCGCGCCCGCTGGATCAGGCATCGGGCGCATGCTGATAGACGCCTATCCCGACCGGATTGCCAGAGCGCGCGGCCAGACCGGGCAATTCCTGTTGGCCAATGGTCGCGGCGGCGAGGTGGATAGCGCGATCAGCCTCAGTCGTGCCCCCTGGCTGGTCGTGGCGGATATGTCCGGCAAGGCGGGCCGTGCGCGTGTTCTTTCGGCTGCCGAAGTGTCGGAAGCGGAAATCCGGCTGGCTCTTGGCGAGCGGATCGAGAGCGGGCGACAGGTCGTCTATGACCCCGAAAAGAACGCGCTCAGGGCGCGTGAGGCCGTGCGCATCGGCGCCATCGCCCTTTCGGAAAAGCCGCTGGCCGCGCCATCGGGCAGCGCTGCCGATGAGGGCGTGATCGCCGCCCTGCGCGAACATGGGCTTGGCATTCTGCCCTGGGGCAAGGAAGCCGAAATTCTGCGTCGCCGTCTTGGCTGGCTTTATCGTGGCCTGGGCGATCCATGGCCATCCATGGACGACGAGCATCTGCTGGAGACGCTGGAAGACTGGCTGCTGCCCTTCCTGACCGGGGAAGCGCAACTCGACCGCATTCCGGGTCACGTGCTGAAAAACGGCCTGATGAGCCTTGTGCCCTTTGATCTTCAGCGCAGCGTGGATCAACTCGCGCCAACGCATTTCACCGTGCCTACCGGCTCGCATATTCCAATCCACTACGATGCCGAAGAGCCGGTG